>ERZ1292640.3585-Hain-H43-02um-R1-3585-length-12055-cov-9_pt1 | contig 12055 bp, 11 predicted proteins | sample MGYA00564404_ERZ1292640 | MGnify/ENA primary metagenome ERZ1292640 (study PRJEB36523, sample SAMEA6512636) | groundwater metagenome | collected 2019-01-08 | study: AquaDiva: Metagenomics assemblies of 32 groundwater samples | reverse complement strand
ACGAGTTCAGTGCTGAAGGTGGGGCGCATGGCGGGTGCCTTGGGCTGGAAGCTAGAGTCATTATCCCGGTTGTGCACGGCCAGGAGCCCCGATGTCGCGTGGAGAACATCCGGCTTGCGGATGACCGCAAGACCATACGAACGACGCTATCAGCAAGTGACGAGATCGGTATGCCCGAAACCCTTGCTGTAATCCAGAACGGAAATGACCGAGGGCGCGACGCGGAAGATGCGGACATCGTCCGGCTCCGGCATCTTCATCGGCAGCGGCTTGGCCTTCGGGTATTTCAGCGGCAGCATGCGCAGGACTTTTTCGGCCTCGGCCCGGTCATGCACCGCATGCGCGTGTGCTGCCATCGACAGGCCGGTGATGGTCATCAAATCCGCCGTGTCGTGATCGATCGCCAGCGAGAGCCGATTGTCCCGCGCCAGGTTTTTTGCCTTCTGACTGTCCAGCCCGCAGAGAAAATAAAGAGTCAGGCCTTCGTTCACGTAGCCGACCGTCGTTGCCTGCGGCCAGCCATCGGGCCGCAGCGTGGCCACCGTCATGAGGCGATGCTGGTCCAGCAGCGCCAGGATTTTCCGTCTGATGTCGTCGTCCATGGGTCACCTCAACAATTGTCAACAGGGAAAGTTCGACGACATTCTGGGCTTGTCTGGACGCGCGGCCTTGATCGCCGTCAAGGGCTGACGACATCGGATCGGGTCCGCACACCGCCACCCTCCAGGCCAGCGGGTGTCAGGCGTTAGCACGATGGCCGACCAGCCCCTGGGCTATGAAAGAAATTGGCCTGCAGCCCTTGTGAACCGGTGTGAAGAAGCTATGAAATAAATAGCAAAAAGCCCCGGCACTGTTTGCGCCGGGAACATTGTGTGCTTCACGCGTAGTCGACCACCGGCACGCAGCTGCAGAACAGGTTGCGGTCGCCATAGACGTTGTCGACGGAGCCCACGGGCGGCCAGTACTTGACCTGCCTGAGCGTGGCCAGGAGTTCGCTTTTGGTGGGCCCGGCCATCTGCGTGGCGAGCGTTGGGAAGCGCAAGCAGGGCGACGCATTGACGACCGGGCGTACAGGTGCGGGCATACCTGCCTCATCCACGCCATGCACGGCAAAGACCTCTTGGCGAGGTCAATTCCTGCGGTTACGATCGCCGTGATTCCCCTTCCGGATCAGCGGATGAAAAGTTTGTCCTCTCCATCGCGGCGCTTTGTTGCCGTCACTCGCAAGTCTCTGGGCTCGCGGTTCGCCTGGGACGGGGAAGCCTCTTCCCTTCGTTAGTTATCACAAGCTCCATTTCACATGCCTCAGCTTCACCTTATTGAAGGCCCGGTCGGTGCGGGCAAGTCGACCTACGCGGCCGACCTTGCCATACGGATAGTCGGTATTCACATCGCCCTTGACGAGTGGTTCGCGCGACTGTTTTCCCCAGATCGTCCGAATGCCGATGTCATGCCCTGGTATATGGAGCGCAAGGAACGCCTTGCCGATCACATCTGGAGCCACGCTCAGGTGCTGCTCAAGTCAGGGGCGAAACCCATCCTGGAACTTGGCCTTGTTCAGCAAAGGAGCCGGGAAGCCTTCTATCAGAGGGCCCAAGCCGCTGGTATCGAACTGCAGGTCCATGTACTCGAAGCCTCGCGTGAGGTCCGTCGGGAAAGGGTCGCACGCCGGAACATCGAAAAGGGCCCCACGTTCTCGATGCTTGTTCCGGAGCCGATTTTCGAGCTCGCCAGTGACGTGTGGCAAAGCCCGGATGCCGCAGAGATTGCGCAGCACCGGATCGAAGTGATATTCACGGACGCCTGAGCGGTCGGGATGGCTAACCCCCTCAACAGAGGAGGTCACCCGACAAACCGGGCGCCAACTCGCCTCTCAAAGGTTAGGCCCTGCATGCGTGTATTGCGATTTCTTGGTGATATCGCAAGCGCCGTTCTCATTTTCAGTTGGGCATTCTTTCTGGTTATTATTGGCCTCGCGCAGGCTTGCCAACGGGCCCGCAGCCCTTCACGGCCTGACCCATTATTCGAGCGGGACGCCTGACGGCACCCTTCAATCCAAATGTTAGGCACCCAAAGTCCATCCTTTAACGGAATCACCTTCATGTTTGTATCGCAGCCTCCTCAGAACGAAGATGTGACTCGCCTCTATGAGTCGAGCCTCAAGTCGCAGGGTTTCTTGATGAACCTGACCAAGGCGTGGGCCTGGCGACCGGATGTTTTCGACGCATTCGCTGCGCTTCGGACGCAACTGACAAGCAATTCCGCGTTGACCAAGCGAGACCTTGCCGTTTTGGTGAGTGCGACTGCCGCAGCCATTGGTGATTCGTATTGCGCCCTTGCCTGGGGTACCACCCTCGCGCGCGAGGCAAGTCCGGTCGTAGCCTCTGCAGTCCTCAGAAACGATAGCCCTGGCGCCTTGCCGGATCGAGATCAAGCGCTGGCAACCTGGGCCAGAAAGGTCGCCAGTGACCCCAATGGAACAGTGAGCGCGGACGTCGCCAAACTCAGGGAAGTCGGATTCACCGAGCGGGAGATTGTCGAGGCAACCATGTTCATTGCCTTCCGCGTTGCCTTCTCCAGCGTCAACGATGCACTCGGAGTCAACCCGGACTGGGAGCTTGCCGCCGCAGCACCGCAAGAGGTTGCTCAGGCCATCGCTTTCGGCCGGCCGGTTGCCAGGCAACACGAGTAGCCGCCGTAACGGCCCCATGCTCACGGGCATCACGAGGCGCGTCATTCCGTGTTGAGAAGGCATTGCACGCCATCTGCCCGTTTCTTTTAACCTCTGGCGATAGCTCGATTCCCCACCAACCCCCGGGTTACAAGGAAAATCGGCCGCCAGCCCTTATGCGACGGGCGCAAGCAGCTATGAAATAAATAGCGAAAAGCTCCGGGTCAGCTTGCCCGCCCGGGCTTTTGCCTCACGCGTAATCAGCCACCGGCACGCAGCTGCAGAACAGGTTGCGGTCGCCATAGACGTTGTCGACGCGGCCCACGGGCGGCCAGTATTTGACCTGCTTGAGCGTGGCCAGCGGGAACGCGCCGGTTTCGCGCGAATACGGCCGGTCCCAGTCTGCGCCCAGCAGGCTGGCGGCGGTGTGGGGTGCGTGTTTGAGCGGGTTGTTGTCCTGCGGCCAGGTGCCGTTTTCAACATTGCGGATCTCTTCGCGGATCGCAATCATCGCGTTGATGAAACGGTCCAGCTCGGCCAGGGTTTCGCTTTCGGTGGGCTCGACCATCAGGGTGCCGGGCACGGGGAAGCTCAAGGTGGGCGCGTGGAAGCCGTAGTCCATCAGGCGTTTGGCCACGTCTTCGGCGCTGACGCCGCTGGTTTCTTTCAGCGGGCGCAGGTCCAGGATGCATTCGTGGGCGACGTGACCGTTCTCGCTCGCGTACAGCGTGGGGTAGTGGTCCTTCAGGCGCGCGCTGATGTAGTTGGCGCTCAGGATGGCCACTTCGGTCGCCTGCTGCAGGCCTTCGGGGCCCATCATGCGGCAGTACATCCAGCTGATCGGCAGCACGGCCGCATTGCCCAAAGGCGCTGCTGAAATCGCACCGACACCATTGACCGGCAAGCCGGCCGTCGCATGGCCGGGCAAAAAGGGAACGAGGTCGGCCACCACGCAGACCGGACCGACACCGGGGCCGCCGCCGCCGTGCGGAATGCAAAATGTCTTGTGCAGGTTCAGGTGGCTCACGTCGCCGCCGAACTCGCCTGGGGCCGCCACACCGACCAGCGCGTTCATGTTGGCGCCGTCCACGTAGACGCGGCCGCCATGGCTGTGAACCAGGGCGCAGAGTTCTTTCACCTGGGTCTCGAACACGCCATGGGTGCTCGGGTAGGTGATCATCATGCAGGCCAGATTCGCGCTGTGCTGTTCGCACTTGGCTTTCAGGTCGGCCATGTCGACGTTGCCCTGGGCATCGCAGGCGGTGACGACCACCGTCATGCCGGCCATCTGTGCGCTGGCCGGGTTGGTGCCGTGGGCCGACGAGGGGATCAGGCAGATGTTGCGGTGGCCCTGGCCATTGGCTTCCAGCCAGGCCTTGATGACCAGCAGGCCTGCGTATTCGCCCTGCGAGCCGGCGTTGGGCTGGAGGCTGATGCCGGCATAACCCGTGGCCTGGCACAGCCAGTCGCGCAGCTGCTGGTCGAGTTCGGCGTAACCGAGCAACTGGTCCTGCGGCGCAAACGGATGGATGTTGGCAAATTCGGGCCAGGTGACGGGAATCATCTCGCTGGTCGCGTTGAGTTTCATGGTGCAGCTGCCCAGAGGAATCATGCTGCGGTCCAGCGCCAGGTCCTTGTCGCTGAGCATGCGGATGTAGCGCAGCATGCCGGTCTCGGAGTGGTGCGTGTTGAACACCGGGTGCGTCAGGAAGTCGCTGGTGCGGCGCAGCTCCTCGGGGATCAGCGGCTCGATGCCTTTCTCGAAGTCGCCCAGGCGCGGCATGGGCTGGCCGGGTTTGACGAAGAAGGACCAGAGCATCTCCAGGTCTTCGCGCGTGGTGGTTTCGTCGAGTGACACGCCCAGGTGGTTGGTCAGCCGGCAGCGCAGGTTGGCTCCCGACTGGCGGGCGCGCTCCGCTATTGAATTGGTAGCATCATCGGTCTTGATGGTGACCGAGTCGAAGGCGCTGGCGTTGGCGATGTCGTAACCCATCTGCTGCATGCCGCGCGCAAAAATCGCGGTGTAGCTGGCCACGCGCTGGGCAATGCGCTTGAGGCCCTGCGGCCCGTGGTACACGGCGTACATGCTGGCCAGCACGGCCGGCAGCACTTGCGCGGTGCAGATGTTGGAGGTGGCTTTTTCGCGGCGGATGTGCTGCTCGCGGGTCTGCAGCGCCAGGCGGTAGGTCGGGTTGCCGTGCACGTCGATGCTGACGCCGACCAGCCGGCCTGGCATGGAGCGCTTGAACTCGTCGCGGCAGGCGAGGTAGGCCGCGTGCGGCCCGCCGTTGCCCATGGCCACGCCAAAGCGCTGGGTGTTGCCCAGGACGATGTCGGCGTCCCATTCGCCGGGAGGCGCCAGCAAGGTCAGCGCCAGCAGGTCGGCGGCCACACACAGGGCGGCGCCGTCCACATGCGCCTGGCCCGCCAGCGGACGCAGGTCATGGATGCTGCCGGTGGTGGCCGGGTACTGCGCCAGCACGCCGAAGTAGTTGCCCTCGGCCATCAGCTGCGGCACGGTCGCGGCGGCGGTGCTGACCTTGATTTCGATGCCCAGCGGTTTGGCACGCGTCTGGATCACCTCGATGGTCTGCGGGTGGCAGTCGCCCGCAACGATGAAGACATTGCTTTTGCTCTTGACGCTGCGTTTGGCCAGGGTCATGGCTTCTGCGGCGGCCGTGGCTTCGTCGAGCATGGAGGCGTTGGCCATCGGCATGCCGGTCAGGTCGCAGACCATGGTCTGGAAATTGATGAGCGCCTCCATCCGGCCCTGCGAAATTTCAGCCTGGTAGGGCGTGTAGGCGGTATACCAGGCGGGGTTTTCCAGGATGTTGCGCAGGATCACGCCGGGCGTGTGGGTGCCGTAATACCCTTGGCCGATGAAACTCTTGAAGACCTTGTTCTTCGCGGCCATGGCTTTCAGCTCGGCCAGTGCCTGGGCTTCCGTGACAGGTGCGGGGATGGCCATGGCCTGGCTGCGGGCAATACTGCGCGGCACGATGCCGTCGATCAGCGCGCGCCTGGAAGCGGAGCCCACTGCGCTGAGCATGTGGGTTTCGTCGGCCTCATCGATGCCGATGTGGCGGGCAATGAACTCGGAAGTATTTTCAAGCTCGCGCAGCGGCTTGGCGGTGGGCATCAACATGGCAGTTTCCCGGAACAGAGGGATAAAACGGGGCTTCGATCCTTCGACAAGCCGAGGACAGCCCGATCGGGGTGAAGAAAGGGTTGTTTACGCAGTCGCGGAAAAAGAGGTGTAACTGGTCTCATCCATCAACGCGTCGAGCTGCGACTTGTCGGTCAGCTTGACCTTGAAGAACCAGCCTGCACCCAGCGGGTCGGTGTTGGCCAGCGAGGGGTCGTCGCGCAGGGCTTCGTTGACTTCGGTGATCTCGCCGCTGATGGGCATGTAGACGTCGGCCGCGGCCTTGACCGATTCGACGACACCGGCGACTTCTTTTTGCGCCAGCGTGCTGCCGACGGAAGGCAGGTCCACAAACACCACGTCGCCGAGCGCGTCCTGCGCGTGGTGGGTGATGCCGACGGTGGCGACGTCGCCGTCAACGTTGATCCATTCGTGGTCTTCGGTGTACTTGATCATGGGTTTCTCCAGAATAATAAAAACTTCAACCGCGGAAATAGCGATTCGGAACAAAAGGCATGGCGCTGACTTCCATGGGCACGGGTTTGCCACGCACGATGGCGTTCACGCGTGTACCCATGGCCGAGAATTCGGGCTTCACGTAGCCCATGGCCACGGGTTTGTCGATGCTCGGGCCCAGCAGGCCGCTGGTGACTTCGCCAATCGGCGTGCCGTCCAGGCTTTGCAGGGCCGTGTGGTCGCGCACGGGAATGCGCTCCAGTGCGACCAGGCCCACGCGTTTGCGGGTCAAGGTGGCGGGGTCGGCCAGTTGCGCCAGCACCTTGTCCGCACCCGGAAAACCGCCGGCGCGGGCGCCACCGGTGCGGCGCACTTTCTGGATCGCCCAGTTCAGGCTGGCTTCGACCGGTGTGGTGGTGGTGTCGATGTCGTTGCCGTAGAGGCACAGGCCGGCTTCGAGCCGCAGCGAATTGCGCGCGCCCAGGCCGACAGGCTTGACTTCGGGTTGGGCCAGCAGGGCGCGGGCCAGCGTGTCGGCTTGGGCGGCGGGCACGGAAATCTCGAAACCGTCCTCGCCGGTGTAGCCGCTGCGGGTCAGAAAGCAGTCGCAGCCGGCGACGGTAAAACGCCCGCCGGTCATGAAGACCAGTTTTTCGACGCCGGGGGCCAGGCGCGAGAGCGCGGTGACGGCCTGCGGGCCCTGCAGTGCCAGTAGCGCCATGTCGGGCATGGGAATGACCTGGCAGCGCGTGCCGATGTTTGCCTTGATATGCGCGATGTCGCCGACCTTGCACGCACCGTTGACGATGACGAAAATATCGCCGTCGTTGAGGTAGTCCCGGTTGAAGAACATCAGGTCATCGATGATGCCGCCGTCCTCATTGAGCAGCAGGCCGTAACGCTGTTTGCCGGCGGGCAGGTCGATCACATCGACCGGGATCAGGGTTTCCAGCGCGGCTGCGGCCTCAAGACCGACCAGGCGCAGCTGGCCCATGTGCGAGACATCGAACAGACCGGCGGCCTGGCGGGTGTGGTGGTGCTCGGCCATCAGGCCGGCCGGGTATTGCACCGGCATGGAATAACCGGCAAAGGGCACCATGCGCGCACCGAGTTCGAGGTGCAGTGCATGCAGCGGTGTTTTCAACAGGACAGGATCGGTGGCGGACACAGGCGTTCTCCGGGGGCAAGTCGTTATCCATGAAAAATCATGGGCTGCCCCTGCTGTCCTCTTTACCTGAGAGATTCGCCTGGCGATGCAGGTTTGCTCCTTCGGTGGACCACCTCGAAGGTGGTCTCTCTCCAGTAGGGAACGCCGCCCGGAAGATGTTCGCCCGGGTGGCGGTTGCCAGTCCTTTTGCCTGAGCGTTCAGAGCACCATTGGGGTGCCGCATGCGCCTTCGGCGGTTTTCGCGAGGAAAACTCTCTCCTGACCCGTCAAGTGTAGCCCAAGGCCCGGGGCGCCCAACGCCAAAGACCCGGAAGCAGGCTCTCCTTCTTCACCAGCAGGGGCCGTGGATCTGGCTTTGCCAGTCCACAGGCGCAGCGCCCCCTCGGGGGGCAGCGCATTACACGCAGTGAAAAGCGTGGGGGCCTTATTTCGTATAGACCAGATCACGCAGGGTCAGCGAGATGGCCGGAAAATAGGTGATCACCATCAGGCAGGCGATGATGACCAGCACGAACGGAATCAGGTGCCCGACGATCCGGTCCAGCGATATTTTTGCGACCGTGCAGGCCGCAAAAAGATTCACACCGAACGGCGGCGTGATCATGCCCAGCGCCAGGTTGACGACCATCACCAGGCCGAAATGCACCGGGTCGATGCCGAAGTGCATGGCCACGGGGGCCAGGATGGGCGCCAGCACAATGATGGCGGCGCTGGTTTCGATGAACATGCCGATGATGAACAGCGCGGCGTTGACACCCAGCAGGAAGAGGGCGGGTGACTGCAGCACGGCTTCCAGCCAGCGGCCAATGGCGTCCGGCACGCCGGCGCGCGTGATCAGGAAGGCAAACAGCCCGGCATTGGCAATGATGAACATGATGACGGCGCTGGAGATCACCGACTTGCGCAGCACCAGCACCAGTGTCGGCAGCTTGATCTCGCGGTAGATCACCCCGCCGACAATCAGCGCGTAAAAAACTGCAACGGCTGCCGCCTCGGTCGGCGTGAAGATGCCGCCATAGATGCCGCCAAGAATGATCACCGGCATCAGCAGGGCCCAGCCGGCCTGCCAGGTGGCCTTGAAGAAGCTCAGGCGCCCGTCGCCGTCGTTCTTGCCCCAACCCTTGATCTTGCAATACACATAGACAAAAGCCATCAGCGCGATGCTGATCAGGATGCCCGGTCCGACGCCGGCGATGAACAGTTCGCCGATCGAGACCTCGGCGCTGACGCCGTACAGGATCAGCGGAATCGAGGGCGGAATGATCACGCCCAGTTCGGCGCTGGTGGCCTGCAGGGCCGCGGCGTAGCTGGTGGGGTAGCCATGTTTGATCAGGGCGGGAATCAGGATCGCGCCCACCGCAAACGTGGTGGCCACCGACGAGCCGGAGACGGCGGCAAAAATCATGCAGGTCAGCACGCAGGTCATGGGCAGGCCGCCCTGGACGCCGCCGACAATGCTTTTCGCAAACTCGACCAGGCGGCGCGAAATGCCGCCGGTCTCCATCAGGTTGCCGGCCAGGATGAAAAACGGAATGGCCGCCAGCGGAAACTTGTTGATGGCGTTGAACATCTCCTTGACGGAGATCAGCATGTGGGCGTTGGACGCCTGGATGCCGAAGATGGAAGCCAGTCCGATGGACACGGCTACGGAGATCGTCAGTGCGAAACACACGATCATGGTGGTCAGCATGACGGCGGTCATTGGGCGATCCCTGGAAAAAAGTGGTTGTCAGTGTTGATGATGCAGCTCATGTTGCCGTCTCCAGTTCCTCGCGCTGCGGATCCAGCAGGTTGCCGATGATGCCGATCACGCAGAACATGCCGCCTATCGGCATGGCCACATAACCCCAGAACATGGAAATGGACTCCAGGCCCGCCATGGACTGCACCTGCCCGCGGATGGCGTAGTCCCAGCCCCACCAGATGATGACGCCGATCAGGGCGAGGGCGGCCAGGCAGACCACCCAGTCGAGGATGCGTTTGACCTTGATCGGGCTCCAGCGGTACAGCACGTCGACACTGACCATGGCGCCCTGGCGGAAGGCGGCCGGTATGCCCATGAAGACCATCCAGATCAGCGACAGGCGGATCAGGATCTCGGTCCACTCGGCAGGCTGCTCGAGCACGAAGCGCGTCACGATCTGGAACATGCCCAGCGAGGAGGCGATCACCAGCATGAGGCAGGCCACCAGCGTGGCAAACCCGGTGGTCCAGCGTTCGAGGTTGAGAAAGGTGTTTTTCATGGGAATACCGGTTCTACAAGGAAAACGCCCGCAAGCCTAATGGCTGCGGGCGTGTTCAGCTACAAAAAGTGTAGTGAACGGGGCAGCTTACTTGACGCTGCGGATCTTTTCGATGTTGGCTTTGCCGAACTGCTTTTCAAACTCGGCGTTCACGGGTGCCAGGGCGGCGACGAACTTGGCCTTGTCGACGTTGTCGATCACGGTCATGCCCTTGGCGCGCAGGTCGGCCACGCCTTTGGCATCGTCTTCGTCCACGCGCGCGCGGTTGGCCTTGGTGCCTTCGGCGGCTGCTTCGAGGAAGGCCTTCTTGTCGGCAGCGCTGAGTTTGTCGAACACGCCCTTGTTCATCACCCAGATGCAGGGCGAGTAGACATGACCGGTCAGCGACAGGTGTTTCTGGACCTGGTCGAACTTGGCGGAAATGATGACCGACAGCGGATTTTCCTGACCGTCAACCGTGCCCTGCTGCAGGGCGGTGAACACCTCGGGAAAAGCCATGGGGGTGGTGATGATGCCGAAGCCCTTGTAGGCTGCAATGTGCACCGGATTTTCCATGGTGCGCATTTTCAGGCCCTTCAGGTCCTCGGGCGCCTTCACGTCGCGCTTGCTGTTGGTCATGTGGCGGAAACCGTTTTCGGCCCAGCCCAGCGCCTTGAAACCCTTGGCTTCGAACTTGACGAGCAGGTCCTGGCCGATCGGGCCGTCCAGCACGGCACGTGCGTGGGCCTTGTCACGGAAGAGGAAAGGCACGTCGAGAATCTTGGTTTCCGGAACGAAGTTGGGGACCGGGCCGGTGGAGGAGAAAGCCAGTTCCTGGGTGCCCAGCTGCACGGCCTCGATGGACTCGCGCTCGCCGCCGAGGGAGCCGTTGTAGAAGGTCTGGACTTTGTAACGGCCGCCGGTGCGTTTTTCCACTTCCTTGGCAAAGGTGTCGATGGCCACGCCCTGGTGGGAGTTCTGCGACGTCGAGATGCTGATCTTCATGGTCGTCTGCGCAGCCGCGCCGGCCACCAGGCCCAGTGCGAGCGTCATGCCCAGGGCGAGTCGGGTCAGCGTGGGTTTGAAAAAAGTCATTGAATGTCTCCTCGGGGTGAAAAAAGGGGTGGAGGGAAAAGTTGTCATACAACTTGCAATTTTCACCTCCTGGTGCGTTGCGCCGCCTAGGGGTTTTCGCTTAAGTACTCTCCGATGATGGCGTCGAAACTGCCGTCGGGCAGCAAGCCCAGCCGGCGTGCCCGTGCCGCGTCGATGTGGGCCGGCCAGCTGGTCACGATGCTGGCAATCGCGGCATCCGGCGTCCAGTCGATCAGCGCGGCAACCTCCTTGCCTGCCAGGCGCTCCAGCGCCGCCGCCATCTCGCCGGGGGTTGTCTTGAGGGCCGGCAGGTTGATGGCGGTGCGCGCGCCCCAGTCGGCGTCGCTGGCCTCGACGGCCCGGATCAGGCCGTGGATGGTGCGGCTGGGCGAGGACAGCGCCACCGGTGTGTCGGGGGTCACCGGACAGACCGCCCGCACGCCGGCCAGCGGTTCGCGGATCATGCCGCTCAGGAAACTGGAGGCCGCGCCGTTGGGTTTGCCGGGGCGCACGCTCACGGTCATCAGGCGCACGTTGCGGCCGCGCACAAAACCCTTGCGGGCATAGTCGGCCACCAGTTGCTCACCGATGAATTTCTGGATGCCGTAGCTGTTCTGGGGCGTCGGCAGGGTGCTGTCTTCAATCACCGCGGGCAGGGGCTGTTCGGGTGAATTGCCGAACACGGCCAGTGAGCTGGCAAACACCACCGTCGGCGCGGTCTTCAGGCGGCGACAGGTCTCCAGCAGGGCACGCGTGGCGTCGAGGTTGCTGCGCATCCCGAGGTCGAAATCGGCTTCGCATTCACCGCTGACCGCAGCGGCGAGGTGAAAAACCACGGCTGTGTCCCTGGCGATCACGGTGCTGGAGGACTGGCCTGGATCGAGCAGGGCGTTCAGGTCCCCCTCGACGTTGCGGACCCGGCTATCGGCCATCAGGTCGGGCGGTGGGGCAGCCCGGTCCACCAGGGTCACGCGGGTGATGGCTTGCGCGGGGCTGCCGGCCAGGGACAGCGTGCCTTGTTTGAGCAGTTCGCGGGCCAGGCGAACGCCCAGGAAACCGGCGCCGCCGGTAATGACAATGTTCATGGGAGTTGGGGTCTTCTCTGGACGTTGGTCGGAAATTATGTGGGGCTGACATCACCCGGGCGACGCGGCGGGTGAAGGTTCGGACCCGCCCCGCATGGCCCTACATGCCGCTGTAGTTGGGGCCACCACCGCCTTCGGGTGTGACCCAGACGATGTTTTGCGTCGGGTCCTTGATGTCGCAGGTCTTGCAGTGCACGCAGTTCTGCGCGTTGA
>ERZ1292640.3583-Hain-H43-02um-R1-3583-length-12062-cov-43_pt1 | contig 12062 bp, 4 predicted proteins | sample MGYA00564404_ERZ1292640 | MGnify/ENA primary metagenome ERZ1292640 (study PRJEB36523, sample SAMEA6512636) | groundwater metagenome | collected 2019-01-08 | study: AquaDiva: Metagenomics assemblies of 32 groundwater samples | reverse complement strand
GCACCTCGTTGTTGTGCATCCACCACTCCAGGTGCCGGCTTAGCGAGCCCACGTAGGCCACATCGAGCACCGTTCCGTACCCCACGTTCTGCTGGATCGAGACGCTGAAGTTGTAAGTAGTCGGGATCTTGGCCGTCCGGTCCATGCCGTACACCGAGACCGGGAACGAGTAGCCTTTGCTCGAAGCGATATTGTCCACATAGCCGAAGTACAGGGTCTGGGTGACGACCTGGGGGGCCTGCATGACCAGACTGCGGACCACGTCGTAGCCGAAGGGCCGATTATAGAGGATGCCCCCGCCGCCGCGAACGGCCGTCTTGCCGTTGCCGAATACGTCATAGGCGAAGCCGAACCGTGGGCCCAGCATGATGGGTCGGTTCTCCACCAGGCCGCGCGGATAGCTTTTATCGCTTGATGGCGAGACCAAGCCATTGAACGGGTCTCCGGAGCCGGGCACAAGCGCGCCGATCAGGGTAGTGGGCAGGGTCTCTCCGGTCACAGGGTTCCGGCCGACCCGCCTCCCTCCGACGGAGACCGGCTGCACCAACAGAGGGGCCTTGCCCGCCTGCCACCGTTCCGCCACCCAGCCGGAGATGAAGCCGTTCTTCTCGTACGGGAAAGGCATCCAGTGGAAGCGCACGCCGTAGTCGAGGGTCAGCCGCCGCGTGACCTTCCAGGTGTCCTGGAGGAACCACTCCAGACTTGGGATGCGTGGGTGGTACCGCGGCATCTTGGATTCCTCAACGTAGGAGTCGTAGACACCGAACAGGCCATTAGCGAACGGGTGGCGCGAATCCAGAGGGTTATTGACGTTGGTGCCGTAGTTCAGGCGGCCGCGGTAGTACGTGTAGCCGGTCTCGTCGGCCCACATGTGCGCCAGCATGACCCCGGCCTTGATGGTATGGGTCGGGAAGATCTTGGTGAGCGTATCGTTGAGCTGGAACTGCGGCTGGGACAGTATCTCAGGGAAGCGGTAGTCGACGCCGAGCGAGATGGGCGAGCTGATGCCTCCGAAGGTGGCGTCCGGCATAAGATTCAGCGGGTTGTTGACTGGGTCGATCTGGCCCGCCGTGAAACCCACCACGTCGCGGCGGTTGCTCTTCATCTGCTCCTCGGTGGCGAATGTCTTCATCAACTGCCGGGAAATCCCGACGCTGACCTCGTTCAGCAGGGTCGGGCTGAAGATGGCGTGGTACCGGGATGCCACCGTGAAGCCCAGATTGGTCTCGTTGACCGGCATCTGCGCCCAGGTGTTGGAGGTGTAGTGGATCAGGCCGAAATAACCGCTCCGCGGGTCCCTGCGCATGCTCCAGTTGGTGGAGAACATGTGGTTGGAGTTCAGGTTATAGTTGACCTTGAGGGTCTGGTCGAGGTACTTGCGATCGGACGGGCGGTCCAGCACGTAGTTGTAGCGCCGCGCCGAAATCCCCAGGTCGAAGAAGTTCGCTTCCGGGAACACATTTAGCAGCGCCTGGCCGCTCTTGTTGATTCGGCTCAGCGGGATGCGGTTGCCGGGCATGGGCTGTCGCGTGGCGGGATCGAGCACCTCAATGAGCCGGCCGTTCAAGTCCAGCGACTGCGAGAAATCCCCGTTCCGCTCGGGTTGCGTCGGGACGGTGTAGTAGCCAGTGGAACTTTGCGTGGTGGGCCAGAACTCCTGTGACCAGAAAAAGAAGAGCTTCTCACGGTTCTTGTTGAACAGCTTGGGGATGTAGACGGGCCCGCCCGCGTTGTAGTTCCAGCTATTGAAGCGGTAGCGGGGTTTGGGAAGCTTGTTGCGGTTGTAAAAGTAATTGTTGGCGTTGAACTGCTCATGGCGCTTGAAGAAGGAGACCAGACCGTGAAAGTCCCTGGTCCCCGATTTGCTCACGAGTTGCACGTTGGCGCCCGCCATGCGGCCATACTCGGCCTGGTAGATCCCCGCAAGGACCTTCACCTCGGCCACCGAATCCATACTCACGTCCACCGTGGAGCTGCGGTTCTCGATCATGTTCACGGTGGAGATGCCGTCGAGCGAGATGTCCGTGGTGGTCTGGCGCCCGCCGTTGGACAGGATGGCCCACACGAAGGTGGGTTGCTCTTCCTCACGCTCGTCCTGGATGCCGGGCATGAGCGCCAGCATCGAGTAGATGCTGCGGCTCTTGATCAGCAGCGCATCCACCTGGGTGCTGGTGATGAGCCCGGACCGTTCGGCGCTCGCGGTCTGGACGGTGGCGCCCTCGGATCGCACGGTGATCGACTCCGCCTGGCTGCCGACTTCCAGAACGATGTTGCCCAACGCAAGACGCTCGGACGCAGGCAGGCTTACACTTTGCTTGGTGTGCGTCTTGAAGCCGGTGACCTGAACCTTGACCTCGTACACGGCAGGTTCGAGGTTGGCGACCACGAAGGCCCCGAGCGAGTCCGACTTCACCCGGCGAGCGGCGCCGGTCCCGGCGTTCGTGGCCGTCACCTCCGCGCCGGCGATCACAGCGCCACTGGGGTCAACGACATTTCCCGTCATGGAACCGAAGATCGACTGCGCTCCGGCCGGAGTTGGCCGGCCCAAAGCGATCGTCAACAAGGCTGCGAGGATCATGCAAGACTGCGTCATAACCTCCCCCCCTAAATTGGTGTGGCTTTCTGGCTATCGTCCAGTATACGCCCAGCCGCCCCGGAAAACTCGCCTCAATATAGACTGATCATGAGGGACTCGTGACACGACTCACCGCACTCTTGGCATCCGTGATGCTGCTGGCGCCGGTTCTGGCCGGGGTGGACCTGAAAGGCCTTCGCGCTCCGGTCCGGGTCGTCTATGACTCGAACAGCATCCCGCACATCTTCGCCGCGAGCGATGCCGATGCAATGCTGGTGCTGGGGTACCTTCACGCGCGGGAGCGGTTCTTTCAGATGGACCTGATGCGGCGGCAGGCCAGCGGCACTTCGGCCGAGATGCTGGGCGAGCGCGCGCTGGGGTCGGACACGCGGGCGCGGACGCTCGGGTTGAGGCGTGGGGCGGAGGCGTCGCTCGCGGCCGTCTCGCCGGCGGCCCGCACTCTGCTCGAAGCTTACGCCGCCGGTGTCAATGTCTGGTTGCGAGACGCGGCCACCAGGCTGCCACCCGAATACCAGACGCTGGAGCTGACCAAAGCCGGCGTGCCCGAGTGGACGCCGGCGGACAGCCTGGTGGTCGCCAAGGGGCTGGCCTTTCAGCTCTCCTTTGACGCCGACCAGGACATCGAGATGACGCTGGCGCTGGCCACTTGTGAGGAGACCGGCAAGGCGCGCGGCTTCGACGGCGCGGCGCTGTTCTTCCAGGACATCCTGCGCAGTGCGCCGTTCGATCCGACGGTGTCGATCCCGGGGTGGGATAAGCCTCCTGTCTTGTCTACCTGGAAAGACAAGTCGGGAGACTTATCCCACCTGGCCCGCCAGTACCTCGAGCGGGCGCGGCGCGCGCCGCTGTTTGAGGGCACGCTGGGCGACCGGCGCCAGTCGAAGCCCGCCAGCAACTGGTGGATCGTCAGCGGGCGCCTGACGGAGTCCGGGTTCCCCATGCTGGCCAATGATCCGCACCTGAGCCTGAGCACGCCGCCGATCTGGTACGAGGCGCACCTGGTGGTGAGCGACGATCCGGAGCGCGGCCCGATGAGCGTGAGCGGCGTGAGCCTGGCCGGAGTTCCGGGTATCGTGCTGGGCTGCAATGAGCGCCTCTGCTGGGGCGCGACCACCAACCCCATGGACGTCACCGACGTCTACCTGGAGCGTGCCGTCTTCGACCTGCCGTCGCTGACCCTGTCGGGCACGCTGTTTGAAGACCGGGTGGAGCCGGTGGAGATCATCGAGCAGCGTTTCCGTGTGAACCAGGTCGGCAACCGTGTAAGCGACGACGTGGTGGCCGCGCAGGTAGGGCCGCTGGAGGGGGGCGTCACCATCCTGGTGCCGCGGCGCAACAACGGGCCGGTCATTGCCATCGACATCGCCAACTTTCCGGAGATCACCGGGCTCAGCGTCCAGTACATCGGTTGGGGAGCGACGCGAGAAGTAGAAACGTTTCTCGGCTTCGCCCGCGCCCAGGGACTGGAGGACTTCCAGCGTTCGCTGCGGTTCTTCACGTTCGGCTCGCAGAACTGGGCCTACGCCGACGTGGACGGCAACATCGCCTACTTCACCAGCGGAGAGCTGCCGCTGCGTGAGGACCTCCAGACGCTCGGCCGGGTGGACGGCGCGCCGCCGTTCATGATCCGCGACGGCACGCACCGCGCCAAGAATGAGTGGCTGCCGGTCACGAACCGCCAGCCCGGCCAGGCGACTCCATATGAGATCCTGCCGTTCGCGGAGATGCCGCAGGTCGTCAACCCCTCCCAGGGCTTCATCGCGAATGCGAACAACGATCCGGTCGGGACCACCCTGGACAACAATCCGCTGGGCCGGCGGCGGCCCGGCGGCGGCATCTACTACCTGAACCCCGGCTACGACGGTGGCTTTCGCATTGGCCGCATCGCCGGCCTGATCCGCGACATCCAGGCGGTGGGCGCCAAGCTCTCTCTTGGGATCATGGCGGGCTTGCAGGCCAGCAACCAGATGCTGGACGCGCAGGTGTTCGTGCCCTACGCTCAGGCGGCGTTGGCAAACGCCCGCTCCGCGAGCGCGCCGGCCGCGCTGGTGGCGCTGGGCAACGACCGCGGCGTGGCCGAAGCCGTCGCCCGGCTCGGCCGCTGGAACTTCAGCACGCCCACCGGCATCCGCGAGGGGTTTGATCCCGGCGACGATCCGGACAACCTGCCAGAACCCTCGCACGAGGAAGTCCAGAACAGCATCGCGGCGACGATCTACAGCGTGTGGCGCGGCCAGTTCGTGCGCAACACGATCGACGCTTCCCTGAGGCGCGTGGGCCTCGGCGGCCAGACTCCGCCCGACGACCAGGCGCTGGCGGCGCTGCGGCGTCTGCTGGAGAGCTTCGCCTCGGGCAAAGGGCGCGGGGCTTCGGGTGTGAACTTCTTCGAGGTTGAGGGTGCGGCCACGCCGGAAGCGGCCCGCGACATCCTGATTCTGCGCAGCCTGCGGGGCGCGCTGGGCCTGCTGGCCGGTGAGGCGTTCGCGCCGGCGTTCGGGCGCTCATCCATCCAGGATGATTACCGCTGGGGCAAGCTGCACCGCATCGTGTTCCGGCACGCGCTGGGCGGCAGCTTCAGCATTCCTCCCGCGGGCGGGCTGCCGAACCTGGCGCCGGCGCTGCCCGGCGTGGCGCGGGCCGGCGGGTTCGAGGTGGTGGACGCCTCCGGCCACGGCGCGCGGGCGGCCTCCGCCTCCAGTTTCATGTTCGGCGGCGGGGCTTCACGGCGTTTCCTCGCCGAAATGTCGCCGGCAGGCATCCGGGCGCGCCAGGGCATCCCCGGCGGCGCGGGGCTGCGACAGTGGCTGGTCAATTCGTATCATGACATGCTGATAACGCGCCAGCAGGTGGAGGCCGACGCGACCACGGAGGAGCGGTTTACGCCGCCGGCGTGACCGAATCATAAATGGACAGAAGAGGATTTCTCGAAACGATGGCGTACGGGCAGTTGCTTGCGACCGAGGGGCGCGCGGTGACGTGCAGAGTTGTGGACGGCGCCACCGGGCGGCCCACTGCCGCGCGCGTGCGGCTGGTGGATGCAAACGGCAAAGAGGCGGTCCCGGCGGGGCATCCGGAGGCGCTTTCGGACAAGGCGCAGGAAGGCGATGTGCGCTTCCAGTCGCGGCGGTTCGCTTACGTCAACGGCGAGTTTGCCGTGGACCCCTCGCGGCTCCCGCTGCGCTACCAGGCGATCAAGGGCTACGAGTACCGCATGGCCGAGGGCGAACTGACGCCGCAGCGCCTGCGGGATAGCGTGGCCGAGATCAGGCTGGAACGCTGGTCGTCGGTGGGCCGCGCCGGCTGGTACTCCGGCGACATCCACATCCACCACATCGCGCCGAAGACCTGCCGGCTGGAGATGGAGGCCGAGGACCTGAACGTGGCCAACATCCTCACCTCCGACTTCACCACCGACCAGGAACAGTTCGAAGGCCGGCTCAACGCGAACTCGGGCGCCGGGCGCCTGATTTACGTGTCTCAGGAGTTCCGCAACCACCAGCTCGGACACCTGTGCCTGCTGAATCTTAAGAAGCTGATCGAGCCGGTGAAGCCGGCGCAGGAGGTGCACTATCCGCTGCACCTCGGTGCCTGCGACCAGGCGCGCGCGCAGGGCGGGTACGTCTCGTGGGCGCACTTCCCTAGCTGGCCGGGGGTGGAGGGGCCGCTCGACGTGGCCATGGAGAAGCTCGACGGTCTCGAGATCCTGTGCGTGCTCGACCCGCGCGATTTTCCGGTTTTCACGCGCCAGGTGGTGCCGGAGATCGCGGCCAACGACGGCCTGCGGCTCTGGTACCGCTACCTGAACTGCGGCTTCCGGCTGACCGCCACCGCGGGCACCGACAAGATGACGAACTTCGTGACCGTGGGCGCCAACCGCGTCTACGCGCGGGTGGACGGCGAGCTTACCTACCAGGGCTGGATCGATGCGCTGAAGGCCGGCCGCACCTTCGTAACCAACAGCCCGCTCGTGCGGCTTACGGTGAACGGGCGCGAGGCGGGATCGGTGCTGGAGCTGGGCGGCCAGCGCGCCACCGTCGGGATCCGGGCCGAAGCCGAATCGCAGTTGCCCTACCACCGGCTGGAAATCGTGGTGAACGGCGAAGCGGTCGCCGACGCCACGCCCAGCGGCCCGCTGCACCGCGCCGCAATCCGGCTGGAACATCCGGTGGCGCGGAGCTGCTGGATCGCGGCCCGCGTGGTGGAGGAGATGGGACGGTACCGGAGCGCGGGAGTGGATTTCGCCAGGATCCACGTCGAGCGCGGCACCGTGCTGGGCGATTACTTCGGCACGCGGCGGCCGGAGACGGTGTTCGCGCATACTTCGCCCGTCTACGCGATCCGCGACGGCAAGCCGATCCGCAACTGGGACGACGCCGGCTACTACGTGCGCTACCTGGACAAGTGCATCGAGTGGCTCGAACGCGAGGCCAAGTTCGCGCGGCCGGCTGACCGCCAGGCCTCCATCGAGGCCTTCCGCACTGGCCGCGCGGTGTTCCTCAAGCGGCAGAACGAGGCCCGGCAGGGAAGCGGCCCGCCCGCCGAATGGTCTATGCTGTCACTATGACTACTCGTACGATTTTAGTGCTCAGCCTTTTATGTGCCGTGGCCGTCGGCGCCCTCGCGGCCGATGTGACCGGCAAGTGGACCGCGCAGGTACCCGGCCGGGAAGGCCAGACCCGTGAGGTCACCTTCACCCTCAAGGCGGATGGTGAGAAGCTGACCGGAACCATGAGCGGCCGCCAAGGGGCGGAAATCCCCATCGCCGAGGGGAAGGTGAGTGGCGACACTTTGTCGTTCACGGTCACCCAGGAGATGGGCGGCAACACCGTCAAGCAGATCTACACCGGCAAGATCGCCGGCGACGAAATCCAGTTCAAGCGGGAAGGCGGCCGGGGCGCGGCCAGGGAGTTCACCGCCAAGCGCGCCAAGTAAGCTCTTCGCTTGCCGGGACTCAGCGGGCCTTCGCTTCTCTCAGCCAGGTCTGGTGGACCAGGCGCTCCTTGCGCCGCTCCCACTCTTCCACGCTGAACACGCTCAGGTCGCTCCGTGACAGGCCGGGGACACCCGTGCCGAGCGCCAGCGTGCCGCCCTCGCGATGCTCGGTGGCATAGAGCGGGTCCATCTCCACGCGGTTGGCCCCCGCCCACTCGCTGATGTGAGTCTCGGGCATGGCGCGGATGCTCTCTTCGGTCCAGTTGGGAAGATCCAGGCGCCGCTCCAGCCACAGCGCCACCGGCCTGGTGACGATAAACGGGCGGTGGCCGACGCCCGGCACGAATTGAGTTTCGAACACGCCCTCCGCCGTCCCCCGCAGCTTCGCCACGCGCTGTTGCAGGTCCCGGAAGGATAATTCGCCGAAGCGCGGGATCTGCACCGTGGTGTCTTCGAGGCCGTTGATGACCAGCGTGGGGCCGCGCGCGGCGTGCAGCGCATACAGCGCGGCGGGCCGGTCGCCGAGGAACATCAGCGACTTGTACGGCGTGCCCTGGCACATCGGCTTGGAGCCATCCCAGTAGCCGCCGGGGCCGTCCAGGTTGCCGCCGCCGGCCAGCAGGCAGGCCTTCAGCCGGCGCTCCACCGCGCAGGTGACGCTCAGCACAAACGAGCCCATCGAGTAGCCGAACGCGGCCAGCCGGCGCGGGTCCACTTCGGGGCGCCGGCTCAGGTAGGAGACCGCCTGCATGACGTCGGTCATCATGAGGCCGCCCAGCCTTTGGGCCAGCTCGGGCGGCGGCTCCACCTTGTCGTGGGCGCGCGTGCCCGACTTGCGGTCGATGTTCCGCTCTCCCTCGCCGGCCGGGTCGTAGGTCAGCACGGCGGCCCCGGCCCGTGCGTACAGGATGCCCGAATAGAAGGCGTACCAACTGTACTTGTCGCCGCCGTGGCCGTTGACCACGATCAGCCCCGGGATCTTGCCGGGCTGCGTCTTCGGCCGATAGAGAATCGCCGGGACCCTCATGCCGAACTGTGTCGCGTAGCTCACCCGCTCGGCGATGACACCTGGCGCGGGCTCAAACTGGCCGTGCGTTTCGGGAGCGAGCGCGGGAACAGGCCCTGCCGCGAACAGGGCCATCCTGATGCGGTTCCGCCAGTCCTGTTCCTGGGCGGCGCGCCCCGGGACGGCAGACGACAAAAAACGATCGTCTGCCCCACAGCAGAGGACAGGGAGCGCGCAGAGGAGGCCTATTCTGCTTCTCACCACTCCAGCCGCATCACGATGATCGAGTGGAACTTGGTGCCGATCGCGGCGAATCCGCCTATCTCGCCGGTGGTAAAGCGGGCGAAGTTTCCGGGGCTGCGCTTGTCGAAGGTGCTCGAGGGCGGGCCGAACTGCGGCTTCTTGAAGACGTTGCTCATGTCCCATCGCAACATGAAGCGGGCGCGCTCGCCGATGCGCCACTCCTTGCCGAGCGAAGCCTGCGGCCAGTAGAGCGTCGGCGAATTGAAGATGTTGCGGCCGAGATTGCCGGTCGCATAGGCCGCCGGGTAGTCGAACGCCTCCATCTTCAGGTACGGGTTCTGCGCGGCGGTGGGGAAGCGGTGGGGCCCCATCGTCCAGCCCTCGACCTTGGCCTCGTCAAACGGCGCCAGGATGTTCGGCCGCTGGCTGCCCGGCAGATAGCGATTCGGGCTGCCGGCGGAGCCTACCGTGAAGGGCTGTCCGGTCTGGAGCGAGTTGAGCCAGTTCAACTGCCACCCGCCCAGGATGGCGTTCTTGACGCCCTTGGCGTTCATGAACCGGCGGCCGGCGCCGACCGGCAGGTCCCAGGTGAAGACCGAGACGAACCGGTGCGTCAGGTCATAGCCGGCCCGACCTTTTTCCAGGCGGCGGTTGTAGAACGTGATCCCGCCGGCCCCGCCGTCGCCGTCGGATTCATCGAGTGTCTTCGAGTACGTGTAGAAAGTGTTCAGCGTCATGCCGTGCGAGTAACGCTTCTCGGTGCGGAACGTTATGCCGTGGTAGCTGTTATGGCCGTAGTTGCCGAAATGGCGAATCGAGCCGAACTGGGTATAGGGCTTGAAGTTCTGGGTCTGCTGGTAGATGCGGTCGAGCTCACTGATGTCCCGCGAGATGTTCAACGGGATGACGTTCAAGTCCCAGGAGTTCAGCAGCCCGACTCCGGAGCTGCCCTGGTAGACAGTCTCCAGCAGCCAGGTGCCGGCAAACTCCCACTGGAAGCCGCCCGACCAGCTCATGATGTAGGGCATGCGCATGTTCGGGTCGTACCAGGTGGCGCCCCGGCCCGCGTAGTTCTGCCCGACAAAGGGGACCGTGCCGTCGGGATTCACCGTGTACGGGATGGTGGGGGGACCCTTCGAGAGCAGGAAGGCAATGCGCGGGTCGCCCGGGGGTGATGCAATGAACGCGGTGGCGTAGTATTCCTCGAACGCCAGGTTCGTGCCGGGGCTCAGCAAGTCAACCGTGCTCACCCCGAAGCTGCCGCGAAACACCCACTTCGGGCGGAAGTTCCACGCCACGCCCAACCGCGGCTGGAAGTTGTTCAGGTCGCGTTTGGCCAGCGCGCTCTTGGTGTGAACGATCGCTCCCCTCCGCCCCGTGATCGGGTCGGTGGCACTGGGGTCGAACTGGGACTGCTGCCCGTACTTGGTGTTATACGGGCTCTCGTAAGTCCAGCGGATACCGATGTTGACGGTGAGGTTCTTGATGGGCTTCCAATCGTCCTGCGCATACCACGCGTGCGTCCACCAGCGGGGCAGCCAGGCGGCGCGAACTTGAGTGAAGCTGGCGCTGGCCACGCTGCCCAGCAGGAAGCTGGCGAACCCGTTTCCGGTGTTCGGGGTGTACGGCATATCGGTGCCGCCCATGTTGTAACTGCCCGAAGGCCGGTCCTCGTCGCGGCTGTTATAACGGGAGCGCAGCAGCTCGTAACCGAACTTGAAGATGTGCTGACTCCTGAGCTTGGTCAGGTTTTCGGACAAGGTGATGTCTTCTCCGACCGACTGGCTGAAGCCGCCCGGGCTGACCCCGAAGCCGATGTTGTTGAACTCGGGGAAGGTGTCAGGCAAGGTGTTCGGGATGCCCAGCTTTCCCGCCCAGCCCTGGCCGTAAGTGTCGGGGTCGCGGCGGAAGGCGCGGCGGTTGAAGCCCGACCGGAATTCGTTGATCATAGTGGGGCTGATCGACCACGTATCGGAAACGACGGCGTTGCCCTGGTCGGCCGGCTGCGGCACGGCGCTCGGGATCAGTGAATTCCACTGGAGGTAGACATAGCTGCGATTGCTCCAGACGCGGTGCCGGTTGTGGGAGTAGCGGCCGAAGATCTTGTGCGCCGGGCTGAATTGATGATCGACCTTGCCGTCGAAGCGGGTGCGGTAGGAGCGGTAGCGCGTCTGGTTGGCGACGTTCTGCTGCGGGCCGAGTGTCGCGACGAAGCCGGGGACATTGGGCTTATAAAAAGGATTCTGGGCCAGGAAGTTCTTGGCGACCGGATCGAACCGGGCCAGCGGCACCCGGTTGCCCGGGAACGGGTCGCGGACCCAGGTGCTGCCTTGCTGCCGCGTGCTCACCGGATCATAGATGGGAAGGCCCCTGCCGCCGAAGCTGAAATCACCGGCCAGCATCTCTTCGTTGGGCACCGTCCAGGTCTCGGTCTCCGACGCTTTCTCGTGGTGGCGCTGCGCCGAGAAGAGGAAGAAGGTCCGGTCCTTCCCGCCGTACAGCTTCGGCAGGACGATGGGACCGCCGATGACAAAGGCCAGCTCGTGGTAGCCCAGCGGCTCGGTTCTCTTCAGCCGGTCGAAGTAACCGCGGTGCAGCAGGTCCTTGTTGAGGTAGCGGTCCTCCGCCGAGCCGTGGATCTGGTTGGTGCCGCTCTTGAACACCACGCTGAGCACGCCGCTTCCGGACCGGCCGAACTCGGCGGGCACGCCAGTAGTGATGAGCTTGACCTCTTGGAGCGCGTCCATCGTGGTTTGGACGTTGCGGTCGTGCGTGGTGCTGGAGCCGATGACCGGCTCCTTGGCGCTGACGCCGTCGATAGCGTAGTTCAGCGAGCGGTTGCGCTGGCCCAGCGTGAAGAAGGAGTTGAACCCGGTCGTGTTCAAGCCCGGCAGGTAGTTGAGGATGTTGTAGGTCCGCACCTGCATCACCGGAATCCGCATGAAGGTCTTGTTCTCGAGGATGGCGCCGCTGGTGGCCGTCTCGGTCTCGAGCAGCGGCACGGCGCCGGCCACCGTAACCGATTCGGTGACGGCGCCGAGCTGCATCTCGACATCCAGGCGCGGGGACTCGCCGACGCGGAGCTCGATGCCTTTCCGCACGTAGGTCCGGAAGCCCGTGGCCTCAATGGTCATTTGATACTGACCCGGATTGAGGTAAGGGATGTAGAACCTGCCGGCCTCGTTGGTTTCGCCGGTGGAGGTGAAGTTCGTCTCGGGGTTGACAACCTTGACCTTGGCGCCGACGATGGCGGCGCCGGTCGGGTCGGTGACGTTTCCGACTAGC
>ERZ1292640.3582-Hain-H43-02um-R1-3582-length-12065-cov-10_pt1 | contig 12065 bp, 11 predicted proteins | sample MGYA00564404_ERZ1292640 | MGnify/ENA primary metagenome ERZ1292640 (study PRJEB36523, sample SAMEA6512636) | groundwater metagenome | collected 2019-01-08 | study: AquaDiva: Metagenomics assemblies of 32 groundwater samples | reverse complement strand
GAGCAGCTCATTCGTAATGAGAAGGTCGAGGGTTCGATTCCTTTCTCCGGCACCAGTTAAAAACCCGCCAATCTTGCGATTGGCGGGTTTTTTCATGCCTTGGCGCTCTTGCGCTTGACCCCAGGCGTCACACCTCGCGTTGACTTCACAAGGCTCTTGGCACTGGCGGCCTTACCGGCCGGCTGCAGCACCCCGCCGCACAGCGTGGCGATGAATTGATCGGCAATCTGCTCCGGTTCGTACTCGCCGCCCGGCTGGTACCAGCGGCCGATCCAGCTCAGCGCGCCGGCAATCAGGAAGGCCGTCATCTTCGGGTCGCAAGGAGCGATCGAGCCCTCTTCCACCCCGGCCACTACCAGGCGACGGAACTCCATGTCGATGCCTGACTTGAGGCGCCGCAGCTCCTTGCGGCTCTTGGGTGGCAACTCGTCGTCGGCAATGCGGATGACGCACATGCCGAAATCCATGGTGACGATGCGTGTGTAGGTACGCATGCAGGCCATGAGCTGCTCGATGGCCGAGCCGCCGTCCTTGCGTGTCTCCTCGATGCCCTCATGCATCATCTCCAGCCCGCGCCGCACGCAAGCGATCAGGATCTCGTCCTTGTTCTTGACGTAGTAGTAGAGCGTGGGCTTGCTGACATTGAGCCGTGCCGCGATGTCGTCCAGCGACGTGGCGTGAAAACCCTTCTCGTTGAACAGCTGCGCCGCGGTCGACAGCACGGCATTGCGCTTGGCCTCACGCTGCTGTTCGCGCGTCGAGGACGGCGCCCAGGGCGAAGCCGCGGCAGCGGGGGCCGCCGTCTTGCGGCGTTGCGGGCGTGTCGTTGTCATGACAGGTGCTACGGGAAAGTCCTGATGCCCGAAGGCTTGGCAAATTCCAAAATCTACTCGTGAGTAAAAAGTTTACGCATAAGTAGAAATTTTCCGATTCGCATAAACCCGTAGTGACGCCGATGGAGAACAAACCCGCAGGCAGCCCCACCGCCGCCCCCCTGTTGCAGGTGGATGGCGTCACGCTCGCCTTTGGTGGTGTGAAAGCACTGAACGGCGTGAGCTTCGACGTGGCGCCCGGCTCCATCACCGCCGTCATCGGCCCCAACGGTGCTGGCAAGACCTCCCTGTTCAATACCATCTCCGGCTTTTACCGCCCGGGGCAAGGCAGCATCCAGTACAAGGGCCAGGACATCACGCGCTTGCCGGCGCCGAAGCGTGCCCGCATGGGCCTGGGCCGCAGCTTCCAGAACATTGCGCTGTTTCGCGGCATGACGGTGCTCGACAACATCAAGCTCGGCCGCCATGCGCATCTCCAGACCAACGTGCTCGATGCGCTGTTCTATGTCGGCCGGGCCCGTCGCGAAGAGGCCGAGCTGCGCGCCGACATCGAGGAGCGCATCATCGACTTCCTGGAGATCGACCACATCCGCCACGCGCCGGTGTCAGCCCTCTCCTACGGGCTGCAAAAGCGCGTGGAGATGGCGCGCGCCCTGGCCATGCAACCCGAGATCCTGATGCTCGACGAACCTGTGGCCGGCATGAACCGCGAGGAAACAGAGGACATGGCGCGCTTCATCCTTGATGTGCGTGCCGAGTGGGGCGTGACGGTACTGATGGTGGAACACGACATGGGCATGGTGATGGACCTGTCGGACCACGTGGTGGTGCTCAACTTCGGCCAGGTCATTGCCCAGGGCGACCCGGCCGCTGTGCAGGCCGATCCGGAAGTGATCCGGGCCTACCTGGGCTCCGGTGATGTGGGCGACCTGCGGCGCAAGCTGCATGCCGCAACGGGAGCGGTCTGATGGATTGGGCCTACCTGTTTGAAATCAGCCTGACCGGCATTGCCGGCGGTGGCCTCTATGCGCTGGCGGCACTGGCCTTCGTCATGGTCTACAAGGCCACGCGTGTCGTCAACATCGCCATCGGCGAGATGCTGATGGCCGGCGCCTACCTGTTCTTCACCTTTGCCTCGATGCTGGCGCTGCCGATCTGGCTGGCCATTCCAGCCGCCGTGCTGGGCTCGGGCCTGCTGGGTGCGGTGATCGAACGCACCATGATTCGCCCGCTGCTGGGCGAGCCGCCGATCTCGGTCTTCATGGTCACCGTCGGCCTGGCCTCGGTGCTGGTCGGTCTGGTCGAAATGATCTGGACCGCCGACCAGAAGCGCCTGCCCGACTTCATGCCCACGCAGGCCATCATGGTGGGCGACGCGTTCCTGGCGCCCAAGGTGTTCTGGGGCGCGGTGATCGCCGTGGTCTTCATTGCTGCCGTGTTGCTGGTGTTTCGCTTCTGGCGCGGCGGCGTCGCCTTGCGCGCCACCGCCTCCGACCAAGCAGCCGCCTATTCCATGGGCATCAACGTGCCGCGCGTGTTCTCGCTGGCCTGGGTGGTGTCGGCCATGCTGGCGGCGCTGTCGGGCATCATCGTCGGCTCGATCGGCGGCATCTCTTCCACCATGGGCGTGTTCGGCCTGTCAGTGCTGGTGGTGGTGATCGTCGGCGGGCTTGACAGCGTGCTGGGCGCGCTGGTGGGCGGCCTGTGCATCGGGCTGGTGGAAGCACTGGCCGGCGCCTACCTCGGTGGTGAGTACAAGCTGCTGGCCACCTTCATCGTGCTGGTGGTGATCCTGATGATCCGGCCCTACGGGCTGTTCGGCACCCACGAGATCGAGAGACTGTAAACATGCGCCCCCACGCTCATCACTTCGTGTATTCGCTGCCCCCCGAGGGGGTGCGAGCCTCCCTTGGGGCGGCCCGACGGGAGGCTCCATGAGAATCGGCACCCTCAAGGAAAGCTACATCGCCGACGCGGCGCTGTTCGATTCACGCACCCAGAAGGTCTGGCTGGCCGTCGCCGCCGCACTGCTGGTGCTGTTTCCCTTCATCGCCAGCGACTACTGGCTGTACCTGGCCTGCCTGGTCTGCATCAACGTGGCCAGCGCCACCGGCCTCAACATCCTGACCGGCTACACCGGGCTGGTGAGCCTGGGCCAGGCCGCCTTCATGGGGCTGGGGGCCTACACGGTGGCCATCATGCAGTTGCGTCTGGGCACGCCCTTCCTGCTCAACATCCTGGCCGGCGGCTTTGTCGCCATGCTGGGTGGCCTGATCGTCGGCATCCCCTCGCTGCGTGTGAAAGGCCTGTACCTGGCGATTGCCACCATTGCAGCTTCCTTCATCACCCACTTCATCTTTGCCAACACCAGCTTCACCGGCGGCACGGGTGGCCTGACGGTCCCGCCGGCCAGCGTCTTCGGCGTATTGCTCGACACCTCCTTCCGCCTGTACTGGGTGATTGTGCCGGTCACCGTGCTGATGCTGCTGGGTGCCGCCAACCTGTTCCGCACCCGCGTCGGGCGCGCCTTCATCGCCATCCGCGACCGCGACATCTCGGCCGAGGTGCTGGGCATTCCGCTGCTGCGCTACAAGCTGCTGTCCTTCGGCCTGTCGTCCTTCTATGCCGGCGTGGCCGGCGGCCTGTGGGCCTACTTCTTCCGCGTGGTGACGCCCGAGAGCTTCCCGCTGCTGATGTCCATCTTCTTCCTCGCCGCCATCATCGTCGGCGGCATGGGCACCATCCTGGGCGGCATCCTCGGCGCCGTTTTCATGACCATGGTGCCCGAACTGCTGAAGCTGGTGTTCGACCTGCTGCCCAACAGCACGGAGCTCACGGTATTCCTGTCGCCGGTGCGCACCATCATCTTCGGCCTCTTGATCATCGGCTTTCTGGTGTTCGAGCCCCATGGGCTCGCAGAAATGTGGCGGCGCATTCGCCGTTTTTTCCATCTGTGGCCGTTCCGCAATTGAGCGGACCCACGGGCAACGCAAACGAAAAGGAGACAAGCATGCAGAACTCACGCATTTCCCAAAATCGTCGCTCCCTGCTGCTCGCAGCAGGCGCTTCGCTGGCCGCGCCGCTGGCAGCGCATGCCCAGGCCGGCGGTGAAGACATCGTCCTCGGCGGCTCCATCCCCATGACGGGCGTGTTTGCCTTTGCCGGTGTCGGCATCAATGCCGGCATCTCCGACTACGTCAAGATCCTCAACGACGGCGGCGGCATCAAGGGCCGCAAGGTGCGCTACGTGCCGGAAGACACCGGCTACAAGGTGGACGTTTCGGTGGCCGCCTACAAGAAGATCACCAGCCAGAACAAGGTCAGCCTCTACTACGGCGACTCGACTGCCTTCTCCAAGACCATCAATCCGGAACTGGACCGCAACGGCAACATCCTGATGGCCGGTGCCTCGTTTGCCACCGAGCTGAACGATCCGAAGAAGTATCCGAACCAGTTCCTGGTCGGCCCCGACTACACCGAGATGTTCGGCATCCTGCTGCGCCATATCGCCAAGGAGAAGCCCGGTGCCAAGGTGGCCTTCGTCTATTCCGACTCCGAGTTCGGCCGCGACCCGATCGAAAGCAGCGAGGCGCTGGCCAAGAAGCTCGGCCTGAACGTCGTCATCAAGATCATGACGCCGCCCGGCGGCGTGGACGTCTCCACCGAAGTCATCAAGCTGCGCCGCGCCGCCCCCGACTACACCATCTTCCACGGCTACATCCTGGCACCGATCCCGGAGTTCATCACCCAGGGCAAGCAGCAGGGCATGACCAGCAAGTGGATGGGTACCTTCTGGACCATGGACAGCTCCACCGTCATGAAGATGGGCGAGGCCGGCGACGGCTTCATGGGCGTGATGCCCTACCGCTACTACTACGACACCTCGGCCAAGGCGCCGATGCTCGACAAGATCCGCCAGATGCGTCCCGAGTACCAGAGCACGGCCTACATCCAGGGTTTCCTGGCCGCCATGTTGTTCACCGAGGCGGCCAAGCGCACGCTCGATGCGAAGAAGGAGCTCAACGGCAAGAACCTCAAGGCCGCGCTCAACAGCATCAAGGACTTCGACACCGGCGGCCTGATCGGCGTGCCGATCACCATCAAGGGCAACTCGATCCCGGTCGGCCGCGTCTACAAGGCCGACATGAAGGCGCAGAAGATGGTGCCGGCTTCTGACTGGATAGCGTTGTGAGATGAATCACCCCCCTGAGTCGCTTCGCGCCTTCCCCCCTCTCTCGCGCTGCGCGCGGGAGGGGGGACGCACCCAGCGGACCGGCAGAGCCGGTTCCGCGGGTGCCCTGGACTGAATACCCCTCGTTCTACGTCATGACTGTCGCTGCATCGAACCACGTCCTCGAAGTCAACAACATCGAGGTCGTCTACAACAAGGTGGTGCAGGCCCTGCGCGGCCTGTCGCTGGCCGTGCCGCGTGGCCAGATCGTGGCCTTGCTGGGCTGCAACGGGGCCGGCAAGTCCACCACGCTCAAGGCCATCTCGGGTCTGCTGACGCTGGAAGACGGCGAGCTCAAGAGCGGGCAGATCCTGTTCAACGGCCAGTCCACGCGCGCGCTGGCACCCCAGCAGCTGGTGCGCCAGGGTCTGAGTCATGTGATGGAAGGCCGCCGCGTTTTCGAAGACCTCACGGTCGAGGAAAACCTGGTGGCCGCCACCTATGCCTTGACCGGCCGCAGTGGGGCCAAGCCCGACTTCGACCTGGTCTACACCTACTTCCCGCGCCTGCACGAGCGGCGCAAAGGGCTGGCAGGCTACCTCTCCGGCGGCGAGCAGCAGATGCTCGCCATCGGCCGCGCGCTGATTGCGCAGCCCGAGCTGATCCTGCTGGACGAGCCCTCGCTCGGCCTGTCGCCCAAGCTGGTGGAAGACATTTTCACCATCATCGCCCGCATCAACGCCGAGCGCGGCGTCTCCATGCTGCTGGTGGAGCAGAACGCCACCGTGGCGCTGGCCGTGGCGCACAGCGGCTACATCATGGAAAACGGCAAGATCGTGATCGACGGCAGCGCCGAACGGCTGGCTTCCGACCCCGACGTGCGCGAGTTCTACCTCGGTGTGGGCGGTGGCGGCGAAGCGCGCAGTTTCCGCGACATCAAACACTACAAGCGCAGAAAGAGGTGGCTCTCATGAGCCATCCCCCTGAGGCACTTCGTGCCTTCCCCCTTCTCTCGCATCGCTACGCGATGCGGGAAGGGGGACGCCACCAGCGCAGCGGGGCGGCCCTTGCGCGGTGGCCGCTGGCTTTGATCGCGCCAGTTTTCAAGGTCGCGCCCAGTGCGCAGCGCAACGGATCACAGAAGACATGAATCTCCCCGAACTGACCCTGCCCCAGATGCTGCGCCAGCAGGCGCAGGCCATGCCGGCGCGCATCGCCATTCGCCAGAAGGACTTCGGCATCTGGAAGCCGGTGCGCTGGGATGCCTACTACCAGCGCGCCTGCCATTTCGGCCTGGGCCTGCGCGCCCTGGGCCTGCCGGCCGGCGGCCACGTCGGCGTGATTTCGGAAAACCGCATCGAGTGGATCCTGGCGCAGATGGGTGCCGGCCTGGTCGGTGCCGTGACGGTCGGGGTCTATCCCACCAGCCCGACGTCCGAAGTGGCCTATGTGGTCGGCCATGCTGACATCGAGGTCATGGTCTGCGAAGACCAGGAGCAGACCGACAAGGTGCTGGCCGCACTGGACGAACTGCCGCGTCTGCGCCGCATCGTGGTGATGGAAACCAAGGGCCTGCGCAGTTTCGCGCCCGAGATGCGCCAGCTGATCTCCACCTTCGACGAGGTCGAGCGGCTCGGCACCGCCAGTGCCAACAGGGCCCTGATCGACGAGGCCCTGGCCCACCAGACGCTGGACGATGTCGGACTGATGATCTACACCTCGGGCTCCACCGGCAAGCCCAAGGGCGCCATGATTTCCTACCGCAACATCCGCGGCGTGGTGCCCGGCATCGTGGAGCGGCTCGGCCTGTCCGCCGACACCACCCACCTGTCCTATCTGCCGCTGTGCCACGTGGCCGAGCAGATGCTGACCACCTTCGTGCCCATCTATGTCGGCTCGCAGGTGAACTTCGGCGAATCCATCCGCACCGTGCAGGAGGACCTGCGCGAAGTCGCCCCCACCATGTTCCTGGGCGTGCCGCGCATCTGGGAAAAGATGCATGCGGCCATCAGCATCAAGCTGCAGGAAACCGGCGGCCTGCGCCGCGCCCTGTTCCAGCGGGCCTGGGCCGCCTGCCAGGATCTGGCCGAGAAACCGCGCAGTACCTGGCGTCTGGGCGACAAAGTCGCTTACTTCCTCAGTTACTGGGCCATCTTCCGCGCGTTGCAGAATTTCATCGGCCTGCGCAACGCACAGGTGGCACTCACGGGTGCAGCCCCCATTCCGCCCGACGTGGTGCGCTTCTTCCGCGTGTTGGGCGTTCCACTGGTCGAGGTGTATGGTCTGACCGAATCGACCGGCATGGTCACAGGCCACCGCCGTGACAACGTGGTCATCGGCACGGTGGGTGTGCCCATCCTGGGTGTGGAACACCGCATTGGCCCCGAAGGCGAACTGCTGCTGCGCGGCGACATGGTGTTTGCCGGCTACTACAAGAGCCCGGAAGCCACCGATGCCAGCATCCGCGACGGCTGGCTGCACACCGGCGATGTGGTGCGCGAGGAGCAGGGTCAGCTGAAGATCGTCGATCGCCTCAAGGACATCATGATCACCGCCGGCGGCAAGAACCTCACGCCCTCGGAGATCGAGAACACGATGAAGGGCAGCCCTTTCATCAAGGAATGCATCATCGTGGCCGAAGGGCGCAAGTTTGTCGGTGCCCTGGTGCAGATCGACCTGGAAACGGTGGGCAAGTGGGCCGAGGCGCGCCGCATCCCGTTCACGCATTTCCGCTCGCTGGTTGAAACCCCGCAGGTGCGTGAACTGATCCAGGCCGAAATCGACCGCGGCAATGAGCGCCTGGCCCAGGTCTCGCAGATCCGCAAGTTCCACCTGCTGACCAAGGAGCTCGACCATGACGACGGTGAAGTCACCGCCACCATGAAAGTGCGCCGCTCCAGCATCTACAAGACCTACACGGTGGAAATCGAAGCCCTGTACCGCTGAGCCCTTGGCGGCGTGGCCCGACCCTGCGCAGAAACCTCCATGTCGATCTCTCCTGATGCCCCCTTGCAACTGACCCGCGAGGGTGCTGTCGCCACGCTGCGCTTCAACCGCCCGTCGGCGCTCAATGCCATCGATGTGCCCATGGCACAGGCGCTGCTGGCGGCAGCACGCGAACTGGCGGCCGACCGCTCGGTGCGTGCCGTCGTGCTGTGCGGCGCCGGCAAGGGCTTCGTGGCCGGCGGCGATCTCGCCACGCTGCAAGCCGACCCGGTGCAAGGTGCCGCCGATCTGATCGGCCCGCTGCACGAAGCCCTCACGCTGTTCGCCGCCATGGATGCACCGTTGATCGCCCAGGTGCACGGCGTAGCCGCCGGTGCGGGCCTGAGCCTGATGCTGCAGGCCGATTTCGTGCTGGCCGCCGAAGGCACACGCTTCAACCTCGCTTACATCAACATCGGCGCCAGCTGCGATGTCGGTGCCTCCTGGTCCCTGCCGCGTCTGGTGGGCCTGCGCCGGGCACTGGAAATTGCCTTGCTGGGCGACACGCTGACGGCCCTCGATGCCGAACGCCTGGGTCTGGTCAACCGCGTGGTGCCAGCCGCCGAGCTTGAAGCCCAGGTGAAGGCCTTGGCGCAGCGCCTGGCCAACGGTCCGACCCGCGCGCTGGGAGAAATGCGGCGCCTGCTGCGAACCTCGTTCGACCGCAGCCTGCCGCAGCAGCTCGACGCCGAAGCCGCCGCCTTCGGACAATGCACCCAGACTGCGGATTTCCGCGCCGGCGTCGAGGCCTTCTTCGCCAAACAACCCGCACAATTCACGGGTCAATGACAGTTTTTGTTTATAGGAAGCACCATGAATCAACGTGACATCTTCGTCGTCGGCACCGCCCGCACCGCCATCGGCACCTTTGGCGGCGCGCTCAAGGACGTGCCCAACACCCAGCTCGCCACCACCGCCGTGCGCGCCGCCATCGAGCGCAGCGGTGTGGCACCGGATGCCATCGGCCATGTGGTGATGGGCAATGTGATCCCCACCGACACCAAGGACGCCTACCTGAGCCGCGTCGCGGCCGTCGATGCCGGCTGCCCGATCGAGACCCCGGCCTTCAACGTCAACCGCCTGTGCGGCTCGGGCCTGCAGGCCATCGTGTCGGCCGCGCAAGCCATTGCCCTGGGCGACTGCGACATCGCCATCGGCGGAGGATCGGAATCGATGAGCCGCGGCCCCTATTTCGACACCTCGGCGCGCTACGGCATGCGCATGGGCGATGCGACGCTGGTCGACTACATGCTCGGCATCCTGCACGACCCATGGGAGAAGATGCACATGGGCATCACGGCCGAGAACGTGGCGGCACGCTATGGCATTTCGCGCGCACAACAGGATGCACTGGCCGCCGAGAGCCAGCGCCGTGCCGCAGTCGCCATCGCCGAGGGTCGCTTCAAGGAACAGATCGTGCCGGTGGAGGTGAAGACGCGCAAAGGCATCGTGCTGTTCGACACCGACGAGCACGTGCGCGCCGACACCACGGTCGAGACCCTGGCCAAGATGAAACCGGCCTTCAAGAAGGATGGCCTGGTGACCGCCGGCAACGCCTCCGGCATCAACGACGGCGCCGGCGCCGTGGTGCTGGCCGCCGGCAGCCGCGTGCAGGCGCTCGGCCTCAAGCCGCTGGCGCGCCTGGTCGGCTACGCCCATGCCGGCGTCGACCCGGCCTACATGGGCATCGGCCCGATTCCGGCCACGCGCAAGGTGCTGGAGCGCACCGGTCTGAAGGTAAGCGACCTTGACGTCATCGAAGCCAACGAGGCTTTTGCGGCCCAGGCCTGCGCCGTCATCCAGGAATTGAACTTCGATCCGGCCAAGGTGAACCCGAACGGCTCCGGCATCTCGCTCGGCCACCCGGTAGGCGCCACCGGCGCCATCATCACCACCAAGGCCATTGCCGAACTGCACCGGACCGGCGGCCGTTATGCCCTGGTCACGTTGTGCATCGGCGGCGGGCAAGGCATTGCCGCGATCTTCGAGCGGGTCTGACCCCCCATGAAAAAGGGGCGGACCTTCACGGTCAGCCCCTTTTACCGTCTGGCAGTTCTTGTCAGGCCGCGACCGTCTGCGGCAGCGGCGTACGGATCAGGTAGTCGAAGGCGCTGAGCGCGGCCTTGGCCCCTTCGCCGGTAGCGATGATGATCTGCTTGTAAGGCACCGTGGTCACGTCGCCGGCAGCAAACACGCCCGGCACGTTGGTGGCGCCCTTGGCATCGACCACGATCTCGCCGTGCTTGCTCAGCTCCACCGTACCCTTGAGCCATTCGGTGTTGGGCACCAGGCCGATCTGCACGAACACGCCTTCGAGTTCGATATGGCGCGACTCACCACTGGCGCGGTCGGTGTACATCAGGCCATTGAGCTTGCTGCCGTCGCCGGTCAGCTCGGTGGTCTGGGCCTGGGTATGGATGGCCACATTGGGCAGGCTCTTGAGCTTGGCCACCAGCACGGCGTCGGCACGCAAGGCGTCGCCGAACTCGAGCAGAGTCACATGGGCCACGAGGCCAGCCAGGTCGATTGCCGCTTCCACGCCCGAGTTGCCACCGCCGATCACCGCCACGCGTTTGCCCTTGAACAGCGGGCCATCACAGTGCGGGCAGTAGGCCACGCCCTTGTTCTTGTACTCGGCCTCGCCGGGCACATTGACATTGCGCCAGCGCGCGCCGGTGGACAGGATGACGCTGCGGCTCTTGAGCGAACCGCCGTTGGCCAGCTGCACCTCGATCAGGCCGCCCGGCTCGCTGGCCGGAATGATCTTGTCGGCACGCTGCAGGTTCATGATGTCCACGTCATAGGCCTTGACGTGCTGCTCCAGAGCGGCCGCGAACTTCGGCCCGTCGGTCTCTGGCACCGAGATGAAGTTCTCGATCGCCAGGGTGTCATTCACCTGGCCGCCGAAACGCTCGGCCGCCACGCCGGTACGAATGCCCTTGCGTGCCGCATAGACGGCCGCGGCGGCACCGGCCGGGCCACCGCCGACGATCAGCACCTCATACGGTGCGCGGGCAGAGAGCTTGGCAGCGTCACGGGCCGCGGCGCCGGTGTCGAGCTTGGCCACGATTTCTTCCACGCCCATGCGGCCGGAGCCGAACACCTCGCCATTGAGGTAGATGCTGGGCACGGCCATGATCTGGCGCTGGTTGACTTCGTCCTGGAACAGCGCGCCGTCGATGGTGACCACACGCACCTTGGGATTGAGCACCGCCATCAGGTTGAGCGCCTGCACCACGTCCGGGCAGTTGTGGCAGCTCAGGGACATGTAGACCTCAAAGTTGTACTCGCCGTCGAGGTTGCGGATCTGCTCGATCACCTCCGGCTCGACCTTGGGCGGATGGCCGCCGACCCACAGCAGCGCCAGCACCAGCGAGGTGAACTCATGCCCCAGCGGAATGGCAGCAAAACGCAGGCCCATGTTGTAGCCCAGGCGGTTGAGCGCGAAGGACGGCTTGCGCGCATCGGTGCCGTCGGTGCGCAGGGTGATCTTGTCGGAAAGGGCCGCGATATCCTGCAACAGGCCTTCCATCTCACGCGAGCTTTCGCTGTCGCCTAGGGAAGCCACGATCTCGAACGGCTGCGTCACCCGCTCCAGGTAGGCCTTGAGTTGAGTTTTGAGTTCGTTGTCCAGCATGGTGTTTCCTCATTTCAAGCGACAGGGAAAGCCGGCCGCGCGCGGTACGCGCAGCCTGATTCGAGTTCCGCAGGCCTTGTGGGCCTGCAGGTCTCACACAAACGGAAGCTTTAGATCTTGCCGACCAGATCCAGCGAGGGAGTCAGGGTCTTGGCGCCTTCGTTCCACTTGGCCGGGCAGACCTGGCCCGGGTTCTTGGCAACGTACTGGGCCGCCTTGAGCTTGCGCAGGGTTTCCTTGACGTCGCGGGCGATGGCGTTGTCATGCACTTCCATGGTCTTGATCTGACCTTCGGGGTTGATGATGAAGGTGCCGCGCAGTGCCAGGCCTTCTTCCTCGATATGCACGTCGAAGGCGCGGGTCAGCGCGTGGGTCGGGTCGCCCACCAGCGGGAACTTGGCCTTGCCGACAGCCGGCGAGGTCTCGTGCCACACCTTGT
>ERZ1292640.2117-Hain-H43-02um-R1-2117-length-16118-cov-6_pt1 | contig 12065 bp, 9 predicted proteins | sample MGYA00564404_ERZ1292640 | MGnify/ENA primary metagenome ERZ1292640 (study PRJEB36523, sample SAMEA6512636) | groundwater metagenome | collected 2019-01-08 | study: AquaDiva: Metagenomics assemblies of 32 groundwater samples | reverse complement strand
CGTTGTGGAATCTGGAGTTGCCGATGGTTTCTCCGAAGTCTTTACAGCCTTGTTTCCTCAGACGGGCACGGGCAGACTGCCGCTCATGAAATCATCGGCCGGTTTGTTTGCTCTGCTCGCGGCAACCGCCTTCTCGGCAGGCCAGGATTTATTCTTGAAGAACCTGCCGACGTTGCGCGATTTCGCGTCGCACCGCATCACCTCGGCGGACCCGACCGGCCGCAACGAGGACTGGCGTTTCCTCGAACCCGGCGGCACCCTCGTGCTGGCCGACATCCAAGGACCGGATTGCATCACGCACTTCCGCGACAACAGAGCCGCCGCGTCCGCCCTATGAAAGCAACCACTATGAAACGCATTGCACTCGCATTGACCGCCCTAACTGCCCTGACCACCCTGAGGGCCATCGAAACCAAGGCCGCCGCCACCTTCGGCGACGACATCACATTCCTGCGCCGCCACACCGAGACGGTGGTGCTCTCGGACAAATCCGGCCAGGCGCAGGTCGCAGTCGTCCCCGCCTGGCAAGGCCGTGTCATGACCAGCACCGCCCGCGGCGCCAAAGGCGCGAGTTTCGGCTGGGTGAACCGCGAACTCATCGCCTCCGGCCAAGTCCAGCCGCACATCAACGTCTTCGGCGGCGAAGACCGCTTCTGGCTCGGCCCTGAGGGCGGGCAGTTCTCCATCTTCTTCGCCCAAGGCGTCCCGTTCGATCTGGAACACTGGTTCACCCCGGCGGTCATCGATACCGAACCGTTCGAGGTCGTGAGCCAGAGCGCCGACCGTGTCCATTGTCGCCGCCACCTTCAGCTCACGAATTACTCCGGCACGCGTTTTGACCTCGAAGTGAACCGCGAAGTCCGCCTGGTGAACGCCGCCGACGCGCTGGCCAAGCTCGGTCTCAAACTCCCCTCGGGTGTAAAGTCCGTCGGTTTCGAGTCGGTGAACTCCGTGAAGAACACCGGCCGGCAGCCGTGGAAGAAAGAAACCGGCCTGCTCTCGATCTGGATTCTGGGCATGCTCAAGGCCTCGCCCGAAACCACCGTCGTGATTCCGTTCGAGAAAGGCCCGGAATCCGAGCGCGGTACGATCGTGAACGACACGTACTTCGGCAAAGTGCCTTCCGACCGGCTGATGGTGCAGGACGGCACGCTTTTCTTCCGCGCCGACGCGAACTGCCGGAGCAAGATTGGCGTGCCGCCGCGCCGCGCCAAGCCCATGCTGGGCAGTTACGACGCCGCCGGCCGCACCCTCACTCTGGTGCAATTCACGCTGGCGCCAGGGATTACCGATTACGTCAACTCGCTCTGGAAGCTGCAAGATGATCCGTTCAACGGCGACGTGGCCAACAGTTACAACGACGGCCCGGCGCAGCCCGGCGCGAAGCAACTGGGCAAGTTCTACGAACTGGAGAGTTCTTCGCCAGCCCTCGCCCTCCAGGCGGGCGCGTCCGCCACGCACACGCATCAGACCCTGCACCTGCAAGGCAGTGAGAAACAGCTTGAAGCCATGGCGCGCGCCGCCCTCGGCGTCGGCTTGAATGACGTCAAGAAAGCGTTCCAGAAGTGACTAAGACCTTTGGCCAACCCCTTCCAACACACCGCATGAAAGAACTCATCCAACCAGCATCCGTCGCGGCAGCATACTGTGGTTCTGCCGCGTGTGGCTGCAACTTTCCAGCCCGTGCTATCGCCCGCCGCGACTTCTTCAAGTTCGCCAGCTTCGCCGCCACTGGCCTCGCGCTCTCGAAACTGCCGGTGATGGCCGGGCCGTTTACGAAGGAAGACTTCGAGAAGCTCGTGCCGGCCGACAAGAAGCTGCATCCCGACTGGGTCAAGTCGCTCTTCGAGCGTGGCACACGCACGGTCTATCGCTGGCCGGAATCGGAAAAGATCGGCATGCCCGTCGGCGGGATTTGCGCCGGACAGCTCTACCTGGGCGGCGATGGGAAGCTCTGGCATTGGGACATTTTCAACCAAGTCACCGGCACGAACGATGCACATTACGCCCATCCGCCCAAGCCGGCGTCACCGCTGAGCCAAGGCTTCGCGCTGAGGGTGTCGGCCGGCGGAAAGTCACAAGTCCGGGCGCTGGATCACTCGGGCTGGAGCGAAGTCACATTCAACGGCGAGTATCCCATCGGTTTCGTCGAGTATCGCGATCCCGAATCGCCGGTCGGCGTCGCGCTCGAAGCGTTTTCGCCCTTCATCCCGCTTAACACCGAAGACTCGGCGCTGCCGGCCACGGTGCTGCGGTTCACAGTCAAGAACCACAGCGCCGAGAAGGTCGAGGCGGAACTGGCGGGCGGGCTGGAGAACGCGGTCTGCCTGCACTCCGCGCCATCCAGCATGGGGGTGCGGCGCAATCGTATTGTCCGCCGTAGCCTGGCGGCGGGCGATCAGCCGGCGGCGGTATCCGGCTTCACGTTCCTGGAGTGCAGCGCCGAGGCCGCGCCGGAGAAACCGCGCGAGACGAAGCGGCCTGACATCGTGTTCGACGATTTCGAGAAGGAGACTTACGAAGGCTGGACCACGACCGGCGAGGCGTTCGGAAAAGGACCGGTCGAGCAGGACAAGATGCCGGATTACCAGGGCAAGGTGGAGGCAAAGGGCAAGCGAACGGTCAACTCGCACGCGTCGGCGCCGGGCCACGAGGTCGGCGCCAGAGATTCAGCAACGGGCACGCTGACGAGCAGGGCGTTCGTCCTCGAGCGGGATTACATCACCTTCCTCATCGGCGGCGGCAGCCACAAAGGCAAGACTTGCGTCAATCTGCTCGTGAACGGCAAGACCGTGCTTTCCGCCACCGGCAAGAACGACAATCGAATGGAACCGCGCAGCTTCGACGTGCGCCCGTGGTCCGGCCAGTTGGCCAAGCTCCAGATCGTCGATAACGAGAAAGGCTCCTGGGGCAACATCGGCATCGATGACATCGTCTTCAGCGACGACCGGCGCTCGCCGCTCGTGCCGCTGGCCGAGCAGCCTGATTTTGGCACGATGGGAATCGCGTTGCTCAAATCCGAAATCCGAAATCCGAAATCCGAAGGAAATCCGAAACCCGAAGCCCGAAACCGAACCGCGGGCGCCCCGAAAGAAAATCGGCCTTCGGATTTCGGCCTTCCTTCGGATTTAGCCTGCACTTCTCTGCCCGAATCCCACGTCCCGTCCGGGCTCTTCTCGCCAGCCACCGCCGGCTCCGACGCGCCCGCTTCCAAGCCCTTCACTCATTCACTCACCGGTTCGCTCACTCGCGCGCTCGCATTGGCTCCCGGCCAATCCGCCACCGTCACCTTCGTGGTCACGTGGCACTTCCCGAACATCCAGCTCGGCGGCCTGGGAAATTACGAGGGGCGCTGGTATGGCAAGAAGTTCGCCGGCGCGCTGGCCGTGGCCGATTACGTCGCCCAGCACTTCGACCGCCTCGCTACGCAGACGCGCCTCTGGCACGACACCTGGTATGACTCGACGCTGCCTTACTGGTTCCTCGACCGCACCTTTCTCAACACTTCAATTCTCGCCACCAACACCTGCTACTGGTTCGGCAACGGCCGCTTCTACGCCTGGGAAGGCGTCGGCTGCTGCGCCGGCACCTGCACGCACGTCTGGCACTACGCCCACGCGCTGGCCCGCCTGTTCCCGCCGCTGGAGCGCAGCCTGCGTGAGAGGGTGGACTACGGCGTCGGTTTCGAGCCGGATACGGGCCGCATCCGCTTCCGCGCCGAGCATAACGACCACTGGGCCGTGGACGGCCAGTCCGGCTCCATCCTGCGCACTTGGCGCGAACACCAGATGAGCGCCGATGACGCTTTCCTCCGCCGCATCTGGCCGCGGGTGAAGAAGTCGCTGGAATTCCTCATGGGCAAAGACGCCGGCGCCGATGGCATCATCGATGGCCCGCAGCACAACACGCTCGACGCCGATTGGTGGGGCGAAGTCGCCTGGCTCAGCGGGCTGTATCTGGCCGCGGTGCGCGCGGGCGAGGAAATGGCGCGCGAGGCGGGCGAGGCCGGGTTCGCCAGCACATGCCGGGAAATCTTTGAAAAAGGCCGCCGCACTGTCGGGGAGAGGCTGTTCAACGGCGAATACTTTTTCAATCGCGTCGATACGGCGCATCTCGAGGCGATCAATTCCGGCACCGGCTGCGAGATTGACCAGGTGTTCGGGGATAGTTGGGCCTGGCAGGTTGGTTTGGGCCATATCCTGGAACCGGACAAGGTAAGGAGCGCCTTGCGCTCTTTATGGCGCTACAATTTTGCGCCCGACGTCGGCCCCTACCGCAACGCCCACAAACCGGGCCGCTGGTATGCGATGCCGGGCGAGGCCGGGCTGCTCATGTGCACCTTCCCGCGCGCCGACTGGGACTATACGAAAGCGGCCGGCCAAGGCCCCAATTGGGCGGCCGGCTATTTCAACGAGTGCATGAACGGCTTCGAATACCAGGCCGCCGGCCATGCGATTTGGGAAGGGATGCTGCTGGAGGGTCTCGCCATCACGCGGGCCGTGCATGACCGGTATCACGCCGCGCGGCGCAATCCGTGGAACGAGGTCGAGTGCGGCGACCACTATGCGCGTTCGATGGCCAGTTATGGCGTGTTCCTGGCGGCGTGCGGCTACGAGCATCACGGACCAAAGGGGCGCCTGGGCTTCGCGCCGCGTTTGACGCCGGGGGATTTCCGGTGCGCGTTCACCACGGCGGAGGGATGGGGCACCTATTCCCAGAAATCCGAAATCCGAAATCCGAAATCCGAAATTCATGTCCGGTGGGGCTTGCTGCGGTTGCGGACGGTCTCCCTGGCCCTCCAACCGGAATTCCGGCCGGCCAAGGTGACGGTGACGGTGGCAGGGATACCAGTGCCTGCGGCGCTGGTGGTGAAGGACGGCAAAACGGAAATCCAACTCGGTGAAGAAACAGTGATGAAGGAAGGGGAGAAGATGGAAGTGGAACTGGCGTAATCCCCAGGCAGGGTCTGCGGCGGCAGTTGCGAGACGGCGACGGATATCTCGAAAAGAAACTTCGAGAAAACAACAACGTGAAGGCGGTGCCGGTTTAGATATTCAGCCTGCACCGCTGGGCCAAGCCTCATACGTCCCCGGGTGAGTCGATCACCCTTCGAAAACGGGTGGCTCTGCAGCGAAATCAAGTTTTTGGCCCCTTCCCGCCGCTTGTCCTGACTCCATCCGTGCTTCTTAAGAGCAGGACTTTTTCCAAGCGGAACCAGCGGTTGGCCGCAGCAACCCTCATTTCAGCAGCGAGTAGCAGAGGCCGATCACCATCGCGGTGAGCATCACCACCGCAACGCCTCGCCAAAATCGTTTCGCCTTGGACCGCTTCGATGGCCGGGCGCCGAATTCACTTTCGATGAACTCCTCGTAATTGAACGACTCGTCGGGAAGACCCAGCCGATCCGCATCCGCCGACTCTGACCAGCCCGTCTCCGCGCTGGACCCGCATTCGGGGCACGCCGTCGCGCCAGAAGGAACTTCGGCGCCGCAGTTGGGGCAGCTTTCCGGTGTCATGTCAGGCGGACGATGCCGTGCCGGGATAGAAAGGATGGCAGACGGATCCCTCGCTTCACCTCGGCACTCGTGCTGGAGGCGGTATCACCCCATCCCGGCGTACTCCTCGTCGGTCTTGAGATCAAGCCCCATGAGGACATAATCATGCGAGATAGCCTGCATATCTTTGACGTAGTCCGGCAGGCGCAGCAGAACGCTGAAGCCCAGGAGAGCAAACACTTTGATGGCCGCTTCCTGCTCGCCAATGAATTCAGCCTCCACCTTCTCCAGGCTGACGCGGCGCGAGATCTCCACGGCGTTCGTCACCAAGGCCCGGGCCAGACCGCGGCCGCGAAATTGCGGATGCACCAGGACACTGACCCGTCCGATGTGGCGCTTCCAGCCTCCCAACTGCTGATGCAGCGTTCCGGAGCCGATGATCTGACTGCCTGAAAACGCCAGCAGCGGCAGGTTGCGCCCCAGATCGATATTCTGGCACCAATCATGGATGACAGCCGGATCGTTGACGCGGTGTTTGATGAACATCCGCTCGCGATCCGGCACCGCGAGAAAGAATTCGTGCAAAGCTTGTTCATCCGCCGGCTCCAGGGGGCGCACCACACAGGTGAAATTGTCCTTTAACGTGATTTCCTGAGGAAAATCTTCGAGAACAGAATCGAGCAACATAATTCTTTCTGGTTTTGATTGCCGCGGAGTATGGAGCCAAGCGCGCAACGATGCAAGGCTCAAGGTGATCGGGGCCGAGTTGGTTTTTGACAGCCGGATGGGCCGGCCTGAAGGGCCGGTGGTGGACCAGCCCAGGGGAAACGCAGCGCCGTTGCTGGGTTCAAAGGCCCGCACGCCAACCGCTCTGCAAGAGCGGTCGTTCGAACGCACGCGCCCTGACAGAGCGCGTTTCCACCCCGGCGTCAACCCAGCACTCGCGATGCTCGCTGGCCCTGGGCTGGTGGACGCCAGCCTTTCAGGCTGGATTGGGTCGTCCCTCGATCGGCCCCGCACTCTCAGGACCTGCAAGCCAAGAGGCGCCGCCTTCCGGCTGCCGCCTTCCGGCTTGCCTTGCAGGAACAAACTCAGTTTCATGAACGGGCTCAAATCATCCGGATTGGCCATAGACATGACAACCGTCATTCGCGAACCATGCAGCCAGCGCCCTCTGTCCTGAAAACAAATCGGCGAGGGACGACTTCCAAGCCGTCCCTGGAATCAACAGGCACGGCGCCGGCCTGCGACCCGGGCGCCAAGGCAAACCGGGGACATGTCCCGGCCACGGTCATCGCTGGCGGAGAGCACGCGCCCACGAGGACCGTCAGAGCCTGTCTGAAGATTCAAAGGGGTCCCCTTTCAATTTTCAGACAGGCTCTTAGGAATGTCCTCGTGGCAGCCGTTGTCATCATCGGCCTGAGCGGTTGCACCAGTTTTCACCGCGACTGGAGAAAAGCCGCCGCAACACCCGGGCCGGCCGCCGGCATTGAGGGACGCTGGCAAGGCTCCTGGGTGAGCGGCGTCAACGGACATCATGGCCGCTTGCGGTGTCTGGTGAGCCGGCTTGACCGCGGACAGTACCAGGCCCGTTTCCATGCCAAATACCAAAAGATTTTCAGCTTCGGCTACACCGCGTCGCTGGCCGTGGAAGAGCATAATGGCCTGTTCAGATTCCGCGGTGAGGCCGACCTTGGACGTTTAGCCGGCGGCAAGTACCAATACGAAGGAACTGCCACTGCGACCAATTATTCTTCCACTTACCGTTCCAAGTATGACTATGGCACCTTTCAGATGGTTCGGCCGTAAGTTCTCGCCCTTTAACGAACATGGACAAGACATCACAACGCCCGGTGCGCGTGGGCTTGATTTCTCTCGGCTGCGCCAAAAATCTGGTCGATGCGGAGATCATGCTCGGGGCTTTGATCAAAGGTGGCTTCGAGATCACGAACGACGCCGCCCGTGCCGAGGTCGTCATCGTCAACACCTGCTCTTTCATCGATTCAGCCCAGGAGGAGAGCGTCGATACGATTCTGGAATCGGCTGCCTTGCGCGAGGCGAAAAACCGGGGCCAGAGCTTGATCGTGTCCGGCTGTCTGCCCCAGCGGTTCCGCGAGGAGTTGCCCGGGCTCTTGCCGGAAGTGGATGCGTTCATGGGCATCGACCAGGTGGCGCAAGCGCCGCAAATCGTTCATCAAGCCCTGGCCCGCCGCGCCGCGCGAGTGGCCGGAAGCCCACCATCCGAAATCCTTGCCAGCTCCGCGAGGATGGCTGCGGACAGGCCGATCCCCAAATCCCAGATCGTCGGCCGCCTTTCCGAATTGGGGAAAAGCCAGCCACCATCGGAGCATGACCGGCAGAATGATTCTCAAGGGCGCAGCCCGTTTGCCGGCCCGAAGATTGCGGCCGGCGCCGCTCCGGTCGCACTTCAACCTGCAGCCTTGGACCCTCCCATTGTTAACGTCAACCCGCGTCCTCGCTACATTCCGGATTACGCCACGCCCCGTTTTCGACTGACCCCAAAACATTTTGCCTACCTCAAAATTGCCGAGGGCTGCAATCATCCTTGCAGCTTTTGCATCATTCCGCGCCTGCGCGGCTCGCATCGCAGCCGGGCGCAAACGGACGTTGTGGAAGAAGCGCGGCGCTTGATCGCGCAAGGGGTCAAGGAACTGAATCTGATCTCCCAAGACTCCACTTATTACGGGCTGGATTTGCGGCCGGCGCGGCAGGGATCGATTGCTGCGCCTGAAAAATTCGCGGCGGCGGCCAAGGCGTTGCCCGCCGACGCGCCCACCTTGTGCTCATTGGTGCGGGCTTTGAACCGCCTGCGAGGGGAATTCTGGATTCGCCTCCTTTACACGCATCCGGCGCATTGGACCAACGAGTTGATTCAAACGATTGCGGACTGCCCCAAAGTGGCGCGTTACATTGACATTCCGCTGCAACACATCCATCCGGTCATGCTGGAACGGATGCGGCGCGAAACTTCGCAGCAGCACCTCATTGATTTGATCGCCAAGATCCGGGCTGGAATTCCCGGCCTGGCCGTGCGCACGACGTTTATTGTCGGTTTTCCCGGCGAGACCGAGCCCTATTTTCAGGCGCTTTTGGATTTTATTCGGGAGACGAAATTTGAGCGCCTGGGAGTCTTTACCTACTCGCAGGAGGCGGGCACGCGCTCGGCCACGATGTCGAGACCGGTGCCGGACCGCATCCGGAAACGCCGCCGCGACCTGGCCATGCAGGAGCAGCTCAAAGTGGCCCGGCAGATTTCCGGATCCTTCGTGGGACGGCGGATCAAGGTGTTGGTGGAGAAGGAAGCCAGCGCCCGGGAACTGCAAGACGCCAAAGTCAGTTCCTGGGAGCACGGATTGATTCGCAGTGAAGACGAACACCGCGACCGGTTGCGAGGCCGTTATTTGCTGGCGCGCGGCGAAGCGGATGCACCCGACATTGATGGGCGCGTTTACATTCGGGGCCGGCAGCCGCCCGGAGAATTCGCCTGGGTCAAGATCATCGGCCACACCGACTATGACTTGATAGCCGAGCCAGGCTGAGGGACCTTTGGTTTGGGCGGCGGCAAAACCTCGTGAAAACGAGTGGAAACGAGTTTCGCATTGCCTGGAGCGGGCCAAAATGGTTTCAATTGGGAACTCGAGATTCGAGGCTGCGAAATCGCATGAATTTACCCAATAAACTGACGGTCTCCCGGTTCGTTCTCACGCTGGCCTTCCTGGCAGCCCTTTTTTCGGAGTTTCCGTTCAACGAGACAGTGGCACTGGCGCTTTTCGTGGTGGCGGGAGTGACGGACTGGGTGGACGGCGCGATCGCCCGGCGCCGGAACTTGATCACCAACTTCGGTGTGCTGATGGACCCGCTGGCCGACAAGATTCTGACCTGCTCGGCCTTTATCGCCTTTGTCGGCCGGGGGGAAATGCCGGCCTGGATGGTGGTCATTATTGTGGCCCGCGAACTCGTCATCACCGGATTGCGTCTGCTGGCGGCGTCCAAAAACGTGGTGCTGGCTGCCGAGGGCTATGGGAAGCACAAGACCATCTCCCAGATCGCGGCCATCATCTCCGTGCTGGTGCTGGCCAGCTACCCGCAATGGGGGCCGGTTGGCCCGCTGATTTTTGGATTTAACCTGTTTGGCTCTCCGTGGGTGGTCGGGTTTACCGAGCTCTCCAAATGGGTGGCCGTGGCGCTGACCTTGGTTTCCGGCAGCCTTTACCTTTGGCGCAATCGCCCGCTGTACCTCAGCGAAGTTTGAACCTTAAATCCTGAGTTTAAACCACGAAATACACGAAACACACGAAAACAGAACGGCTTAGGCAAAGGCTCTTTCTCACCTGCCGGGTGAATGATCCGCTGGTTCCAAGTATTTCCCATTTCGTGTCTTTCGTGTCTTTCGTGGTTGCATCTGCTTTTTCCAGGTTGAACTATGGCCGGCGTTGCAGGCAGGTCTCCGCAAGAGATTTTGCGGGATGCCAGCTCAGACGCGAACCAGGTGATCGGAAAGATGAAATTCGATTTTCGGCTTTGGCTGGCTCAAGGTTTCGGCGTGGGACGAATCCCGTTTGCCCCCGGCACGGCGGGTTCGTTGGCGGGACTGCTTTGGTTTTTCCTGCTGCTGGCCGCAGGAAATGTCCGGTTTTACCTGATCGGCCTGGCGGCGGGGCTGGCCCTTTCGGTTTGGATTTGCGGCCAAGCGGAAAAAATTTTGCAGCGGACGGACCCCGCTTCAGTGGTGCTGGACGAGATTGCGGCCTTGCCCATTTGTTTCGCGAGCTGGATACTGATTCGACAGTGCCAAGGAAGCGATTGGCCCGGGGCAGGTTTTTTTCTACGCCCGGACACGTGGTATTTGACGCTGGGAATTTTCGCGGCCTTTCGCCTTTTTGATGTCGTTAAGCCGTGGCCCGTGCGGCAGAGCCAGGCCTTGCCAGGAGGATGGGGGGTGACCATCGACGACGTTCTGGCCGCCGTTTATGTCAACCTGGCCACCCTGATGATCTGGGCTGGCCGGTTATGGTGGCGCGAATGATTCCTACTTCAACTTCCCTTGCCGCGCGGCCAGAACCGTGATGACCGCCGCTCCCGCCAAATTGGCCAGCCCGACCCAGCGGAGCAGCGGCAAGTTCGGATAATCCTAGAAAAGGCAGTTTAACCACAAAAGAACGCATAGATCGCAACGCGGCAACGCCGCAACCAAGAGATGGTAGGGTGAGACTCCGTCGAGCCGTGACTTCTGGGCGGACGGGATGCCACGGCTCGACGGAGTCTCGCCCTACCGTGGAAGAAAATATTTGCGCAGGCCGCGGAAACTTTGAGTAGTGAAACAAGGCGCAGCCAGTCCAGCGCGTCTTCGGCGAAGCCAGTTGAAAGCGGGCGAGGACGCCCGCGCTCCGACCGGTTGTGAAAATCGTCGCGGCCTGCGACGATTTTGGGCCATACTTATAGACTGGAAATCTGCGCTACGCTCAACAGCTGGCGGCGCGGAGCGAGGCTTGAAGCTGAGTTCATCATAACGCCGGACCCTTCAACCGTCCCTCCGCGATGGCACTTCGGGAACGAAGCGCACAGAAACTGAGATGCGCCCACCCCTGACTACGGCTTGAAAATGAGGTTGCCCGTGACACCGTTGTTACGAAAGCCTGTTTGGGCAGCTTGGACTCGGGAGTAAATGGGAGAGTTGGCAACAGTAGGGAACCCGGCCTCGACCCAGGCGGCATAAGCGTCGAGATACTCGAGCATGGCGTTGACCACCTGCTGCTGGGTCGCGCCGAATTTGGCATTGGGATTGCCCGGGAAACCTGTGAAAAAGAAGGCCATCTTCTCGGCATCCAAACCTTTGATCCGGTTCCGTTCGAAAATGGGACCACGCCAGAGGGCCCGCTCGAACAGGAAGCTGCTGTCGCGGTTGAGCGGTTGGCTGGATTCCAGTGTGCCGAGGCGATCGAAGAATCCGACGAGACTTCCCTCGATGAAGTAGGTGTCAACGCCGCCGGTGGGCACGGTGGCCGGGCCTTGACTGTCAATGGAGTAAGTGCCGGGGCTGGTGGGCGAATCGAAGTTGGCCAGCAGGAGTTGTTTGAAGAGCGGCTCGAGATCGATTCGTTTGATTTTGAGGTCATCGCCCAAGCGCTCCCATTCCGACGGCCAACCGGGTGGAAGGCTGCTTTCGGCCGTATTCCAAATGTTGTTGAAGTCGTTTGTGCTTGGGACCCCGCTGCTCACAGGCAACCGCAGGGAGAGGCTGGAAACAATCATCAAGCGGGGACTGATCGGTTTAATGAGCGAGCCGGCGATGGTTTGCGTGTAGGGCAGTATGCCGGCGGCGGTGCCGATGCGCAAGGCTGGGTCGATGAGGTAAGCGCGCGCGTTACCATGCACGTTGGTGAGGACTTCTTCCACACGCCAGCCGATGGGTTGGGCGATGGCTGGGGCCAACCCAGTGTGATCGGGAATCGTCTTTTGGCTTAGGATATGGCGCCGGAGCCCGTCGGCCAAGACGGCGAGGTTCTCATTTTCTTCTTTGACCGCCCGGACGTGGTATTGCCGCCCGAA
>ERZ1292640.3580-Hain-H43-02um-R1-3580-length-12071-cov-7_pt1 | contig 12071 bp, 12 predicted proteins | sample MGYA00564404_ERZ1292640 | MGnify/ENA primary metagenome ERZ1292640 (study PRJEB36523, sample SAMEA6512636) | groundwater metagenome | collected 2019-01-08 | study: AquaDiva: Metagenomics assemblies of 32 groundwater samples | reverse complement strand
GCCCGTGGCTTCAAGTTTTCGACCTCGGCGCCGTTTACACGCCGGCGATGATTCAGAAACAAATACAGGCAACCGAAGACGCGTTTGCCAGTTCAAGCGCCCAATATGGAGGATGGCTTTTGTGGGACCCTGCGAACAACTATAAGAATTTTAAATAATTATTGATTATTGATAAATTATGACTGGCTATGAACTAAAAACAGAAAAATTTCAGGGGCCGCTGGACAAGCTTCTTGAGCTTATTGAGGAGAAAAAACTTGAAATAACCGAGATAAGTTTGGCGGAGGTTACGAATGATTTTCTGCAATATCTACAGTCACTAATCAGCGCGAAAGAAAACACGAATCATCACGAAATTTTGGGCGAGAATTCGTTTGATATTCGCGAGAATATGCGTCTATTGGCCGATTTTATAGCGATTGCCAGCCGTTTGATTTTGATAAAATCGAAATCGCTTTTGCCGGACGCGCCGCTGACTTCCGACGAAGAAGCGGATATAAAAGACCTGGAAGCAAGATTGAAAATTTATCGAGCGCTTAAGCCGGCCATGAAACTTTTGCAGGAACGATGGCAAAAAAGCGAAGCGGAATTCAGCAGGCCGTATTTTCTGAACGCGTCTTTTCCGAGAGTAGCTTCGGGCGCTAATATTTTTTATCCCGGCGCTAATCTTTCGCTTGAATCGCTGGTTGCTTCCGTGGGAAGAGTCGCCGCCGTGGTCCAGAAATTCGTTTCGGAAGAAGCCACTGTCGCCAGGGAAGCGATTTCCGTGGAAGAAAAAATGAAAGAAATAGTTGAACGACTTCAGAAATTCGCGGAGGTAAGTTTCAGCCATTTTTCCGGCGACGGTTCGCGTTCCGAAATAATCGCGGCGTTTCTGGCGATTCTCCATATGGCCCACGACCAACTCATTTTCCTTGAGCAAAAGGCGCATTTTTCTGATATAATGATAACGAAATCAACGAATAACGAATAAACTGCGAATTTACGAATAAATCAAATTCTACTGGCTATAATTCGTACATTCGTAAAAATTCGTATTTCGTAAATAATTAATATGAATCTTGAACAAAAACTGGCCGAGCTTGAAGCGCTTCTTTTTATACACGGGGAGCCATTGACGCATAAAAAAGCAGAAAAAATTTTGGAATTAACCAAAGAGGATTTGGATTCTCTTGTCGCGGAGCTTGAAAACAGAATGTCGGCCGAAGGTAGGGGGCTGACGCTCGTACGCGACGAAGAAAAAATACAATTCGCCACCAAGCCGCGATTCGCCAAACTAATAGAAGGTTTCGTCAAGGAAGAATTGAGCGAAGACCTTACTCCGGCCACGCTTGAAGTGCTTTCCATCATCGCTTATCTTTCTCCTGTATCGCGTTCCGAAATAGATTACCGCCGCGGCGTGAATTCATCGTTCACTCTCCACAATCTGCTCCTTCGCGGACTCGTGGAACGTTTTCCCGACCCGGCTCGGCCGCCTTCTCTGCTTTACCGGCCGACTTTCGAATTTTTCAGGCATCTTGGCGTGAAGGGAAAGGAAGAACTTCCGGATTTCGAAAAATTCCGCGCGTCGTTGGCCATTTCAGAATCTGTAGAATCGTCGGAAACTAAAATGGAAAATGCTTAAACAGCAATTTACGAAATACGAATTTATTACTAATATACCAATGTTAAAAAACAAAAAAATAATTCGTATATTCGTACCGTTTCGTATTTCGTAAATAACTTAAATGAATCCTTTTCATAAAATTTTTTTTGTGGGAGTTGTAATTTTGTCCGTGGCTGTGGGCAGTTATTTTAATGGCGCAAGAAGCGCGAACGGTGACCAGGTTGCTTCAATTATAATTTCAGCAACGGACGCGGCGCCGGCGGCAGAAAATTCACAACATGTCGGAACAGCGCAGCCCGCGACTTCGAACGATTCAACAACCTCGAACGACATTAAGGTCAACGGACAATCGGATGTTTCGACGCAAAACCAGAACGATAATTCCAAAACTGTCCTGGATAACGGCGCCTTATTGAAGCCGGATTTGTCTTTCCAAAAAGACGCTTTTCATCTTACCGGTTCGACCAAGCTCACCGCAGGCGGTTCAGCGCAGCCGCCGGAGATTCAGGCGGAAGCGGCTATGATTAGCGATTTGAAAACGGGCAGAACTTATTTCCAATTAAATCAAAACTTTCGTTGGCCCATGGCTTCACTTACTAAATTGATGACGGTGGCGCTAGCTTTGAAAAATATGGATTTGAACCAGCCAATAAAAATAGGGGAAGAACCGGGCTATACTTATTCGGGCAACGATATTCTTAATATAATACTTATTACTTCCCAAAATGAGGCAGCGGAAGCTTTGGCCAATATCTATGGACGGAATAATTTCATTGCTGGCTTGAACTCGCTGGCCAAGGAATTCGGAATGAGTTCAACTAATTTTTCCGACCCGACCGGCCTATCCGTGGCGAATCAATCGACCGCCACAGACCTTCAGAAACTCGCCCTGAATATTTATCAGAATCATCCGAAAATATTGGATATAACCAGAAAAAAATCGGTAACCGTCACGGAACTTAATTTGAAAAAGAAAACGAAGCTTTCCAATATGAATATTTTTGCTGGCACCGCCGGTTTCGGCGGCGGCGATACTGGTTACGGCGACGATGCAAATAGCAATTCCCTTTCCGTTTTTTCGTACGCCAACAGGCCGATTCTCGTGATAGTTCTCGGCACCGATGACAGCTTCGGAGAAACGGAAAAACTCATGGACTGGTTTAAGAATAATTATAAATAGCATGCCAGGCAAATTCTCAATTTTTAATTCACAATTTACAATAAATTTTCAAATGACCCAATTTTAAAACAACTGTAAATTGAAACATTGTAAATTGTAAATTTTACTACTATGGTTATTTTCGAAGCAACGCGAATAATGATTTTGACAGCTATAGCTTTTTTAGTGGCGCTGGCGGTCACGCCCGTATGGTACAAATTCATAAAGAAACACCATGTTGAGAAGCAGATTCGGGAGAGTACAAAGGCTCCGATATTCCATAAGTTTCACGAGAAAAAAGCGGGAACCCCTACCGCCGGCGGGGTAATTATCTGGGGGACGATATTGGGGCTCGCCTTTCTTTTCTTTCTTTTAGCAAAAATATTCGGAGGCCATTTTGAGAATTTCAATTTTATAAACCGCGCAGAAACATACCTTCCTCTGATTGCTTTATTTCTCGCGGCCATACTAGGACTTCTTGACGACTGGCTCGGAGTTTTAAAAATCGGCGGCGCCCCCGGAGGAGGACTCAAAATACGGCACAAACTCTTGCTTTACGCTCTTCTCGCGGGAGTCGGCGCATGGTGGTTTTATTTCCGCCTCGGCTGGGATGTTCTCTATGTGCCTTTTGTCGGCAGTATAGTAATAGGTCCATGGTATATTCCGCTTTTCGTTTTCATAATCGTGGCCAGCGCTTTTTCCGCGAACGAAACCGACGGGCTTGACGGGCTTCTGGGCGGTGTTTCGCTTTTCGCGTTCGTGGCGTTGACTACCGTCGCTTTCGTCCTTAACCGCTACGACCTTGCGGCGTTCGGCGGCGTGACCATAGGCGCTCTCCTGGCGTTTCTTTGGTTCAATATTTATCCGGCGAAATTTTTCATGGGCGATACAGGTTCAATGTCTCTTGGAATAACAATCGGCGTTATTTCCATGCTTACAAACACCACTCTTTTTCTGCCGCTCTTCGCGTTCATTCTCGTAATCGAATCTCTTTCGGTCATTATCCAGCTTACAAGCAGAAAACTTTTTGGCAGGAAGATATTTCTCTCAACGCCGATTCACCATCATTTCGAGGCGCTCGGCTGGCACGAATCGCAAGTAACGATGCGCTTCTGGATAATTTCGGTGATTTCCAGCATGCTCGGTTTATCTCTTTTCTTTCTGTCGAGATTTTTCTGAATCCGCGCCGGCGATTGACACTGCTACCGTTTAAGCGGTTTAATGCTGGTAGCATTTTACCAAGTTTTTCCGATCAATTTTCAGAAAGAAAGACAGGTGCAAGATGGAAAGGATTCAGAAGATAAACCCCGAAGACTTTCTTCGGGGCGAACCGGTTCCGTCCGAAGGCATCAGGCGCGCCACGGCAATAATGAAGAGCGGCCCGCTTTTTAGGTATTCGCACTCTAAGCCGCAAGATTCAGAAGTTTCGCTTCTTGAGCGTGATTTCGCCCGTTTAATGGGCACGAATTTTGCTTTGGCAGTAAATTCCTGCAGCAGTGCAATCGTCCTCGCTTTGCGAACGGTCGGCGCCGGCATCGGCACCAAGGTGTTGGTGCCGAGCTTCACTTTCACCGCTGTACCTAGCGCAATCGTAAATATCGGCGCGATTCCTCTGGTTGTCGAATGCAACTCGGACTATCGTGTTGACATCGATGACCTCGAGAAAAAGATAACACCCGATACCAAAGTGTTCCTATTGTCGCACATGCGGGGCAATACATCCGACATGGACGCCATCATGGATATTTGCGCAAAACATGGCATCGCTATAGTTGAAGATGCCGCGCACGGCCTCGGTTGCAAGTGGAATCGCAAACTGGTCGGTTCGTTCGGGAAGGCCGCATGTTTCAGCTTTCAGTCCAATAAAATCATCAACGCAGGCGAGGGCGGAATGCTGACAACGGATGACCCGAAAATAATGGCCCAGGCCGTGATTTTGTCGGGCGCCTACGAGCGGCTCCATGAGAAACATTTCTGGAGTCGGGAACTGGAAGGATTTTTCGTGCAGTACAGGAAGCTTCTTCCGCTTTATAACATGCGCATGACCGAGTACGCTGCGGCGCTTATCCGGCCGCAACTTCCGCTCATCGAAAAGCGTGCCCGTATCTTCCGCGAGAATTACGCATACCTGACTTCGAAGCTCGCCGTTTCGCAAACAATCCAGCTTCCTTTTCAGGACAAACGCGAACTTCGCGCGCCGGACTCAATCCAGTTTCGTCTCAAAGGTTTTGCAAGAGACCAAATGAGGCGGTTCATGGAAATTGTGCGGGCAAACGGTTTGCCGTTGTCCGCTTTCGGCGCGGATAAGGATAACGCCAGGGTACCTTGGAATTGGCAGTACATCGGGAACGCTCCCGACGTGCCCATGACCAAAGCGAACCTCGCGAACGTCTGCGATATGCGTCTGCCGTCTACCTTAACGAAGCGCCACCTTGATTTCGTGGCGGAAACCATCCTTGATGCAATAAACAAGGTACGGTAACCGTCGAACAAATGGTGGTCGCAAAAAAAACAAAAAGGCCGCCGGGGTTTATTTTCCGAGCGGCCGTTTTATTTATTCTCCCCGCGGACGATTATGATAGGCGTTAGTTCGCGGTCCTGTCCCATCGGATTATCAAGCAGAATGAGGCGCGCGGCTTTGGCATCAACGGGCATGCCTTTGCTCATGGCGATTATTTTAACGTTGATGTTGTTCCCGTCTATTATAACCGCCGGCAACCCGGTTTCTTTTTCAATCTTGTCGCATTCTTTTTCAGGTTCTGTCGGAGGAAGAGCTGCATATTCATTATAAGGAGGCATAACGATAGGATTAAATCCGTCGATTTCGCCGAGCCGTTCGCCGACTATTTTCCAGAAGAGTCCGCGGATACGGAAAAGCTTGCCGATGGCGCCGAAAACCATTGCCAGTATAACGCGCGTATAGCCGGCCATTTCGACAACCAGTTGCATTTTCGGGGGATTGTCCCAGCCGAGATCATCTTTATACTTTTTCACGCCTCTTGTAATCAAGCGCGCCAGCCAGCCGACTTTGACGGTGGAGATGTGCCTCATATTATTTTGCGTGACCGAAATAACTTTTTCGGAAATGGCGATCCAGTCGCCCTCTTTTGCTTGAGGCGAAACATATTTTTTTATTACAGAAACAATACTTTCACCAAAAGTTATGAGATGAGTTTTTACGGCAATACGTTTCCATGAAACGTTTTCAACTTCGCGAATCGGGGCAAATACGTGGTCCATAGTTTTTGATGTTTTTAAGTTTAACAAATTTAAAAAATGTCACGGCATGTAACATTTTTTCATTTGGTTCGCTCGCCATAAGTAAAACTTTATTTACTTATGGGCTCGCTACCAAATGTAAGCCTAACAGGTAAGCCATATAAAAATCAAAATTTTAGCGTAACCGAACGCCAGATGCGGATTTTGCGCTAATTTTTAGCCCGTGATAAGCTAAAACCAACGATGCTCCAATCCAAACTGTTCACCAAAATTGAAAGGAGTTTCCCGAAGGACGAGGAATCGCCAAACGCGCGGTTTCTGGAAAGAGCGGGATTTATCTACAAAAACTCGGCCGGAGTTTACTCTTATTTGCCGCTCGGCTGGCGGGTAATCCGAAAAATTTCCGACATAATCAGGGAAGAAATGGACGCCATAAACGGGCAGGAAATGCTGATGGCGACTCTCCACGACAAGCATTATCTCAAAGCCACCGGCCGCTGGGACGTGGGTGTCGTTTTCAAAGTTTCCGAGGGAAAAAACAAAGAACCTTCTTTCAACATCAGCTGGACGCATGAAGAAATAATCGCAGAGATAGCCAAAAAATACGTGAACTCGTACAGGGATTTGCCGTTCGCGGCCTATCAGATTCAGACAAAATTCAGGCACGAACCGCGCGCGAAATCAGGGCTTCTCCGGGGCCGCGAGTTTTTGATGAAAGATTTGTACAGTTTCCACACAGACGAAGAGGACATGTACCGCTATTATGACAAAGTCGCCAAGGCCTATATGAAGGTTTATGAAAAGTGCGGCCTGAAAGCTTTTTATACTTTGGCCGCGGGAGGTGATTTTACCGCGAGCAACACGCACGAATTCCAGGTTGCTTCGGAAGTGGGAGAAGATACGATTTACGCCTGCCAGTCGTGCATGTGCGCGGAGAATAAGGAGGTTTCAAAACTAAGGAATGGAGATAAATGTCCGACCCGCCTGCCGGACGGGCAGGAATGCTCCGGAAAAGTTTCCGAAGTGAAATCAATCGAAGTCGGGAACATTTTTCCGCTCGGCACGAAATATTCGGAAGCATTCGATTTGAATTTTTTGGACAAGGACGGGAATAAAAAACTTGTCGTCATGGGCTCTTATGGCATCGGCGTAAGCCGGCTTATGGCGACGGCGGTTGAGGTTCACCACGACGACAAAGGCATAATCTGGCCGGAATCTTTGGCTCCGTTTAGGGTTCATCTTCTTGAGCTTGGCTCGCCCTCCGGCGAAGCGGGCGAGTCGTCCGCGAAAGCTCTATACTCCGATTTACAAAAAAGAAACGTTGAAGTACTCTATGACGACAGAGATGTTTCGCCGGGCGGAAAACTCGTCGAGGCTGACCTGCTCGGTATTCCGTTCCGCGCGGTCGTCAGCAAGAAAACAGGTGGCAAAGTGGAAGTAAAACGACGCGATGAAAAAGAGGCCAAGCTAATGAGTGTTGCAGAGTTTATAGAATTTATGAAATCAAAATGACAAAGCTCAAATGTCAAAACAAATCCAAAGTTCAAAATCCAAAAAATATTTTTTCATTTGGATTTATGGTTTGATTTGACATTTGGATTTTAGATTTAACAAACATGTCCATTTTCGACAATCTTTTCAAAGAAATAGGAATTGACCTGGGTACGGCCAATTGTCTTGTTTATCAGAAAAACCGTGGCCTTGTTTTAAATGAGCCGACAGTTGCCGCCGTCAACAATAAAACGATGGAGATTCTTGCCGTGGGGGAGAAAGCCAAAAAAATGTTGGGCCGTACTCCGGAACACATCAGCGTGGTTCGTCCTCTGGTCAACGGCGTTATTTCCGATTTTGACATGACCCAGGAACTACTCCGTCAATTCATAAAAAGACTGAACGGAGAAAAAAGCCTTTGGGGCGTGCGCCGCGCTGTTCTCGCGGTTCCGGACGACCTTACGGAAGTGGAGCGAAAATCCGTTGAGGACGCGGCGCAACAGGCCGGTTGCGCCAGAGTTCACCTGATGAGCGCTCCGATGGCGGTTGCCATAGGCGCCGGTTTGCCGGTTGATGAACCGACCGCCAGCCTTATCGTGGACATCGGCGGAGGCACAACCGACATAGCCGTGATTTCGTTGGGAGGAACGGTTATCTGCAAGACTCTAAAAATCGGTGGCGACCGCTTCAATGACGATATTATGAAATTCGTGCGTGATGAGTTCCATTTGGCGATAGGCGAGCCGACATCCGAATTCGCGAAAATCGCGGTCGGTTCGGCAATACCTTTGGATGAGAAGCTTGATATTGCCATAAGGGGCATGGATCTTTCCACCGGCTTGCCAAAAGAAGTGCTCATTAAAAACAGCCAGGTGCGCGTCGCTATTTCCAAATCGCTGCGTTCCATAATTGATTCCATAAAAGAGATAATCGAATCGGCTCCGCCCGAATTGGTGGGAGATATGCTTAAGCAGGGCATTTACGTTTCCGGCGGAGGCGCGCTTCTTCGCGGCATTGACCGCCTGATCGAAAGGGAAACTTCGGTGGAAACCAAAATCATTGATGACCCCCTTACCGCATCGGTGCGCGGACTTGGCTTTGTCGTCGAGAATTTCGAGCACCACAAGCGTTTTTTGGCGAATCCCTTAAGGCCTTTCGAGATATCGCTGTAGACCCCATCTCAAAAGTATGCTTCAACCCGCGTTTTCAGCTATTTTATCCGCTTCCGCAAGGCGCGACGAGGAGATTGTAGCAATAGCTACGTCGACGAGGAGCAACGAAGCGGAGCGGGAAAATAGCGAAAACCCGGAGGGATACGGCCAATTTCGCCAGCCAGCGTGTCGCTTCGGGCTCGATGTATCACAGAGGATACACCTTCGCCCTTGCTTCTTCTGTCTGACGAAATTTGCCAGTATCGCGGCCGAAGATACTTTCGAGATGGGGTCTAGCGCCTCACTGCAATGAGGAAAGAAAATCTGTTTTTACTGTTTCTTATTCTGACGGTTCTTTTGATTTTTCTTTATCCATCTCTTGGATGGAAAATAAGAGATTTAATCACTGTTTCAGGAACGCAAAACCCCGATTATAAAAATCTGGTTTTGGAAAATCAATCCCTAAAAGCCGACTTGGCCCAATTAAGCGGTTTGAAAAAAGAACTTCCGTCCTATAGCGGGAATTTTATCCAGGCTTCGGTTTATTCAAATTATCCCTTCAATTTCAAAAGCGAGCTTTTGGTTAACAGAGGAGAAAAAGACGGAGTCAAGGTTGGGCAGCCGGTAATTGTTTTTTCTGTTTCGTCAAAACCGGTTCTAATAGGCATAGTGGAAGAGGTTTTTAGAAACAATTCGCTTATAAAAACCGTTTTTGATTCGAGATTTCAACTTTCGGTCAGAGCGGGCGTTGCCGGAGCTAATTCGCTTTTGAAAGGAGGAAGCAATCCAAAATTGACGCTGATACCGAAAGATTCCAAAATCGAAAATGGGGACGCGGTTTATTCGGTGGGTTCAAATTATCCGTTCGGTTTGACTGTTGGTATTGTCAGAAACTTTCGGCTTTCTTCTGACCAGTTTTTCGGAGAGGCCGACCTTGAAACCGCTTACAACGCCAATGACCTTCAAATAGTTTCTATAGATGTCGCCTACAATGTTAAAAATCCAAAACAATAAATTCGCTGTTTTCCTTTTTGTTTTTATAATAGCTTCTTTCGCGCAATTAAGTCTGAAAGCGGCGTTCGGCTGGTCGCCAGAATTAATTCTGGCTACGCTCGCGCTCTCTGCTTTTTATTTAAGTGTTTTGGAAATGGCGGCGCTTTGCGCTTTCGGAATCCTTATTCTCAATTGGCGGCCGCTTCCTGGATGGGAAATTTTACTTTTCTTTTTGTTGCCTTTTATGGTTATGTCGGTGAAAAATATTTTTCCGTGGAGAGGTATGATTAACGGCGCTTTAGGCGCGGTTTTGTCCGTTGCCGTTTTTTACGCGCTCTCGGATTGGGGCGCGATTATTTCCAGTCCAGCAGTTTTCGCCGAGATACTCGCCATGACCGCTATTTTTAGCGCGGCGTTGTTCCAAATTTTAAATTACTTTTACAAAACGCATACAGTTTAAAAAATGTTCTTCAGACGCAGAAAAAAAGAATTAAATCTTGAAGAGACTCTTAGCGACGACTGGTCTAAAGACAAAGACACGGAGTTGGTTGAAGTTTCTCTTGGGGGCTGGCCTATGATTTTTGCAGGACTGATTGTTTCTTTAATCGCGGCGGCTTTGGTAGGTAGAATTGTGTTCGTCGGCTTGGCGCAATCCACGCGCTACGAACTAAGGGCGGAAGATAACCAAAACCTCGCCAGTATATTGCCGGCTCCGAGGGGAATTATCTATGACAGAAACGGTAAAATTATTGCCGATAACCGTCCGGTTTTTTCCGCGTATTTGAAAACAGACGAGTTTTTAAGGCAGACCGATTCCCAGAAACAGGTTTTGGATTCCATCAGCGAGATTTTAAGCGTGTCGCCGGAAGAAATATGGAATTCTCTCGAATCGAGCGATTTGGAGAGGAACGGCGGCTTGCTTCTTTTGAATCCTAATTTGAGTCAGGGAGAGGTCGTAAAACTGAAAAGCCTGAATCTTCCGGTTGTTGAAATAGAGGACAGCTTCGACCGGAATTATCCGGACGGCGAAATATTTTCTTCAGTGCTCGGTTATACGGGAATGGTCACTATTTCTGACCTCAATGACAATTCTGACCTTACGATTCAGGATGAAATAGGCAAGGGCGGCGCGGAACTTTATTACGACGACCAGCTTCGCGGAGTTAACGGCAAAACAATACAAAAAAGAGACGCGCGCGGCAGACTGTTCGGAGACAAAGAAGAGACCAAGCCAGAAATCGGAAAGTCCCTTTATATTACGATAGACGCCGACCTTCAGAAATATTTTTACCGGCAAATGAAAGAAAAACTTTTGTCGCTCGGGAGAACAAAAGGCGTCGGGCTGGCTATGAATCCGCAAAACGGAGAAATATTGGCTATGCTCAATTTTCCCGTTTATGACAATAATATTTTAAGTTCTGGCGGCAGTAATTCGGAAAAGCAAGCTATTTTAACATCGCGCGACAAGCCGCTTTTCAACCGAGCTACGGCAGGATTTTACAGTCCAGGTTCGACGATAAAACCATTGGTCGGCGTAGCCGCGCTCAAAGAAGCTGTCATAACTCCATCAAAAGAAATTTTTTCGCCGGGGTACATAGATATTCCGAATCCTTACAGACCGGACGAGCCGACGCGCTACCTCGACTGGCGTTATCAGGGGTACGTAAACCTCGCTTCCGCGATAGCGCAATCAAGCAACGTCTATTTTTATGAAATCGGCGGCGGCGGCCCGGACTCGGCCGGTTTGGGCATTACGCGGCTCCGCCAATGGTGGCAAAAATTCAATCTCGGCAATCTCACCGGCATTGATATGCCCGGAGAAGGAAAAGGGTTTCTGCCGTCGCCCGATTGGAAAGAAAAGAAATACAAACAGCCGTGGTTGCTCGGCGATACTTACAACGTCAGCATAGGCCAGGGGGATTTGCTTCTTACGCCGCTTCAGCTTCTGAATTATATTTCTACCATAGCCAACGGCGGAAAAGTTTATAAGCCAGTCATCAATAAAAACGCCGAACATAAAATAATTTCCGATTTGTCGCATTTGAGCCAGCAGTTCCAGGAAGTCAGAAAAGGCATGCGCCTGGTCGCGACTTCGAAGCTAAGCATGGCTAACACTTTGGGCGAATTGCCCTTCGCCGTTGAGGGCAAAACCGGAACGGCCCAGGTAAGAAGCAACCAACAGCAAAACGCATTTTTCGTCGGATACGCAACTTCGGAAAATCCGCAAATAGCCGTTCTTGTTCTCGTAGAAAATTCGCGCGAAGGCAGTCTGAACGCCGTGCCGATAGCGAAAGACGTATTTAATTGGTATTATCAGAATAGGATAAAGAACGGCAAATAGCCTCGCTACGTGAGGTCTCGCGTAGCGAGACAAATCACAAATGGCAAATAGCAGCCGGAAAATATAGAACGCGACAAAATAACATAAAATAAAACGCTATGCTATAGCATA
>ERZ1292640.3576-Hain-H43-02um-R1-3576-length-12076-cov-4_pt1 | contig 12076 bp, 7 predicted proteins | sample MGYA00564404_ERZ1292640 | MGnify/ENA primary metagenome ERZ1292640 (study PRJEB36523, sample SAMEA6512636) | groundwater metagenome | collected 2019-01-08 | study: AquaDiva: Metagenomics assemblies of 32 groundwater samples | reverse complement strand
CACAAATCTATTGTTCTCTGGAAATCCTTAACCTTGACAAGAACTTCCCCACGTTCTTCCTGTAAGCCATCTTTTTTATCGCTGAATTCGGCCGCCTGCTTTTCTGCCAGCTTGCTCAAAAGCAGTTCGGGCTCGTGATCGCGGATATCGTCTTTCTTGGGATTGCCCACACGCAATATTTCGCCTTCCGAAAACGCGCCCGCTAGGTTGCGTGCAATCTTGCCGAGAGCGCCGTCAACTGCAGTGTTTGTGTGCGAAACAACAAGCAATGTACGATTGCTCCGGAATAAGCCCCCACCAATCTTGCCGATAACTTCGGTTTTTCCAGTGCCCGGTGGGCCCCAAATGAATGTTGTGTCACGACCCAAGCTACTAGCAATTGCGCTTAGTTGTTCCGGATTTATTCGCTCGCTAGTTGAATCAATAGCCTGGGGATTACCCCTTGGAGGCGATACCCCTAAAATTCGGTCGCCACCAGGATTGGGCTTGTCTCCATATGCCGTTAATCGTTCAGCCAGTATTTTCATCAGAAACGTAATGCTCGTTTGAAGCCGGGCGATGGGAATGAACGGCCCAATATTCGTATTGACGCTGATCGTAACGGACAGCCCTTCTTTGGAAACGATTAAAGTGTCGAGCGGCGGCTTGCCAGGCAGAACGAGTTCCCCAGGGGAGTCATCCGGAAGATTGAGCAGGGAATCAATGGAAAAAGTGTACTGATAATTCGTTCCGATCTGTGCGATTTGCCTGCCGTTTGACAATGATATCGCACCGCTTGCAGCGGAACGCTTGGCCGCTTCGATCTCCTCGCGCAGGGCAGCGCAGAATTCCTCAATCAGCGGTGGCTGTTTTCTAACGCCATCCATACCTCACGATTCTATACCTGGCAGAGATATCAATGTAAGAGAGAAGCGAAGGCCCAGACCTCCCGACCTGGGGAGGATCTCCATCACGATCTCGAAGTGGTCGGGGCGGAGGTCGATTAGCATCCCGCGAAGCGGTCGTCGTAGATGCGCCGGAATTCCTCGAAGTGATCGCGGAGCAGGAGGCAGAGCGGCGTCCGCAGGCGGCGGGCGAGAGCCGTAGGAAGGGCCTGCTTGAGAGGCGGGGACGCATGCGGATTCGCCGGGGTAGACGGATCCCGGACGGGCACGCGGGCGCGGTATCGGAAACACGGCGGTGGGTGAACGGGCGCGGGGCGGGGGCTCGGCTCTTCCTCCCGGTCTCGTCGCGGCCACGGCCGGGAGACGAATACATGGCGTTGGACCACTCCTCGACAGGTCGGCGCGATCCGACCCCCTTCCCGCGCCCTTGCATTGCTCCGATGGGGGTTTGAGATCGGCCGCTTCCGGCAGTCTGCTCCGTTTTTGGGGATGCCTTCCCGTTGCCATCGCGGACCCAGGGAGGGGGCGGGGCGCGCACCGAAGCGACCTGTCGGAGCGTGGGCGAACGCCATGGAGTCGTCTTCCTGCCGTCGCCCACGGGGAGACCGGGAGAGGGGGGCGCGCCCCGCCCCCGACCCGATGGTTTTCCAGACGCGGCAGCCCCCGGAAGATCCCTCCAAGGTCAAGGTGTCTCACGAGACGAATTCGCGCGGGGGGATTCAGGATGTTCGTTTCGACCAGGCGTCCGGGTGCCGCCGAAGGTCCATGACCGCGGAGATGACGACGGAGTCTCCCTCGATGGAGTAGAGAAGACCGTATGGGAATCGGTGCATCCGGCACCTGCGATGGTTGGGCGAGATTTGCGCCCAGGCTTCCGGCTGGAGGAGGATCCGCTGGATTGTGCGCTCGATTTCGTCCAGGAAGTCGAGGCCGAGACCCGGCACGGCCTTTTCGTAGTAGTCCGCCGCGGAGGCGATATCCGCCTGGGCGGGCGAGAGGAAACGGAATGTCACTTTCCGTACCGGGCCCGGAGCTCGCGCAGGACCGAAGGCCCGTCCAGGGCCTGAATTTCGCCTCGCAGGCAGGCCTCGCGCCGGGCTTCCGCTTCTTGAGCCCAGGCGGCCTCGATCCGGCGCGCGGCGTCGTCATCCAGGCTTCCAATAAGGGCGTCCACCAACAGGACCCGCTCGTGGACGGGAAGGCGCAACGCTTCCTTCTCGAGGATGATCTGCTCCATGCCTGGATCTTATTCCCTTCCCCGTTCCAAGGCCAGGGACAGGACGATGCCGGGGACGAAAACGGAAGCGGAGTCAGCCGGCGAGCCGTTCTAGTGCTCGAACCACATCTGGTTGAAGTCGACGAACCAGTAGGCCCGCTTGATGCCGTCGGGGTTGGAGCCGATCTCGTTCGAGGAATAGAGCATCAGGCCCGAGAGGACGTAGCCTTGCGGCTGGCCCGCGGGCGAGAAGGCGTAGATGCCGTTGCTCGTCTCGAGCAGGACGTAGCCTGTCTTGTCCACGAGGAGGTTCGTGACCGTGTCGGCGAACGGCACGACCGCCTCGCCGAGGAGCGCCTTTCCGCCGGCGTGCAGGTCCTCGCGCCAGACCTGCAGCCGCGCGCTGCCTGCGCCTTCGGGGGCGCTGGTGGCGGTGATCCAACGGCCCGAGGAGTCGATCCGCGCGCCCGCGCCCGGCAGGGCGCTTAAGCCGGGGGTCAGGCGCTTCGTGGCCACGACGGCGCACGAGGCGTCGAGGTCCATGTCGTAGGTATCGCCGCCCTGGAAGATCACGAAGGCCCGATAGGCGGCCGATCCGCCCTGGATGACGCGCAGCGCCACGACCTCCTTGCCGGGAACGCCGGCAAGCCTCGTCGAGAGGTCGTTCTCGACGACCCCGTTGCCCGACGAGCCGTAGCGGAACTTGAGCCGGGTCCGGACGACGCCGCCTTCGTTCAGAGCCTCAGTGTAGAAGATCCGGCTGTCGTTGGCCACGTCGATCCGCAAGGGGCAGGTCCCCTCGGCGCGGATGTCCGCGAAGCCGGTGTCGAAGAGGACGAAGTCCGAGTTCTTGAGGATGCCGCCCTTGCCGATGGGATTTCCGGCGAGGAGCCGGATCTCGGTGGCGGCCTTGTTCTCCGGATCGCCCGGCGTGTAGGGGCCGAAGACGTCGCTGTCGAGGACGTAGGCTGCGTCCCCGAAGAGCACCGTGGACTCGTGCTCGTAGCTCCAGCTTTCCAGGTCGACGTGGTTGTCGGCGCTGGTGCGCAGGAACGGGTCCTGGCGCTCGTAGAGGTCGCCGAAGTCGACGGCGTTCCCCGTGCTGCGGAGCCGGATCATCCGCGTCCAGTCGTAGTCGTCGCTGTAGAACACGATGTCGTCGTAGGTGTAGAGCGTCGACGCCGTGCCCAGCAGGTTGGCGCCGGTCGTGGCGCCGTGGAGGAGGAAGGACTTCACGGGGCTCGCGGGATCCGTGCTGTCGATCTTCAGCCTCGCGCTGAAGTGCCCGTTCACGTCGGGCGAGAACGTCGCGGCGAGGGTGACGCTGGGATTCCCCGGCCCGAGGACGCGCGTTCCCACGTTGGTGACGCCGAACCGCGCGGCGCCGCCGGGCGAGAGGCTCTCGAGGGCGTTCACCGTCACCGTCAGCGGCTCGCGGCCGAGGTTCTCGACGACGAGATCCGCCAGGGAGTAGAAGTCCGCCGAGCCGTCGGTGCCGAGGTATCGCGTGGACTGCCCGGCGTTGACGCGATCGAACTCGAAGACGGTTTCGCCGACCTGGAAGCGCTTGCGGTAGAGGCCCACGCCCATGAGGCCGACCTCGAGGTCGCCGGCGCTCGTGTGGACGACGAGCTTCGCCGTCAGCCGCCGGGAGACGGGCTCCATCGTCTGCGGGGCGAACGTCACGCTGATTTGCCCCGCGGGCGGAAGGGGCGAAAAGCCGCTGGGCGAGTACCAGGCGTCGCCGCCGTGCGTCCCCGGCTGCAGGACCAGGCCGGATGGCTGGATCGAGACCCGGAAGTTCGCCGCATCGTCGCCCACGATCTCCGCCCCGCTGAAGGCGAGGCTGGCGTCGCCCTGGTTCGCGATCTGGGACTCGACGACCGTCTGCTCGACGTCCACGCTGCCGAAATCGACGACCGCCGCAGACGGACGGGCGTAGCCCCAGTTCATCAAGAGCGGGCTCGCGCCGCCCGTGACGCCGTCCACGGTCCGGGCGGACAGGACGACGGTCTTGCTCCCCCCGTTGCCGCCGAGGGTGAGCGTCCCGTTCCAGGGCTGGGCGGGCGGCACGGCCTCGTTGTAGAGGCGGCGCGGCTCGAACTTGACGGCGAGGAAATACCGCTCGCCGGGGGCCAGCGTCGGGACGGTGGCGCCGAAGGGGATCTTGAAGGCCAGGGAGTTCACCGTGACGGCCGCGGTCACGTTCAGGTCCGCGCCTCCGGTGTTGCGGATCTCGACGAGCCGCTCGGAATCGAAGGCCTCGGTGTATTTGACCATGTCGCGATCGAGCGAGCCGAAGTCGACGGCGGCCACGGAAACGTCGAGGACGGGCTCGCCGGGCGGGGCCGTCACGGTCACGACGCACGTCGCGATTCCCGTCGCGCCGTCGTCGTCGGTCACCGTCAGCGTCGCCGTGTAGGTCCCGGCGGACGCGTAGGTATGCGACACGGTCGCGCCCGACCCCGTCTGGCCGTCGCCGAAGGACCAGGCGTAGGAAACAATCGTCCCGTCCGAATCCGTCGAGGCCGAGCCGCTGAAGGAGACCGCAAGCGGCGCCGTGCCGGTCGTCGGGCTCGCGGAGGCGTTCGCGACCGGAGGGACGTTCGAGGGCGGCGGTTCCGATACGACGATCGTGACGCCGTTGGTTCCCGTCGCGCCGTCGTCGTCGGTCACGGTAAGCGTCGCCGCGTAGGTCCCGGCGGACGCGTAGGTATGCGACGCGGTCGCGCCCGTCCCCGTCTGGCCGTCGCCGAACACCCAGGCGTAGGAAACGATCGTCCCGTCCGAATCCGTCGAGGCCGAACCGCTGAAGGAGACCGCCAGCGGCGCGATGCCGGCCGTCGGGTTCGCGGAGGCGTTCGCGACCGGAGGAACGTTCGCGGGCGGCGGGTTCGTCAGCGTCACCGTCGCCGAGGACGCCAGTTTGTTGTTCGAATCCGAAAGCTCGGCGATGGTTCCGGCGGCGTCCGCCCAGACTCCGACGTAGTAGGCGCCGTTCACGACGGCCGCGGGTGCGGTCGCAATCGTCGTCGCCGTGCTCGCTTCGCCTGGCGCGAGCGAGGGAATCGCGCGCTGGGCGAGCACCGGGTCCGACGAGCCGATGGAGTTGTCCGTCGAAAGGCGCAGGTCCATCTTCGATACGGGCGAGGCCACAGGACCGTCGTTTCGCACCGTCTCCGTCACGGTGACCGTCCGGCCGGACGCACTCGCCGTCACGGAAACCGCGACGAAGTCCGGCAGGAGCGACAGCGCGCTCGAGGCCTTCGTATTGTTCGACTCGTCGGTCTCGGGGACGGCGTTCCCGCCGTCCGCAATCGCGCCCACCCGCCACGAGCCGGCCGCAAGCCCCGCCGGAATCGCGAACGTCGTCGTCGCCTGGTTCGTCGCGTTGTAGGCGAGCGTGGCCGTCACGTTCCGGCTGCCGAGGAGGACATCGGAGGACGTGATCGTCGCGTCCGCCGAAAGATAGAAATCCACCCGGAACGGCCCCTTGGCCGAAAGCGGCCCCTGGTTCTTCACGGTGTCCTTCACCGCAAGCGTCATCCCCGTCCGCGAGGCCGAAAGCGAGGAAACGATGAGGTCCGCCTTGATGGCAATCGTCCCGGCCGCGACGGCAATATTGTTGGCCTCGTTCGACTCGGCCTGGGTGGATGTCGAATCCACGACGCCGAAGACGTAGTAGTCCCCCGCGACGACCGAGGCGGGAACGGCAAACGCGCTCGTCGCGCCGCTCGTGGCGCCTACGTCCAGGACCGACGTCCGTTCGCGGGTGCCGAGGAAGACGTCCGTCAGGGGCTCCAGGACATTGTCCGTCGAGAGGTAGAACGCCCCGTAGAACGTCCCCGCCGTCGCCACGGTCCCCTGGTTCTTGAACGTGTTCGAGATCGAGACCTTCCCCGACGAGACTTTCGCCGAGAAGGCCGAGAACACGAGATCGGGACCGGCCGCCGCGCGGGCGATCGCCGGAAGCCCCAGGAGCATGACTCCAACCAGGAAGGCCAAGATTCCATTCGTCGCCAGGCGCCGTGCGTTCATCTGTTTTTCCTCGTTCGTTGGTTCCGTTTCAACGCAACTTCTTTCCTTGTGTGGAGTTGGTTCCGAAGGATCCTGTCCATTCACCTCTATATGTCCGACCGCGGGAAGCCGACGTCAGCGGGCGGGTGCGGGGCCTGCTTCCCGGGCTTCCGCCCCCAGGCTGTCCGTCTGGACCCGGGATCGAGGAAAAAGGACCGAAAAAACGAATGGAGGGGGATTTTCCCCGATCCTTTTCGGTCCCCGGCCTGTCCAGAAGGGTGGAGACGATAGAGAATCATCCATGACGTGGAGAAAGAAGAGCGAGACCTTGTCGAACGGAGCATCCGGGGCGACCGCGACGCCTTCGCGGCGCTTTACGAGCGCTCGTTTGGCCCCGTCTACGCCTTCGTCGTATCCGAGGTCTCCGATTTCGACGAGGCCCGCTCCATCTGCCAGGAAACCTTCCTCCGGGCCTGGAACGGTCTCAAGGGGCTCAAGGAGCCGGCGGCCTTCGGGGGCTGGATCCGGACCATCGCGCGGAACGAAATCTCACGATTCCGCGCCCGCCCACAGACCCGCGCGGCCGCGCGGAACGTCCCCATCGAGGATGTCGCCGAGCCGGCCGACGGCAGGGCCGTCGATCCGGCGGGCGCCGCCGCCCAGCGGGAATTCGAGGACGCCGTCCGCGACGAACTTCGCGATTCCCCTCCCGTCCAACGCGAGGCAGTCCTTCTGCGAGTCCTCGCGGGCCTCGAATACAACGAGATTGCGACCCGCCTGGACATCGGCCTCAACCAGGCCAAGGGCCTCGTCATCCGGGGTGTCGCGAAACTCGCCGACCGCCTGGAGCGCCGCCTCGGGAAGGAACCGTCATGAGCGTTGAGCATCCCCCCTTCGAGGCCTGGGCCTCCCTCGTGGAAGGCATCCTGCCGCTTCCGGAATCGGCCGCCCTCAAGGCCCACGCGGCGGCTTGCCCGGAGTGCGCAAGCGAACTGGCGCGCGCCCGGCGCGGCGTCGAAATCGTCCTGAAGCGCGGCGCCGCCTCGTCCGTCCCGCCCCCGCTGCCCGTCCTGCCCGAGCGCGGCGGAATCTTCCGCCGTCTCGCCGCGTCGCTTTCCGGCGCCGCGGCCCTGTGGCTCGTCTCGGGCAGCCTCCTCTTCGCCGCGGGCGGGGCCTACCTGCTGCTTTCCCCCCCCGCCGCCGCGCGCCCCGTCCCCTTCGAGGCCGTCTCCGCGGGCGTCACCTTCAAGGACAAGATCCCCGCGGGAAACCACGTCATCCGCGACAGGGCCGCCGCCCGTGATTTCATCCTGGTCGCCCCGCCCGTCGATTTCGACCGCAGCACCCTCCTCGTCCTCGCGACCCCCGCCGTGGACAACGTCGTCCCGAGCATCGAGGTGAAGCGGATCCAGGACGACGTAAAGAGACTCATCGTCGAGTTCACCACCTACAAGGGAAAGCCCCGAACGTCCATCGACGTCTCCGGGCGCAACGCCTACCAGGCCATCTTCATACCCCGCACGAATCTCCCCGTCGAATTCCGGGAGGTCGGGGAAATCGATTCATGTGCTCCTGGAGACGAAAACGAAAAGTTCGAATGAACGAAGAGAACGCCCCCTCGAAGGGATCCCGCGCGGCCCTCCTCGCGCTCGCCGGACTCCTCGCGCTGCACTTTGGCTACCTGATGCTCTTCTACGCGCCGGCAATGTGCATGCCGGACGACAACGGCTACTGGGCGCAGGGAAGCCTCATCGCGAAGGAGGGCCGGACGTGGTTTCGCACGGAAAGCGACGTGCAGTTCGTCGGGATGCACTGGCTCGTCACCGACGACGGCCGCTACGTCTCGCGCTACCCGCCGGGGCTCGCCGTCCTCGTCGCCGCCGCCGTCCGACTGGCCGGCCCCGAGGGATCCTTCCTCCTCAATCCGATCCTGGCGACGCTGACGCTTCTCGGCCTCTTCTTCCTCGCCCGACGCTTGCTCGGCCCCTGGTGGGCGCTGGCCGCCTGCATCGTCGTCGCGGCGAATCCCGTCTTCAACCAGAGCGCCTTGTGGTGCTACGCGCACATGGGCTCAACCTGCTTTTTGGTCTGGGGGCTCGCGATCCTTTCGCGGTGGGAGGAGCGAAGGCGGGGATGGCTCGCCTTCCTCGCCGGGTTCGTCCTCGGATGCATCCCGGCGATCCGGTACCCCGAGGCGGTCTTCGCCCTCGGAATCGCGGCGTTCCTTCTGTGGGGGGCTCGAAGCGCGCCGGGCCAGCTCCGCCATGCCGGGCTCGCCGTCCTCGGGGCGGCCATTCCCGTCGGGGCGCTCCTCGTCCGCAACCATCTCTTGTTCGGCGCGTTCTACCGGACCGGCTACGCGCTCACGAACGAGCAGACCGGCTTCGGCTGGAACTATTTCCAGTCGCACTTCATCCCCGAGCTGCGGGCCCTCGCGGGCGACGGCATCGGGCCCGTGTTCCTCGCGGGACTCCTCGGGATGACGGTGATGGCCGCGACGCGGACGCTGCGTAGGCTCGGCGCGACGCTGCTTCTGATCACGGTGCCGCTGACGCTGCTCTACATGGCCTACTACTGGGGGTCCGGCGGGCCGGGCGGGGGCGGCGGCATGGGCGGGGCCGGCCAGAGCCTGCGCTTCTTCCTCCCGACGCTGCCCCTCTACGCCTTCGCGGGCGCCTGGCTTTTGTCCGAGTTCCTCCACGGCCGCCCGCCCTCCGTCCGGGCCGCCGCCGCCGCCGCGCTCGTCTGCGTGCAGATCGCCTGGGGCGGCTTCTCTTCCAACGCCGAGTTTTCGAGGCTGCGCCGGGTGAAGGCGATTCTTTCCGACGTGACGAGAACGCTCGAGGCGAAGGTGCCGCAGGGCGACGTGATCCTCGCCGGCCGCGAGTTGCTGGACCACCTGGATTTCGTCCGCCGCTGGCGTCTGGCGGACCTCTCGGTCCTGCGGGGAGGCCGGATGGAATCCCGGATGGGGCGCCGGACGGAAGACGACGCGGACGCCCCCTCCCCCATGCAGGCGGCGAAGATCAAGCGCCTGCAGGAAAAATACTCGGAGCTGACGCCCGCGCAGCGAACGGCCGCGATGGCCGGCGAACTGACGACGTGGGCGAAGGAGCGGCCGATCTACTTCGTGGGCTCGAAGGAGGACCTGGAATCGATGGGCGCGCCCTTCCGGCCCGAGGATTTCCGGATCGTCGCAAGCATCCCGATTCCGAAGGAACCGGACGCGGGCGGGCGCGGGCCCGACGGCCCCCCGCCGGGATTCGGCCCGCCGGGAATGATGCCGCCGGGCGCGATGCCCCCGCCCGACGGGGCGCCCGCGATGCCCCCGCCCGACGGGATGCCCGGAACGCCTCCTCCCGGAAGGCGCGATCGCTCCCCCGGCCGGCGTCCGGGCTTTGCGGGCCGGTTCGGCCGCGGCGGGGGCTTCATGGGCGGCGGACGCCTCCTCAACGGAACCGAGATCGTCGTCGCCGAGTGGAACAAGCACGTGGCCCCGCCCGCCGCGACGGACGATTAGACGGCTCTTACGGCTCGGGCGGGGGGACCGGCTTGCCCGTCGAGTACTCGAGAAAGACGTCGAACTGCGACAGGTCCCGATCGTTCTGGACGTAGAAGGTCATGAGATACAGTTCGTTGTCCGTCCAGCGGCCATGGCCCCGCGCCGAGTAGCCGGCGAAACGCCCCGCCGGGAGGAAGACGTCGTCCCCGGCGAGCTCGGTTTCCGCGTCGCCCATGCGCAATTTCGCCAGGAAGCGGAGGTCCTGGCCCGCTTTCGAGGACGCCGCGCCGATCCGCGCCAGGTCGAGGAGCTGAATCGACACCGTGCCGGAGGACGGCGGCTTCGCGGCGGCCGTCGGGAAGAGCATCCCGATGCCGAAGTCGCGGCTCGCGACGTCCGGGAACATCGCCTTCTCCTGCGCCTGGATGGAGGGGCCGGTCTTCTCCGTCAGCACGGACGCCCGAACCCGCACGCGCAACGCGATCTTGCCGTCCGGAAGGGCGGCGCCCGGCCGCTCGAACGACCAGGTCCATTCCCGGCTGCCCGACCAGGCGGCGGACGCCGGATCGCGGGACTGCAGGCTCAAGGCGGGCGTCGCGCACCCGCACGCGCCGGATACGAGCGCCGCCGTCGCGGCCAAAACCAACACGAGTGAAATCCATCTTCGCTTGCGCATCAATCTCTCCTCCATCCGGTAATGGGCCCCGTCACGATCCGCGGGGCGGACCGCCGCATTCTATCGCCCCGCCGTGCCGTCCGACCTTAGACTTTAGACCTTGGACGTTGGACCCCTCCCTCTCATGCCTTTCCCCCCTCGCCTCTGGGCCTCCCTCGGGATCCTCGCGGGCGTCGGCGGGGGGGCGGGAACGGCCACGTTCGTCTACGCGCGGGGCTTCTCCTACATGACCAGCGATCCGTCCGCCTGCGCGAACTGCCACGTGATGGGCGACGTCTACGACCGCTGGGCCCGCTCCAGCCACCGAATCGTCGCGGCCTGCAACGACTGCCACCTGCCCGCCGGCCTCGCGGGGAAACTGTGGACGAAGGGCGAGAACGGGATGCGCCACTCGCTCGCGTTCACGTTCGGCGGCTTCCCGGAGCCGATCCGGATCGTGCCGAGGGACCGCGCGATCGCGGAGGGGGCCTGCCGGCGCTGCCACGGCGAGATGACCGTAGCCATCGATCGGACGAGCGGCCGCGACGAGCCACTCGCGTGCGCCCGGTGCCACGGAACGGCCGGGCATCCTTAGGATGGATCCCCTCATGCCCCCCGAACCCGCCCCGTCGCCCGCGACCCCGCCGCCGTCCCCGCCGCCGCCCACCCCGCCGCGCCCCGCCCGGAGGGGCCTGCTCCTGTTTCTCGCCGCGGCCCTGGCGGCCGGGGCCGCGACCGCCGGCATCCTCGCGCTGCTCCTGAACATCTTCGAGAAGAAGCAGGAGGCGCGCACCCCGTTCGCCCAGGTCGTCCCGATCACGGACCAAACCGAGGACCCCGCCGAATGGGGAAAGAACTTCCCCCACCAGTATGACCTCTACCTGCGGACCGCCGATCAGATCCGGACACACTTCGGCGGCAGCGAGGCGACGCCGCGGACGCCCACCGACGCCGATCCGCGTTCCGTCGTGGCCCGTTCGCGCCTCGAGCGCGACCCGCGCCTGAAGACGATGTGGGCCGGCTACGCCTTCGCGCTCGATTTCCGCGAGCGGCGCGGGCATGCCTACATGCTCGACGACCAGACGTTCACCCGGCGCGTCCTCGAAAAGCCCCAGCCGGGAACCTGCCTCAACTGCCACGCCTCGATGGTCATCCCCTACCGGCAGGCAGGCGAAGGCGACCCCGTCCGCGGCTTCGAGAAGTTAAACGCGATGCCCTACGCGGAGGCGCGCAAACTCGCCCGCCATCCCATCGCCTGCATCGACTGCCACGAGCCGTCGTCCATGCGCCTGCGGATCACCCGTCCGGCCTTCCTCGAAGGCATCCGCGCGCTGAAGGCCGCGGAGGGCAGGCCGAACTACGATCCGAACCGCGACGCCTCCCGCCAGGAGATGCGCGCCTTCGTCTGCGCCCAGTGCCACGTCGAGTACTACTTCAAGGGCCCCGAGAAGCGCCTGGCCTTTCCCTGGTCCAAGGGGAACAAGATCGAGGACATCCTTCTTTCCTACGACGAGGCGAGCTTCAAGGACTGGACGCACGCCGACACGGGCGCACCGGCCTTGAAGGCCCAGCACCCCGAGTTCGAACTGTGGAGCCAGGGGATTCACGCGAAATCGGGCGTCGCCTGCGCGGACTGCCACATGCCGTATCGGCGCGTGGGCGCGATGAAGATCTCCGACCATCACGTCCGTAGCCCCGTTCTGAACCTGAACCGCGCCTGCCAGACCTGCCACCGCTGGACCGAATCGGAGTTGAAGGATCGGATCGAGGAGATCCAGGACCGAACGTTCCGCCTCCGCAAC
>ERZ1292640.3575-Hain-H43-02um-R1-3575-length-12078-cov-4_pt1 | contig 12078 bp, 13 predicted proteins | sample MGYA00564404_ERZ1292640 | MGnify/ENA primary metagenome ERZ1292640 (study PRJEB36523, sample SAMEA6512636) | groundwater metagenome | collected 2019-01-08 | study: AquaDiva: Metagenomics assemblies of 32 groundwater samples | reverse complement strand
AGGATATACTAAGTATATCCAATATTTAAACCTTTCGTCGATGCTTTATACTTACCCGGAAATATTTAAATGTGTGTTATCTTTGGATAATTAAGACATAAAAATGTTTATATATCTTATTTTACTTTACTATTTATGACTAATATAAGGATAGATAATTATACTGGAATATCTGGCCATGTCGGAAATCAAAAACTGGATGTAGTTGTAAATTTAGGGAGGAGAAAATATCTTCTTAGAGAAGATGATCATCCTACTGTTCCTGGAGAATCTCCTCTTAGAGCTTATAAAATAATTAAAGATAATGAAACAAAAGATAGTGTGGGTGCTTCCATAATAGAAAATCCTAAATTATTAGAGAGAATAGGTGCAAAATTTAGAGCAGACTTGGCTCATGAGCTATAGTTGTTTACTTCATTAAATATTTGGATCGAATAATGAGGCTTCATAGGGAGAGCATGCATTTAACATCAGATTTAAAAGTTCAGCGGGAGAGGAATCTTTTTCAATGCTTAAAGGAACACATTTATAAGAAAAATCTTTACATTCTACGGAATGATGATGTTTGTTAGAAGATTTAATGGTTAGGGAAAGGCATTTTGGTTCTTCAGCTAGAGAAGAAAGTTTATAAGATCTATCTTCTATGAAAAGCCTTAACCCAATGAGTTTAGAAAGGCTAGTAACGAGTTCTCTTTTAATGCCTATTAAATTTTCAATATCTTTGATTCTTCTTCCATAAAATATATTACTATCGTTAAAAAATTCAGAATATGTGAATAATAAAGGGTTATTTTCTCTTAAATGCCCTGTGGAGTATTTTGATAAATCTTCAGTCCTTGGGATTTTAGTTCTAGATAAGAATTTATTTCCAAATTTATTACTTAAATGATCGCGTATATACTCTTCGATATTTTGATTATTTCTCATAGTCTGGAATGGTTTAAAGTATTTTTATAGATTTAGATATTGAGAAGAAGCATTTAAAAATGAACTTTATCTCTTAATTTTAATGGCCTCGTAGCTCAGCTTGGTAGAGCACTAGCCTTTTAAGCTAGGTGTCGCGGGTTCAAATCCCGTCGGGGTCAGTACAAAATAGGGATTTGAACATCCAGAGAATTTTAAGTTTAAAATTCTCTGTGCCCTCAGTTCTTGTGAACTTTCAGGAATCCTGTCGGGGTCAGTAGGATTTGAACACAAGAAACTTTTTAGGTGAATTTAATTTTAAATAATTAATCATTTTTACTTCTTAAATAATATGCTTTATCATTATTTGGAAAAAAATTGCATTCTAGGGGGGAATCTTTTTTTAGTCCCTCTCTTGTAAAAAACACATCTCCTTTGCCTTCTATAGATATGCTAAAACCATCATCTACATTATAATTTCTTTTAATAGGAATTTGAATCTTTGTTTTTCCTAAATTTTTAGGATTCGATAATACTGCATAAACTAGTTGCGTTATTTCTTGAGTTAGTCTTTCTATATTTTCTTTGTTCATAATTAAATTTAATTTCAATGAGAATCATGTTTATTAATTTATGTTTAATGAAAAATTTTAATAATTATTTTTATTTTATATTTTTTATTCTTTTTTCTATTTCTTCTTTGGAGACAACTCCAACAGTTCTATCTACTTGTTTACCGTCTCTGAAAAATATTAAAGTTGGAATGGACATTACTCCAAATCTTTGTGCAAGATCGAGGTTGTCATCCACATTAACTTTTGCGAATTTTGCTTTGTCTTTCATCTCTAAAGCAACTTCTTCTACAGCAGGGGATAAAATCTTACATGGACCGCACCAAGTCGCCCAAAAATCAACCACTACTTTATCTTCTTTGATAAATTTATCAAAACTTTTTTGATCTAAATCTGTAACTCCTTTTGCCATCGTGGTATTTAGGAAGAAGGGTTAATAAAGTTTTTGGGGAAGTTTTATTAATGTCAAGAACACCCTATTCATTTTGGGGGAGTAGTGTTTGGGTTCTTGAGCACACTCAAGAATGGTTTTTTCTTTTTAATTAATTAAAGAATATTTCTAAAAACAATTCTTGATGTTTTTAAGTACTTAAAGAGGTTTTTATGTTATGGAAATTATTAATGTTTCATTACTACAAAGATCCAAATTGCTGCCATTCCAACTATGATTACTCCAGTAAATAAAGGTATTAGATTTGATAAAATTGAAGAAGAAAATTGATTAGAGGGAGATTCATTTATTACATTTGGTGTTGCCCATGAAACAAAATTTAAGACTAAGATAAGCCCTAAAATGAGCAAAATTACAAAAATTGTTTGTTTCTTTTTCATACAATATGAACAAAGAGAGGACTTATATACCTTTGGGAACATCATAATTTCTTCGCATTTTTTAGCTTTGCAATGTAAAAAGTGCTATAAATTATTAAGTAAATTTAAAATTTAGAAAGGTTGATTATAATTTTACTTTAAAAATAATACGGAATAATTTTTATATTAGATAATTCCTTATTATTTTATGAAATTCATAGATATACATTGCCATATTGACGTTTATGATAACATAGAAAATGTTGTAAAAAGGGCAAGGGAAAAAGATGTTGACTTAATAGTAAATAACGGGGTTGATGTTAAATCTAATAGGAAGATTCTTGAACTGGGAGAGAAGTTTAGGGAGATTAAAGCTGCCATGGGAATTTATCCAATAAACGCATTATCTATGACTAATAAGGAAATTGATGAAGAAATTAAGTTTATAGAGAAGAATAAAGATAATATTGTAATGATTGGGGAAGTCGGGATTGATCTAAAAGAGAGTGTTGAACTAGAGAGACAGGTTATGATTTTTGAGAAATTTATTAAACTAGCAATGAAGTTAGATAAATGTATTGCAGTGCATTCAAGAAATGCAGAAACAGTATGCATTGAAGTATTGGAGAGACTAAAAGCAGAGAAAGTACTTATGCATTGTTTTTCAGGAGGAATGAAACTCGTTAAAAAAATTGTTGAAAATGGGTGGTTCTTATCTATTCCAGCAAGTGTAAAATACAACGAACATTTTCAGAAGATAGTTGAAATAACTCCAGTTGAGAATTTATTTTGTGAGACGGATTCTCCGTATTTGCACCCTATGAGGGAAAAGAATAATGAACCAATAAATGTTATAGAGAGTTATAAAAAAATTGCTGAAATAAAGAAAATGACTGTAGATGAAATTAAAAAGAAAATCTGGGAAAATTGGGAAAAGTTGACGAAATAATAATTTTTTATGAAGATAAAATAACTGGAAATTCTATTGCTGGTTCTTCGCTAATTATTTCTCCATATTGATACATGCCTCTGAGATGTCCTTGATTGTCAGATATAACATTATAAAATCCACTTCCATAACCACTTAATACTGGCCTTTTTAATGTTCTAACTAAAAAATTTGAAAAATTATAAAAGTTAGCATTTCTGCCGACTCCAGAATAACAGGAAAACGAATATATTTTTCCTTCTGGTTTAATATGTTCAATTAAAGGGGAAATTATATCGCTGTCTTTAATTGATAAATTTTCCTTTTTGTTAATAGCTACATAAGAACTAATATTTTTTTTGTTTAAATTAATTTTGTTTCCATGTCCGTCTAGAAGCACATCTCTAAATTCTCCAAAATCATAGGCAATTTTTTGGAGTTTTTCTTTAAGATCTAGTTTTGAATGCGCTCTTATTAAACAGCGTTGATAACCCCACAAAGTATCATAATTTAGCAAAGTATCATTTCTTCCTTGGTTATATTCATAGTCAAAATTTATTATAAGTAAGTTGGGTCTATTTTGCAAAGCATTTTCAAACCTTGGGTTTAGATAGGATTCCATTAAGAGGGGAAGAGGGATTGCTGCAAATTTTTCTAATTTAAGGCCGTATTCTTTATTTAATTTTTCATAGACTTTATCTAACTTGGGGAATATTCCTTTAAGAGGTGCGTCTAATCTCATTGTTCCATATTTGAGCTGCAACTTTTTAGGTATTTCAAAAAAACTCATTGCTTTATAATGCTGAATATCATTATAATGAAGATCAAAAGCAGGAACTTGCAAAGCAGAAACTTCAAATTCGTTAGTTAAAAATGGAAGAATATTTTCCCAAGCATTCATTATATCTTTAGAAGGCCAATTAAACTCGTTTGAAATCCAATCCTTATACCCTCCAAAAATATTTAATATTAAGGAAATGGGCACTCCTCTAAATCCTTCTTGAATAATATTTTCAAATGCTTCTCCCGTGCATTCGTACATTTCCTTTACGTTTTGGTTAAGTTTTTCTACTAATTCTTTCCTTTTGTCTTTTCTATATAATTTAGAGTCTTTACGATTAAAGGTGTGTGTTAAAAATTTTTCTAGGTCGAAATCCATAAAAATAAATAAACACTCTATTTAAAAATTAATCGATAAATTGGTGGGATGTATTAAACAGAGAATGAGCATAAAAATAATGAATATTCTATAAGCATAATGCTTTTTAATAGTTAATTTATTGTTTAGTTATGAATATAATTAATATTCTGAAAAATAAATTAAAAAAGAGGGATAGAAAATGACAGTATATCTAACACCTGATGAATCTAGGATTTTGGTTGACCGATATATGCAAAAAGAAGATAAAATTTATTCTACTCAGGAAATATTAGATTCTGGGGCAATTCCTGTTCTTAAAGGCTTTAAAGTAAAACCTGGAAAAGTATCTGATTCTATTTTTGGAGGGTGGGGTAGTTATATTGAAAAGTCGAGTGGGAAAAAAATTGGATTTGAAAATCCTCCTCTTTTTACCTCTAGTGGTTTGCCTTTACGAATAATGGTTAGAACTCAGCAAATTTCTACTCATGATATTAATAGGGGAGAAATACCTCTTAAGGATCAAATACTTGCAGAAAATCATAATTATATGAGGAAAATGCTTAGCGGAGCATTAGGAACATCCCAATTTGAAATAGAAGGACTTGAAGATAATTCAAATATAATTGCTGCAGAAAATTTAACTCAAATTCCCTTTGAGAATGTTCTAAGAGCATACATGGCTAAAAGTACAACCAGTACATCATTATATCAGCATTATATTGGAGGGGTAAGAGAATTCTGCGGACATTTTTTACCAGAGGGTTTAATTGCTAATGGGCCCTTGCCTTATGTTATGGACACTCCTTCAACTAAATCAGAGGAGCATGATGAATCCGTTTCACCTGATATTTTATTTAGAAAGATGTTGTGTTCACAAAGAGATTATTTGCAAATAAGAAACAGTTCACTATTTGCTTTTGGAATTATTTCACAATTTCTTAAAGATAGAGGGCTAATTGCAGTAGACACTAAAACTGAGCATGGAATAAATAAAAAAGGAAAAATTGTTTCACAAGATGAAATATGGACTATGGATTCATCAAGATTTTGGCTATTAAAGGATTATAACAATCAGATGGAACAATATAGGAATGGAGAAATAAAAGAACTAAATCCAAAGGCATATTCAAAAGAATTTGCGAGAGGATTTTCTAAAGGGCAAGATGGTTATAATGATGAACAGAGAGCACAGATTGCAGTGCGTTATATAGAAGGATTACAACACTTACTAGGAAAAAGATTTGAACCAGATATGAGGACTTCACAAGAACGAATAATTAATGGAATAGAAAAAGTAGTAAGTCAATTATTAGTTTGATTATAGATATTTTAAATAATTAGTTATTTCTAATGTTAGATTCTGTTAGAGGTCTGCCCAGAAAATAATTTTCAAGCAATTTTCCAGTATGACTTTGTGCAAGTTCTATTTTTCTTTTTAGATTTTTATTCTCAGCTTCTCTAAATCCTCTAGCCTCTTCTTCTATTTTAATTTGCAAGCTGCCTTTAGGATAAGAAGAGAAAAGTTCCTTAACAAATTGAATTGTAGTTACCCTATATAAGCGTCTTGTGGTAGTAATATGCAAATTATTATGAAATGAAGGTATGTGAATGTTAAGTCCATTGGGTATTTCAATTAAATATACTTCATCAATATTATTAAGAGAAAATTTCTCGTCATTTTGAATTATTTTTATAAATGTTGGTTTTGTGTGATTATTATCGTCTAATTTTTTAAAAGATTTAGATAATTCAAATCCAAGTCTTTGAGTTTTTGTATTTGAATAAAAATCTCCTAGATTTTCATGTTGTTCGTTTGAGTAGTTTTTGAAAGATTCAAGATAGTCGTTTGATCTTATTATTCTTAATCCTTGAGGGATTTCTTTATCAATATATAAAAGATTATATTTCTCCATAAAAAATAACCTTGAATTTGCCTTTTAAACCTTTGTATATAATTTATAAAAAATTATAGAACAATAGCTATTTTGTCTTGAGTAAATCAATCCAAAATAATTTATTCAAAATTTACTTTTGAACTAAATTGCATTATTTGCGTAAGCACTTAATTGCCCTTTAGGGCATTAACTTGTTTGGAAACTGAACAAATATTATTACTTATCATTAATGAAAATGATTTAGAATAATTTTTAAACTTGCTTCTTTTTCCTTTTGAGAAAAATGGTTAACTTTAATGTTCTTTCGCAAAGATATGCAACGAAGCCTATAAATGATATTTTTTCTGAGGTAGGTAAAGTGGTTGCCGAAAGAGAATTATGGATTGCAGTAATGAAAGCACAAAAAGAAATGGGTGTAAATATTCCTGCTAGTGATATAGAAAAATTTGAGAAAGCAAAAGAAGATGTTGATTTAGCATTCATTGAGGAAAGAGAAAGAATAACTAAACATGATGTTAAAGCAAAAATAGAGGCTTTCATCAAGGTTTCTGGAGCCGGAGAATATATTCATCAAGGCATGACTTCAAGAGATTTGACAGACAATGTAGAACAGATGCAGATAAAAAGAGCTAGCGAAATTATATTTGGGAAGTATATTTCAGTTCTTAGACATTTTATGGATAAAGCACGCGAGTATGATAATATAGTTTTAACTGCAAGAACTCATCATCAACCCGCTCAACCGACATTGCTTGGAAGAAGATTTTCCATGTGGGGAGAGGAACTTTATCATCATCTTGTTGGTTTTGAAAGATTTATTTTTGAATATCCTTTAAGGGGAATTAAGGGCCCTGTTGGAACGCAATTTGATATGTTAACTATTCTAGGAGATGAAAAAAAAGTTGAAGAGCTGGAAAAGAGAGTTGCTAAGAATTTAGATTTTAAAAAATTATTAGATTCTCCTGGACAAATTTATCCTAGATCTCTAGATTTTGAACTCACTTCGAACTTAGCAATGCTTTCTGCCGCATGCGCTAATTATGGAATTGGAATGAGGCTAATGGCTGGGCATGAACTTGTAACAGAAGGATTTAAAGAAGGGCAGGTTGGATCAAGCGCAATGCCTCATAAGATGAATACTAGGAGTTCTGAAAGAATTAATGGCTTGGCAGAATTAGTAAAAATGTATTGTGATGGGGCTTCAAGAATAAGTGGAGAACAGTGGGAGGAAGCAGATGTTTCATGCTCCGTAGTAAGAAGAGTAGTTATTCCTGATGTAATTTATACCTCAGATGGGCTTATAGAAACTACACTCACAGTTTTAAATAAAATGGGTACTTATGAGACTATTATTGAGAATGAACTTGAAAGATATTTACCATTTTTAGCTACAACGGAGATTTTAATGACTGCTGTTGAGCAAGGAGTAGGTAGAGAAATTGCTCACGGAATTATTAAGAAATATGCAGTGGCAGAAGCTTTGAGAATGAGAGATGATGGAACAAGCGTTAACAATTTGGCTTCAATGCTTGCAAATGATCCTATCTTTGAAGAAAAAGGAATAAGCGAAGATATGATTGATGAACTTTTAAGAGATAAATCTCATTTTGTTGGAAATGCACGAAGACAGATAGATCAAGTTGTAGAATTAACTGACTTATTAATTTCAAGGTATAAAAAGCAAGCGGAATACGAGCCTTGTGATATTTTGTAAAAAAATAACAAGTTATTGAACTAACGGTTTAATTTATTAAAAATAAATGGCTATAATTTCATAATCTATTATAGATTATGTACTAGAATTAATTAAAATAGTATAAAAAATAATAAAAAATTGTTGTGACTTCTAATATTTATTCTCTATTAGATGTTGGTTTTTTGTTTTGATAACAGTCTTTGCAAAAAACTTCTCTTCCTTCTGCTGGTTTGAATGGTACTTCGCATTCTTTTTTGCAGCTGGAACAAATTGCTTTGTGCATTTCTCTTGGTCCAAAAGATTTTCTTGGTCCGTCAAATCGTCTTTCCATGCTTTTCCTCCATGTTGTTTGACATTCTAGATGTCCTATAAATTAAGATAGATGTGGATATATAAAGTTTTGTCTTCCTAAGCTGTGTTTAATTTAACGATTCATACAACACAGCTGTTAATGAAAATTTACTATGCCCATTTCTTTTTCTTGAAATAGATAATCATTCCTATTGCTATAATAAACATAACTGCTAAAACTGATGGGTAGCCATAAAATGATTCTAGCTCAGGCATATGCTTAAAATTCATACCATAGATGCCTGCAATAAAACTTAAAGGAATGAATATTGTTGTAATTATTGTTAAGACTTTCATGACTTCATTTAACCTATTACTCATAGTTGACATGTATAAATCCAGCATGCCTGAGAGAAGATCTCTTGAAGTTTCAACTGCATCTGTAACTCTTAATGTATGATCGTAGATATCACGGAGGTAATTTCTAGTTTCTTCCTTAATAAAGGGCGAAGTTTCTTTTTGCAGACTTCCTGTAACGTCTCGAAGAGGCCAAACAGACTTTCTTAATAAGATTAATTCCCGCTTTAACGAATAGATTTTGTTTAATGTTTCTGGAGAAGGTTTTTCAATTAATTCTTTTTCTATGTTTTCTAAGAGTTCTCCTATTCTTTCTATTATAACAAAGTAATTATCTATTACTGCATCGATTAAAGCATAAGTGAGAAAGTCCACGCTAGCGTTTCTGATTTTAGATTTATTTTCTCTTATTCTTATCCTTACTGGATCGAATACATCCCCTGGGTCTTCAAGAAAGGAAATAAGGAAATCTTTTCCCATAATAAGGCTTACTTGTTCCGTTTCAACCTGTTGTTTTTCTTCATTGTAATAAATCATTTTTATTACCATAAAAATTTCATTTTTATAAACTTCAAGTTTAGGTCTTTGTCTTGTGTTCATTAAATCTTCTAAAAGCAAAGGATGCAATTTGTAATGTTCTCCAATTTTTTTAATAATATCTTTGTCATGAATTCCTGTAATATTAAGCCAAGAAACTGTTTTCGTGTCTCTATATTTAAAGACCTCTTCTACATTATTTGTTTTATGTTCAGTTAATTTTGAAGGTGAATAATCCATAATTTCTATAACTGCTTTATTATTTTCTTTTTCTTTTCCTACATAAACTAAAGATCCAGGCGGTTTACCTGCTTTTTTTGATGAGCTTTGCAATAACTTGCCTATTTTTTCTGAATAAAATTGTTTATTGTTATTAGTCTCTTTCATTTTCTCCTCTTTTTTAATGAATTGAAGAGGAAATTTATGTTTATAAATTATTTTGTTTAAGAAAAACAAAAATTGCAAATTTATTTAAATATCTTTTCTATTAAAGTATATGCAAAAAGAATTAGAATATCTTTCGAAAGAATTTGCTGATAAGCCAATATATGTTCCAGGAAGTCCATTTTGGAATGTTTTTAAAGACTTTGGAAAAGATGAACTTATTGCTTTAATAATTAATGTTCTAGGTACAATTGTATTTGGTTTTTTTACTAAAAATGTATTTATATTATCTTTTGCAGGACCCATAATAGAAAAAGTTGGCTTCTTTCCTGCTCATTTTAAAGAGGCATTAAATATTTATAAAACTACTCCGCTAAAGCAGAGGAAGAAACTGCAATGGTATTTAAAAAGAGCATTTAAGAATAGTTCAACAAATCTAAGCAAAGATGTGTTTTTGCATGATCCTTTATATATCTTTTTTATGTTCTTAGGTTTTTCCTTATATTCGGGAATTCCTGTTTGGCTTCTTTCTCTTTCCAGTTTCTTAATTGCAATAGCTTTAGTTTCTTTAGTGGAAGTTATATATAAAGAGGTAAAATATCTTAATTTCAAAAGAAGGATGGTCAAAAAAGGTTTTGAGGTAGAGAGTTATTATGAATCCAGATTTTTGATAAGTGCTAAAGAAGATCCGCAAAAAATTATAAAAAAAGCTATACAAACTTTTAAATTAAATAAACATAAAGAATTGAGATATAAAGATTTATATTTTGAAAATGATTTATGGGAATTTTCTGGAAGGACCCCTCAAATAAGACTCCGAGAAAGATACGGGAAAGAGGAAAGATTTCAATCAGTCCAAATTGTTTATACTCGTGCAAGTGAGTTACTTGAAAAAAAATATGAACAATACAGATTTTTCCCTATAAAGAAAGATAAAATTTATTTTGTTTTGAAGGGGAAGATGCCCAAAGAACTTAAAGATATTAAAATGGAAGGGGTTAGAAGATTTCTTACTAAACATGGAAAAGATAAAGATAAAAGTAATATTTATTTTAACAGAGTTTTAGCGTATAATAAAGATATATTTTTTTCAGCAGATCTTGTAGATCATAAAAATAAATTTTTTATAGTAGAAATTAAGTCTCACACAAATCTTCCTATGCTATTTAAAGCAATGAGATTTATAATGAGGGAGTTTTCTGTAGTGCAGACAACACGTGGTAAATCGGATATAGCTGGATGAGATTAAAGATCAATCAAAAGTATTTATAAGATATTTAATAGGTTAAGTCATGTACAAACACTTATTCTCCGCAGCCGCCTCTAGTTGTTTGATTACAACTTGTGCATCTAATTGCGCAATTTCCAATCCTTTTTGCTGGACCGCCGCAAATAGGGCAGGTAATACCTTCACTTGCGAATTTTTCAAGGGAAGCTTGTTCTTCACTTACTTCTTCATTGAGATTATTTAAATCAATACTCATTTGGATTCCTCCTGTGCCTTCTCCAAAATTGTTAAGCATGAATTGTGAAACGTAATCTACGATTGAAGATGCAGTTCTTATCTGCTTTATTCTTGTTTCCATTTCTCCACCTTCAACATTTCTTACAAATCCTGCTGGCTCGAATTTTTGGTGTCTGAATTTGTTGAATAATTCGTTAACAGTTACCCCATATTGCATATTTAATGAAACAGAAGTTGCCCATGCGTCAATTAACCCTCTTATGGTTGAACCTTGTTTATGCATTGTGACAAAAATCTCCCCAGGTTTTCCGTCATCATATAATCCTACGGTGATATAACCTTCATGACCTGCAATGTCAAATTTATGAGTAATTGACTTTCTTGTCTGAGGAAGTTTTTTTCTTTCTCCAATAATTTTTATAACTTCCTTCTTTTTAATCATTTCACCTTCAGTTTTTTGTGTGTTTAAAGGCTGACTTCTCTTGCAATTTTCTCTATAAATTGCTACAGCTTTGAGTTTTTGCTCCCAAGCATAAATATAAGCTTCTGCAATTTCTTCAACAGTTGAATTTTCAGGCATGTTTACAGTCTTACTTATTGCACCTGAAATAAACGGCTGGCATACAGCCATCATATCTATGTGTGCTTTATATGCAATAGATCTTTTTCCTTTTGCAGGTTTAAACGCACAGTCAAAAATTGCCAGATGTTTTTCAGTAATATGTGGTGCTCCTTCAATAGTATCGTTTTTCTCAATATAATCTATAATTTCTTTATTTTGAGACTCATTATATCCAAGTTTCTGCAGAGCCATTGGGACGCTTCCATTTACTATTTTAAGCATTCCCCCGCCTGACAGCACCTTATATTTAACAAGTGCGATATCTGGCTCAATTCCAGTCGTGTCGCAATCCATTAAGAATGCAATTGTTCCTGTTGGAGCAAGCACAGTTGCCTGTGCATTTCTATAGCCGAAGATTTCTCCTAGTTCAATCGCATCTGTCCAGCTGTCCCATGCGTCATTTACTAAATATCTTAGATTAGAAGGAATTTTATTCACATCAATTTTTTTTACATGTTCTCTGTGCATTTTCATAAC
>ERZ1292640.3573-Hain-H43-02um-R1-3573-length-12080-cov-5_pt1 | contig 12080 bp, 10 predicted proteins | sample MGYA00564404_ERZ1292640 | MGnify/ENA primary metagenome ERZ1292640 (study PRJEB36523, sample SAMEA6512636) | groundwater metagenome | collected 2019-01-08 | study: AquaDiva: Metagenomics assemblies of 32 groundwater samples | reverse complement strand
CCCTAGCCCTTGCTGGCCCCCCACCCATTGCGGCCCTCCCGACTGAAAAGATCCAGGCGCCGCCTGTTGGTTCATGGCACCTCCCCCAACACGTTCCAACTCTAGTTGCTGGCGCGCCTCCTGCTCTCGATCATGCTTCTCCTTCTCATGCTGCTCCTTGTCGTGCTGTTCCTCCCTGCCTTCTCGCTCCTGCTTCATCCGTTGCTCAAGCGTCGGGGGCAAGAGAGACTCCGGCGCCGTCGGCCAGACTTCATTTAAAGTCGGGGAGAGAAAGTCAGCATACAATACCTGCGGTGGGCGAGGGCAAGGAGTCTGAAATGGGGCTAGATTTTGGAGTGCGGTCGGATTGGTAATAACCGGTCCGGTTGGCGCGCCTGCTGCGCCTGCTGCCTGACCGCCAAACAGTCCTGGGGGAAATCCTCCACCGCCGCCCCCCCCGCCACCTTGCTGTTGAGAAGCCCCTCCGCCCATCATCTGAGCCAAGGCCACTGGCGGCAGCAACGTCACAAACGAAAGAACCGCGATTAGCGATCGCAGCAAGAGAAGCCTGACTGAAGCCCTTAAACATTTTCGCATGAGATTTCCCCTCGTCCTAACCCTCAATTATTTCTTTGCAATCATACACTTTTCTTCGCAGGCTATCGACATCTCAAAACTGCACTACCATATTCGTCGACAGCAAATGATTACTTGATACAACACCATTCGAGAAAGTCTCCACGAATGGATTGATACTGGTAATCTGTCCTGGATTTGAAATCCGCTGGTATGTATACCCCACTGTAAACTGCGCACGGCTTGATATCCACCAAGTCAAATCCATCCCCCATTCCCGTTTCTTTTCGTGCACCGCCTGGCCACGGGCGCGCTCAGACAGATCCAAATTGACGCCTAATTGCACTGCCTCAGTCAAATAGCGGGTGTTGCGGATAAAAAGATCGATCCCGTCCGTGCCCATCCAGTGTCCCAGAGAAAAGCCACGATACCGCATCCCACTTTGGTATACGCTGTTGTTGTACCAGGTATTGGCAAGCGAGGAGTCCCCCGTCTTCCGTCTGGTCAGATCCGTATCTGCATATTCAATCCGAAGATCCAGCGAATCTCCCTGAAAGACCTGAGGAATGTATATCCCACCCAACACCGCTGCCCGACTCGGAAGTGGGACTTTGGACCATTTATCTTCAGAGCCGATTTCCCCATAAAATTGCATACCAGCAGGAAATGGCACCAAGTAGTCAACTTTGGGAATTCTCGCTCTGAAATCAAACATCGCTTGCTCGTTCACTTCGTTTGCGCCACTCTGGTTAGGCTGATTGCTATACGCATCAATCACTGTTTTCGGAAACGACTGATTGCTCCCGCGACCGCCAAACTGCGTCAATCGCGTGAAGCCCAACTCCAACCAACTGGCCGGCAGATAGCTCAAACGCAAGCCAAACACGTTCGCCCGCGAAAAGTCCCGGTCCCTCTCCAGTTGAGTCAGGAAGGTATTGATCTTCCAGTCTCCCAATGACTTAAACACCCAGGGCAGCTTAAACGATTCGTCACTGCCCAGTTGAATCATATCCAGTGGAAACGCATGGTCGGTGAGCAGAAGCGAGCCTCGATAGCCAGGCCCCCACCAAAGCGAGCCACGCCCAATCTGGAGTGCAATGTTCGCGACAGTGACCTTTGCATTGAATTCCTGCATATAGGCATTTTTATCGTTGCTCGTCGCCCCGAGGCCCAGCGCATCGACGTTGCTGATGTACTTAGGGTTGACGCTCACCGCTAGCGCATCGGCAAACTCGATCCATGCCCGCAAATCAGATTGAACCTGCTCGCCATTGGCATAATACTGGCCCATGCTGTTTTCGCGAAGCCGCACGGTTCCATGGCCGACTGAAAAGGCATCACCTTCAACCTGGAGCCTCGCACCATAACGAACCATCGGCGTGCCAGCCTTCGCTTCCCGAGGCGGATCCACAGCCCCCAACGATACCAGCTCGGGACCTAACTCCTTCATCAACCGGTCGAGTAGAGGCTCAGCAACCGCCTCACGTCCGTCGATCTCGACTTCATCGCTCCGGATCCGCTGAATGGCCCGCGCCACATACTTGGCCGCCTGCTTCCGGCTATACGGCTTCGCCACCACCATGGCCCGATCTATCACGCCCATCGCCGTCAGCCGCTCAATCGCGTCATAGGCCCAATGATGCAACGGCAGATTCACCGAGGCATACGCGCCATCGTGCATCAATGATCCCACCCCAAACGCCATAAATGTGGCCAATGCCCAGCGACACCACCATCTGTTTATTCTCATTCGTGGTACGAAATCCCCCCCGTCTGCATCATTCCCGATACCCGCAGCCGGCGACCTTTCTCAGCAATCAATCCAGCAATGGATGCAAAGATGGCAAGACGCGCCCTCTGCGATTTCAACCGTTGACAGTGCTCTGTATTCCAGCGTCACTTGATACGAAAACCGATCGGCGCCTGGTTGAGTGTCAATCCTCAGCACCCTCGTCCTATCCACGTTTGTACGTCGGCACTAGCTCACAGAGTAAATCTAACGCTGCCTTCGCGTCATCTTTAGATACCAGCGCTTCCAACTCTTCGACCTTCTTTACCAGAAAGACCGGATCTGGCAACCGTAGGGGTCGCACCTGCTGGATGTTCTCGACTCCAGAGGGCTCGACTGCTTCGTCTTGTTCCACCAACTCCTCGTACAATTTCTCGCCTAGTCTGGTGCCCGTAAAAGTAATCGGTATTTCCTCTTCCGGAACAAAACCGGATAACCGGATCAAATTCCGAGCCATATCCAGCACCTTGATCTGCTCGCCCATCTCCAAAACGAAAATTTCCCCGCCTTTGGCCAAGGCCCCAGCATGGAGAACTAATTGCACCGCTTCGGGGATCAACATGAAGTACCGGCGCATCTCAGGATGGGTCACCGTGACAGGGCCACCGGCTTTAATCTGATCCAGAAAGCGTGGGACCACGCTGCCGTTGCTCCCCAAGACATTGCCAAACCTGACGGCTGAGTATAAGCACTTGCTTGAGTGCTTCATGCCTTGCACCAAAAACTCAGCCACCCTCTTGCTCGCTCCCATCACGCTAGAAGGATTCACCGCCTTATCAGTTGAGATCAAGATAAAGCGCTCGGTCTCATACCGTTTCGCCGCGGCAGCCATGATCCGAGTCCCGATGATGTTATTTTTCACAGTCTCACATGGGTTCGTCTCCATCAGCGGGACATGCTTATGGGCAGCCGCATGGAAAATGATCTCGGGACGATGTTCCGCCATCACGGCGTTTACTCGAATGACATCCGTCACATCCCCGATGCAGGCATGGGTGGGGCAACAAAATTGGCGAGCTGCCAATTCGCCGGCAATGGCATAGAGCCCGTTCTCATACCTTTCATACAATATAAGGGAGGCCGGCTGAAACGAGGCAATCTGCCTGCATAGTTCAGAGCCAATAGAGCCCCCGGCACCCGTTACCAAAACCCGTTTCCCCTCGACCAGCTTCCGAATGGGTGCAAGGTCTAATCCTACCGGCGTCCGCTCCAGCAAGTCCTCGATCGCGAGATTTCTGATTTGACTCACCTCGACCTGACCGCCGAGGACATCGCGGAGATTCGGCAATGTCTTAATCGGCACTTTATAGGACTCCAGCGCCTTGACCACCTTTCGGATCACGGCCGGCTACGAGCGCGGTATCGCCACAAGCACGGCATCAAGCTTTTGTCCATCGAGAATGTCCGGAAGGGCCTCTCGCGTTCCGAGGACTTTGATGCCGTGAATCCGCTGCCCGATCTTGGCCGGATCATCATCGATGAAGCCGATCGGGTCATATTCATAAAATGGGTTATTCTTCATGTCCCGAACGATCATCTCACCGGCATCGCCTGCCCCATAGATCAATATCCGCTTCTTTCGATCAGAATGCCCCAGCTCGCGGTAAATTCTTCTGGCAAGACGGACACCGCCCAATAATGACACCAGCAGGATCGAGTCGATCAGGAAGACCGACTTCGGATAGCTTGCCAGGCTCAGGCCCCACCGCACGAAACCATAGAATACAAGCGTACTAGCCAGCACCCCTCCGATGATGTTCCGAAGATCCCCAATACTCGTGTATCGCCATAGGCCCTCATACAGACGAAACGGCACGAAGGCCAGGGCGCGTATCGCAACCAGCCAGGGAAGCATCTGGGCGAACAACACCCACTGCTCCCCCGGAACTTGCCCATCAAACCGGAGCCAGAAGGCCAGATAATTAGCGAGCACGACAAGAGTTAGATGAAGAACCACCACGAGCAGACGCCGGTATTTGAGAAGGAATTTCAAGGACTCCATTTATGTAGCTCCGTATCGTGCCTCTCTATGCCCCTGACAGTGCAAGCCGAGTAGTAGCACATTGCGATCCGCCCCGATCCCTAAACACCGGTATAGCTCCCGCCAGCACCACGCAAAACGCCATGGCAAAAAATGCCATCGCACATCGAAGATCCATTAGCAAGAATTCGGATCTCCAATTTTGCGGGAAAAAGTTTACCTCTGCCACGCCAAAGCTGCCAACATCCCTGCGGCACCGACAATTCAATGAGAAACGCCCTTTTGAGCAAGCACATTGACAACCGTGCGCCAGAGAATCACTAAGTCTCGCACAAACGACTGGTGCTGCAGGTATTCCTCATCGAATTTTACTTTTTCAGGAATCGGCAGCTCATCCCGTCCATTCACCTGCGCCCAGCCAGTCAAACCGGGCACCAACTTGTGCACTCCATGCCGGGTGCGAAGCCCAACCAAATCGTCTTGATTAAAGAGCGCCGGACGGGGGCCGACAAAACTCATGTCGCCTTTCAAAATACTCCAGAGCTGGGGGAGTTCATCAAGGCTGGTTTTTCGCAGAAAGCCCCCCATCGGGGTGAGCCACGCACTCGGATCCGGCAATAAATGTGTGGCCACTGCCGGAGCCTCCACCCGCATGGTGCGAAACTTAGGCATTTTGAATATGACATTATTGCGACCGACACGATCCGACCAGTACAACACGGGGCCACGAGAAGTCATCCGAACAAGCACCGCAATCACCAAAATAGGCAAAAGACACAACACGCCCACCATACCCGCAAGGAGGAGATCAAAAACTCGTTTCATCCAATACCTACTGCGTGAACCAGGAGTAAAAAAACTCATCGCTGCGACGATAGATAGTGCTCAGCGGTTCGGAGCAATCCCTCATCCACACTCACTGGCGGGGTCCAACCTAGCATCTTTCGCGACTTGGTGATATCCACCTCCAGCGAGCCACAGAGCTTCGCGGCCACCTCCCGCTTGCCCAGCAGCGTCGCGCCCGTCATCAGCACGGCCGTCGGCACTGGAATCAGTCGCGCTGGACAGCCTAAGGCGCGCGCCATGCGCCGAATCAGCTCGGGGGTCGAGAGAGACTCCCCGTCGCTTACCAAAAATGTCTGGTTGGCTGCAGCCGGATGATCACGACAGGTGATGATGAGATCGACCAGATTGTCTAGAGCCACCAAGCTACGCCGATTATGGATGGCCCCGAACGGCAACGGCACACCCCGAGCCACCGCCCTCAGTAACGCATGAAAATTAGCCCTCACGCCAGGCCCATAGACCAGCGGAGGACGGATGATCACCACCTCCATATTCGTCTGCTGAGCAAGCGTACACAATCCTTCTTCAGCCTCATACTTTGAAACACCATAGGGGCTACGCGGTGCGGGAGTATCCCGCTCGTCGAAAAGTTGGCCTGGCAACGTTTGTTCGCCATTTACCTTGACGGAGCTAAGATAGATAAAACGGCGCACCCCGGCTTCGGCTGCCTGGCGAGCAAAGTTTAACGTACCTTCCACATTGACGGTGCGAAATGCGGCCAACTGGTCAGCGGTCTTGTCGCGCATCACATGCACCCGAGCCGCAAGGTGAACCACAACCCCAACCCCTTCCAGCGCTTCCGACCAATCCGATGCAGGACCTATCTCGCCAATCTGGACATACTCCATAGAATCAATTTGCGTACAGAATCGCTCTAACCGGCGCATCGTACCGCGTACGCCAGCGCCGGAGGTCACTAGGTGGTGACACAGTGCCGTTCCGACAAAGCCATTCGCGCCAGTAACCAGAATCATGCGTGGCTATTCCGGCCTAAAAAAGAATTGAGGTACACGCGACATGATTTTGGTGAACATGAAAAATGGGCCAACGTTGAGCCCGTTCTTCCGACATGCGCGCCACGCTTCGAGATTGCCTCGAAAAATATTCCCCAGCCGGTTACTAACGCCGCCAATACGCATTCGAACGAATATGCGTGGAACATACACCGCCTGAATATGGTAAATTTCAAGAAATCGCATTGTTAGGTCAAAATCTGCCTGCAATTTGAACTCCGAATCAAACCCTCCAAATTTTTCATAAATTTTTCGCCGCACGAAAAATGTCGGATGCGCCGGCATCCAGCCTCTCTCAAATAGACCATCACGATACTCGCAAGACTTCCAGTAACGAATCACTCGTTTCAGATCGTTGCGATCAACATACACCAAGTCGGCATAGCACGCATCGACGGATGTGTTGCCAAAAACTTGCGCGACCTGCTCCAGTACGCCATCATCCGCATAGATGTCGTCCGCATTCAGAAATCCTATGACATCACCAGATACCAGCTTCAGACCCTTGTTCATGGCATCGTAGATGCCCTGATCAGGCTCCGACACAACCACTGCCAGCTTATCCCGATATTTTCCGATAATCGACAGAGTGCTATCTGTAGACGCGCCATCGATGACAATATGCTCAGCATCTGAATATGTTTGTGAGGCTACGGAAAGGAGGGTGGCCTCGATCGTTTCTGCGCTATTGTAACTGACTGTAATGACGGAGATTTTCATACGTACCCGACTGGCGCTCCAGCCCTGAAAATCATCCAGTCCCCTAATACCAGCACGTCCATCCTGGTGCGCAGAAAGCAAGCCAGCGCTTCCTCCGGTTTGCAGACCACTGGTTCGTTCTCATTGAAGGAGGTATTCAGTACGAGCGGCACGCCGGTCAAATTGCGAAAAGATTCAATCAGTCGGTAGTAACGAGAATTTGCATGCCTGGAAACGGTTTGCAACCGTCCTGAGCCATCTACATGGGTGACCGCTGGAATTACGGAACGCTTCTCTTCTCGAATTTGATATACCTGCATCATAAACGGTACATCGTCATCGGTTTCAAACCACTCCGGCACAGCCTCCCTCAGAATTGACGGTGCGAAGGGACGAAATGACTCCCGCCGTTTAATCTTCAGATTGAGAATGTCTTTCATATCCGCGCGGCGCGGGTCACCCAGAATCGAACGGTTGCCCAGCGCCCGAGGCCCCCATTCCATGCGCCCCTGGAACCAACCGACAACCTTGCCTTCGGCAATAGCCTTTGCCGTGCGCTCACAAAGCTTCCCTTCGTCGCCAATCCGTTCAACCGTGCAAGTCTGCTCGCGTAGCGCTGCTGAATTTACCTCCAACAGAATGCGGTAATCCTCATCTGTGAACTGCGGTCCCCAGTAGGCATGATCCATCACAAAACCACGCTTGCCGTCCAGCTTGTGCCACACGGCAAAAGCTGCGCCGATGGCCCCACCGGCGTCACCCGCCGCCGATTGAATATACACCCGCTTATACGGCGTATTACGCAACACCTTGCCATTGGCCACAGAGTTCATGGCACACCCCCCGGCCAAAGCTAAGCTCTCGCCTTTATGCCGCTGATGCAAAACCTGCAGCAAATGGAAAAAGGCTTCCTCGTACATCCCTTGTACCGATCGGGCGATATCCTTGTGCCGCCGGGTAAGCTCGTCGCCTGGCTGACGTGCAGGGCCAAGTAGTTCATGAAGTGCCGGGGCAAACAGCCTGCCGACCTTGGGCTCGCCACTCTCCCACTCATAATCGATCTTTTCCTTGTGGTGCCTGAAATAATCCAGATTGAGCCGGAACGAGCCGTCATCCTTCAACTGCACAATACGGCGCATCTCGGATAGGTGCTTCGGCTCACCGTAAGGCGCCAGCCCCATCACCTTGTATTCGTCGCCGTAATGAGGAAAACCAAGCCACTGGGTCATGGCCTGATAGAAGATGCCCAGTGAATGAGGGAAAAATACCTTATCATCGATGGCGATCTCACCGCCCCGCCCATACCCCCATGCAGCACTGGCAAAATCACCAAAACCATCTACCGACACCGTAGCCGCCTCATCAAATGGCGACACATGAAACGCTGAAGACAGATGGGCAAGATGATGCTCCACCTCGTGCATCTTCCCGGAATAGCGCTCACCTGGGAAGGCACAAACCAATTCCTCACTTACGTTAGCGCGCTCATTCTTGTTTTTGATACGGTCGATCACCAACCCAAGAGCAGGCCGCGTGACGAGAGCAAAACCGATCTTTCTCCACAGGTTGGCTTTCGAATCCTGATTGATGGCCACATGAGCCACGTCTCCCAAGCCGATTTTTGCCTCGGCCAGACAATACCGGATAGCCTCGGATGGAAACCCAGCCCAATGTTTCACCCGCCGGAATCGTTCCTCCTCAACCGCAGCAATCAATGCGCCATTTTTGATAAGACAGGCAGACGAATCACCGTGATACGCGTTGATACCTAGAATGAACATGCCGAACTTCCCTTCAACTCAATACGTGGCCCTGTAGTACAACAGCTTGATGTACTCCATCAACACAAACGGCCCTGAGCGACCGTTTGCCCACCAGCGCATCGAGTTCCACCACTCAGGCGCAGACTGTACCAGCACAAACTCCCTGTCGCTGCCAGCAAACACTTTGCTCCAGACCCAATGCAGTCGACGCATGTGCGGCGGGTCGCTAACAACCACCACCCAACTCCAGCCGCGAAGTTTGAGTAGCGCCAACGCATTCACCGCCTCTTCCCAGGTACTGCCAGCCCCCGCCCCCAGGATCACCGCACTTTCCGGCACATTCTCATCCAGCAAAAACTGCACACGTTGATTCAAATATTCTGAACGCGTCAACTCCGAGCCGTTCTCCAGCCCAGCCAACATGATATACGGGGCATAGCCTTGGTGGTAAAGCCGGGAGGCCATCGCAATACGATCCCCATTATCTCCATCTAAAACCAAGATGACGTCCGCCCGCACAGGAGCCTGCGCGGGACCGCTCAAATAGCTTCCGGCCTGGAGGAAAGCCGCCATTGCTACCGTCGCACACACCAGGAGCAAAACATTACGCAGGGGATGTTTCATCACGATCTCCGACACATGCATATTCAGAATAATCGCCTTCCTAAACGGTCAAGGTAGCGACCCTCTGAAAATGCTCCCAGTCACGATAAGCTGGCAGCAGCCAGCACACTTCGACAACGTGGCCACCACAGGATCTAACGATGCAGACTGTCCCCTATTAAAGACTGGTCAGTTGGCTGAAAATCTCATTGGGGCAAGCAAAGAGATTAATGAGTGGAACGCTGACGTCCTCATGGTTGGTGGATAACGTGCCATCATCGCGCATCCTGAATATTCGATAATGGTGGGAGGATAAGAATTCCTCTATGGCTGTCAGGTTGGTTCTGCAAGCCTCTCAAACATTACCAGCTTAATGCTCCTTGTATGGAATAGAGCAAGTGCCCCCGTAAAAGCTTTTTCTTCGCCGCCTTCTATGTCAATTTTCATGATTATACGATCGAACCGACCTGATAATACGCTGTCAAGAGTATCGGCATGAACGACGGAAACGCAATTATCTCCGGCATGCCCTTCATTTACAATTCGATTAGTACTGGACAGAGCATGTTCATTGAGAAAATACACGGGCCCTGGCCGATCTGATACGGCGATTTTATGCAACTCGAAGGTTGCCATACTGCTATTCAAGCTAGCCATCATTTCGATAGAGCGAAAAGATTCCTCGCTTGGCTCGAGCATCACAACTTTTCTAAACTTATCAGCCATCAACGCGCTGAATATCCCTACATTCGCCCCAACATCAACAAACACATCTCCAAGAGATGCATTTACCCTGAGAAACCGCATGTCATTGCCCTCAGGGTACTTGAAGTAGAACATTGGACTATATGAGCTATTGGGGGAAACCTTAATGCGGGCTCCATTAAATAGTTGCGCAACGAAGTTCAATCCGATTCTTTTGGATACGACCCAGAATATGCCTCGCGCAAGCAAGATATGTAATTTTATCAATGCCGCGGTTGCCACTGATAATACTGAGCGGTATTCGGAGCAAGTCATGCACGTATCGCCTCACAATACTCCTGATATTTATCGCTAATAGGAGCTAGCATCTGGTGTTGCTTTAAAAAAGACAAACGCGTGCACATTGCCCACATTCTCTTCATACTCAATTAATGCAAGCCCATTATGTCGCCCCCACTCCGCAATTTCTTCGCGGGTATGAAATGTGGCGCGAGGTGTAATGATGTAGTCATAGAAGAGATTTTTCGCACCGTACCAGGTGCGTGTCCCGCGTGATTTGATGAGGTGCACGGCGTAATAAATCGGCAGCAGCGTGCTGAGGATTAGTGCTTTCCCGAATTTATTTTTTTCCAGCCAGCGTATAGGCGGTCCAAGATATGTGTACAGATAGTAATAATAGCGCTTGCGTCGGTATACACCGACGTACATGGCACCGCCAGGCCGAAGAATGCGGGCATTTTCGCAGAAGGATCGGTAGGCATCCGGGGTGTGGTGAATCACGCCGTCGGAAACCACTGCATCAAATACACCATCCAGCAAGGGCAGGCTCAGGTTGCTGGCGAGGACGAACTTGCTGTCCGATGCGCGCCGGCGCGCTAACCGCAGCGACCCCAGACTGATGTCCACCGCAACTAGATCTATGCCGCGCCGTGCCATGAACAGGGTGGCACGACCGGAGCCGCAGCCGATTTCGGCCACACGTGCTCCCGGCTTGAGGTGGCGCTCCGCAAAATGCAGAAACGGCGCAGGCTGTAGGTGCTCGATATTCCGTTCGTCTTCTTCGGTCAAAAAGTCGAAAGGAAAGTCATTATAGTGCGCGCGGGTTTGTTTTTGGAGTTGACCCTTGTTCATCTGTTGCTGATCGTTTGCATTCGGAAGGCGTCTAGCATCCTGTCCATCCGTTCCAGCGTAGCCGAAGCGGCTTTGTGCCATGTGAAATGGGCAGCGCGCTCATGGCTGGCGAGAGCGCAAGCCTGATGCCACGTTGGGTCTTCGATCAGTCTGTGTATGAGGGCAGCTAGGGCAGGTCCATCGTTGGGTGGGAAAGCCAGCCCCGCTGTCCCAGCCACTTCGATATTCGAGTCTATATCGGCAACCAGCAATGGAAGACCATGAGCCAGGGCTTCCACCATGGGAAAACCGAACGACTCACACAACGAGGGAAATACAAACAGATGCAATGAGCGATACAATGCGTTAATCTCGGGAGCGGAAAGCTCTCCGTGGTTTTCGATGAGTTCCGCCACCCCATATTGTCGTGCGCAGTCGAGGACAGCCTGGGCTTCCGAAACATGGGGAGCAAGGGTCAGCACCAGCACGGGCTTGATGCCGAGCGATTGCAACCGGGCCACCGCTGCGAACAACACGGCGAAGTTCTTTTGCACCCCGTAATTCGTGATGTATCCGATACGCACCGACTGCCCTGTAGAAGGGGGAAGAGCTAGGTGATCATGCCATTTTGCCAGGCCGAGGCCGTGAGGAATGACGCACATGCATTCGCACGGCACCCCTGTTTCATCGGTAATGCGTTGCATCAGGGCTGCGGTCTGCACAGTCACACATTGCGCCCGCCTCACCGAAGATTTCACCCAACGACCCTTAAGTCGCCAAAGCAGACGGGCGGGCAGGCTTGCAAGCTGCGCTTCGGTCAGGCGCTTGAATACTTCCGAAAAATGCCCCGCATGCTGTACCAGTAAAAGAGCAGGGCATGGCAACCGACGCATCGGCAAATAGTTAGTTTGCGAAAACAGCAGATCGGCTTTAACCTGTTCAATCAATCGCAGCAAGCCGGCTTCATACCATACACGCACTTTCCAACCCGCAATCTGGTGATCCGGAAAGACATG
>ERZ1292640.3571-Hain-H43-02um-R1-3571-length-12085-cov-10_pt1 | contig 12085 bp, 8 predicted proteins | sample MGYA00564404_ERZ1292640 | MGnify/ENA primary metagenome ERZ1292640 (study PRJEB36523, sample SAMEA6512636) | groundwater metagenome | collected 2019-01-08 | study: AquaDiva: Metagenomics assemblies of 32 groundwater samples | reverse complement strand
TGCACCCGCTGGTCTGCGCCGCCTTCAACGCCGACTTCGACGGCGACCAGATGGCCGTGCACGTCCCGCTGTCGGTGGAAGCACAGATGGAAGCCCGCACCCTGATGCTGGCCTCCAACAACGTGCTGTTCCCGGCCAATGGCGAGCCGTCCATCGTGCCGTCGCAGGACGTGGTGCTGGGTCTGTACTACGCGACCCGCGAACGCATCAACGGCAAGGGCGAAGGCCTGGTGTTCGCCGACACCGCTGAAGTTCAGCGTGCGCTGGATGCCGGCGAAGTCGATCTGACTTCCCGCATCAACGTACGCCTGACCGAGTACACCAAGGACAAGGAAACCGGCGCCTTCACGCCCGTGACCCAGTTGGTGGAAACCACGGCCGGCCGTGCGCTGCTGTCCGAGATCCTGCCCAAGGGCCTGCCGTTCTCGAACCTCAACAAGGCGCTGAAGAAGAAGGAAATTTCCAAGCTGATCAACGTGTCCTTCCGCAAATGCGGTCTGAAGGAGACGGTGGTGTTCGCCGACAAGCTGCTGCAGAACGGCTTCCGCCTGGCGACCAAGTCCGGCATCTCCATCTGCATCGACGACATGCTGGTGCCGAAGGAAAAGCACGAGATCATCGAAAGTGCCGAGAAGGAAGTCAAGGACATCGAGCAGCAGTACGTCTCCGGTCTGGTGACCGTGGGCGAGCGCTACAACAAGGTGGTGGACATCTGGGGCAAGGCCGGCGACAAGGTCTCCAAGGTCATGATGGACCAGCTGCGTCTGCAGAAGACCATCGACCGTCATGGCAAGGAAGTGGATCAGGAGTCGTTCAACGCGATTTACATGATGGCCGACTCCGGCGCCCGCGGCTCTGCGGCCCAGATTCGCCAGCTGGCCGGCATGCGCGGCCTGATGGCCAAGCCGGACGGCTCCATCATCGAGACGCCGATTACCGCGAACTTCCGCGAAGGCCTGAACGTGTTGCAGTACTTCATCTCCACCCACGGTGCCCGTAAGGGTCTCGCGGACACGGCGCTGAAGACGGCCAACTCCGGTTACCTGACGCGCCGTCTGGTGGACGTGACGCAGGACCTGGTGGTGACGCAAGACGATTGCGGCACGCACGAGGGCTCCCTGATGCGCGCCATCGTCGAGGGCGGCGAGGTGATCGAGTCGCTGCGTGATCGTATCCTGGGTCGTACCGCTGCGGAGGATGTGCTGCATCCCGAGACCCGCGCGGTGCTGGCCAAGGCCGGCACGATGCTGGACGAAGACGTCATCGAAGAACTCGAGGCGGCTGGCGTCGACGAAGTCAAGGTCCGCACGGCACTGACCTGCGAAACCCGCTTCGGCCTGTGCGCCAAGTGCTACGGCCGCGACCTGGGTCGTGGCGGTCTGGTCAACATGGGCGAGGCGGTCGGTGTGATCGCTGCCCAGTCGATCGGCGAGCCGGGTACCCAGCTGACCATGCGTACCTTCCACATCGGTGGTGCCGCTTCGCGTGCGGCGATTGCCTCCAGCGTGGAAGCCAAGTCCAACGGCATCATCGGCTTCAACGCCACGATGCGCTACGTGACCAACAGCAAGGGCGAGCTGGTGGTGATTGCCCGTTCCGGCGAGATCATCATCCATGACGAGCATGGCCGTGAGCGTGAGCGTCACAAGGTGCCGTATGGCGCTGTGTTGACCGTCAAGGCTGACCAGGCCATCAAGGCCGGCGCGATCCTGGCCAACTGGGATCCGCTGACCCGCCCGATCATCACGGAATTCGCCGGTCAGGTGAAGTTCGAGAATGTCGAGGAAGGCCTGACCGTGGCCAAGCAGGTGGACGAGGTCACCGGCCTGTCCACGCTGGTCGTGATCGACCCGAAACGCCGTGGTTCGACCAAGGTGGTGCGTCCGCAGGTCAAGCTGATCGACGCCTCCGGCAGCGAAGTCAAGATTCCCGGCACCGACCATGCCGTGACCATCGGCTTCCAGGTCGGCGCCCTGATCCAGGTGCGTGATGGCCAGGACGTGGGCCCCGGCGAAGTGCTGGCCCGCATCCCGGTCGAAGGCCAGAAGACCCGCGACATTACCGGCGGTCTGCCGCGCGTGGCCGAGTTGTTCGAAGCCCGTTCACCCAAGGACAAGGGCATGCTGGCCGAGATGACCGGCACCGTGTCGTTCGGCAAAGAGACCAAGGGCAAGATCCGCCTGCAGATCACCGATCCGGAAGGCAAGGTCTGGGACGAGCTGGTGCCCAAGGAGAAAAACGTCCTGGTGCACGAAGGCCAGGTGGTCAACAAGGGCGAGAGCGTGGTCGACGGTCCGGCCGATCCGCAGGACATCCTGCGTCTGCTGGGCATGGAAGAACTGGCGCGCTACATCGTGGACGAAGTCCAGGACGTCTACCGTCTGCAGGGTGTGAAGATCAATGACAAGCACATCGAAGTGATCGTGCGTCAGATGCTGCGCCGTGTGGTGGTCGAGAATCCGGGTGATTCGAGCTACATCGCCGGCGAGCAGGTCGAGCGTTCGGAGATGCTCAACACCAACGACGCCCTGCGCGCCGATGGCAAGCTCCCCGCGACCTACACCAACCTGCTGCTGGGTATCACCAAGGCATCGTTGTCCACCGACAGCTTCATCAGCGCGGCTTCCTTCCAGGAAACCACCCGCGTTCTGACCGAAGCGGCCATCATGGGCAAGCGCGACGAACTGCGTGGTCTGAAGGAAAACGTCATCGTCGGCCGCCTGATTCCCGCAGGTACCGGCATGGCCTATCACCAGGCACGCAAGGTGCGCGAGAGCATGGACGATGCCGAGCGTCGTGCCATTGCCGATGCCGAGGCAGCCGAGCTGGCCGGTGAGGCGGCGGCCGACGCGGGAACCGCTACCGAGTAAGCCGGCGGCTGTCGCACAATCAAGCCCCAAGCCCTTTGCAGGCGCTTGGGGCTTTTTTCTGGGTAAGTTTGCCGGTGGGTTGTTGCCGTCTGGAGGAATCACGGGGATGAGCATTTCAGTCGCGATCTGGGTCGTTTGGGCCGTGGTGCTGTTCTGGGCCGTGGGTGCCTACAACCGGCTGGTGCGGCTGCGCTCGCAGGCGATAGCCGCCTTCACCCCGCTGGAGATGCAGTTCACCCAGTATGTGACGCTGGTGCAAGGCAGTTTTGCCTTGCCGACGGATGTCGAGGAGGCGGGGTCGCGGGCCGGCGTGCTGGCGGCGGCCCGGCAGTTCGAGTCCTCGCTCAAGGCGGCCCGGCTCCATCCGCTGGACGCCCTGGCCATGCGGGCGCTGCAGACGGCGCATGAGACGTTGTTCATGTCATGGGAGCGTTTGCGCGAAGAGCCGCCGGACCTGGCGGGTGAGCCGCTGCCGGCCGTGCTGCAGCAGCAATGGGAGAACATTGCGTTGCAGGCAGCGAATGCCAGGGACGAATTCAACCGCCAGGTACAGGCCTACAACGAGGCGATTGTGCAATTCCCGGCGCATCTGTTGGCCTGGCTGTTCGGCTTCAGGCCGGCGCATACGATCACATGAGCGAAAGCGATTCCAGAATTCCGTTGTGGCGTCAGCTGCAGGCCACGGCCGACGTGCTGGTGGCCATCCGGCGTGGCGCATCAGGCACCACGGCGCTGGAGGCCGTGCAGGCCGGCCTGCGCCCGGGCGTGCAGGCGCTGGCGTACCAGGTGCTGCGCTCGTTGGGGCGCGCCGAGGCCGTGCGCCGGCTGCTGGCGCCGCGCAAACCGCCGGCTGCCGTCGATGCCCTGCTGTGCACGGCGCTGGCGCTGATCTGGGATGAGACGGCGGCACCGTACGAAGGCTTCACGCTGGTCAACCAGGCTGTGGAAGCGGCCAAGCACACGGCGGCCATTCGCGCCCAGGCCGGGTTTGTGAACGGCTGTCTGCGCCGTTTCCTGCGTGAACGCCATGACCTGGTGGCTCGCACGGAGACGGATCCGGTGGCACGCTGGAACCATCCGTCCTGGTGGATCGAGCGCCTGCGCCGGGATCACCCGCAAGCCTGGCAGGCGATTCTGCAAGCCAACAACCGGCAGGCGCCCATGACGTTGCGTGTCAATGTCCAGAAGGCGACGGTCGACGCCTATCTGCTGCGTTTACGCGAGGCCGGTATCGAGGCCTGGCGGAACGGCGACACCGGCGTGACGCTGGCCGCGCCGTTGCCGGTGCAGGCCATTCCCGGTTTTGCTGACGGCGTGGTGTCGGTGCAGGATGCCGCGGCACAACTGGCCGCGCCGTTGCTGCTACAGGGGCTGGCCGGGCGTACCGACTTGCGGGTGCTTGACGCCTGTGCCGCACCCGGCGGCAAAACGGCCCATTTGCTGGAGCTGGCGGCCGGTGACGTCACCGCGCTGGAGGTCGATCCTGTGCGGGCCGAACGCATCGGCCAGACGTTGCAGCGTCTGGGCCTGCACGCCCGGATCCTGGTGGCCGATGCCGGGCAACCCGCCGCCTGGTGGGATGGCCAGCCGTTTGACGCCATTTTGCTGGATGCGCCCTGCACCGCTTCAGGCATCGTGCGGCGTCACCCGGATGTGCGCTGGCTGCGCCGTGAGAGCGATATTGGCCAACTGGCAGCCATCCAGGCCCGTTTGCTGGCCACTCTGTGGCCATTGCTCAAAGCAGGGGGGCGGCTGCTGTACTGCACCTGCTCGGTGTTCAAGGCCGAGGGCGAGCAACAGATTCAAACGTTTCTTGCACACAACACCCAAGCCCGTTTGCTGCCTTCGCCGGGCCATTTATTGCCGCATTTTGCCGTCGGGGATGGCGCCGTCCCGGACAATCAGAACATTGACCATGACGGCTTTTATTACGCATTGCTGGAAAAAGGTGCGGCTTGACTGGGCCGCCTTGCTGGCCTGCGCCTTGCTGCTCGGCTTCCTGCCCCGCCCGGCGCTGGCCGAGTCGTCGGCCGAGGTGACGCAGCTGCGGCTGGAGGGGGGCAACGACGGTGTTCTGCTGAGTGCCGTCCTCAGCTTCGATCTGCCGCCGACGGTCGAGGCCGCCTTGCTCAAGGGGGTGGCCGTGTTTTTCGTGGCCGAGGCGGAGCTTTACCGCGAACGCTGGTACTGGGCCGACAAGAAGGTGGCGGGCGTGGAACGCCACATCCGCCTGGCGTTCCATCCGCTGACGCGGCGCTGGCGCCTGGCGGTCTCGCCCCGTGCCATCGCCAACAACGGGCTGGGCGTGAGCCTGAACCAGACATTCGATTCGCTGGACGAGGCGATGGCGGCTGTACGACGCATTTCGGGCTGGCGCATCGCCGAATTGAGCGATATCGATCCGGGCGCACGGCATCGCGTCGAGTTCCGCTTCCGGCTCGATGTGTCGCAGCTGCCGCGGCCCCTGCAGATCGGCGCGCTGGGCCAGAGCGACTGGGCGCTGTCGATGGCTGCGACCCAGCGGCTGGCCCTGGAGAATCTCAAGTGAACAACCCTGAAGCCCGCGCGCAGCAGGGCTTGCAGACGTCCCGGGCCCTGCGCTGGACGCTGGGCATCGGCCTGGCCGCCATGGTGGCCATCGGCCTGGTGTTGCTGTTCCTGCTGACCCAGGCGACCAACAACCGCGAGTTGTACGAGCGCAACTACGCGCGTCTGTTTGCCGTGAACGTGGCGGTGGCAGCCATGCTGCTGCTGGTGATCGGCTGGATCGCCTTTCGCCTGGCCCGGCGCCTGCGCCAGGGGCGTTTCGGCAGCCGGCTGCTGGTCAAGCTGGCGGCCGTCTTTGCCCTGGCGGGGTTCGCCCCCGGCATGTTGATCTATGTGGTGTCTTACCAGTTCGTCTCGCGCTCGATCGAGAGCTGGTTCGACGTCAAGGTGGAAGGGGCGCTCGAAGCCGGCCTGAACTTGGGCCGTACCACCCTGGAAACCCTGTCGACCGACCTGGCCAGCAAGACCCGCAGCGCTGCCCAGCAGTTGCAGGACACGCCGGATGTGACCGCCGGCCTCATGCTCGAGCGCGTGCACGAACAGCTGGGCGGGCGCGATGTCATGCTCTGGGGCTCAGCCGGGCAATTGATCGCCAGCGTCGGCGAGTCGCAACTGCAACTCACGCCCGAGCGGCCGGGGGCGCAGCAATTCCGGGCTGCGCGCAGCCAGCGGGCCGTGACCTGGATCGAAGGGCTGGATGATGTGCCTGCGCCGCGAGCAGGGGAACCTGCGCGCCAGGCCCGTCTCAAGGCACTGGCTCTGGTGCCCTCATCCGGCCTGGGCATGCTGGGTGAAAACCGTTTCCTGCTGGTGACACAGGCCTTGCCGGAAGCGCTGGTGGCCAATGCTCTGGCCGTGACCGAAGCCTACCGTGAATACCAGGAGCGGGCGCTGGCACGCGAGGGCCTGCGCCGCATGTACATCGGCACCCTGACACTGAGCCTGTTTCTGGCGGTCTTCGGTGCCGTGCTGCTGGCCGTCCTGCTGGGCAACCAGATCACCCGCCCGCTGCTGCTGCTGGCCGATGGCGTGCGCCAGGTGGCAGGGGGCGACCTGACGCCGAAAGCTGTCTTGCAGGGCAAGGACGAACTCGGCGGCCTGACCCGCTCCTTTGCCGACATGACGCAGCAGCTGGCCGATGCGCGCCATGCGGTGGAGGTCAGCATGGAGCAGGTCAATGCGGCGCGTGCCAACCTGCAGACCATCCTGGACAACCTGACGGCCGGTGTGCTGGTGCTCGACGAGCAGGGCGTCATCCAGTCGGCCAATCCTGGGGCCACGCGCATCCTGCGGGTGCCACTGGCGGCCTGCGAAGGGCTGCGGCTGGCCGACATCGAGGGCCTGCAGGAGTTCGGCAGCCGCGTGCAGACGCAGTTCGACGTTTTTCTGGGCGAGCGCAGCGAACACGGCCTCGATCACTGGCAGCAATCGTTCGAACTGGGGGGCGTGCAATCCGGTCTGGCGGGGCAGTCGGCCGACAGCACCCTGACCCTGGTGGCGCGAGGCGCCGAACTGCCGGGCCGCGCGCGCCTGCTGGTATTTGACGACATTTCCGAAATCGTCTCCGCCCAGCGTGCCCAGGCCTGGGGTGAAGTGGCCCGACGGCTGGCGCACGAGATCAAGAACCCCTTGACCCCCATCCAGCTGTCAGCCGAGCGGCTGGAAATGAAGCTCTCCGGCAAGGTGGACGCGCCCGAGCAGGCCATCCTGTCCAAGTCGGTCAAGACGATCGTCGATCAGGTCGATGCCATGAAGCGGTTGGTCAATGAATTCCGCGACTACGCCCGCCTGCCCGCCGCCGAGCTCAAGCCGCTGGACCTCAATGCGCTGGCCAGTGAAGTGCTGCATCTCTACGGCGGGGACAATATCCATGTGCCGGTGTACGCCGAACTCGATGCGCGCTGCCCGCGCATCATGGGCGATGCGCAGCAACTGCGTCAGGTGCTGCACAACCTGCTGCAAAACGCGCAGGACGCTACCGAAACGGCCGCGCGCAGCGGGGCTGACAACCGCGTGACGCTGCGCACCCAGTGGGTGGAATCCAGCGGACGGGTGCGTCTGAGCGTGCTCGACCATGGCACCGGTTTTCCCGAGAGCATCCTCAAACGCGCCTTCGAACCTTATGTCACCACCAAGGTCAAGGGCACTGGACTCGGGCTGGCCGTGGTCAAGAAGATTGCCGACGAACACGGCTCGCGCATCGACCTGGCCAACCGCGTCGTGGATGGCCAGGTGGTGGGGGCGCAAGTATCGTTATCATTCGCTGTGGAGCCCGTGGCCTCAGCCTGAGCACGGGGCGCAATTTTCCGAGGGCAGAGCGCTTACAGATCATGGCAAACATATTGGTAGTTGACGACGAGCTCGGCATTCGTGATTTGCTCTGGGAAATCCTGAACGACGAAGGTCACACTGTGGAGGTGGCCGAAAACGCGGCCCAGGCCCGTGTCGCCCGCCAGCGCGAGCGGCCCGACCTGGTGCTGCTCGACATCTGGATGCCCGACACCGACGGTGTCACCCTGCTCAAGGAGTGGTCCACCACCGGTTTGCTGAGCATGCCGGTCATCATGATGAGTGGCCATGCCACCATCGACACGGCGGTCGAAGCCACCAAGATCGGTGCCCTGGCCTTTCTGGAAAAACCGATTACGTTGCAGAAGCTGCTCAAGGCGGTCGAGCAGGGCCTGGCCAAGGGCAGCCAGCGTAAAGTCCCACCAGCGCTTGGCCAACCGGTCGAACTCGTGGTCGACATGACGGCGCACGCCATGCAGTTGTCGGTGTCCGGTGCTGTCGACCTGGGGCCGCAGGCACAACAGAATTTCATGCTCGACAAGCCACTGCGCGAAGCGCGCGACGAGTTCGAGAAAGCCTATTTCGAATACCACCTGGCGCGTGAAAGCGGCTCCATGACGCGGGTGGCCGAGAAGACCGGTCTGGAGCGCACCCACCTCTACCGCAAGCTCAAGCAGCTCGGCGTCGACCTGACCCGCAGCAAACGCGGCGCCGGCTGAACCCATCCCCTGGAATGGCACCAAAGTGCTGCTATAATTCCATCTCTTGGCCCGGTAGCTCAGTTGGTAGAGCAGCGGATTGAAAATCCGCGTGTCGGTGGTTCGATTCCGCCCCAGGCCACCAAGATCTCTCAGAAAGCCATCCTCAGGGGTGGCTTTTTTGTTTTCTCCATCGATCGTAGCGGCCCCGTCAGGTTCGGTGCCCGCCTTCCCATCGCCCTTTCGCCGCCGAGCACGCTGTGCCGTGACGGCGTCGATTCACCGTGAGGCCGGTCCGGCTTGCCCCACACCCAAGCTGGTTCGTCTGCCCGTCAGCCGACAGCCGTTCTCATCCATCCGGGCGCACGCCCTCCATTCGATAAGGACTTCGAAATGACCACTGACACAACCGTGCATGAACACGCCGACCTGGTGGCCCAGGTCGTGAACGGAATCTGCACCCGTACGATGAACCACTTTGCCGAAGAAGCCAAGCAGAATGCAGAAAGCCTGAAGGACGCCTTTGAGCGCTATGAGATTGACTATGCCTGGCATGTCCTGGGCTCCGACCGGATGCGGGAAGAAACCGTCTCGCTGCTGGAGGCGCGATTCCAGCACGCAGCAACCGACGCGCAGAAAGCCCGTGTGGCGGACATCCTGCAATCAGCCGCCGCGGTCCAAGCGCCTGAATTGTTGATGAGCTTTGACAATGATGTGCCCGTGGCGCTGGCAGACCTGCTGTGCACATCGTGGCTGGCACACTAGGCCATTTCGGCCGCAGATGGCCGGTTGACCTGAAAGGCCCCGACGCGGGGCTTTTTTGCGGGCGATGACCTTGCACGTTGTGCCAAGCTCGATATGATGCGTCTACAACCCGACGTACCAACTCCCCCATGAGCGGCAGCGCACTCTTCATCGGTGATCACCTGGCACGCAGCTGCCGCGGTCGTCCGGGTGCGCCTCCGGCATGGCGATGACTCCTTTGCCTTAGTCATCCACGCCATTCCGGAGAAATTTCATGTCTGATCTGTTCGAGAACCCCATGGGCCTCATGGGGTTCGAGTTCGTCGAGTTCGCCTCGCCCGCGCCCAACCTGCTGGAGCCCCTGTTTGAAAAAATGGGCTTCAGTCTGGTGGCGCACCACCGTTCCAAGGACGTGCTGCTGTACCGCCAGGGCGAGATCAACTTCATCGTCAACCGCGAGCCGCGCAGCCTGGCCTCCTATTTCGCGACCGAGCACGGCCCTTCGGCGTGCGGCCTGGCCTTCCGCGTGCGCGACGCGCACCAGGCCTATGCGCGCGCGCTGGAACTCGGCGCGCAGCCGATCGAGATCCCGACCGGGCCGATGGAGCTGCGCTTGCCGGCGATCCGTGGCATCGGCGGCGCACCGCTGTATCTGATCGACCGCTTCGAGGACGGCAAGTCGATCTACGACATCGACTTCGAGTGGGTCGAGGGCGTGGCGCGCCGTCCGCGCGGCCATGGCCTGCGCCTGATCGACCACCTGACGCACAACGTCTACCGCGGCCGCATGGCCTACTGGGGACAGTTCTACGAGCGCCTGTTCAACTTCCGCGAGATCCGCTACTTCGACATCCAGGGCGAATACACCGGCCTGACGTCCAAGGCCATGACGGCACCGGACGGCAAGATCCGAATTCCGCTCAACGAGGAGTCGTCCCGTGGCGCCGGCCAGATCGAGGAATTCCTGATGCAGTTCAACGGCGAGGGCATCCAGCACGTGGCGCTGCTCACGGACGATCTGTTGGCCAGCGTCGATGCCCTGCAGCTGGCCGGCATTCCGCTGATGACGGCACCCAACGATGTCTACTACGAGATGCTGAGCGAGCGGTTGCCGGGCCACGGCCAACCGGTGCCGGAACTGCAGGCGCGTGGCATCCTGCTCGACGGCAGCACGGCCGATGGGCGGCCCCGTTTGCTGTTGCAGATCTTTTCGCAAACGCTGCTCGGGCCGGTGTTCTTCGAGTTCATCCAGCGGCAGGGCGACGAGGGCTTCGGTGAAGGCAACTTCAAGGCCCTGTTCGAGTCGCTGGAGCGCGACCAGATCCGTCGCGGTGCCCTGCACGCGGGCGATTGAGGGCGGTACGACCTGAGGCTTACCAGTCGACCAGGCTCAGGCCGATGCTCAGCACGGTGCGGCGGCGGTTGTAGTCCAGCAGCGAGTCGCCGTAGCCGCTGAACAGCTGCGTGTGAAAGCGCAGGCCACTGGCCAGGCTGCTGCGGCTGGGGGTGCCGATGGCGCGGAACCAGTCAATGCGGAGCGAGCCATTGGCATTGGCCTGCAGCGCGTGGCGCAAGGTCATGGTCAGCGTATTGGCCTTGTCCAGGTTCCAGGCACCGGTGACTTCGGCGCGTCCCACGTAGTCGCTGATGCCCGGGTTGTCGTCGCTGTCGGCTTCTTCGGGCACGCGCTGCCAGAGACGGCCGGTCAGCGCGAAGCGATCGCCCTTTTCCGCGCCGGCCATCAGGATCACGCGGTTCCAGCTGCGCGACAGCGGCAGACTCTGACCGTTGGACTGGTGGTTGATGCTGATGCCGCTGTAGCGTAGGCGCCAGCCGCCGGGCAGATCGGCATCGGTCGGCACGATGTACATCAGTTCCGGCTCGTGGTCGGTGTTGCGGAACGGGCGCGAAATCGAGGGTGTGAAGATCTGCCAGTAGGACTGCTGGCTGTAGCCGAACCACAGCGAATCGCGCTTGACCGGATCGTCGTACGTCAGGAAGCCCGAGGCGATCTTGGTGCGCACCGAGAGCTGGATGCGGGCTTCCCCGGTGAGGTAGGGCTGTTCGCTGGTGGCGGTGTGGCCCGCAGTGGGCGAGCTCGGCGCCTGGTTGACGCTGTCGGAGCCGATCACCGACAGGCTGATCGGGCGGTAGCCGCGGATGTTGAAGCGGCCGCAATCGCTGCCGGCCTCCAGTTCCCAGTAGCGCGACAGTGCCGATTGTGGGCCGCTGCGGCAGTCGGGCTGGGTGGTGGTCGCGGTCTGTTCGGGCTTTTCAGTTGTCGCGGCGGGTTCAGGTGCTGCGGTGTGTGAGACCTCGGCCGCGGCTGGCGGCAAGGGCGCGGGAACAAGAGACGGCGCGGCCGGGGGCAAGGCAATGCCGGCAGGCGCCTGCTGCCCGGCCCAGCGGTCGAAGCAGGCCAGCCGCGCCGGCGCGTCGTTCAGGCGGGTGCACGCCTGCCAGCCGGCGTCCGGCGCCGGGGTTTCAGTGCCAATTTGGGCTCTTGCGCCCGTCAACATTGCGCAAGTTGCTATAAAAAGTATAGCAATTCGTTTCATGCCGAACCGGCCAGCGCTTGTGCGGCTGCCGTTTCCTGTGCCTTCTTGGCGAATTCGGCGCGCAAGGCGCGCAGTTTTTCGCGCGGGTCTTCGCGCGCGGTCTCCTTGTCCAGCGCCATCTCGGCGATGAAGCGGCTGGGCTGGGCGGCTACCATCTCGCGGCCCTTTTTCTTGCGGCGCGGCCAGCTCACGGCCAGGGTGCGCTGCGCACGCGTGATGCCCACGTACATCAGGCGACGTTCTTCCTGCAGGCGCTGCGCGATGCTTTCATTGGCCGCCTCGTGCTCGCGCGAGGAGCCGCCCAGGGAGTCGGCACCTTCGTCAAGCTTGAAGGGCAGCATGCCTTCGCTCACGCCCACCAGCATCACATGCGGCCACT
>ERZ1292640.3570-Hain-H43-02um-R1-3570-length-12086-cov-5_pt1 | contig 12086 bp, 9 predicted proteins | sample MGYA00564404_ERZ1292640 | MGnify/ENA primary metagenome ERZ1292640 (study PRJEB36523, sample SAMEA6512636) | groundwater metagenome | collected 2019-01-08 | study: AquaDiva: Metagenomics assemblies of 32 groundwater samples | reverse complement strand
GCCACCGGTCCCCAAGGACTCACCGGCCCAACCGGAACGACAGGACCCCAAGGCCCGCAAGGTTTGACCGGACCCGCCGGCGATCAGGGTCCAATCGGTCCCCAAGGTCCCATCGGGGCGACTGGTCCCCAAGGCTTGACGGGAAACACCGGCCCCCAAGGTGCCACCGGCCCGCAAGGAATCCCCGGCGCCTCCCCCTTTACGTTGAATGGTAACGACGCCGTCTTCACGACCGGACGCGTCGGCATCGGCACCAGCACTCCGACCGACTCGCTCTCGGTCACCAGCACGGGCAACAACGCCGTCATCGCCATGAACAACAGCGCTGTCGGCAACGCAGGGTTCTTCTGGAACACCTCCCCCACGGGACTCAACTTCGGCGTCCAGGGCAAGGCTTCCAGCCCCACCGGCATCGGCGTCTACGGCTACAGCGCGGGCATCGCCACCGAGGGTGAATCAACCTCACCCACCGGCATCGGCATCTTTGGCGTCAACTCTGCCCAGTCCGGCAACGCCTTTGGTGTTCAGGGGCTCTCAGGCTCCAGCTTCGGCACAGGCACCTACGGCAACGGCAACCTCAATGGCATCTGGGGCGAGACCAACAACGTCTCGGGTCGGGCTGTCTACGGCAACAACACCGCCACTACCGGCACCGGCTCGGGCGTCTACGGGCTCAGCGTCAGCTCCGGCGGCACCGGCGTCATGGGGCGAAACACCAACGCCACCAACAACGGCATCACCCGCTACGGCGTCTACGGCGAGTCGCCCCTCATCACCAACTCCTGGGCCGGCTGGTTCCAGGGCAACGTCAACGTCACCGGCACCCTCTCGGCTCAGGCCAAGCTCTTCAAGATCGACCACCCCCTCGACCCGAGCAACAAGTTCCTCAACCACGTCAGCATCGAAAGCCCCGACATGAAGACCTTCTACGACGGGATCGTCACCCTCGACGCTTCCGGCGAGGCGATCGTCATACTCCCGGCGTACTTCGAGGCTCTCAACGGCGATTTCCGCTACCAGCTCACCTGCGTGGGCGGCTACGCCCCCGTCTACATCGCCCAGAAGATCAAGGGCAACCAGTTCAAGATCGCCGGCGGCACGGGCGGCCTGGAAGTCTCCTGGACCGTCACCGGTATCCGCCACGACCCCTGGGCCAACGCCAATCGCGTCACCGTTGAAGAGTCCAAGGGCCCCGCGACACGCGGCAAGCTCCTCTCGCCCGAGGCCTATGGCCGCCCTGAGTCAAGCCGCATCGGCGGCCCCGCCCAGCCTCAGCAGCCCGTCCAGCCCGTCGTCGATCTCAAGGAGATTGTCCGCCGATGAGCCGCCTTCTCTCGCATGCCATCGTGGCGTCCGCGCTCCTGATCGCGTGCGGCGCCGCACGCGCCGACGACCCCATCGTGCTGGTGTGGTCCACGATCGCCGGCGGCGGGGGCGCCAGCAGTGCCGACGGATTCGACCTCCTCTCGACCGTGGGTCAGTCCGACGTCTCGGGCGTTCTCACCGACGGCACCTTCACGCTCTACAACGGATACTGGGTGCCCCCGTCGGCCAACCTCCACTCCCGCTGCGTGGGCGACTTCAACCGCGACGGGGCCGTGGACTTCTTTGATTACGACGCCTTTGTCGCCGCCTTTGAGGGCGGCCTGCCAAGCGCTGACATCACCAGGGACAGCGCCGTCGACTTCTTCGACTACGACGCCTTCATCGGCTTCTTCGAGGCCGGCTGCTGAGAAGATTCAGATCCCGTGCGGTCCCGGCGGACCGCCCGGCTGGGGCGGAGTCGCGTCGTCCTCGTCCTTGACCATGACGATCTGCTCGACGGGCTGGGATGAGCCCGGCGCCCTGGTCAAGAGCGTGACGCCCTCTGGAATCGTCGACGCGATCTCGCCCACCACGTCGCCGCCCATCGCCCTGGCGAACGACGTCCGGCGCGACTTGCCCATGATCAGCGTGTCGCACCCGAACGTCACCGTGTAGTCCAGCACCTCGGCGGCGATGTCCGGGCTCACTACATAGATCGGCACGAACGGCACGTCCTGGGCCTTGGCCAGCATCAGCACCGTGCCCAGCGCCTCAAGCGCGTCGGGGTCGTCCTCGATCCTGGGAGCCATCCCCGGCCCCGGGTCGATCACCCGCAGAGGCCTCACGAAGATCGCAAACAGCATCCCGCCCCGACGCTTGGCCAGATCGACCGCGAACTCGGCCTGGTCGCGCCCTCGCGCGGCCAGCATGATCCTGGGCCCCGTCGCCTGCGGGACCTTGCCCGACGAGCGAAGCTCCGCCAGCCACCCCGTGGGCGGCACCTCGACCTGTTCCTTGCGCATCGCCAGCATAATCCACCGAACCACAAGCACGCTGCCGATCACCACCGCCGCGAACACCGTCGCGTGCCACTTGGTCACGATGATCGTCGCCTCGATCGCCAGCATCGTCAGCCCCACCACCGCCATGCCGCGACGCTCCCACACCCCGATCGCCAGCTTCCGGTTGATCACGCACCCCATCACGCTGATGGTCACCGCCCCACACACCCCCACCGCGTACAGATCCGCGAGCTGCGCCACGTCGCTCATCACCAGCAAGAGCGCCACCGGCGCCACGCACCCCGCCACCAGCCCCATCCATGGCACGCCCATCGAATTGAGCCGCGTGAGCCCCGGGGGCAGCTCGCGATCGTGCGCCATCGCGTACAGCACCGACACCATCGCCATGATCGCCGTGTTGGTCGCGCTGATCAGCAGCATGCCAAACGCGATCCCCGAGCCGATCCCCAGCCACCGACCCAGCCCCGCCCCGCCAAAGTGCGCGCCCGCGTGCTCCGCCAGCACGCGCACCGCCGTGTCGCGGTACTCCTTCACCTCCACCGGCACCTGATCCGAGCTCAGCTGCCCCAGGTGCTCATAGGTCACCACGTCGGGCTGCATCGTGGTCAGGAGGCCCGACAGGCCCGTGAGCGCGATCCCGAAGATCATGTTCAGCAGCACCACCTCCAGCAGCACCGGCCAGATCGTCCGCCTCGCCGTCTTTGGCACCGGCTGCTTCATGAGCCCCGTCATGTTGGCGACGGCCTCGACCCCCGAGAGCGCGAGCACGATCCCGACAAAGCTCGTCCACCGCGTCCCCAGCGACGAGATGCTCGCGTCGCCCCACGACAGATTCTCCAGCCCGACCTTGACGAAGGGAAAGCTCAAGAGCCCGATGATCGCCGAGGTCGCCAGCGCGACCACCGCCACCACCATCGCGAACTGCCCCGCCCGCCGGGCGCCAAACCAGTTGAGAAACCCGATGAACGCGATCACCGCCACGCAAAGCCCGATCGTCAGCGGCTTGGAATCGTGCGGGACGCCGAAGTAGTGCATCCCGTCCACGATCGACAGCGACGCCGTCACGATGTAGTCGCACAAGAGCAGCGTCGCGCCGAAAATCGCCAGCGTCGGGTTGATCCGCCGCGCCACCGCGTACACCCCCCCACCCTCTTGAAACTCCCGGCAGATGATCGTGTAGCACCACGCCACCCCGGCCATCAAGACGCTCATCGCCGCCAGATAGATCGGCGAGGCGTGGGCCGTGAAGTAGAACGCGAGCCCCAGCACGTACAGACGGCTCGTGCCCCAATCTCCAAACAGCAATGGTCCGGCGTGAACCCAGCTCAGATCACGGGGCCGCTTTTCGACAACAAGCATTCGGTGTGGGCTTGGGTTGGACCCGCCGACGTGTGGCGGGTTCTATCGCGTATTGGTGAGCAGCCTAGCACGAACCACCCACCAAGGTGTGCCCCGTTCGTCAAACGATCGCATGTATTGGGCTCCTCGTGTTGGATTTTGGCGATTCGGACATCCCCCAAACGCCCAATCGCACCCGCGGCGTTACGCTTCCCCGTGGCACCCGCTCCCTCAGGCATCCTCGTCATCGACAAGCCTCTGGGGCCCACCTCCATGAACATCTGCGCCAACATCCGCTGGCGACTCAAACGCGGTGGGGCGCCAAAGCGCGTCAAGGTCGGGCACGGCGGCACCCTGGACCCGCTCGCCTCGGGGGTCCTGGTCATCCTCGTCGGCTCCTGCACCCGCCTGTGCGGGGAGATCATGGACGGGGAGAAGGGATACGAGACGACCATCGACCTCTCGGCCTTCACCGACACCGACGACGCCGAGGGTGTCCGCCGAAAAGTCGACGTGCCGAGCCCACCCACGCGTGAGGCGATCGAGGCCATTCTTCCTCGATTCACCGGAACGGTCATGCAAACCCCGCCCATCTACAGCGCGATCCACGTCGACGGACAGCGGGCCTACGACCTGGCGCGAGCCGGCAAGCCCGTCGAACTCAAGCCAAGGCCCGTGCAGATCCACGAGCTTCGCGTGCTCGCGTACGAGTGGCCGACGCTCACGATTGCCATCCGCTGCGGCAAGGGAACGTACATCCGCTCGCTCGCCCGCGACCTGGGTGTCGCCCTGGGGACCGGCGGCACCCTGGCCGCCCTTCGACGCACCCGCGTCGGCCGCTTTGTGATCGAGGAGGCGCGCACGATGGCCAGTCTGCCGGAGGCGATGACGCAGAACGATCTGCTGGCGCAAGAAGTTGAACAGTGAACAGGACTGAGGACTGAGGGAGCAAAAGGACAGGTGCTGGGTGCTGCGTTCTGCGTGCTGCGTCGTAAGTCGACCACGCAGCACGCAGCACCCAGCACCCAGCACGAGCCTTTCCCTCAGTCCTCAGTCCAGCACCCTGCTCAACTCTCCTCTGGCACCGGCGTTGCGTTGGGTTCCTCGTCCAAGGAGCCCCTCGATGCGCATCGCTTGCCGATTTCTGCCCGCATTTCTTGCCGCCAGCTGCATGTTCGGCGCATCGGCCGACACGACGGTCAAGGAACTGACCCACATCAAGGGGCAGGGTGAGTCCATCCTTCAGGGCCTCGGGCTCGTGATGGGGCTGCCGGGCACGGGCGACAGCGGCAAGGACGCCCCCTTGGCCCGCCCGCTCGCCAGGGTGCTTGAGAATAACTTCAACCCCACCGGCGACCTCCGGGAGTTGTCGCCCTTCAAGTCCTCCGCACTGGTCATGGTCACCTGCGTCACCCCCGCCGTCGCGGCCCGGGCCGACGATAAGTACGATGTGACCGTCACCGTGATCGGTGGCGCCAGCAGCATCAAGGGGGGCGTCCTCTACCTGACACCCCTCACCGAACCGCGCCCGGGCGGGGTGACCTACGCGATCGCCGCGGGCAAGGTCGAGCTCGAAGACCCGTCCATCTCCACCACCGGCAAGGTCCGCGACGGCGCCCGGATCATCCGCGATCTGCCCACCATGCCCGTCGAATCGACCTTCGATCTGGTGATCGACCCGCAGGTCGCGGGCTGGTCGGCCTGCAAGATCCTCGCCTCGGTTATCAACGAGAACGCCCAGCCGCAGGGGCCCGCCATCGCTTTCGCGATCGATGAGCGCACCGTCCGGGTAACCATCCCCGAGCACGAGCGGGTGAGCAAGGCCAAGTTCATCGACACGGTGATGTCCGCCCCGGTGCCCACGTCGCTCCTGGAACTGGCCGCGGTCGTGATTTGCAACCAGCGTTCGGGCGTGATCGTCGTCACCGGCGACGTCGAGATCAGCCCGGGCATCATCAGCCACAAGGACCTGGTGATCACCACGACGATCCCGGCCCCCAAGCCCACCGCTCTGGACCCCCTGGTGGAACGGAGCCGTTACGTGAAGATCGACACGCACAATCGGCCGAAAGAGCAGGCGCGTCTGGCCGACCTGATGGGAGCGTTCAAGCAGCTCGACATCCCGCCGTCGCAGCAGATCGAGGTGCTCCAGCTGCTGCACAAGACCGGACGCCTGCACGCCAAGCTCGTCATGGAATAACCCACCTGGGACTCGATGGACCGCCAGAGCGCAACAGCGCAAGATCGGCCGAATGCTTTTCGGACCAAGCCCAACGACAACCCCGCTCACCGCCCAGATCTCTGTCGATCGGCACAAATCGCCGATGCAGAGCCGGACCAAGGCCATGGAGGGCCTCTATATGGATACGAACGGAGTTCGTTCTCTCATTCCCACCGACACCGGCGGCGCCCGGATCACCACGCTCCCCGATCCGCTCACCCGCGGACAGGAGTCGTTCGCCGCCGTCATGGCCCGCTCGAGCACCAGGCCCGGGATGGCGGCCAGGTCCAAGGAAGCACAGACCCGCGAGTCGGCCGAGCAGTTCGTGGCGATCACGTTCGTGCAGCCGATCCTCAAGCAGCTCCGCGAGAGCAACTCCGCCGCGGGCCCCTTCGCTCCATCCTCGGGCGAGAAGCAGTTTCGCGCCCTGATGGACGCCGACATCGCCCAGCGCGTGGTGAAGTCGTCAAGGTGGCCCCTGGTTGATCGCGTGACGCAGGACCTGCTCAAGGCCGCCGAGAAATCGAAGGCCGCGGCCACCAGGCAGGAGCCCGCCCCATGAGCATCACACCGCTCTCGCTCGCCCTCGCCGGCGAGCTTTCGGCCATTCTCACCGGCCTCCACGAGCAGTACACCGCGTTCCACGGGCTCCTGCTCGCCCAGCGCGAGGCGATCCGCGCCGCCGACCCCTCACGCCTGGCGCGCATCGGCGAGCTCCAACTCGCGGCACTTCGCGCCATCTCGGCCCTTGAAGACCGGCGCCGGGTGCTGGTCAACACGATCTCTGATACCGGACGCTGGACCGGCGCCACCCCCATCACGCTCTCTGCGCTCGCCCAGCACGCGCCCAAGGACCAGCGCGAGTCGCTCCTGGCCATGGCAACCTCGTTGCGGGGCGTGATGTCCGCCTGCCAGAGCGAGCAATCGACGCTCAAGTCCGCGGCCCAGTCGCTCGCGGCCCACATCGAGGGCGTTATGCGACAGATCGCTCGCACCCTCTCCCACGCCGGCACCTACGGACGCCGCGGACTGGTCGACACCTCCACCGCGGTCACAACGGCACTGGATTTGCGTTCCTGAAGATGCCCCAAGGGGATACTCGATGAGCCTCAACTCGGCAATCCTGATCGGCCAATCGGCCCTGACCGCAAGCCAGATCGGCCTCCAGATCGCCGGCAACAACCTCGCCAACTCGGCGACCCCGGGATACTCGCGCCAGCGCGCGTCCTTCTCGCCCATGGGCGGGCCCTCGCAAGGCGGCATCGCCATCGGGCGGGGCGTGCTCACCGACTCGGTCCGCCGCCAGGTCGATTCGGCCCTCCAGAGCCGTCTGTACACCGGGCTTTCGCGCGAGTCGGCCGCCCAGCACAACGCCAACGTCTTCAGCACCGTCGAGGCGACCATCGGCGAGCTCTCCGACCACGACCTCTCAAGCGAGCTCAGCTCGTTCTTCAACACCTGGTCCGAGCGCGCCAACCTCACCAAGAGCTCCGCCTCGGTCGTCCAGCAGGGCGACAAGCTCGCCTCGTTCATCCGGCGTCAGCGCACCAGCCTCTCGGAGCTCCGCGACCAGCTCGACGGACAGATCGGCGCCTCGGTCAGCCAGGCCGAGGGGCTCATGCAGCAGATCGCGGGGCTTAACGGGCAGATCTCGGCGGCCGAGGTCGGCGGGGCCGAGGCGTCGAGCCTTCGCGACCAGCGCGACAAGGCGATCGCGGACCTCTCACAGCTGATGGACGTGAACATCGTGGATCGCGGGCGCGAAGGCGTGAGCCTCCTGGTCGGCAGCACGCCCATCGTGATGGGCACGCGCTCGATGGGCCTCACGTCCTCCAGGCAGACTGTCAACGGCGCCACCACGATCACCGTGCAGACGCGCGACCCCGGCGCCGCCATCATTCCAGAGTCGGGGCAGATCGGCGCGATGCTCTCAGGTCGCACCCAGGCGGTCGACGACTCCATCGCCGCCCTCGACAGAATCTCGTCGCAGCTCATCTTCGAGGTCAACAAGCTCCACTCCACCGGCTCCAACGCCGCCGGACTCACCGCCACCACCGGCACCCTCGCCATCGCCACCGGCGACCGCACCCTCCCCCTCAACGATCCCGCCAACTCGACCTTCGCCGGGCTCCCCTTCGCCGCGGTCAATGGCGGCTTCAACATCACTGTCAGGGACGAGGCTTCGGGCACCTTCGAGAGCGTCCGCATCAACGTCGACCTCGATGGCATCAACAACGCCGGCCTTCCCGGAACCGCCGACGACTCGACCCCCGAGTCGATCCGCGCCGCCATCGCCAGCGTGCCGGGCCTCTCGGCCACCTTCACCAGCGACGGCAAGCTCCAGATCACCGCCGCCAGCGGATCGACGTTCGCCTTCAGCGACGACAGCTCGGGCGCACTGGCCGTCATGGGCGTCAACAGCTACTTCTCGGGCACCAAGGGCTCCGACATCGGCGTCCGCGACGACCTGATCTCCGATCCCTCGGGGCTCAATGTCGGACGCCTGGACAACGGCTCGCTCGTCGAGAACGGGACGGCCCTGGCGATCAAGGACCTCTCCTCCAAGGCCCTCTCGGCCCTCAACGGGCGTTCGATCACCGACTCCTGGCGCGACACCTCCCAGGCGATCGGCGTGAAGTCCGCGTCGGCGATGTCGGACGCGCGGGCGGCCTCGGACGTGCGTCAGAGCCTCGAGAACCAGCGTTCGGCGATCAGCGGCGTGAGCTCCGACGAGGAGAGCATCAACCTCCTGTCCTTCCAGCGCCAGTACCAGGGCGCCGCCAAACTCATCGCCGTCGCCGACCAGATGATGCAGACCCTGATGAACCTGATCTGATGACCACCATGAAACTCCGCACGAGCCCAACTCCGAGCACGATCCCATGAGCACCATCCCCCCGGGCCTGGCCCGAGTTCCAAACTCCCTGCGGTCCCAGCTCTCGCTCTCGAGCATCAACAAGTCGCAGCTCGCGCTGCTCCAGGTGCAGGAACAGCTCTCGACTGCCCGCATGGTCAACCGCGTGAGCGACGACCCCGTCAGGGCCGCCCTCATCGGCGTGCTCGACGACAAGCTCGACCGCTCCGTCCAGAGAAGCAGGAACATCAGCCACGCCCAGGCCGCCCTGGGCGAGGCCGACAACGCCCTCGCAGAGATCAACGACCTGGGGCTCAGCGCCCAGGAGATCGCGTCCAACATGGTCGGCACCGGCTTCTCCTCGGGCGACCGGGCGGCCCAGGCGACCATCGTCCAGTCCATCCTCGACGGCATGCTCTCCCAGGCCACGCGCCAGTCCGCCGCCGGTTACATCCTGGGCGGCGATCAGCCCGGGCAGAACCCCATCCAGCACTTCCGCGGCGGCTACCGCTTCACGGCCCGGGGCAACGGGATCGTCACCGACATCAACCTCGGACGAAGCGTGCCCATCACGCTTGGGGGAACCAACCCCGTCGGCTCGACCTCCGGACGTGTCAAGGGTGATGTCGACTTCAACCCCGACCTCACCGCCGGCACCCGCCTCTCCGACCTCAGCGGCGGACGCGGGCTGGGCGTCTCCCTGGGCACCCTCGAGTTCAGCTTCAACGCCGGGACCAAGGTCCAGGTCGATCTGACGGGCGCCGACACCGCCGACGACATCACCAAGAGACTCAACCAGGCCATCCGCGCCTACGAGACCACCAACAGCGTCACCGTGCTGGGGCCCGGCGGCGTGTCGGTCTCGGGCGCAGGCTTCAGCGTCGACGTCGTCGCCGGCGGATCCCTCCAGTTCAGCGAGGTCGCCGGGGGCGTGACCGCCCAGGACCTGGGTCTGACCGCCGCGGTGCCCTTCGCCTTCACATCGGCCACGCCCTCGGGCGTCGATCTGAACGCAAAGCTGACCTGGACGACGCCGGTCTCGGCGATGACGGGCCTGGGCGGGGCGCTTGGAACGATCCGCGTGAAGAACGTGGGCGGCTTCGCCGACGTCGACCTCTCGGGCGCGACCACGCTCCAGGACATCCGCAATCGCATCGAGGGGACGAACCTGGGCGTGCGCGTGGTGATCAACGACGCGGGCACCGGCATCGACGTGCTCAACGAGGTCGCCGGGACCCGGGCGATGGCGATGTCCATCGAGGAAGTGAGCGGCAACACCTCGACCGCGACCCGCCTGGGCATCCGAAGCTTCTCGGGCACGACCCAGATGAGCGATTTCAACGACGGAAGGGGCGTGCGGATCATCGACGGCGTCATCGACCCGACCACCGGCACCGCCACGACCCTCCTCAACAGCGACCTCTCGATCACCCTGGGCGATGGTGCCTCGACGGTGATCGCCATCGACCTCACCCCGGCCGACATGACCACGGTCCAGACCGTCCTGACGGCGATGAACGCGCAAATCGCGGCACAGCTTGCGACGGCAGGACTTGCGCCGGGCGACTGTTCGGTGGGCCTGGCCGCCGACGGCAACGGGCTGGTCATCAACCAGAACGCCGCGTTCGCCTCCCCGGTGAGCGTGGGACAGCTCAATAACTCGCAGGCGGCGGCGGACCTGGGCCTCATGGGCGGGGCGTACGACTCCACGAGCAGCAGCTTCGTGGGAACCGACACGGCCACCGTCCGCGTGGACAATCTTTTCACACATTTGATCGATCTTCGCGACGCCCTCAACGCCAACGACACGTCTGGCATCGCGCTTGCGAGTGAGGGAATGTCGGCGAACCTCGATCGGTTGACCGAGGTTCGAGGTCTGGTGGGCGGCTACCAGCAGCGTGTGGACTCGGCGCAGCAGCTCGAAGAGGATCAGACACTCGTGGACACCAGCGTCAGAAGCGATCTCAGGGATGTGAACTACGCCGAGGCGGCCACCCGCCTCAGCCAGCTCCAGGCACAGCTCACCGCGGGATACCAGTCAAGCTCGGCGACGCTCACGCGAACGCTGCTCGACTTCCTGCAGTGACGGTCGATTGAACTCGGACGTCCCGCGAGAGCGGGCGGACGGGATTGCAAAGGGTCTCGCACGCCGATCGGCCTCGGCGATGCGGGATGACAGGATGTCACCCGGCGGGGATCCGCCGGGCAAAGGTTGGATGTCTGGCCGAATGACGCGGAGCGCACTCATGCTTGTGCGGACGACTCGATTTGGTACCGTTGAGATCCCGGACGACCGGGTGATCAGTTTCCCCAAGGGCCTCCTGGGCTTCCAGAGCCAGAAGCAATTCTGCCTCCTGGAGCCGGGCAACGACTCGGCCTTCCTCTGGCTGCAGTCGCTCGACGAGCCCTCGCTGGCTTTCGTCGTGACCGACCCCTCGATGTTCTACAAGGACTACGAGGTGCCCATCAAGCCCGAGCAGATGCAGGAGCTCGCGCTCCAGCAGCTGGCCGACGCCCAGGTCTTTGTGATCGTGAACAAGGTCGACCAGGCCCTCACCGGGAACCTGCAAGGCCCGCTCGTGATCAACACGCTGACCAGGCAGGGCGAGCAGATCGTCCTGGCCGACAAGCGCTGGACCACCCGCCATCACCTGGTGTCGGTCGGTGAAGAGAGAACCGCGGCCAGGGCGATGTCGGCCTGAGCCGAGCCTCGCCCCGTTCGCTCGCCGGAGATTCCGCAGGCGCTTCGTCGCGACACCTCGCGCCCGATGCCCCTCGGCCAACGATGAACTACTGCCTGAAACAATCCAGCTACGAGCCGGCGCGGGCGATCTGCCCCCCGAGCCGCTACACACCCGCTACACGCCCTACTCGGTGCGTTCGTTCCAAGGAGACTAACCATGTTGGTACTGAGTCGTCAACGCGACGAGACCATCATGATCGGAGACGAGATCGAGATCACGGTCGTGGATGTGCGAGGCGACAAGATCCGCCTTGGCATCTCGGCCCCGGCCAGGATCGCAGTGCACCGCAAAGAGGTGTACGAGGCGATCCGGAGGGAGAACGAGGCGGCGGCCCAGGTCGAAGGATTCGACACGCCACGCCACGACGACCCCGTCCAGGCCAGGCCACGCGACGTGATGCCAGGACCCGCCAAGAACCGCAGCTCGCCCGGGGCACGCGCTCCGGCCGGACCGCCGGGGGCCAGGCTCGCGACCACCGTCGTCGCCGCCAGCCAGCCGCCCCCGCCCGCGACGTCCTCTCGACCATCGCCCTTCCCTTCGCCCCACCCCTCGCCCCACCCCTCGCCCCATCCGTCACCGGGCGCCACAACGACCAGGCCCCA
>ERZ1292640.620-Hain-H43-02um-R1-620-length-28896-cov-5_pt2 | contig 12087 bp, 4 predicted proteins | sample MGYA00564404_ERZ1292640 | MGnify/ENA primary metagenome ERZ1292640 (study PRJEB36523, sample SAMEA6512636) | groundwater metagenome | collected 2019-01-08 | study: AquaDiva: Metagenomics assemblies of 32 groundwater samples | reverse complement strand
CGAAACCTACATCGGCATCGACGCCGGCGAGCTCCCGGGCGGAGCCCAGGTTTGCGCTGGTTCGGGCTCGCTGACGACGATCACCGGACGCCTGACGGCCGACGAGGCCGACATGTATCAGATCGAGATCTGTGACTACACGACGTTCTCGGCCACGACCGTTGGTCTTGCCGGCTTTGACACCCAGCTCTTCCTCTTCAACGACGCCACCAAGGGCGTCGTTCTCTGCGACGATGACATCAACAGCGGGACGCTCCAGTCCGCGCTCACCGCCACCTTCGTGGGCGCCAATGGCACCTACTACCTCGCGATCTCGCAGTACAATCGCGACCCCGACGACGGCGCCGGCTCGCTCCTCTGGGAGAACGTGCCCTTCAACGTCGAGCGGGCTCCTGACGGCCCAGCCGCCAGCTCCAACATCGGTGGCTGGCAGTCCGGCGGCGGTGCGGGTGGCTCTTACCAGATCGCTCTGACGGGCGCCTGCTTCGTCGGACCGGCCGGCTGCCCCGCCGACTTCGACGGCGACGGCACCGTCGACTTCTTCGACTACGACGCCTTCGTCGTTTGCTTCGAGGACCCCGATTGCACCAACGCCGATTTCGACGGCGACGGTACCGTCGACTTCTTCGACTACGACGCCTTCGTCGTTGCCTTCGAGACCCCCTGCCCCTGATCGATCCTTCTGAAGGTCGATCCATGTTCGAGTTCACACTCTGAGTCCAACGGGCCGCGGCGTCTTGCCGCGGCCCGTTTCCTTTTTTCGTAGCCTCGCTCCGCATAGGACGTCTGTGCCGACTGTGCGGGCGCCAAGCCAGACCCACGCTCCGCGTCCTGCGCCCCACCGCCAGCGACACGGGGGGTCTGCCGATGATCCAGACAATGACACCCATCAGTCCAAGCGGTCACGCCTCGCGCCCGTCAAACACTCAGCCTTCTCGGACGCGCGACCACCGGCCCGAGCAAATCACTCCCACCGCCCGGGACTCCGCCACGCCGCCCTGGCCCATGGTCGTGCTGGCTTCCTGCGGCATCGTGGTCACCGGCGCGACCCTTGGCATGAAAGTCTTCCAGGAACTGGTCCTTGGAATCCCCCTTGGACTATGGCTGGTGGTGGCGTCGGGCCTTATGGCCCTGCTCAGGAGCCACAAGGTCTCCCAATCCGTGAGCCAGGAATCCACCCAGACGCCGCGGGAACCGACCCAACACAGCGATCAAACAGTGCGAACCGTTGAGCGCGAAGAAAGCGCCCTGATCACAACCCCTCACTCGGCGTGGTCCCCACCCGCCAAAGCGCCCGTCCCGGTCGAAGCGCCGAGCCCGGGCGAGCCCCAGAAACTGCCAAGACGCCGCAAGTCGACCAGGAGACTCGGAACACAGACCCATGGATGGTTCGATTCCCTCCTCGACACGACCGCCGGCGGAGCGGCCGCGGTGACGAACCGCCTCTCGCCGGCCTGGCTTGGCGGTCCCACGGGCGGATCCATCTCCGATTGGCTCGACCAAAGGTCCGGCGGGCACCGCTCGCTGCGTGTGGGCGTGCGCTTGGACGACGAGTCCGCCGCCCGCGTCGTGGGCGATCTGGCGACGCCCGACGTCGCGTGGCTCGCGGTGAACGACATCGGCCGCGGCGAGCGCGTCTGCTGCGAGCGATCGCTCGACGCGCTCGTGGCCACCGACGAGAACGGCAACCTGACGATCTTCACGCCCGAGCGCCCGGGTCACGAGGCCGGGTGGTACGACCTTGGCGTGCAGCGCCCGGTCTCGTACTTCTCGGTCTTCCCCATGCGTCTGGATTGTGCCCGCATCACTCTGGCGGGAGAGGCGACGAGTCTTGGCGAGTGGCCCGAGACCAGGCTCCGGGCGATGAGAGGGCTGGTGCGTACCGCGGCGAGGCTGTCAAGACACCCCGCGCGTCTGTCGGGCCGCGACCGGCTCGCCGGGCGGCGCTCGACGCTTCTTCCCCTTGGAGGCCAGACCGACCCCGCCAACGCCTCGATCATGGACCTGGCGGTGGAACTCAACCAGCACCCGCAGGAACCGGGCGCCGTCGAGCGGGCCGCCTCTCGGCTGGTGAGCGCCTGGCTCTCCACCCACGCGGACATCCTCAGCGAGCCCGAGCGTTGTGCCCTCTCGGAATGTGCCGCCACGATCGCCGGGGACGAGGCCGAGGTGGTGCTGCGCACCGCGGCGGTGCGTCTGACCATGCTCGACGAGAACCTGGGGATCGACGCGATCCTGCGGGCCGACCGGATGCTCCGCGCACGGGGAGGCATCGGCGGGCTCGAGCTCTTGACGCTGATCGAGGCCGAACTCGAGCACGGAACCTACGGCGACATGACGGTGGGCCGGGCGGCCGCGGGGATCTGCATGGCCTGCGCCAGGACGCCCTCGGACCGGATCGCGTACATCCGCGAGGATCTGTTCGAGGACATGCGCTACGCCGGCTGGCTGGTCGGACGCGACCCCGAGCGCAGGATCCTCATCGAGGTCTGCCGCCAGCTCGAGCGGGCACACCGGGCCGAGACCTTCGGATTGCCCAGGTCGGCGCGGGCGGCCTGAGCCGGCGGCGGACGGGCCCGGCTTTCGCTACCATTGACGCGTGCCCCGACCGGCCGGTCATCACGCAGCTCCCGACGTCGACGCGTCTTTGTATCTGCACCCGCAGACGCTGGCACGCCTGTCGAGCTTTGAGCTGCGGGCGAAGATGATCATCGAGGGGCTCTCCAGCGGCACCCATCGCTCGCCCTTCCAGGGATTCTCCGTCGAGTTCGCCCAGCACCGCCCCTACGTGCCCGGCGACGATCTGCGCCACCTGGACTGGAAGGTCTTTGGACGCAGCGACAAGCTCCAGCTCAAGCAGTACCAGCAGGAAACCAACCTCGACCTCCTCATGCTCGTCGACTCGTCGGGCTCGATGAACTACGGGTCCCGATCGTTCGCCGAAGCATCGGGCGCCGGACGCGAGCTCAGCCTCGACGGGCGATCGAACTGGACGAAATTCGACCACGCGACGGCGATCGCGGCGGCGTTGTCGTACATCACGCTCCGCCAGGGCGATCGCGTGGGTATGGTCGTCTTCGCCGACGCGGTGCGCGCGTCGATCCGGCGCTCCGCAGGACAAGGGGCCTGGAGGCCCATCGTCGGCGCCCTGGCGACCCACCCCGACCAGACCCCCGGCAGCGAGCCCAGACAGACCGACTACCGCCGCGCCGTCGACCAGATCCTGGGCGGCGTGAACAACCGGTGCGTGATGGTGATGGTCAGCGATTTCTTCGCCGATCTCACGCAGATCAAGGACATGCTCGCGCGGGTGAAGCACGCGGGACACGACTTCATCGCCTTCCAGATGCTCGACAAGGCCGAGCTCGACTTTCCGTTCGTCGAGGCCGCTCCGTTCATGGGGCTCGAGGGCGAGGACGCCGTGAAAATCGACCCCAGAGCCCTTCGCGAGGGCTACCTCGCGGCGCTCTCGACGCACATGAACGGGCTCAAGCGGCTGCTGCGCGGCTTTGGATTTGACTACCACCTCGTGCACACCCACGAGTGGCTCGGGCCGACTCTGGCGGCGTACATCGCCCGCCGCAACGCCCAGCTCAAGCGGAGCAAAGTGAGTTAGCGGGCTCTGACGACATGGCGGGCGCAGGACGTGCCCCGATCGAAACCGGGATTGAACTGCCGATGATGTTTCTGAATCCCATTCTCCTCGCGTCGGGCCTCGTGTGCGTCGCCATCCCCATCGCGATCCACATCCTCATGCGCCGACGTCGCAAGCCCATCGCGTGGGGAGCGATGCGATTCCTTCTCGAGGCCTACCGCCACCAGCGCAAGCGCACCCGACTCGAGCAGATTCTGCTGCTCGCCGCCCGGTGCCTGCTTGTCGCCCTCCTCGCCCTGGCCATGGGCAGGCCTCAGGGCGCTGGGCAGGGCGAGTGGGGTGGCTTTGGACCCAGAACGATCTTCGTGGTCATCGACAACAGTCTGGCGGCGGGCGTCCGCCGCGCCGACGCCACCACCGAGCTCGCCGAACACAAGGCCGCCGCCGGCAAGCTGCTCAAAACCCTCAGCGCCGCTCGCGGCGACCGCGCCGGCCTGGTCTCCATGGCCGGCCCCGCCGAGGCCATCATCGCCCAGCCCTCGGCCGACATCGCCGGCGTGATTTCCGCCCTCAACGACCTTCCCCTCACCCAGAGCGCCGCCGACCTGCCCGGCGGGCTTGCCCGCGTCCGCGAACAACTGACGGCGACGGGAGCCACAACCCGCTCGGGCACCCAGACCCTTGTCGCCCTCTTCAGCGCCTGGCGGACCGGCACGGTCGATCTCACCAAACCCATCGCCCCCATCGTCGGTGAGGGCGGCGGCACATCCGCGGGCGTGAGCGTTGCGGCCAGCCTTCCCGCCGATCGCGAGGCGGACAACGGCGCCATCGTTGACGTCGAGGCCCTCTCGCCCCTGCTCGTCGCGCCGCCGGAGTCCATCCAAGCCGGCGAGCCACTGCCCGTCCGCGCGGACATTCAAATCATGCTCGTCCGCCACGGCCCGGGCGTGGGGAGGGCCGGCTCGACCAAGGTCACCGCACGCTTGCTCGGGGCATCGGGCAAGCCCTCGGCGCCCGCCGAGGCACAGGTGAACTGGGCCCCGGGCCAGGATCGAGCGACCGTCGGCCTGACCGTCGAAGCTACGCCCGAACTGGTGCGCGCGGGGCCCGCCGCGATCGTCGCGAGCATCGAAGACGACGCCATCGCCGGGGACAACTCCTTCGCCCGCCCCGTTGTCTCAAGGACCCAGGTCAAAGTCGGGATCGTCGCCCCACGCACGCTGAGCGAGAGCGGCCCTCGCACGCCCGATCAATTCAAGCCCGCCGACTGGATCGAGCTGGCCCTCTCGCCCGAGGCCGTGGGCTTCGACCGTCGCAGTGTCGATGTCGACACGCAAAGGATCGATCCGTCGGCGTCCGACCCGGCCGAGATCGCGCTGTGCGACGCACTGGTGATCACACGCCCCGACCTGCTGCAAGAGCAGGCCTGGACGCGGGTGCGACAGGTGCTCGACGCCGGCGGACTCGTGGTTGTCTCTCCGCCCGAGGTGCAAGCCTCCGCGGCGTGGGCAACCCAGTTCGCAACTCGGCTTGGAGTGAGCTGGACGCCCGCCGCCGCCCCGCGCGAGGCCGCGGGACACGTCTCCAAAGGTCCCGCGGCCGAGACGATGCTCAGGCAGATCGGGCCCGAGCTCGACGATCTGCTCAAACCCATCGCCGTCGCCAGGGTGTGGCCCGTCGAAGCGGGCGTCGATCGATCGGCGGTCGTGCTCACGCTCGATGATGGCACGCCCGCCATGCTCAGCGGGCCCGCGGGAGCGAGCGGCACCGGCTCGGGCGGGCGGGGCTGGGTCGTGTTCATGGGCGTCGCGCCCGACCTGCAATGGTCCTCGATTCCGGCGATGCCGATCATGGTGCCCCTCATGCAGGAGATCCTGCGCCAGGGGCTGGGTCGCGGGGGCGGGGCGATTACCTCGACCGCCGGTGCAATCCCGCCATGGCCCACGACCACCGACGCGGCCCGCGCCGTCACGCCCGAAGGTTCACCGTCCATCGCCGCCGAGATCTCGCCCGGCAAGCCGGTGCGCACCGCTGGCGTGTGGCGAGCGATGGGCGCGGGAGGTCGAACGCTCGGGCTCCTTGGAGTCAACCCCGACACCGCGGGAAGCCGCACCGATCGTCAGCAGCGCGATCAGGTGGGAACATGGCTCGGCGGCGCTCGCCCCGGACGCGGTGTGGCGTGGATGGAGGGAGATTCCATCACTTTCTCAGACACCAAAGACGCCGGCGATGAAAGGTCAAGCGGTGTCAAGCCCGGCGAGACTCCCTATGACCTGATCCTGCTGGGCATCGCGGGTCTCATCGCGGTGCTCGAACTCGCATTGGGAAGATGGTTCAGCCACGCCGCGATGCCCTCGACGCCTGGACTCTCGGCGTCAGCGACCGCCGGCGGCATTGTGGGCGCGCCGGTGACGGGCGCGGAGGTCGCCGCGTGAACAAACTCTTCGACACGCTCTTTGGCACCGAAACCCTTAAGTTCGCCGACGCGGGCGTCACCATCGACTGGACCAGGCCCATCCCCCCCTGGGGTTGGCTCCTGATCGCGATCGCCGCCGCCTTGGCCGCACGCCTGGCCTATCGCAACATGGACGGCGGTCGTATCGCCCGGGCGCTCCTGGCCTCCCTGAGAGTCGTGCTGCTCCTGCTCATCGCGGTTCTCATCTCCGGGCCCAGACTCTCCCAGGAAACCCAGAGCATCGAGCACGACTGGGTGGTCGTTCTGGCCGACCGCTCACGCTCAATGACCGTCGCCGATGTTCCCATCCCTTCCCCCACCCCCCCCACCGCACCGCCATCAGACAAGCGGCAATCCCGCGACCTGCAGCTGCACAACGCGCTGCTCGCCTCCGCGGAAATGTGGAAGCAACTTGCGGCCGATCGCAACGTGCTCTGGCTGGGCTTCGATGTCGGCGCGTTCGAGCTCGCGAGCGACCCCGGGGCCGCCTTGCCATCGCTGGGATCGGCCAAAGGACGTCGTACCAACATCAACGCGTCGATCGAGCAGGCCTATCGCCTGGTCGCCGCCAAGCCCATGGCCGGGATCGTGCTCCTCTCCGACGGGCGTACCGGAGACCCGCCCACCGAACGCCTCATCGCCCAGCTCCGCGGACGACAGATCCCTGTCTTCGCCGTCCCGCTGGGATCCGCAACTCCCGGCGTCGACCTGAGCGTTCGCCGCGCCGATGGGCCCGCGGCCGCGTTCGTGAGCGATGAGGTCCCCGTCGTCGTCGAGATCCAGAGCGTGGGCGTTGAAGGCGGCGGGCCGCCCCAGGGCGAGACAAAGGTGCAGCTCATCGACAAAGCGACGGCACGCGTGCTCGACGAACAGACCGTGGTCTGGCCCCAACCCGACGTCTCCGCCAAGCCCCCCGACGAGATGAAGTCGGCCCTGACCCTGGTCGCCAAACCCGACGCGGCGGGGCTTCTGGCCGGCGAATCGACGTGGGTGGTCAAGGTTGTGGGACCCAAGCCCGACGTCGCCCCGACCAACGACACCACCGAGATCCGCGTGATGCTCGTCGATCGACCCATCCGCGTGCTCTACTTTGACGGCTACCCGCGCTGGGAGTATCGGTATCTCAAGAACCTGCTCGTGCGGGAGAAGTCGATCCGAAGCTCCGCCCTGCTCCTGGCCGCCCAGCGCAAGTTCATCCAGGAAGGCAGCGACCCCATCGTCGCCCTTCCCCGCACCGCCGAGGAATGGCGCCAGTACGACGTGGTGATCCTGGGCGACCTCAGGCCCGAGATGTTCAGCGCCGAGCAACTCGAGCAGCTCCGCGACCACGTCGCGCGCGACGGCGCCGGTCTTCTGTGGATCGCCGGACCCAGCTCCATGCCCGGGGCGTGGCGCGGCACCGCTGTCGCCGACCTCGTGCCCTTCTCGATCTTCGGCGAAGGTGCCGCGGGCGAGGGTGGCCGCGGCGTGCGGGCCTGGCTCGAGCCCGTGCTCGTGCATCGCTCCGCCGCCGCCGATCGCCTCGGCGTTCTGCGCCTGGGCGACAAGGCCGAAGAGGCCTGGCCCCCGATGATGCTCGACGCAGCACTCCCATGGACCACCTTGCGCTACGCCCAGCGCATCGAACGCTCCCGCCTCAAGCCCGCGGCCGAAACCCTCGCCACCGCCGCCCCGGCGGGCGCCGACGAACTCGATCGCTCGCCGCTGATCATCACCATGCGCTATGGCGCGGGCCGAAGCGTCTACGTCGGCACCGACGAGACGTGGCGCTGGCGATACGGGCGCGGCGAGACCCTCCCCGAGCGGTTCTGGCTCCCCATCATCCGAATGCTGGCTCGCCAGGGACTCGCCGGCGCAGGCAGGCCCGCCATGATCGAGGTCTCGCCCCCCAAGGCGATCGTCGATCAGCCCGTGCAGATCACCGTCCGCCTGCTCGATCAGTCGATGATCGACGCCAAGCCCAAGTCGATCCAGGTCCGCGTCGGCATGAAGCCCGAGACCGGCGCCCCAGCCGGCGTCACGCCCTCGCCCATCGAGCTCAGGCTCATCCCCCAGGACGCCGGCGGCGGGCAGACGGGCATCTACTCGGCGACCTGGCTCCCCTCCGAGCCCGGGTCGTACCAGGTCGACGTCATCGACGCCCTTCTGGCCCGGGCCGGACTGCTCGCCGGAGTCGATGCGGCCTACGCCGACGACGAGATGCGCACGCCCCAGACCGACCACGCCCTTCTTCAGTCCCTCGCGGAAAAAACGTCCGGGGCCGTGGTCAACCCCGCACGCCTCGCCGATCTGGCGACGCTGCTGCCCAATCACGAGGTACGGCTCCTGGGCACCCCCAGACTCGAAGCTTTGTGGGACAAGCCCGTCGTCTGGGTCCTTTTGATGGTTATTCTGGCATTGGAGTGGGCCGGAAGACGATTGATTCGTTTGGCATGAGGTTGGCGTGAAAGGATGCCCGGGACCGTGCGTTGAGATTTGGAGTGGATCTGCGGTTCTGCCGCCCCCCACGCCCTGAACCCGGTGAGATTCGGACGCGCTCTGGTATAGTGGTGGTGGTCCGGGTTGGTCAAATGGACCTGTTCGGGTCGGATTCTTTCGGGTCGATCAACCTCCAGCGAGGAACGATGGCTCCTGACACGATCAACAACGCCGGCGGTCCTGTGAACTTCGGCGCGGCCCAGCCGATCGCACGATCGCTCCTGTGGCTTCGAGCCGCCGCCCGCCGCCGCTTGGTCGTCGAACGCGGCGCGGCCCTGCTCGCCCTTGTCGTCATCGTGGTGCTGGGCGCCGCGGTGGTCGACTTCGTCTTCCGCCTTCCCGCCCTCCTCCGCGGAGCGGCTCTGGTCTTTGGAATCTTCACGCTTATCGGAACGGCGGCCCGGGTTCTGTGGCCTGCGATCCGGTTCGCCCCGTCTCTGGTCGAAGTCGCCCTGCGGGTGGAGCGCTCGCCCGCCGGCCAGGAGGCCGGACTCTCGGGCCGCCTGGCCTCCGGGCTTGAGCTTGGGATGAACCTCGCCAAGGTTGGGCGACCTCAGGCCCAGAACTCCGAGCTGGCCGCGGCCGCCGTCGCCGACACGGTGACCAGGTTCCAAAGCGTCCGCGCCGGAGCGGCCCTGCTCACCTCCGCACGCGCCCAGCGCGGCATGCTCGCCCTGGCGGCCGCTCTCCTCCCGGTGCTTGTCGCGTTCTGGGGTGTGCCCGAATACGCCAGGCTCGGGCTCGTCCGCGTCACGATGCCCTGGCTCGACGTGTCGTGGCCCAAGCGAACGATGATCGTCGCGGACATGGGCGAGGTCGCCCACCCCATCGACACGCCGCTGGCCCTCCGCGCGGTGGTCACTCGAAGCAATCAGACCCCGGGCATGACCAACGTCACCGCGATCTACCGCGTGCTGACCGCCGGCGAGCCCGGCCCCGAGACGCGAATGCTGCTCAATCCTCCCCGGCGCCCCGGCGCCGCCAGGAGCCCCGGCGAGCTCGACGCGTACGAAGCGATCGTCGCCCGCGAGCAGCTGGGTCTGCAGTCGGGCATTTCGGGCTCGGGCACCCCCGCAAACCGCGTGCTGGAGGTTCGCTTTGAAACGCCCGACGACAGCACACCCAAACTGAGCGTGATTCTCGTCGAACGCCCTCGCATCCTGACCGCCAAGGCGACGGTGACGCCGCCCCAGTACGCCGCGGGCGTCGCGACCGTCGCCTCAGGCCCGTCGGACCTTTCGGTCGATCGCTCACGACCCGCCGCCGTGGGCCCGGTGCTCGCCGGCTCCCAGGTCGAGCTGACGCTGAACCTCAACAAACCGGTGCCCACGCCCGACATGCCCGAAACCTCCGAGCCCAAGGTCGATCGCACCGCTTGGCTCCGCTCGACCTTCGGCGAAGGGGCTGAAGGCGCCGGAAGTCTCCCCAGGGATGCCACGCTCGAGCTCGCGCCCGATCGTTGGGTTGTCCGCTGGACCGCCGGTGAGTCGGGCGCTGTCAAGGTTCTCCCCTCGGACTCGTTCGGCATCGCCGCCTCCGACGAAGCCGTCTTCACCTTCGCCGTTGCCGCCGACGCGCCCCCCACCGCCGTCGTGCTTGATCCGCCCAGCGACGAGGCCGTCTTGCCCACCGCCATCCTCAACACCACCGGCGAGGGGCGCGATGACGTCGGGCTGGGATCGGTCAAACTCCAGGGCCAGCGCCAGAGCCCTCCGCCCGGATCCAGCGGCGCGGTTCCCGAACCCGTCGGCGATGCCGTGGAGATGAAGGCGATCCAGACCAGCACAGCCGGCGAAATCTCGGCCAGGGTCACCACCGAGCTCGACTTGTCAACCTTCGGCGTTCAGCCCGGCGATGAGCTCTGGCTGACCGCCATCGTGACCGACCGTTTCGCGATCGGCGCCCAGACCCACGAGGCGGTTCGATCGCTCCCTCGCAAGCTGCGGATCATCAGCGAGGCCCAGCTCGTCGAGCAGGTGATGTCGGACCTCGCGCCCCTGCGACCCGCCGCCGAACGCCTCGATCAGGACCAGGCCGCGATCTCCAAACGCACAGACGAGCTCTCCAAGCCCGGCGCCGATCGCTCCCAGGCCGCCCAGGCCGCGCAGCAGGAGAAGTCCCTGGCCGATCGCCTCGCTCCCGCGAGCGACCTCGTCAGGCGAGCCAAGGATCGCGTGGAACGCAACGCAGTCTCCGACCGATCGCTCCGCGACATGCTCGAACAGGCCCAGACGCTGGTCAACGACGCGGCAGAAGCCGCCCGCAACGCGTCCGAAGCAATGAAGGAGATCGGCTCGACGCCCGGCGAGCAGCCCGTGAGCCCCCAGACCTCCGACGAGATCCGCAAGGAGCAGGGCGAAGTTCGCGAGAACCTCGAGAAGCTCGCCGACCTCGTCGCCCAGGGACAGGACGGCTGGGCCGCCAGGCAATCCGTCGAACGCCTCCTCAACGACCAGCGCGCCCTCACCGAACAGACCAAGCAGGCCGGCGAACGCGCCGCCGGCCAGGAAAAAGACCAGTTGCCCCAGGACGTGCAGGCCGAACTCGATCGCCTGGCAAGGCAGCAGCAGGATCTCTCACGTCGCGCCGAGCAGGCCGCCCAGAACCTCGCCGAACGCGCCCAGAAGTCCAAGCAGTCCGATCCCGCCCAGTCGGCGGGGCTCGAACGTGCGGCCCAGAAGGCCCAGAAAGAGCAGCTCCAGGACACGATGCAGCAGGCCGCCCAGGACGTCCAGCAGAACCAGACCGGCAAGGCCAACCAGGCCCAGCAGCAATCTGAGAAAACGCTCGAAGAGATGCTCAAGGAGATCGACAGCTCTCAAAAGCGTCGCGACGAGGCCCTCAAGCGAGTCCTCACCGACCTCATGCAGTCCATCGAGAAGCTCATCACCGAGCAGGAGAACCAGATCGCGGCCCTGGCCAGCGCGATCGACTCGGGGAACTTCGAAGGGCTCGGCAGGGCTCTGGCCTCGCTGCGTGCCAACACGCTGGGCGTCGCCGACAACGCCGAGGTGCGCGAGGTCGCCGAGATCGTGCAGCGTCTGAGCGCCGCCGCCGACCATCAGGACACCGCCGGAGCAAACCTCAAGCCCCCGGCCGATGCCGTGGTGGCCGACGAGAACGAGCGGATGAGCCTCAAACGATTGCAAGAGGCCAAAGAGCTGGCCAAGACCCTGCAAGACGAGGCCGAGAAACGCGATGAGGACCGCAAGCGTGCCGAGCTCCTGCAGGCCTACCGCGAGGTGCTCGACGCCCAGGTGAAGGTCACCGACGACACGATCCCTTTGGTGGGCAAAGAGCTCTCAAGGCGTGATCGCGGGATGGTGCGAGGCCTGGGCGCAAGGCAGACCGAAGTGAGGGAGAAGCTCAACAAGATCCGCGAGGAAACCCCCGAGATCGCCCAGGCGGAGATGTTCGACTACGCCCACGGGCAGCTCGACCTGGTCACCTCACGCGCCGCCAAGGTGCTCAGCGAGGGCGAAGCAACGACGCTGGTCGCTCGCGATCAGACCGAGGCGGTCGAATTGCTCAAGGCAATCGCCGGTGCTCTGGCCGAGGC
>ERZ1292640.2521-Hain-H43-02um-R1-2521-length-14602-cov-6_pt1 | contig 12087 bp, 9 predicted proteins | sample MGYA00564404_ERZ1292640 | MGnify/ENA primary metagenome ERZ1292640 (study PRJEB36523, sample SAMEA6512636) | groundwater metagenome | collected 2019-01-08 | study: AquaDiva: Metagenomics assemblies of 32 groundwater samples | reverse complement strand
ATCCTCTTATTTTTTTGGACGAGAATTCGGATCAGTATCGGATGTTCCACCCATAAGCTCTTTATAGAATGGAAATCCGTCTTGATCTTCGTCATATTCATATTGGCGAACCTTCAATTCTGCCGTCTTGAAATTCTCTTTCTCTTTATATGTGTCACGATACGTTTTATAATATTCATAAGCTTTATCATACTGCCTTAGCGACTCATAGCATATAGCCATACTAAATGCTGCTTCTGGTCGTCTAAAGTATGTTGGGTTCTTGCTAATAAATTCATTGAACCCATCAATGGCATCTATATATCTGTGTTCCTCCATATATATTTCACCTATTCCAAATCTAGCTTCTGCGGCTGAACTTTGTTGAAGTGAAAGTCTATCAAGTAGCATTCTATATGTCTTTAGAGCTTCTGGATAATTTTTAAGTGAACGCCATTTAAGAGCGATATTAACAAAAGACTGAGCGACTTGATCTTCTTTTATTCCATAAATGGAGTATCCAGAGACTTTTTGTCCCTTTGGAATTTTCATTTTTTGGCTTCCTTTTATAAATGCCACCTGCTCACCAATATCTGATCTTGTTTTGTTAACGTTTCGTTTCAGATCCTCAATCTCAGAGACCCGGAATTTAAGGGTTGGATAATTTTCCAGGTTAACCTTACCAAACTCTTTAAATGCTTGATCATAGTTATACAAACCATAAAGATATATGTAACCAATTTCGATCTGGCCTTGAGCCGCTTTGGATGAACCCGGAAATTCTGCTGCAATCTGCTGGTAAATCACAATTGATTTTTGATAATCGTTTAGCTTGTTATTATAGACAGACCCTAATTCAAGCAGTGCATCTGCCGCAATATCCGTTCCCGGATTGTTATCATGGATGATATTTAATCTTTCAACATCCTTTTTACCTTCTCTAATCTGTGCTATTCTATTTCTTGCTTCTGCACCAAGATAGGTTGTCGGTTCTGCATCAGCAACTTTCTGGAAACTAGCCGATGCTTGATCCCACATGAACTGATACTTATAACACTCACCCATATAGTATGTTGCACGATTTACATATTTGTTATCTGACTTCGCAATTGCTTCAAAGGTTTTTAGCGCTTTGGCATATTGATCATTCTCAAAATCCCTCATACCAGCCTCAAAATTAAGGCCTTTGGTGGTACAGCCAGCCATTACAATGGCAAGAACAAAAGACAATACGCAGTAGTAAACTAGAAACTTAAGTTTCATAATTGGACCTCCTCAATAGCACTTAGTTTATATGTTAAACACAAATAAACAAAAATCAGTAGCCCCTTACTTTAACCAAATAAACATTACTTTACTAGCTCGAAGTTTATAATTACTTCACCTCGCTGAACTCTTTGTCGGACGTTGCTTGGAAGCTCTTCGAAGCGAATCTGTTTTACATAATCAGTCGCTATCTTATCCAATTTGGGATTTCCAGATTTCTCAACGATCCTGACTTTGCTGACACTACCAGAGGGATCGACATCCAACTCCAATGTGACGGATCCACCCTCTGTGCTTTTAACCTCCTGAGGTAGTTTTGGCCAATATATAACCTTGCGTCCAGCCAATTCACCCTTAATATCGCCTATGAATCCGGGTTTTGAGGCGCCTGTTGGCGAACCGGATGTATTGATAGTAGATTTCCGTCCGCTGGAAACATAATCGGACTCCTTACCGACGCTTATCCCTCCTTTGCCTTTTCCACTATTGAAAGAAGGCACAATGCCCGCTTCAGGATTTTTTGACACCCTAACCGCAGAACCAACAGCTTTATCAAATACTTGAGCTGAATCCTGGGTTTTCCTTGTGTTTTTTTCTGGACCCGGCGCTCTTAATATAGCTTCGTTTCCAGAACCATCATCAAGAACGTTTGCAAAAGTCTTGGGAAGTCTTGGCACAGATGACGGTGTCTGTGATCCAGAATCCACATCTGTCTTATTTTTAATCTTTAGCTTAGGTGGTTCTACTGGTTGTCCGGTTTCTTTCTTTTTATTTTCAACGGCAACTTTTTTCTCTTTCTTGACCTTTGGTTTGGGTGGAATAAATTTTTCTTCCGGCTTTATCGGTTCTAGCTGAACTTTTTCTATTGTTACCGATATAGAAGGTTCTTCTGGCACCGCATCCATTGGACCTGAGTAGATTAGCATTATAACAACCATAACCACGATTGTATGTTCTGCTACCGAAATAATGAAGAACGCTCCCAGTTTTCGCTCCGATAGATACCATGTTACTCCTGTTGCAGAGATCATAAGAAAAACTGCGATAACCGTATTTATTATGAATCCACCCATCTGGCGAACACCAGCCAAACTTACTAAAATTATGATAACCGAGCTATAAAAAGCAAGCCTCGATCCCCATCCTTTCTGCAAAATATGACCTACTCCACCAGCAAAACAAACTAGACCAGCATTAACCATAAGCAGACCAAAAACAACAGTCCAAACATTTATATTTGAAGAGCTTTCAATTATTGAAATTACACCAATAATGGCATTTATAATGCCAAGTAACGCAATTAATATTCCAGCAAATAATATCGTGCTTCTAGTTTTTCCTATCAAATTAATCATTCCTCGCTTTTTTCTGATTCTTGCTCAATGAGCCAACCTTTGCCTGACGTAAAATATCTTACCAGTGACATGGCATGACGTGCTATTTCATCAATCATGCCATCTACTTTGTGGGTTAAATAAGTATAAGCTATAATACATGGAATAGCAACTGCCAAACCGCCAACAGTAGTAAGCAATGCAACAGAAACTCCACCTGCAATTTTTGCGTTTGTATCTGGAAGGCTTACATACTTGAAAACCGCCGAAAAAGATGAGAATAAACCGACAACAGTTCCAAAAAGTCCTATTAAAACCGCAACGGCACCCATAAATGCAATCATTCGCAAGTTTTTGTTTAAACGACTTACCTCAGGTCTTGTCGCAAATTCAATCACTTTTCCAAGCGATTCTTCCTCAAGATCACGATTGAGAATGGCAGTCTTTATAACGTTGGTAAGTGGACCCGGCTTTGATTCGCATAATGATATGGCGGTATCCAGATTATCTTTTTCCAGCATTTTATATATTCTTGAGATAAGGCGAGAGGGAATTATTTTTTCCCTTCGCAAAGCATAAAGTCTATCAAAGATTAGGGCATGGGCAATAAGAGAACAGAACAGTAATGGGATCATAAGGAATCCACCCCGCCCTAATTGCTTGAGACCTTCTATAATAAAATCAGTCATATAATATCCCGGTAATCAGTGATCAGTAGATCAGTAGGTCGGGTTGAGGAACGAAACCCAACTTACAAATCCAAGTAAAACATGCTGTCAGCTTGTTAAATAAAAACCAGAATTTAACATCTAAAATCTAAAACCTCACCGTCACACCCAGGTCAACCGTATTCCTCGGAAGTTTGTATCCGTTCCAAATTTGATAATCATCTTTTCCATTATAAAATTCAAGCGCAATAGATGCTTCTGCATTTTTGTTAAACGACTTCGTAACTTTAGGTTTCCAAAGCATATAACTTGACAGCTTTTTTCCTGCTTTATTTACATATCTTATGCCATAGAGTTCAGCAGATAAAGCTAATTTTAGCTCATAAGGAGCTGTATATACTATCGTAAATACTCCTTTATCCTTTGGTCTATAAAGAATAAGCTCATCTTTATTCTGAATCTCATGGACATAATCAATGCTTTGCTTTAGCTGATCGTTTAGCAACAGCAATTCCCATCCGAAATTGATTCCAGTTATATGTGTGCTTTTTATCGTATCAGGCATCCATGCGACGATCTCGTTTCCATCATTCCCAATCAGCCCTTTAGATTCCCTTAAATCCATTAAATCGCTTATATCCTTGTCAAATAAACCTATCTTGGCATTTAGCTTCTTCATAAAATTATATTTTAAGGATGCGTGGATATTCCATGCTCTTTCTGGATTTAGGCTTGGATCAAACCTTGTATAATCGCCTTCCATATAGACGTCATTAAGGCTTTGCTTTAGTATATACCTTTCTAAACCAAATTGCAATATCATTGATGAACCGAGTTGTGATGTCAGGAGAACATAAGGATTTGGATATAATGAAGTTTCCCTGCCTTCAATATCAAGTGAATTCTTGTGTGTATCAAGTGCTAGTTCAAGCCCGACCCCAAGTATAAACGGATATAGCTTGATGCGGTTATCACGGATATATAGCTTTACAATGGTCTCTTTGCTATCTTCATTCTCTGAATTTCCTGTGAAATGCTCAATCTTCAAACCTGTGTCTATTGGAGTTGATGGCATTAAGTATGTTCTGAGCGAGAAGTCAGTTTTTATATCTATTGCCTCATTTGAGTCTGTGGGAAGCGGACCTTCCATTCCCATTCTTGACACTTCTGCGCTAAAATTTGATTCAATATCATTAATATATCTCTGATTCCAGTCTGCTGAAATGGAGAATAACGATCTGTCGTTGGTATATTTGCCTTCGCCTATATCCAGATAATTCAGGTCCTTTGCCTTATAATTTAAGCCAGTTCTTAAATTCGTTTTATCAGTCTGAAAAGCAAAAAGCCCATCTAATTTATCAACCGTTAAGCCATCCATCTTTCTTTGCTTATCAAGCTTTGCCGCTCTTTGGCTTGATAGAGACGATCTTCCAATATCGAGAAGAATCTGAGAATTGCCAAATCCCTTTACAAGAAGCATTTGATAAGCCAATGCCGCAGGCAAACCGGGATACGCTGATAACATGAATATGAAATCATCTTCAGGGCTGACCGCTTTTTTCTGAGCTCTTTCTGGGGAAGTAACTGAAGGCAGATACCATAGGCGCTCTTTTTGTGTTAATGTGATATACATATCAACATCAGGTCTGGTTAATCCGTCAAATTTATCCTTCGGAATAACTAGCTGAGTTGAGTCCACTATGTCAATTTTAACCGGTGGCAGATCAATTGCTTTATCTTCTGTTTTTTCCGCTTCTTGTGCATAGGAAACTATTGTAATTGACAAAAGATAAAACACACCGATTATGAATAAGAGCCATTTATTTAATCTAAATTTACATTTCATTTAGCTAATTTCCCTCTTCCAACGATTACTCCCCAATTTGTTTCAATCTTTTTCTTGCAAACTCTATGGCATCATTCCAATCAGCCTTTTTCTGCTTATAATATTTCCCGCCGGGGTCAGCATAATCCTTTAGTATTTTTTTATACCAGGTAATTGCCTCTTTTGATTTGTTGACTTTTTCATAGCTATCTCCGGCTCTTGACAGCGCATAGACATCAAGATCAGGTTCGGAATATACAAGCGGAACTCTTAGATATGCCTCTGCCGCTTTCTCGTATTGACCGAGTTCATATAAGCTGTCGCCTTTATAATACTGCGCCCTTACGCTGATGTCCTTTTTATACGTCTTTGGATTGTCTAATATTTGGTCATAAATGCCTATGGCTTCCCTATATTTTTTCAATTGATGGAGTGCTAATCCTCGTGAAATATAAGCCTCCTGCAGATATTCGTTTTCCGGATACTTGCTAGACAACTTTTCGTAAGAGTCAATAGCCTTTTGCCAATCCGATAACTCCTCATCCACCTTGCCTATAGAGAACAGCGCCCTTCCCGCTTCAACTGACTGTGAATAATCTTTCACAACACGATCATAAGCGGATATTGCATTTTGAAGATTCCGATTTGGATTACTCTTTGTCCACCAGCATTGCCCAATCTCAAATGCGGATTTAGAGGCTGATGGGTCTTGCGGATATTTGGCGATAACTTTGTCAAACGCTGAAATTGCCTGTGGATAAGAGCCAAGCGCCTTATAGCTTATGCCAATATTATATTGTGCCAAAGCCGCCGCAGAACTATTGGGATAGTTGTCTATAACTGCCTGATATTCGGCTATCGCCTGAGCATGATTCTTTTTAGTAGAATTATAGTTGCCCAACTCCAATTGAACATCAGCACAAAGATCGCTGTTAGGGAAAGTCCTTAAAAGTGTTCTATATGCAGATATTGCCTCTGCGCTTTTCCCCTGCTGTTCATAAGCCTGAGCTATTGAATAAAGGGCGTCATCTGCAAGCTCATCAGTCGGATATTTCTCCGCCAATTCCTGATATGCCTTAATAGACTGGTCAAAACTCTCCATATTGTAATAGCTGTCAGCAACCTTAAACTGAGCTTTGGGGCGAAGCGGGCTTGTATTATATTCTCTGGGGATTCTGATGTAATTGGCAATTGCCTCTTTGTAATTCTTTAATCTAAAGTTTGATTCACCTATTAAAAATAATGCCTGATCCGATAATTCTGACCCTTTGTTTTGGGTAAGCATTTCATTTGCAGTTTTTATGGCGGATTGATATTCTCCCATCTTGTAAAAGCACCATGCGATCCTATATTTTGCATCATCAACCAGGTCGCTCTTGCTATAAGTCGCTATTACGACCTTGAATGAATCAATGGCAAACTGATATTTCTTGAGATTGATATAAGCAAAGCCTATATAATATTGGCACTTATCAAACAGATTGCTATTTTTATACGTTGACATTGTTTTTTGCCAAGCCTTTATTGATTCGTTATATGTGGATTGCCTTGCAGATTCATCTTGAATAGCGTTTGCCTGGCTAAAATAGGCAAGACCGATGCGATATTGAGCCTGATCGTTCCATTCACCTCCCGAATTATTATCCAACAGCTTTTGGTATTCGTTCTTTGCCTCATTAAAACGATTCAGCGCATAAAGCGATTCAGCTATATAAAACTGTGACTTATAAACATATTCGCCTTTTTGGAATTCACTGATAAGACTTTGGGCATTGATAATCGCATCTTGATATTTTCCGATCTCATAAAGCGAAACGACTTTCCAATAGCGAAGAGCATCCGCTTGAACGCCGGGCGTTTCTGAACCCTGAGATTCCGCAAGAATTTTGTCAATTGCAGCTAAGGCTTCATTATGCTTTCCCATACCAAAATATGAACTGACTATTTGGGATAATGCCTGTGTCTTAAACTCGCTGTTTGGGTATTTGCTCAGTAGTTGGCTAAAGGCTTCAACTGCTTCTGGTTGTCGTTTTAATTGCAATAGGCTTAAACCTTGCCAATATATAGCATCATCTCCATATTCCGAAGCGGGATCAACCTTTGTAAAATCTAGCAAAGCAGAATTATAATCCTGTTGCTGAAACCTGCATTGCCCCATATAGAATCTGGCGGGATTTGCCCATTCTGTATCCTTATAGCTGAGAACCAGCTTAAATTCTTTATATGCCTTTGTGTAGTCTTTCTCCATCAAGTATGTATAGCCGATGCTGTATTGTGCATCGTCGGCTGTCTGGCTATTTGGGTATAATTCCAGAATCTTTCCATATTCATAGCGCGCTTCTGGATATTTTTTCTGAGTATAAAGTATTTCTGCAATACCATACTGAGATTCTGCCAAGCCTTCTTTGAGATCAGGATATTCGTGCATATATCTGTCGAAGCTTCGCCTTGCTTCGTCAAGCATATTTAGCTCAATGAACGCCTGACCGATCTTTAATATTGATCTTGCGGCTAATTGTCTTGATTCTGAGTAATTATCCAAAACTTTCTGATAAGCAGTGATCGCATCTTGCCATTTTCCGAGTGAAAAACTACATTCTGCGGATAAAAACATTGATTCACCTGCTGATTGATTCTTGGGATATTTTTCAGCAAAGCTTTTAAATGCCTGCCCTGCCGGTTCATAGCGTTTCAGATTGTATAATGCCCATGCCCTGGAATATGTTGCAGTTTCAATGTCCTTTGCGGAAGGATAATCTTTCATCAAACGATCAAAGTATGTCAATGATTCTTGATATTTCCCAAGTTTATATAGCGACTCGCCGATCTGAAAAAGGATAAAGGAAACAGATTCCGGTTCTTTTATTTTCTGGAGAACCTCTTGATACGCCCCTATTGCTTCTTCTGATTTTCCTTCCTGCGCCCATGCGTCGGCGATTCCTCTTAGTGCATCTATTTGCAATTCACTTGCTGGATAATCGCTAAGAAGTCTCTTGTATTCCTCTATCGCCTTTGAGTGTTCTCCAAGCCGATAAGAGCAATATCCTATAAAAAGCCGTGCATCATCAGCTTTATCACTGCTTGGATAATTTTGGATAAACTTCTCAAAATGTTCTCCCGCCATCCTATATGCTGATTCTTGATAGAGATTATATGCGAAAGTATAGTCTTCATCCTCTCCGCAAAGAGCATTGTAAGCTATGCAAAATATCATCATCAATGACATGATAGTGATGATTATTTTTTTCATAAAAATCTTAACTCCTGTCATAAGCATTTATTTACTGGGCTTATGGGATTATGGCGTATAGGATTATGAAATCATGGTTCCCATACCCTTATAATCCCATATCCTTATAACCCTTTAACCGAAAACTGCTTAACAAACTTTATCAAAAATAATATTCACATTTAATTGCCTTATTATAACATTCATAGATTCAATTTTCAATCATTTTTTGCTAAAAACTATAAACTCAAAACTCAAAACTATCTATTCATCTTTTCTTCCCAATCGTGCATAGATATACCGATATTTCAGATTTCCCATCTATGCCGATAACAGAATTAACCTCATCGTCAAAAAATGCGCCGATAGAACAGCATCCCATCCCTAATGCTTCTACGGCAAGATAGGCATTTTGGCATATATGCCCTGCATCCATGTAGATATAGCGATAAGCGCGCTCCCTATACTTCCATTTTGATCGTGGCAAAACCGCAGTCCATATAAACGTCAGAGCTGAGTTATCTATCATATCCTGATCAAGCGCCGCATTGGTGAGTTCTATACCAAAATCGCCTTTTTTGACAACCTCAAGCCTATGCTTATATACGTCATAATGATAAATGCCTTGATCTACGTTTTCAACGCGTTTAGCCATTATGTAAGTCTCAATTGGATACAGCGCACCGGCTGATGGCGATGTTCTAAAGCTATAATTACCCCTTTGAGCAGTTATGCCTTGAATTGCCCAAAGCAATATCGCTAAATCATCAACAGATATTGCATCTTGACTATATTGGCGAATTGATCGCCTGCGTTGGATTACATCCCAAATAGACTCTCCTTGTGGCAGATTAAGTTCAGGCAATTCTATAATTTCTGCATTGGGATAGGTCTTATAGAATATTGATATGTCGGGGAATTGCATTCTTCCGCCAGACATGCGGTCCCTGTAATATTTCGTCTCGGAATGATAAATATCACCGATATTCTCTGACTTGCTCATCTTTTGATCTCCGTTCTTTACTACTTGCCGAATTGAAGAATTAGGAAATAGAACGCGGATAGCGCGGATCAAGCGGATTTTCGCAGATTATGCCATTTTAATAGATAGGAATTTATTTTTGCCATTCTGGACGAAGCGAAGAATCTCTTAAACATTGCATTAAAAAGATTTTTCGCTCCAATTATTGAATCTATCCGCGTTGATCCGCCAAATCTGCGTCATCAGCGTTCTATTCCTATGATTTCATCCATTCATGCTGTTTAACCATTCCGTTTACATACCCGATGGCATAAGCAGAGGCAATCTCATTTGCTTGTTCACCAACGACCTTAGGCGAATGTTCTGGCAAAACGACGGGATCGTTTCCTGTCCGTTTAAGAGAATCAGCCAGCCTATCAATAATTATCGGAAGGTTTATTTCACCTTGTCCTATATGAACGTCAACCCATTTATTGCCCTCTTCTACTTTTATATCCCGTATATGCACCATAAAAAGACGATCTCTAAGCACGTCAAACGTTTTATCTATGTCTTGCTGAATATCCGCCATAGAAACGATTTGAAGACATCCAAGACACATATTAATTCCAATATATTTACTCGGCACAGCATCAAATAACTGCTTGAAGGTTATTCTATCTCTGACTATATATTCAGGCGACCAACCTACATGACTGGCTATCTTTACATTGCTTTTTTCCGCATGTTCGGCTAATTCATGATAAAATTTAATTATGCGATCCCATTCTTGATAAAGACTTTGTGCGCCTGATGATTTAAGAGCGCAGAATAGATGCCCAATTTCAATGCCGGCGTCACCAATTCGCTTTATTCTGTCGTAGAATCCCTGCAATTCAGCTTTTTGGGGTGCATCAGCAAAAATCATATCTTCCTTAATCCAACCGAGTTCCATCATTGCAAGCGTTATGCCTTCTTTAGCAAATTGCTCTTTGAAGGCAGAAAGATCATCTGCCCAATGCCCTGAGCATAGATACTTTATGTCAAATGCGTGACAATAATCTATTGTTTTACCTATATCATTACCGATAACGCCGAAGTGTGTCGCTAGTCTCATTGTTATCCCTCCCACTTTTCATTAGGCACTGTAAAATTTAGAAAAACCACAGAGGCACAAAGAGTTGAAAGTTAAAGGTTTAAGGTTAAAAGTTGAAAACAGATACTTCATTAAAATAGACATTTCTTAACCTTTAACCTTCAACTTTTTAACCTTTAACCAATTTCGTGTCTCCGTGTTTATTCTCATTTTATTTTTTTCGTGGCTAAAAATATCAAGCAAACAGATCAAGCTGATCATTTGTCACTTTACGAACAGTCCTTGCATCAAGACGTTCTACGCCATTGTGGGATGCGGATCCATCGCAATAATCCGCCCTTGTAAACTCTAATATAATCTCCATAGGTTTTGACAACACATACGGACGTGCATCTTTTACTATTGATATTGCACGGCGTGCAGATTCTTTTATCCGTGATCGTGCTTCTTCAAGATCAACGAGTTTTGCACGATTGCGCCCAACGCCTGTCTTTACAATGGCAGTCTCAATAGGATTGAAGAATTGCCTTGCCTCAACACATGCCGCTTCATCTCCGCTAACCATAACAAGCGGAATCCCAAACGCACCGGCGACCATTGCCCACTGTCCAAGTTCACCCATTTTGCGTCTGTTTACCGAATAGTTAAACCACGTCAATGATGATTGTGTGTGATCCAGAAAACCATTTATCGTGCCAGCCATTGCATGCGCACCGATGAAAAATGTCGCATTATAGCTTTCGTCCATAATGCCCCACCATTTTTTATTCGGTTTGGTGTCATTTTCTGCCCTTTTATCCAGCATATCTAGGATAAAGTTACCGCCACCGCCATGGCTATCAAGAACCGTCACGTGATCTGCCCCGCCCAAAAATGCGCCGTCAACTGCGGCATTGAGATCGTGCATCAGATTCTCCAACGCTTCACGATGTCTGGCATGATCACGAGCCATCATGTCTATATTGTCAATACCGCTTATGCCCTCAAGATCAGTGTGTATATAAATCTTCATGTTTCCCTCCTAATGTTTCACCGAATTAGTTTTTTTATATTAACCCTCATCCTAACCTTCTCCCTGAATGGAGAAGGAATAGTTCCCTCTCCCGCTTGCGGGAGAGGGTTAGGGTGAGGGAAATTAAATCCAAAAAGCTAATTCGGTCAATCACTACCTTACTACATTTTCCAGCAATTCAAGAATGACTCCCAATGATTCCGTTCCATCAACGTAGGCATATCTCCCGCCTGTATAATCGCCTTTTTGCACAGGCTTTATATTTTTGCCATCAAGATACTCAATTACTCCATCCATTCCCTTAACCTGAAAAGCTATATGGTGAACACCTTCACCGTGTGTATCCAAAAATTCTTTCCATGTGCTTGGTTCGCTAATCGGTTCAATAAGCTCAAGCGAAAGAGAACCCATATTAAAGAATGCCAATTTAGCCCTAGCTTGTGTTGAAGACCCACGAAACTTAGTATGTGCCTTATCTTCTGTATCAGTGATTATTATGTTTGGCACATCCATACCAAAAACGTCGGCATAAGCTTGGGCAGTTTTTTCAATATTACGAACGACAATTCCTATCTGGCAGATCACGTTTGTCCCAAATCCCTTTTGATCCATCAAAACAACCTCCTTTATATTAACGTAATCGTTGAAAAATGCAAAAAATCAATAAAAACAACCCCCTAACCCCCTTTAATAAGGGGGAATAAATCAAGTCGTCAT
>ERZ1292640.1536-Hain-H43-02um-R1-1536-length-18996-cov-4_pt2 | contig 12092 bp, 8 predicted proteins | sample MGYA00564404_ERZ1292640 | MGnify/ENA primary metagenome ERZ1292640 (study PRJEB36523, sample SAMEA6512636) | groundwater metagenome | collected 2019-01-08 | study: AquaDiva: Metagenomics assemblies of 32 groundwater samples | reverse complement strand
GACCGGAGCCAAACGCTTCAGGGCGAACATCGGGGACGCTCCTTCGTTGAGGTGCCTGGCTGGCAGAGAAAGCTAGTGTAGCGGACCGGCCCCACCCGGGCCGTGACCCATACCACAAACTTACCGCTATCCGGGGCGCCTGCTACCGTGGCCGAAGACCGGCGCGGGTGCCGGGCGGCAGCCCGGCACCCGCGTGCGGTCAAGCCTTCGCGACCGCCTCCACCTCGTCGACCGCCTTCTTCAGGATCTCGATGATCCGCCGCGTGCGCTCGTCGTCGGGCCCGGCGCGCCACGCGTGCCGGTACGCCAGCCCCGCGAGCCGCGCGAACGCCTCGTTCAGCTCCCCCATCGTCCCGCCCGCAACGCTGCGCACCGCCGCGCGCACCCGGTCGAGGATCTCGTCCAGCGTATCGCGATGCTCCTCGAGAAAGCGCTCCCCCTCCGGCGTGACGTGGTAGACCTTCTTCCCCTCGGCCTCCACGATCCGCACCAGGCCCTGGTCCTCGAGCAGCTGCAGCGTCGGATAGACGGTGCCGGCCGAGGGTGTGTACCAGCCGCCCAGCTTCTCCTCGAGCGCCTTGATGATCTCGTAGCCGTGCCGCGGCTTCTCCTTGAGCAGTCGCAGGATCACGTACTTCATCTCCCCCGACTCGAACATCTGCCGGCGCCGGGGGCCGCGCCCCGTTCGCCCTTCGGGCGGCCAGCAGAAAGCCCACGCCCGTGGGCCGAATCCCGCCGCGAACATCCTGCCGAACCCGAAATCCCAGTCGTCGCGTGTCATAAGGCACCTCCCGGCCATCGGATACGCCCCGTAAGATGTATCGTACGTCATATCGTACGTCATAACGTAAGATATGTCGCGGATGTTTCGCAAGACGGGGAGCCCGCGGTTGCGGCGAATTAACGAGCGAGGAAGATTGGCCGCCTATGGCGCGGCCGATGCCTCCCGGCCACCGTGCTGGCCATCGCGACGTCCTAGTGCACGCGCGGCGACCCGCGCCGCCCCCGCGGTCTCTGGCCCAGCCCACCGCCGCCCCGCTGGAGCCACCCCAGCCTCCAGAACACTCCCAGCAGCACCGCCGCCACGAAGCCCATCGTCCCGAGCACCGCGAAGTACGCCCAGCGCACCTTCAGCTCGGGCATGGTGTCGAAGTTCATCCCGTAGATGCCGGCGATCAGCGTGAGCGGGAGGATGATCGCCGATACGACGGTCAGGACGCGCGCGATGTCCCCCGTGCGCTGCGCCGCCCTGGCCTGGATCTGGCCGATCACGCCGTCCAGCAGGTCGCGCGAGGAGTCGATGGAGTCGCGCACCGCCACCGCGTTCTGGAGCATCTCGTGATAGAACTGTCGCGCCTCCTCGCTCACGAAGATGCTGCGCTTGGTGGCGAGGAGCATCAGGACGATGTGCAGGCTCGCCGCCAGCTTCTTGAGCATCAGGATGTTCTTGCCGACGACCGAGATCTCGTGCGCGAGATGGCGCGGGTCGCCGCTCACCACCTCCTCCTCGAGATGGTCGAGGAAGTTGTCGTTCGCGAGGTTGAGGTGGGCGAAGTCGTAGAGGCAACGCTGGAGGAACAGGAAGGCGATGAACCCTTGCGTCCTCCCCCACAGCCGGAAGCTCTCGGCGCAGACGTCGCGGATCTCCCGGACCGCGTCCACGTCGCCGCGGTGGTAGGTGAGGACGAAGTCGTCGCCGATGACGAGGATCATCCGGACGACGTCGATCTCGCGCAGGCCGTGCGAGGTGTCGAGGTGCAGCTCGGGATCCTCGACCTCGTAGAGATAGAAGGCGAGACAGTCCGGGCGCTCGACGATGCGCGGGAGGATCTCCTCCTCGTCGAACTGGCTGACGAGGACGAGGTCGATTCCCAGCCGCCGCAGGACGTCGTTCAGGGCGCCGATGTCGGGGCCCTGGATGTCGATCCACGAGAAGACGCGGGGGTCCTTGAGCTCCTGCTCGAGGTTCGCGAGGTCGAAGGGTGCCGTGGCCTTCGTCTCGCGGTTGAAGCTCACGGAGAAGACGGCCGTCTCGGCCGAGCCGGCCGTTGCGGTCCCGCGGCTGAGGGTCATGGCCTCAAATGCTGGCGTGCGGGGCCGGGCTGTCAATAGCCGCCCCGCCGTTTCACAAGGCGACCGCGTCGCCAAAGGCCCGGCCCCCGCGTATTTTCCCGCGACCTCCTGACCGGATACGCCATGACCGCGCTCCGCCGCCCGTTGGTGGCCCTCGCCGCCGCGCTCGCTCTCGCACCGCGTCTCGCCGCGCAGAACCCGCGCTTCGACTTCTACGCGCGCGGCCCGTACCGCGCCGAGGTGCCGCGGCCCGCCACCCTCCTCGGCTACGAGCCCGGCGAGTTCCACACCAACTACGGCAACATGGAGCGCGTGGTCCAGGCGATCGCGCAGGCGGCGCCCGACCGCGTGCGGGTGATGACGTATGGCCGCAGCGAGGAGCGCCGCACGCTGTACCTCATCGCGGTGTCGAGCCCCGAGAACATCCGCCGGCTCGACGAGATCCGGGCGCAAACCGCCCGCCTCGCCGACCCGCGGACCACCGCGCCCGCGGACGCGCAGGCGATCATCCAGGGCCTGCCCGCGACGGTGTGGCTCAACTACGCCAACGACGGGAACGAGAGCGCCGCCTTCGAGGCGGCGATCCAGGTGCTCTGGCAGCTGGCGGCGTCGAACGAGCCGGCGACGCTGGAGATCCTCCGAAACGCGGTCGTGCTGATCAACCCGGCCCACAACCCCGAGAGCCACGAGCGGTTCGTCGCCTGGTACAACGCCTTCGGCACCGGCGCCGCCGATCACGCGGCCATCGAGCACGACGCGCCCTGGGGAATGAGCACCAACAACAACCACTACCAGATCGATCTCAACCGCGACGCGCTCGCCCTGTCGCAGCGCGAGACCCAAGCGATCGCGCGCGCGGTGCTCGCGTGGCACCCGCAGGTCTTCGTGGACCACCACGGCCAGCTGTCGCAGTTCTACTTCCCGCCCTGGGCGCTGCCGGTGAACCAGAACGTCCCGCCGCAGACCGCGCGGTGGACGGAGACGTTCGGCCGCGGCAACGCGGCGGCGTTCGATCGCTACGGCTGGCAGTACTTCGTGCGGGACATCTTCGACCTGTACTACACGGGCTACTGGGACTCGTGGCCCGCGCTCAACGGCGCGACGGGGATGACCTACGAGACCGACGGCGGCGGCGACATGGGCTTCAACTGGCGCCGCGACGACGGCAGCACCGCCACGCTTCGCGGCGCCATCGCCAAGCACGTCACGGCCTCGCTCGCCACGGCGGAGACCGCGGCCCTGAGCCGGGTGGAGCGGCTGCGGGACTACTACGACTTCCGCCGCACCGGGATGGAGGAGGCGCGCCGCGAGCCGATGAAGCGGATCGTCCTCGTGCCCGGCAACGACCCGCGGCGTGCCGCGGAGCTGGTGGAGATCCTGCTGCGCGACGGGATCGAGGTGAGCCGGACCCGGGCGGCGTTCACCGCGCCGCTGGCGCACGACTACCTCGCGCCCGCCGGCCGGGCCGTACGCCAGGCTTTCCCCGCCGGGAGCTATGTCGTCGAGCTCGCCCAGCCGCAGAAACGGCTCGCCAGGGCGATCCTCGAGCCCGCGACCGCGCTCGACCGGGAGTTCGTGCGCGAGCAGCTCGCGCGCCGGGCCCGCAACGCGCGGCGCGGCGAGGACGCGGACCACGAAGGCTACCAGTTCTACGACATCACGGCCTGGTCGCTGCCGTACACCTTCGGTATCGAGGCGTGGTGGACGGAGGATACGACCGCTGTCGGCGGCGAAGCGTTGGCGCTCCCGGAGGCCGACGACCCGGCGGCGGAGCTGGCACCCGTGGGGGGCGTCGCGGGCGGCCAGCGCGCTCGCTCCGCCTACGTGTTTCCCAACGACCGCAACGGGGCGGGCGCGCTGGCGATGGCGCTGCTGACCGGCGGCTACCGGGTGGCGGTGGCGACGCAGCCGGTGCGCGCCGACGGGCGCGTGTACCCGCGCGGCACCTTCATCGTGCGGATCGAGCGCAACCCGGAGTCGGTGCACGACAGCATCGGGCCGTGGGCGGCGCGCTTCGGCGTGGAGGTGACGCCGGTGCAATCGGCGTACGCGGACAGCGGCGCCGCCGGCATCGGTGGTCGGGAGGTCGCCTCGCTCAGGGCGCCGCGGATCCTCGTCGCGGCGGGCGACGGGGTGTGGGAAACCGAGTACGGCGCCCTGTGGTACGTCCTCGAGCGCGTGCTGCGCGTGCCGTTCACGCCGGTGCGCGTCGGCGCGATCGGCTCGCTGGACAACTTCGACGACTACAACGTGCTGATCTTCCCGGGCGGCTCCGCGGCCCGGTACGAGCGCGAGCTGGGCGAGTCAGGCATCGCACGGCTCAAGGGATGGATCGAGCGGGGCGGCACGTTCATCGGCTGGCAGGGCGGCGCGCGGTTCGCGATGCGCAAGAACGTGAACTGGACCAGCGTGCGCATCGTCGGTTCGGACGAGGACTCGACGAAGGCCGACACGACCGTGGCCCGCGACACGACGCTGGCGCCCGACCAGCTTCCCGGTCCACCGCTGGTCCCCGCGACGGCCGATGAGGGCAAGAAGCCGCTCGAAGTGCCGGGCGCGATCTTCCGCGCGACGCTCGACCGCAGCCACTGGCTCACCTTCGGCTACGAGCGGGACCAGCTCCCGGTCATGGTGAGCGGCGACCAGTTCTTCCGCCCCTCGCGCGCCGGGGCGAACCCGGTCGCGTTCACCGGCGACAGCCTGCTGATCTCCGGCTTCGAGTGGCCGAACAACACCGAGCGGCTGCTGAAGAACACGGCGTGGGCCGCCGTGGAGCGCCACGGCACCGGCAACGTGGTGCTGTTCGCGCACAGCCCGGTGTACCGGCTGTTCTGGCGCAGCACCTACCGGCTGCTCGAGAATGCGATGTTGATGGGTACGGGAAGGTAGGAGCGCGAGAAGTGAGAGGCGCAACGTGATTAGGTGAGGGGTGAGGAGAGGGTGAAGCGCGGCATCGTGCCGCGGAGCGGACCCGCCTCACCCAATACTAATCACCCAGGCGCCTCTCACCTCTCGCGTCTTCAGGCCTCGTTGACCACCCTGATCCTCTTCGGCCCCTCGATCCGGATGCGGGGCGGCTCCTGCAGCTCGAAGTTGTTGTGCTCCACCCGCCACCCACGCTCCGGCATCCGGCCGCTCAGCGTCTGACGCCGCTTTTGCCGCATGATCTCGAACCCCACGGTTTCCCGCGGCTCGTAGGTCCCCAGGATCCGCATCGCGTGCGACGGGCTCGTGGGCCGGCGCCCGCCGATCGAGAGGATCACGTCGCCGGCGCGGAGGCCGAGGGCCGTGTCGCTGCCGACGTCCACGACGAGCAGCCCCTCCGAGGTGCCGAAGTACTCCGCGAGCCCGGGGTTCACGCGCACCAACTCGAGGTCACTCACCGGCCCGCCAAGAACGGTGACCCGCATGCGCTCGAGCCCCTCTGGCGAGAGCGGCATTCCCGGCACCATCCCCCGCAGCCCCGGAATCCGCATCCGCGTGACCATGCGGTCCACATCCGACTCCTCGGCCACGAAAGTGACCTGGACCGTCCGGCCGCCGCGGCGCAGCTCGAGCCGCACCGTGTCGCCGCCGTCGAGCCGCGAGGCCAGCCGGATCAGGCGCAGCCCCGGCCGCGACTGGTCCTCAGCCTCCTCTTCGTCGCGGCCCACGGCGCTCGAAGTGAGCCGCGTCCCGTTCAACCGGACCACGACGTCGCCCGTCTGCACGCCGGCGCGGTCCGCCGGGCCTCCCGGCGTGACGCCCGCCACGCGCGCGCCAATCGAGTCGCGCGCCGCGTCGGCGGTCAGGTCCACGAGGATCCCGAGCCGGCCGCGCCGCATGTCGATGCGGAAGTCCTGGGGATCGAATGAGAACGTGAAGCTGCGCTCGCGCGTCCGGACACGTGCCGTGTCCTGCGCCGCCGCGCTCCCAGCCACCGCCGCAAGTAGTGTCGCTGCCAGAATGAGCCGTCGCATGTGAAACCCCAGTCGAAAGTTGAAAGTCAAAGCCCGGCGACGGCGGCCCGGGTTTCATGCACGTCCACCAGCGCCGACAGGATGCCGGCGCGCTGCTGCCAGAGATCCACGATCCGTCCCGGCTCGCGGCGCCAGGTCGACGGGTCGCCGAGGGCGGCGTCGAGGCGCGAAACGCGCTCCTCGAGGTCCGCCACCACGCTCGCCGCGTCGCCGCCGAGCGCGCGCTGCGCCGGCGTGAGAGCCCGCAGCGTCTGTTCGAGGGCCTGGGAGCGGGCCATCGCGGTCGCGAGCGCGGCGCGCTCAGACGCCACATCCGGCGCGGCCGGCCGCATCGCGACGAAGCTCAGCGCAGCGAGCGCCGCGGCGGCCGCGAGGCCCACGGCGCCGTTCATCCGGCGGCGGCGCCGCTCACGCTTCGCCTGCGCCGCCACCATCGCCCAGCGGTCCCGCGGCGCCGTGAACGACGGCAGCGCCTTGAGCCGCGCCCGCATCTGCTCCAGCCGGAACAGCTCGGCCGCGCAGGCGCGGCACTCGGCGACGTGCGCCCGAATCCAGGCGCTCCCCTCGCCGTCGCGCAGCGCCAGTAGCTCCTCCGTCGTCCCGTGCCGGATCTCGCTCATGCCGATGCTCCTTCGCCGAGCCAGCGGCGCAGCTTCTGGTGCGCCCGCGCGAGCTGCGACTTCGAGAAACTCGTCGTCATGCCCATCAGCTCGGCAATCTCCTCATGCGTGTAGCCCTCGACGTCGTGCAGCCACACGACTGCGCGGGTCCGCTCGGAAAGCTGCTCCAACGCCTGCTCGAGATCGAGCCGGAGCGGCAGGTCCTCGCCGCGTGCTCCGATCCGCCCCTCGAGCGCGGCATCCAGCTCCTCGGTCTCCCGCACCTTCTCGCGGCGGTAGCGCATCAGCGCCTTGCTCGCCGCGATCGTCCGGATCCAGCCCCACAGGCTCCCTTCCCCACGCCACGTCGCGATCGAACGGCACACCTCGAGGAAGGTCTCCTGGAGGACGTCCTCCGCGTCCTCGGCCGTCTTCGTGAGCCGCCGGGCGAACGTGTACACGCTCCGCTCGTACGCCCGGTAGAGGTGTTCCAGGGCGCCGAAGTCTCCCGCCTTGGCCCGCGCGGCAAGGCTCCTCGCCTCGGCCAGCGGCAGCGACTCGCTCATGACGGTCACGTTAATGAGATGCGCCGGGTGAGGAGAAGGTCGCAGGGTGGGAAAGCGTGAGAGGTGAGGAGGGCCAGGGTGATTAGGAGTAGGTGAGAGGGCTGCCTGCTGCGGCACGGTGCCGCCGGGCCACACCCGCCTCACCCCTCACCTAATCACCTTGGCGCCCCTCACCTCTCACGTATCTAAGTCATTCAAACCACGATATTTACAAGCCTATCCGGAACGAACACGACTTTCCGCGGCGCCTTCCCCTCGGTGAACTTCCTGACGCCCGGATCGGCCGCAGCGGCGGCGACCGCTTCCTCTTCCGGGGTGCCGCGCGGCAGGCTCACGCGGGCCCGCACCTTCCCGTTGACCTGCACCACGAACTCGACGGAGCCGGCAGTCGCCAGCGCCGCGTCGAAGGCCGGCCAGCGGGCGTCCGCCACCGACGTCTGATGGCCGAGCAGCTCCCAGCACTGCTCGGCGAAGTGGGGGGCGTAGGGGGCGAGCATGATCGCGAGGGGCTCGAGCAGGTCGTTCGTGGGCTCGCCCTCGCGGAGCATGTTCACATACTCCATCATCGCCGCGATCGCCGTGTTGTAGTCGAGCGCGGCGGTGTCGTGCGTGACCTTCTGGATCGTCTGATGCAGCTTGCGCACGATGGCTTCTGCCGACTGCCGACCATCTTTGCTGACTGCACCCTCTGACGGCTGACGGCTGACCGCTTCGATCAATCCCCAGACCTTGTCGAGAAACCGTCGGATGCCGCTGATTCCCGCGTCTCGAAAGTCCCCGCCCTCCTGGTACGGGCCGAGGAACATCAGGTACATCCGCAACGTGTCGGCGCCCCACTGCTCGAGGTACCGGTCGGGGACGACGACGTTGCCGCGCGACTTCGACATCTTGGCGCCGTCCTTCACGATCGTGCCGTGGGCACGGAACTTCGTGAACGGCTCCTCGAAGTGCACGTGCCCGAGGTCGTGCAGCGCCATCGTGATGAAGCGCGAGTACAGCAGGTGCAGTACGGCGTGCTCGTTGCCGCCGATGTACGAGGCGACCGGGAGCCACTTCCGCGTGAGCGCCTTGTCGAATGGCACGTCGTCGCGGTTCGCCGACGGGTAGCGCAGGAAGTACCACGCCGAGTCGAGGAAGGTATCCGAGACGTCGGTTTCCCGCCGGCCGGTCTTCCCGCACTGCGGGCACGGCACGCGGTACCACGCCTCGTGCCGCGCGAGCGGCGAGACGCCCGAGTCGTCGGGCCGCGTGTCCTCGACCAGCGGGAGCAGCACCGGGAGGTCCCGCTCGGGCACCGGGACGGCGCCGCACGCGTCGCAGTGGATGATCGGGATCGGCGGACCCCAGTAGCGCTGCCGCGAGACGCACCAGTCGTGGAGCCGGTAGTTCACCACCGCCTCGCCGAGCCCGCGCTGGGCGAGCTTGGCCGTGATGGCGCGCTTGGCCTCCTCCCACGGCATCCCGTCGAACTCGGCGCTGTTGACGAGCCGGCCGCCCTCGACGTCGGGCTCGGCGGCCGCGAGCGGCGTGGTCGCGTCCTGGCCCGCTCCAGCGATCACGCGGGGGGTCGCGAGGCCGAACTTCTGCGCGAACGCGAAGTCGCGCGGATCGTGCCCCGGCACGGCCATGATCGCGCCGGTACCGTACTCCATCAGCACGTAGTCGGCGATCCAGATCGGGATGCTCTCGCCGGTGGCCGGGTTGCGCGCGTAGGCGCCGGTGAAGACGCCGGTCTTCTCCTTGTCGCCCACCTTCCGCGACACGATGTCCTGCTTCTCCACCAGCCGCCGGTAGGCGCTCACCTCGCCCTGGCACTCGGCGGTCGTGAGTTCGGGCACGAGCGGGTGCTCGGGGGCGAGGACCATGTAGGTGGCGCCATAGAGCGTGTCGGGCCGCGTCGTGAAGACGGTGATGCGCTTGCCGCCCGGCGTCTCGAACACCAGCTCGGCGCCCTCGGAGCGGCCGATCCAATTGGTCTGGAGGAGCCGCGTCGACTCCGACCAGTCGAGCGTCGCGAGGTGGCCCAGAAGCCGCTCGGTGTACTTCGTGATCGTGAAGAACCACTGCTCGAGCACGCGCTGCTCGACCTTCACGTCCGGGTGGCGCTCGCAGTAGCCGTTGATCACCTGCTCGTTCGCGAGCACCGTCTTGCAGGCCGGGCACCAGTTGACCGCCGCGCGTTTCCGAACCGCGAGCCCCGCCTTGTAGAGCTGCAGGAAGATCCACTGCGTCCACTTGTAGTAGGCGGGATCAGTGGTCGAGAGCTCGTAGCGCCAGTCGACCATCAGACCCACGCGCTTCAGCTGCTCGCGGAACCGTGCGACGTTGCGCGGGATCAGCTCGGCCGGGTGGACGCCGAGCCTGAGCGCGTAGTTCTCCGAGTGGATCCCGAAGGCGTCGAAGCCCAGCGGCTGGAAGACGTCGTCGCCGCGCAGGCGCCGGAAGCGGCCGTAGATGTCGGCACCGGTGAACGCGAACACGTTGCCGACGTGCAGACCCTCGGCCGAGGGGTACGGGAACATCATGAGGTTGAAGAAGGGGCGCGCCGCGCCACCGAGGTCGGTGTGGTTGGTGCCCCGCTCGTCCCAACGCTGTTGCCACTTCCGCTCGACCGCTTGCGGGTCGTAGGCGGCGGAATCGCGCTCGGCCATAACGGCCCAAACTTAGCGGCTTGCGGCGACTTGGGGCCATCCCTACCTTGACCCGCGTATGCCCTCCTTCGCGCGCCGCCGCGCCGACCGCAGCCTCCAGAGCACTCTCGTTTCGACCGGGATCAGCGCCGCCGTCCTCGTGGTGGCGGCGAGCGCGGCGTTGTCGTGGCGGGTGGCGCGACGGTTCCTGGAGCGCGACGCCGACCGCAGGCTGGCCGACACGGCGCAGCGCGCCGGCGCCCTGATCGCGCTTTACCTGCGCGAGCGCCGGTCCGAGCTGGAGCTGCTCGGCACGACGCCGACGATTGTCGGCGCCGCCGAGGCGGCTGAGGCGGTGGCGGCGCAGCGGGGGCTGCCGCTGCTCTCGACGCCGCAGCTCGAGCGGCAACTGGCGGCGACGCGCTCGCTCGAGGTGGACCCCGCAGCCGAAGCGTTCCTCCGCCAAGTGGCGGCGCGCTCCGACTTCGCCGAGCTGTTCGTGACCGAATCGCACGGTTTCAACGCCGTCACCACCAACCGCGCGGCGGACTTCGTGCAGAGCGACGAGGAGTGGTGGCAGCGCGCGTTTCGCGGCGAGAGCTACCAGTCCGACGCGTCGTACGATTCGTCGGCGCAGCTGGTGTCGATCGAGATGGCGGCGCCGGTGGTGGGGCGCAGCGGGCGGCGCTCCGGCGTGATCAAGGGAGTGTTCGACCTCTCGCGCCTCTCGCGCCTGGTGGTGGCGTCCGACGCCTCGACCGGCGCCTCGCTCCAGGTCGTCAACGAGCGCGGCGCGCTGATCGTCGGCGCCGAGGGCGCGCCGCTCCTGCAGCGCGTCCCGCAGGCAGACGAGATCCCGCTGGCCGACACGGCGGCCTTTGCGACGCTGGTGGGCGCCGGCGGCCGGATGGAGCGGGTGGTCACGACGCGCGTCACCACGGGACGCTGGTGGGTGGTGGTGCGGCAGCCGGTGGCGCGGGCCTACGAGGCGGTGAACGCCATCGGCCGGCTGATCCTCGTGGCGGCGATCGTACTGATGGCGCTGGTGGCGGCCGCGCTGACCGCACTCGGCTCGTGGCTCAATCGTCGCGTGACCAGGCCGGTCGAGCGCCTGGCGATGGCGGCCAGCGCGGTCGCGCAAGGCGACCTCTCGCACGAGGTGGGGCTCGAGCGTGGCACGGCGGAGGTGACCCACCTCGGCGCGTCGCTCAATGGGATGGTGGGCGCGCTGCGGCGGCTGGTGGGTGCCATCCGCACCGCGGCCGACGAGGCCGCGGCGATGGCCGCACAGATCAGCGCCTCGACCGAGGAGATGGCGGCGGCCGGCCAGGAGATGTCGAACACGACGCAGGACCTCTCGCGCCGCGCGCAGGAGCAGGCGGAGGTGGTGAAGGCGGTGGCGCAGGACGCCAATCGCATTCTCGCGATCGCCCAGCGGCTGGCCGTGACGGCGCGCGACGCGGCGGTGCGCAACGCGCATCTGGCGCAGACGGCCGAGCAGCATCGGGCGCAGCTCGAGGCGAGCGGCGCGACGCTCGAGGCCCTCGCCGCCGACGTCGAGAAGAGCGCCGCCGAGGCGACGGCGCTGATGGAGGCGTCACAGCAGATCTCGAAGTTCGTCGCCCAGACCAAGGCGATCGCGACGCAGACCAACATGCTGGCGCTCAACGCGGCGATCGAAGCCTCGCGCGCGGGCGAGCAGGGGAAGGGCTTCGCCGTAGTGGCCGACGAGGTGCGCAAGCTGGCCACCCAGGCGGCGCAGGCGGCGGTGACGACCGAGGGCACGGTGCAGCAGGTGCTACGGCGAGTGAAGAGCGCCCACGAGGCGATGACCCGCGCCGCGAGCGGCGGCGACGCGGCCCGCAAGGCGGCACGGACGGTCGGCGAGGGACTCGCGTCGGTCGCCACGGCCGCGCGCGCGAACGACGCCTGGACGGGCGAGATCAACGCCGCGGCGGCCGACTCGGAACAGCTGCTGGGTGAGATCGCGTCGAAGCTCGGTCAGCTCTCGGCCAGCACCGAGTCGTTCTCGGCGTCGGCCGAGGAGATCGCCGCCAGCTCGGAGGAACAGACGGCGACGACCCAGGAGATCGCGGCTTCGGCGCAGGCGCTGGCGAACGCGGCCGACCGGCTCCAGTCCGCGGTGCAGTCGTTCCGCCTGCAGGTGGGCCGGCCGCTCGAGGAAGCGGCCGACTAGGCGCCTAGTCTAGACCGCCGCCCGCGCCCCCAGGTCCACCTGCCAGACGCCGGTCACCTCCGGGAGCC
>ERZ1292640.3567-Hain-H43-02um-R1-3567-length-12096-cov-5_pt1 | contig 12096 bp, 13 predicted proteins | sample MGYA00564404_ERZ1292640 | MGnify/ENA primary metagenome ERZ1292640 (study PRJEB36523, sample SAMEA6512636) | groundwater metagenome | collected 2019-01-08 | study: AquaDiva: Metagenomics assemblies of 32 groundwater samples | reverse complement strand
TGACCGAACGGTTGCTCTCGGGCCTGGGGTTCTAAGCCCCCGGCGGGCTGATTTTGCTTGCGTCGGACGCCCGGCTCTGCTATATGGTAGAGACTTCAACGGTGGGGGCTGAAGCAGGAGATTGAGTGGGGAAGAGTACGCTGCTCGCAACGGCGCTCATTGGCTTTGTCCTGATATGGACAGGGCCGGCCCTGGCAGAGATCTATTATCGGATCGACGAGAACGGGGTCGCCCGCTTTACCAATGCCCCGACAACACCTGACTATCGGCTGCTCCAGCCAGGGGTCCTGCCCTCCGCATCACGCCTCACGGCTTCCAGCATCGATGGGTTGATCGAGGCATTCGCCGCCGAGCACAGCATCGACTCTGCCCTCATCAGGGCGGTCATCAGGGCGGAATCCAACTTCAATCACCGGGCCGTCTCTCGCAAGGGGGCGCAGGGATTGATGCAGCTCATGCCTGCCACGATCTGGCGGCTTTCAGTGGGGGATGCCTTTGACCCCCACGAGAACATCGGAGCCGGCGTCCGCTATCTGCGGAAGCTCCTGGACCAGTTCCAGGGCGACTTGACGCTGGCGCTGGCCGCGTACAACGCCGGGGAGAACGCTGTCCTCCGCTACAGCGGCGTCCCTCCTTATCAAGAGACCCGCGAGTACGTCAGGAAGGTCCTGAGCCTGTACCGGCGAACGCGGGGAGAGCCTTCGAGGATCCGGGTGGCCAGCGCAGTGTCGCGAGCTGCCGAGTCGCCGCCGCCTCCCCCCCCGCCACCGCCCCCTGCCCTCTACAAGGCACTCGAGGCGTCAGGCACGATCCTCTATTCCAATATTCCCCCCATCGTCCGCGTCGCCACAGGCCCTTGACACCCCACACGCCCCACCCCTTTTGCCTTGACAAGGCAAGGGCGCGGGATTACCATTTCCGCTGACTTAACCCATCTTGCCACCCTCCATGAAAGGAGTCTCAGGGTGAAGCGCCTCATCGACGTAGACCCGGAAATCGCTGAAGTTATCCGGCTCGAGACCGAACGCCAAGCCACCAAGCTGGAGCTCATCGCCTCGGAGAACTTTGTGAGCGCCGCGGTGATGGAGGCGGCGGGCTCCACCCTGACCAACAAGTATGCCGAGGGCTACCCGGGGCGGCGCTACTATGGGGGGTGCGAGTTCGTTGACATGGCGGAAACCCTCGCGATCGAACGGGCGAAGCGACTCTTCGGGGCCGACCACGTCAACGTCCAGCCACACTCCGGCTCGCAAGCCAACATGGCGGTCTACTTCGCCTTGCTTCAGCCAGGGGACACCATCCTCGGGCTGAACCTCTCCCATGGCGGTCACCTGACGCACGGGAGTCCGGTCAATTTTTCAGGCCGTTTTTTTACGGTGGTCCCGTACGGCGTGGACAAGGCGACGGAGCAGGTGGACTTCGACGCCCTCCGGCGTCTGGCCAAGGAGCATCGGCCCAAGCTGATCGTGGTGGGCGCCAGCGCTTACCCGAGGGTCTTGGACTTCGCGGCCTTTGGCGAGATCGCCCGGGAGGCCGGCGCGCTCCTCATGGCCGACATCGCCCACATCGCCGGGTTGATCGTGGCCGGCCTGCATCCGAGCCCCATCCCGTACGCCGACGTCGTTACCACCACCACCCACAAGACGCTTCGTGGTCCGCGGGGCGGGATGATCATGTGCAAGGCGGACTACGCCCCCGTCCTGAACAAGCAGGTCTTTCCCGGAATACAGGGCGGCCCGCTCATGCACATCATCGCCGCCAAGGCGGTGGCGTTTCAGGAGGCACTCGCCCCGGAGTTCGCCTCCTATCAGCGCCAGATCGTCGCCAATGCGAAGGCGCTGGCGGAGGCACTGCAAGGACATGGTCTTCGCCTGGTCTCCGGCGGAACCGATACGCACCTCGTCCTCATCGATTTGACATCGCGCGGGCTGACCGGAAAGGCGGCCGAGACCGCGCTGGATCGCTCGGGAATCACGGTCAATAAGAATGCCATCCCGTTCGACAAGGAGAAGCCGGCCGTGACCTCCGGCATCCGGCTTGGCACGCCCGCCGTGACCACCCGCGGCATGCGGGAACGGGAGATGCGGCAGATCGCCGACCTGATCGCCGGCGTCCTCGCAGATGTAGAGAACGGCGCGACCCAGGTGAAGGTCGCGGCCCAGGTGAAGGAGTTGTGCGGCTCCTTCCCCCTGTACCGGGAGCAACTCGCCCTCTCCTCTCCCCACCTGGAGTAGGCCTCTCCGAGGGATTCCTCTGTGAAGTGTCCCTACTGTGGTAGCCTCAAGGAAAAGGTCGTCGATTCCCGCGAGGGTAAGGATGGCGACGTCGTCCGGCGGCGGCGGCAATGCCAGCACTGCATGCGGCGCTTTACCACCTACGAGCGGATCGAGGAGATCCACTTTATGGTGGTGAAGCACGACGGACGTCGGGAGCCGTTTGACCGCCACAAGATCCTGGCGGGGCTGCTCAAGGCCACTCAGAAGCGGCCCGTGAGCGTCGCCCAGCTCGAACAGATCGTTGATGAGATCGAGGCCCGGCTCGCCGAGAAGGTCGAACGGGAGATTGCCGCCGCTGAGATCGGTGAGCTGATCATGGAACGGCTCCACGATATCGACGAGGTGGCCTACGTCCGTTTCGCCTCAGTCTACCGCCAGTTCAAGGACGTGAGTCAGTTCGTCGAGGAGGTGAAGGGTCTCCGCGAGGGCGGGCCGCGCCGGCAGCCCCCGTAAGAAGACGCCCGAATCTGTGGCCGATAGGACGATGCAACTCACGCTGTCTTACCTCGCACTGCTGCTCTACCTCGCGGCGAGCCTCGGGTATCTGGGCTCGCTGAGGGTCAGCCACCCGAAGCTGCTGAGGGCAGCGGGTATCCTGGCCCGCACCGGATTCGCCCTGCACACCGGGGCCCTGGCGATCCGCCTCTATCAGGAAGGCCACCCGCCCGGCAACCTTGCCGAATGGCTCTCCTATTACGCCTGGGCGATAGTTGCCGTGTATATTCTCACAGAGGTACGGTACGAGAGCAAGGTGATCGGCTCGTTCGTCATCCCTCTCGCTGTCCTCCTGCTCGGGACGTCTGCCGCCCTCCCCAAAGCGATCGAGAGCCTGTCCCCCCCGCTGAAGAACATCGGGGTCTGGACCCACGTGATCCTCACGCTGCTCGGCAACGCCGCCTTCGCCCTCGCCTGCTGCGGGGCGCTTATGTACCTGCTTCAAGAGCGTCAGCTCAAATCGAAACACCCGGGGGTTCTCTATCATCGACTGCCTTCCCTGGACCTCCTCGACAACCTCTGCCACCTTGCCCTCTCGCTTGGCTTCCCCCTCCTCACCCTCGGGCTGTTAAGCGGCGCGCTCCTGGCCTATTCCACATGGGGCTCCTTCCTGACGTGGGACGGGAAGCAGATCTGGTCGATCGTTACCTGGATCTTCTATGCAGCACTGTTGCACGGTCGGTTGGCAGGGGGCTGGCGTGGCAGAAAGGCGGCCATCTTGTCGATTATCGGATTTTGTGGCGTCGTCTTTGCGTCCCTCGGGGCGAACTTCCTGATCAGGGGCACCCACGCCTTTTGAGAGGTCTAGTGCCGGTCTAATAAACTTCGCCTAGTGTCCCGAGTCGGACGTTCGCTTCAGAAATCCCCCCTCCCTTGACGGGAGGGGGCGCGGGGGAGGGTGACCAGGCGGCTCCTGTCGTCACCCCCACCCAACCCCTCCCCCATCCAGGGGGAGGGGTTATACATATAGAGCGCGAGGCGAGCGATCAGGTCAACCATGGATATCATTGTCCTCGGTCTGAGCCACAAGACAGCGCCACTTGAACTCAGGGAGAAGCTCCACATCCCGGAGTCGGACCTGCCTGATGCGCTGGAGGGCCTTGGCGCCTGCGGGCAGATCCTTGAGCGGATGATGCTCTCTACCTGCAACCGGGTTGAGGCCTACGCCGTCGTAGACGAGGTGGAAGGCACGCGGCGGTTTCTCGTCGAGTACCTGGCCGAACGGAACAAGCTCTCGCCGGAGGACTTCGAGTCTTCCCTTTACCTGCTCACAGCCGACCAGGCCGTCCGGCACATCTTTCGCGTCGCGTCGAGCCTCGACGCGATGGTGGTCGGCGAATCACAGATCCTGGGCCAAGTGAAGGCGGCGTACGGAACCGCACTGAAGCGGGACGCCACGGGCCTGATCCTGAACAACCTCATGGAAAGGGCCTTCCACGTGGCCAAACGGGTGCGGACCGAGACTGGGATCGCGACCTCGGCCGTCTCGGTCTCTTCCGCTGCCATCGAGCTGGCCAAGAAAATCTTCGGCGACCTCAGGGGTCGCGCCGTCATGCTGATCGGGGCAGGGAAGATGTCGGAGCTATCCGCGAAGCATCTGCTGGCCGAAGGGGTGGGCTCGGTCATTGTCGCCAACCGGAATATCACCCGCGCAGTGGAGTTGGCCGAGCGATTCAGTGGGCGGGCCGTCCACTATGACGCAGCCAGGGCCGAGATGGTCCGGGCTGATATCATCATCAGCTCGACCGGGGCCCCCCACCAGATTCTCTCCAAGGCGGACCTCCAGGAGATCATCCTCCAGCGCCGCAACCGGCCGATCTTCGTGATCGACATCGCAGTTCCAAGGGATATCGATCCAGCGGCCAATGAGATCGACAACGTCTACCTCTATGATCTCGACGACCTTCAGGGGGTGGTGCAGGCCAACCTTCGCGAACGGCAGCGCGAGGCAGATCGGGCGGAGGTGCTGATCGACCGAGAGGTTGCCCAGTTTACCCACTGGCTCGAGAGCCTCAAGGTCGTCCCCACGATTATCGCCATGCGCAGGAAGGTGGAGTCGATCCGCGAGGAGGAGCTCGAGAGGGTTCTCGCAAAACTGCACGACCTGAGCCCCGAGGAGCGTCAGGCGATCTCGCTCCTCACCAGCTCGATCGTGAACAAGATCCTCCACGACCCGATGACGGAGCTGAAACGACAGTCAGCCCAGAAGGACGGGCACCTCTATGTGAATATCTTGCGCAGGCTCTTCGCCATCAGGGATGACTGAAATACTGTGCGGGGTGGCGGGGGTAGGGGCGCCGCTTACTGCGCCCTTTTATAGGGAATAACGTGGAGCGCGGTGTATTGAAGCTCGGGACACGCGGAAGCCCTCTCGCCATGCGCCAGGCGGAGCTGGTCGCGCAGGCCCTCAGGAACCGATGGCCGGATCTGGAGGTCACCCTCATCCCGATCAAGACCTCCGGTGACAAGCTCCTCGATGTCCAGCTCGCGCAGGTGGGCGGAAAGGGCCTGTTTGTCAAGGAGCTCGAGGAAGCTCTCCTTGCAGATCAGATCGACCTAGCGGTCCACAGCCTGAAGGATCTGCCGGTCACGCTACCGTCCGGCCTCCGTTTGGGCGCCATCATGGTCCGCGAAGACCCGCTGGACGCGCTCGTTGCCAGGGATGGTCTTCAATTCACTGAGCTTCCCACCGGGTCGCGAATAGGGACCAGCAGCCTCCGGCGACAGGTTCAGCTTCTGCATCGCCGCCCCGACCTGCAGATCGTCCCGCTCCGCGGCAACGTCGAGACCCGCCTCAGGAAACTCGAGACGCTCGGCCTGGACGCCGTCGTGCTGGCTGCTGCCGGCCTCATCCGTCTTGGCCTGCAGGAGCGGATGACAGAACGCCTCCAGCCGGAACTGAGCCTGCCGGCGATCGGCCAGGGCGCCCTCGCGATCGAGATCCGGGAGGACGACCAGCGCGTCGCCGCATTTGTCGATCAGCTCGATGATCGCGAGACGCGACTGGCGACCACGGCGGAGCGGGCGTTCCTTCGACGCCTCGGCGGGAGCTGCGTCACCCCGATCGCCGCATTCGGCCAGATCGAAGGAGAGTCGCTGCAGCTCACGGGGATGGTCGCCAGTCTGGACGGAAAGCGGATGGTGAAGCAGGTTTGTCGCGGGGACGTCAGCGCGCCCGAGGAGGTGGGACACGCCTTGGCAGAACAGCTGCTGGCGGCGGGCGCCGAGGAGATCCTCCGAGAGATCGACCCCCATCTCCCCTTGCCTTCATCCCCTCTCCCCATTGGGGGAGAGGGGCGGGTGAGGGGGTAGAAAGCTATTGATGAGCGGGAAGGTCTATCTCATCGGGGCAGGGCCGGGCGATCCCGGCCTCTTTACCCTCCGCGGTGTCAGATGCCTCCAGCAGGCCGATGTGGTCGTCTATGACTACCTTGCCAACCCGCGTCTGCTCTCCTATGTCAAACCCGGCGCTGAACTGATCTATGTTGGCAAGAAGGGCGGTGAGGCCGATCCGACCTCACAGGAGAAGATCGGTCGCCTTCTGATCGAGAAGGCTCTCAGCGGAAAGGTTGTGGCGCGGCTGAAGGGAGGCGACCCGTTCATTTTCGGGCGGGGCGGCGAAGAGGGCGAGGAGCTGTTTCAGGCCGGCATTCCCTTCGAGGTCGTCCCGGGGGTGACCTCTGCCATCGCCGTCCCGGCGTATGCCGGCATACCCCTCACTCATCGCGATTACGCCTCAACGGTGGCGTTCCTGACGGGACACGAGGACCCGTCTAAGGAGGATTCCACGATTCCTTGGGAGAAGGTGGCTACGGGTATCGATACACTGGTGTTCCTGATGGGTGTCGGGAATCTTCCTCGCATTGTGGAGAGGCTCGTCACGCATGGCCGGGCCATAGACACGCCGGCCGCCGTCATTCAGTGGGGCACCAAGCCCGAACAGGAGACCGTGATCGGAACGCTCGATACCATCGTCGGGCTCGTTGAGGAGCGTGGATTGGGACCACCCGCGATCCTCGTTGTCGGTGAAGTGGTGCGGTTGCGAGAGCGGCTGTCATGGTTCGAGCGGCGGCCGCTCCTCGGCAAGCGAATCCTGGTCACCAGGGCGCGCGAACAGGCACGCGACTTCGTTGAGCTTCTCGAGGCGCAAGGGGCCGAGGTCTTGCAGCTTCCGCTCATCGAATTCGCGCCGCCCGAAACCTGGGCGCCCCTCGACAAGGCCATCAAGCGACTCGAAACGTACCGGTGGGTCATCTTTACCAGCGCAAACGGGGTGGCAGCCTTCTTCCTCCGGTTGCGGGCACTCCGGCAGGACGCCAGACGCCTGGGCGTAGCCAAGATCTGCGCTATCGGCCCCGCCACCGCGGAGGCCCTGGAGAGACACTCGGTCATCCCCGACGTCGTTCCTAAGGAGTTCCGAGCAGAGGGGATCATCGAGGCCTTCAAACATCACGATCTCCGTGAGGCAAGGATCCTGCTGCCCAGGGCCGAGGTGGCAAGAGACCTGTTGCCGAAGGAGCTCGAAAAGCTTGGCGCGACAGTGGAGGTTGTGGCCGCTTACAGGACGGTGAGGGCTGATGCTGACCGAGAGATGCTCAAGCGGCTCCTCCAAGACCGAAGGATCGATCTGGTGACCTTCACGAGTTCCTCCACCGTCACCGCCTTCATGGGGTTGTTGGGGACAGAAGACCTGAAGGCGCTCCTGGAAGGTGCGCGGATCGCTTGCATCGGGCCCATCACTGCAGAGACGGCCGAGCACGCGGGCCTTAAGGTCGACATCATGCCAGATCAATACACCGTCCCTGCGTTGGTAGAGTCCATCCTTCAATACTATTCGGTTTCCGCATCTCCCAGCGAGGGTTAGTTTTGTCAGGCAAGAGCATGAACAACTGAACTTCAAGGAGGTAGAAGGTCTTCTGGCTGTCCATCGCGGTGGAGTGAACGCCTCCCGGGGGATGCACATGCGTCTATGGTACGTTGCTTGCGCCGCATCTATTCAACCAGTCGGGGCAGGAAGGGCCGCGTGAGGGCAGCCTGCGAGATCGTGCCGCCCAAAATGGACCACCTCTACGCCTCCATGCTCCAAGCCAGCCTCCCGGCTCGCCGACCCGCCCACCAGGGACTGCACGGATGAAGATCCTCGTCACCGGCGGCGTAGGATATATCGGGTCTCACCTGGTTGACCGTCTGCTCAGCCGTGGTGATGAGGTGTTCGCCATCGATAACCTCTCGACCGGGAAGATCGCCAATATCCAGCGGCACCTCGAAAGCGACCGGTTCCACCTTTTGAACGACACGATACTGAACGAGAGCCTCATCGACCACCTGGTCTCGCAGGTCGATCTGGTATATCATCTGGCTGCCCTGGTCGGCGTGAAGTACGTTGTGGCCGATCCGCTAGGCGCCATCAAGACCAATGTGACCGGGACCGAGGTGGTGTTAGGTGCAGCGTTTAAGTATTGGAAGAAGCTGGTGCCGTGAACACTACAGCAATTGACCGACTTTGCCGGAGAATCGATGCCACATCGAGCATTCACTCAAAAAGTTGAGACCAAACAAGCAACGGTGGCCGTCATCGGCCTGGGCTATGTTGGGCTGCCGATCGCTGTGGCGTTCGCGGAGTCGGGCTTAACGACAGTGGCTCTGGATATCGATCACGAGAAGGTGGACCGGCTGCGCAGGGGGGTGAGCTACATCCCCGATGTGTCATCCGACGCCGTGGCGGCCCAGGTGCAGGAGGGGAGATTGTTGCCGGGAACGGACGAAGCGGTCCTCGACGGCATGGATGCGGCCGTGATCTGTGTCCCGACTCCGTTCACCAAGGCGAAGTCCCCTGACTTGACGGCGGTCGTCGCCGCGGCGGAGATGGTGGCCCGCCACCTGCGCTCAGGCCAACTGGTTGTGCTCCAAAGCACCACCTATCCCGGCACCACCGAGGAGGTGGTCCGTCCGATCCTCGAGCGGACCGGCCTTGAGGTCGGTCGCGACTTCTTCCTCGCATTCTCGCCCGAACGGATCGATCCTGGCAACAGGCGCTACGGGGTCACGAACACGCCGAAGGTCGTAGGTGGATGCACGCCGGCATGCACCAAGGTGTGCGCCGCCCTCTTCGCGTCCCTCATCGCCTCCGATCAGATCCATCAGGTCCAGGGACCAAGGGCGGCCGAGATGTGTAAACTCCTTGAGAACACCTTCCGGAGCGTCAACATCGCCCTGGTCAACGAGCTATTGAAACTTTGCGACCGGATGGGGATCGACCTCTGGGAGGTGATCGATGCCGCTGCTACCAAGCCCTTTGGCTTCATGCCCTTCTATCCGGGCCCAGGGGTGGGCGGCCATTGCATCCCGGTCGATCCCTACTACTTGGCCTGGAAGGCCAGGGAATACGACTTCTATACCAAGTTCATCGAACTGGCCGCTGAGACGAACGCCAGCATGCCGTTTTATACGGTCCGGAAGGTGACCGAGGCCCTGAATCGCGCTGGGAGGCCCGTCAAGGCGGCGAAGATCCTGATCCTGGGGGTTGCCTTCAAGCGGGACATCGATGATCCGCGCAACAGCCCGGCGCTGGAGGTTCTGAAGGTGCTGGCCAGGCAAGGCGCTGAGGTGACCTATCACGATCCGTACATACCGAAGGTCGTCCTGCCGGAGGATCGGTTCCTCACGGGAGCCTCCACCGCCACGCTGGAGTCGGTTCCTCTGACTACCGCCCGCCTCGAGGCCCAGGATTGCGTCCTGGTTGCCGTCGCGCATCGTTGCTTCGAGTTTCCCTGGATCGTGCGCCACAGCCGGCTAGTCGTAGACGCTCAGAACGCCACGAAGAATATCGAAGAGGGGCGCGAAAAGATCGTGAAGCTGTAGGAGCTGATATGGAATACCTGCGCCCTCTCGCCCAGGCGGTGCTCCTGATCTACCTCTTTTCCATCTGTCACGCCCTTACGGCAGCCCTGGTGTCTTCAATTACCCTCCGCCTTTCCCTGCTCGCCCTCGCCTCCAGCGCCGCCGTCCTGTTCATCTTCGGCGCCGTGCTCCAGAGGGCGAAGGTCTGACGCGGCAGGGGGTCAACAGAAGGGAGGATCGAGTGCCAAAACGAGGCGACAGCGTGATCGTGTTGTTGGTGATATTGATTCTGGGAGCCCTGATCGGCACGGTCATCGGAGAGGTCATCGCGACGATCGCACCTGGCGGCACGCTGGAGAAGATCTTCAGCAGGGGGATCAACCCCGGTCTGGCCCCGCCCGCGACCCTCGATCTGAAGGTCATCAGCCTCTCGTTCGGCTTCAGCGTGAAGATCAACCTATCGAGTCTGCTCGGCATCGGGCTGGCCCTCTTGATCTACCGAAAATTGTGATGATCTTGGCGTCCGCCTCACCCCGGCGGCAGGCGCTTCTTCGAGCGCTCTGGATCGAGTTCCGGATCGTCCCCAGCCTGGCCGACGAAGCGGGACCGCTCCCCGACGATGGATGCCGAAGGGCCGAAGCCTTGGCGCTCCGAAAAGCGGCCGAGGTGGCCACCCGAGTGGGGGAAGGGTTGGTCCTCGGCGCCGACACCATCGACGAGTGTGACGGCCGGCTCCTGGGCAAGCCCCGAGATCGGGATGAGGCCCGGCGATTCCTGCGGCTGCTGAGCGGGCGAAGCCACCTGGTGGTGACCGCGCTGGCCCTCGTAGAGGCGGGCGGCGGCCGAACGGTGACGGGGCAGGAGGTGACCGAGGTGTGCGTGCGACCTCTGATGGCCGAGGAGATCGACTCCTACGTCGGGACGGACGAGCCGCTGGATAAGGCGGGTGGCTACGCCATCCAGGGGGCTGGCGGGGCCTTCATCGAGGGGATCAAAGGGAGCTTCACCAACGTTGTTGGACTGCCGCTTGGCAGGCTGCGTGCCCTGCTCCTGCGATTTGGGATCGACCCGCTCGGTCGGCAGGCCTGACCAGGCAGTGGCGTGATGTGGACGAGAGGTCGGACAGGCTTTGCGCTTGACACCCTTTCCGGCTCGTGCCAGGGTATTGCGAAACTGCGATGAAACGGCTTGAACCAAGAGAGGAATGCATTCTGGGGATCACCGGGGCCAGCGGCGTCGTCCTTGGCATTCGGACGCTGGAGGTCCTTCACGCGCTCAGCCTGCCTGTCCATCTCATCGTTTCCGAAGGGGCGAAGATCACCCTGCGAGAAGAGACCGGACGGGAGGTGGAGGATCTCAAGCGTCTCGCCACCTTTTTTCACGACGATCGCGATCTCGGCGCCTCCATCTCAAGCGGCTCCTACGTCTCGCCCAACGTGGCATCGATGATTGTGGCCCCCTGCTCCGTGAAAAGTCTGGCCGCCATCGCTGCCGGGTACTCAGACACCTTGATCGCCCGATCGGCGGGGGTCGTCCTGAAGGAGGGGAAGAGGCTCGTCTTGGTGGTCAGAGAGAGCCCGTTTCACGCCACCCATCTGGAGCAGATGCTGACGCTCGCCCGGTCCGGCGTCCGGATCGTCCCACCCGTGCCCCCATTCTACCAGAAGCCGCGAACTGTGAACGATCTCGTGGACCAGATCGTCGGACGGGTGCTGGATCAGATCGGGCTGCACACCGACCTGCCCAATAGGTGGCGGGGGACAGGCTAAAGACCGGGCTGTCTCTGGAGATTCACTGCTTCGCACGTTCGCAATTCACTTCCGCTCGCTCCTATTTTATGTTAAGATCGCACCTTGCATTCTCCCCTCGCTAGGGCCCGTGGGGCCGTGCCCCGATTCGACCTAAGCTCTGCGAGGTCGGCGCGATCGGCCATCCGGCACTGATGACCGGCTCATCGGATGCCGTTGGAGCGTTCGGGGGAAAAGAGGCCCTTCCCATTACCCTTCTCACGAGGATTGCTTAATGATGGCACAAGGAGTTTTCCACCTTATCGCCCAGGGCGGGATCACCATGGTGATCCTCGCCATATTCTCGATCTTCTCCCTTGCGGTCATCGGCGAGCGGATCTATACGTATTACAAGGCTCAGCGGGTCACTCAAGAGGTGGCGGAGAAGGCGATGCAGTATGTGGCCGACGGGAAGATGACGGAGGCGCTCCGCCTGTGCGAGCAGAACACCGGGAGCCCCGTGGCCAGGGTCTTGGAAGCCGGTCTCGTGGCGGTGATCGACCAGAGGAACCCCGTCCAGTCGGTCGAGCGGTTTTCGCGCCGGCTCGAATCGTGTAAGGGTGCGATGCAGCGAACCACCGCCTCCGAGATCGCCCGTCTGGAGCGCTACCTGGGCTCCCTGGCGACCCTCGGAAATGTCAGTCCCTTCGTCGGCCTCTTCGGGACGGTCCTGGGGATCATCCGGGCCTTTGCGGCGA
>ERZ1292640.3566-Hain-H43-02um-R1-3566-length-12096-cov-8_pt1 | contig 12096 bp, 7 predicted proteins | sample MGYA00564404_ERZ1292640 | MGnify/ENA primary metagenome ERZ1292640 (study PRJEB36523, sample SAMEA6512636) | groundwater metagenome | collected 2019-01-08 | study: AquaDiva: Metagenomics assemblies of 32 groundwater samples | reverse complement strand
AGCAAGGCAATTCCTTCACGCACAATGTGCGTGGTATCCTTGCCTAGAGAAATGACAAGCGACATTTCCAGAGTATTAGGAAGCATAGCCCCCAAACATGAATCCAGTTTCTTCTGGAGCCTTTACAACGGGACTGATCCGGGCAGATTTGCAGTGATAAAGTTGAGCGGAGAGTGCATTGAAACCTCTTTAGATAGAATAGCAGAAGACCTGTCTGATTTGTATAAGCTGGGGCTTTTTCCGGTCGTAACTTTCGGTTGGGGTAGTTCCTTAAGCCGCAGGCTCGCAGAAGCGGGAATAAATTCGAAGTTTATAGACGGAGACAGGTACACAGATTCCCAAGTCATGGCCGAAGTTGAGAGGATTGCAAAAGAAACCGGAGATAGGATTGTTCAAGCGGTCTTGGCAAGAGGCGCTAAAGCCAGGTTAATTGATTATAACAGCAGATCACTTGTAGCAGAAAAAAAACAAGGTAATGATTATGGCAGCCATAACGGCAGCATTGTCGGAGTAAATACCGCGCCAGCGCTATCCGCTGTAGACATGGGTGTAATTCCCATCGTGTCACCAATAGGAATTTCTGAAGATGGAAAAACAGCATACAACATAAACGCGGCATCAGCAGGGGCAATGCTTGCCCAGGCAATAGACCCTATAAAGTATGTAATGGTAACTAGCAGCGGGGGCGTCTTAAACCCCGGCAGAAAAATAATAAGTGAGATAGTGCTAAACCGGGATCTTGAAAGATTGGTCAGTGATGGGACTGTTTCTGGAGGAATGGAAAAAAATGTCAGGGAAGCCCAGCTAAGCCTTTCGCTAAGGCAAAATGGTGATGACAGAAGCGTTCAGATTGTAGGTCCTAATAACCTTCTCTTGGAATTATTTAGCTACAAAGGTGCTGGAACTTACATAAGAAAAGGATATGCTGTAACCTCTGTTGATATTGAACAACTTGATATGGCCAGATTCAAAGCTATGGTAAAAAAAAAGTTGGGAGAAACTCTTAGGGAAGATTGGTATTCGACCCACAAGAGAGTAGCATATGTCGAAAAAAACTTAAAAGGAGCAGCAACAGTAGTTCCTGATCCACCCAATGTCGGAAGTCCTTATCTTGACATTATAGTCGTGGATAATGGCTACCTGAGGAATGGACTGGGCAGCGATATTATGTCCGCAATAGGTGTGCCAAAATTATTCTGGCGCTCAAGAATAGACAGAGAAGCAAATGAATGGTATTTTAGGATAAGTACGGGGCATATCCACTATACAGGTCCGGGCGGCCATGATTATAATCATTTCTGGACGGGTAATCCAACATTTGAACAGATACGCCAGCAGCACAATTTCGTTCAGGCAAAGCCATCCAACTTTCAATGAACAAATTTAAATGCAAAGTTATTATAAATTATTCAAAAAATAAAATTTTTCCCAACCGCAACTAGAGAAAATTCAAGGGAATTTTCTAAGTTCCGAAACTTTCAGTTTCGAAACCTTTATTAATGGGTCAGGTCTATTACCTTTTTTTAATATGCAGTTAAATAATAAAGCTAAGCTAGTTCTGGAAAATGGCGATGAATTTGAAGGCTTTTCTTTTGGTGCAGAGCATTCTGTCTCAGGGGAAGTTGTATTCAACACGGGGATGGTCGGCTATCCTGAATCATTGACTGACCCAAGCTATAAAGGCCAGATTCTTGTTCTTACATACCCATTAGTTGGAAATTACGGAGTTCCTGATAAAATAAAAGAGAATGGGCTGTTGAAATATTTTGAATCAGACAAAATACAAATCCAGGCGCTGGTCATATCTGATTATTCTTTTGAATATTCGCACTGGAATGCAAAAAAAAGCCTTGCTGAGTGGCTGAAAGAGGAAAATATTCCTGCAATTTATGGAATTGACACAAGAAAGCTGACAAAAACTTTGAGAGAGAAAGGCGCAATGCTGGGAAAAATAATAATTAATGGCAAAGACGTAAAATTATTTGACCCAAACGTGATTGACATCGTAAAAGAAGTCAGCATAAAAGAGCCGGTTGTTTATAACAAAAAGTTAAATCAGAAAAAAGTTGTTGTAATTGACTGCGGGGTAAAAGATAACATTATTAGAAATCTCATAGCGAGGGACTTAACAGTAGTAAGGGTCCCATACGATTATGATTTTTTAACCCAACCATTTGACGGATTGGTTATTTCAAACGGTCCAGGCGACCCAAAAATGTGCAAGAAAACAATTTACAATGTTGGAAGAGCATTAAAACATAACATTCCGATTTTTGGAATCTGTTTAGGCAATCAAATTCTGGCGCTTGCTGCAGGCGGCGATACTTATAAATTAAAATATGGCCACCGCTCCCAAAATCAGCCGTGTACGTTAGTTGGAACAAAACGATGTTACATCACAACTCAAAATCATGGATTTGCCGTCAATATGAAAACTCTTGGAAATGAGTGGCAGGAATATTTTGTGAATGCAAACGACGGCACAAACGAAGGGATTAAACACAAAACAAAGCCGTTCATGTCTGTTCAGTTTCATCCGGAATCATTTCCGGGCCCTAACGATACTAACTTTTTATTCGACGAATTTATTAAACTACTAAAATGAAACAAGAAGATAAAATAGTCAAGCCAAAAAAAGTCTTGGTATTAGGAAGCGGAAGCTCACAAAAATGATAACAATCAGACCACTGGACACTGGACATCTTCGCCTAAACTATTTAAAGGAGTTTCACAATACTAATTATACGCTCAGGTCACACACAGAACTGCCAAATTATGATTTTCCCCTCTTTGAGGGTCGGCATAACAGCCTAAAATCATTTATGCAGTTCCGCTTAACGTGCCCTTCGCCTCAGAACAAGAATTCCACACTAAACGAAGGAATTCTTACATTTGATAAGAGTTCTGGAGAAAATAAAATGAAAACAGACTTTGCTTTGCATTTTTGGGATTTATCAGACAGGTTAAGGTACAAAGTAGAGGACATATTTATGCGTTTTCTGTTTGATAAAGCTAGCGGTGGCGATTTAAAGAGCTTAGCTGAAAAACTTAATGTTTCTTATCCATTCATTTGCCAATTAAGACGAGGGCTTTATAGTATCCCCTCCAAATTGTTAATTGAAACTGCTAAAATAGCAAATGAAGATTTATCTGTCATAGAGGAGCACATTGAATATTCAAGGACCAGACACGGCAATGTTAGCAAAATAAATTTTCCAATTGTTCCTTCAAGGGCAATGGCTTCGCTAGTAGGTCATGTATTTGGCGATGGTTATATAGGAAAAAAGAAAAGGCAATTTGAATATTGCAATGACAATCCCAGTTTATTAAATGAAGTAAGAAACTATGTAAGAGAAATTTTTGTATTGGAGCCTATGACCGAAAGGCGCAACAGAATTGGATATTCTACTATTGTGGGGGAAGTTCTAGAATTGTTTGGTGCACATTTGGCACCTAAAATTTATTCTAATAAAACGATTCCGAACTGGGTTAAATATGGTAATTCTGAGTTAAAAATTGCATTTATTAAAGCACTATTCGACGATGATGGTTCAGTAATGTATTCAAAAAATTACAATGCCAAAGGAATAAACTTTTATCAAATACGAGACAAATCAAAATTACAAAGTTCTCATGAATTTCTTAGTGAAGTAAGGGAACTACTCAAGGAATTTAGCATTATGGCCGGAAAACCACATTTAAGGAAATTCTACAGAATTAACGGTGAAGAACATGCAATAAGCTATATTAACGTAACGGATTATAAAAGCATATTAAATTTCTACTATAAAATTGGTTTAGCTGATGGAGAAAAGTTCAACAGACTAAAGAAAATAATAGCACGAGTACCTGAGAATATAAGGCAACTTGAGGAGGTAAAAAACAAAATTGAACAAACCTAAAAGAGTTTTAGTCTTAGGTTCGGGGTCATTGAAGATTGGACAAGCAGGCGAGACCTTATAAAATAAGGCGCTTATTCGACTATTCCGGTTCTCAATGCCTCAAAGCCTTGAAAGAGGAGGGTATAGAAACGGTACTTATAAATCCAAACATCGCAACAATCCAAACCAGTGAAGGCATGGCTGACAAAATATATTTTCTTCCGGTAACTCCATATTTTGTTGAAAAAGTAATTGAAAAAGAACATCCTGACGGAATAATGCTTTCTTTCGGCGGGCAGACCGCATTAAACTGCGGAGTGGAATTGTTTGACGTGGGAATTTTCAAAAAACATAATGTAACGGTTTTGGGAACACAGATTGATGCAATCAAAAATACTGAGGACAGGGAACTGTTTGTAAATAAATTAAATGAAATTAATTTGAAAACTCCTGAAAGCCAGGCTGCAAATTCTGTTGAAGAATGCCTCGATGTGGCAAAAAAACTAACTTATCCGGTTATGATTAGGGTAGCCTACGCGCTTGGAGGCGCTGGCTCCGGAGTTGCACTGAATGAAAAAGAATTAACCGAAAAGGCAAAGCGGGCATTTGCGTATTCAACACAGGTTCTTGTTGAAAAATACTTAGGCGGCTGGAAAGAAATAGAATATGAGGTAGTAAGAGATGCCCATGATAACTGCATCACGGTCTGCAATATGGAAAATTTTGACCCGATGGGAATCCATACCGGAGAAAGTATTGTAGTTGCGCCATCCCAAACATTAACAAATTCAGAATATCACAAATTAAGAGACATTGCAATCCAGGTAATAAGGCATCTTGGAATTGTTGGTGAATGCAACATCCAGTATGCGCTTGACCCTTATTCTGAAGATTACAGAATAATTGAAGTCAATGCAAGGCTGTCAAGAAGCTCTGCGCTTGCGTCAAAAGCGACCGGCTATCCCTTAGCGTTTGTTGCGGCAAAACTTTCTTTGGGTTATTCTCTGATTGAACTTGAAAATTCCATAACTAAAGTCACGAAAAGCTGTTTTGAGCCGGCTTTGGATTATATTGTCATTAAAATGCCGAGATGGGACCTGCAGAAATTCAAGAGAGTCAGTTTTGAGATTGGAAGCGAGATGAAAAGTGTCGGCGAGGTTATGGCAATCGGCAGAAAATTTGAAGAAGTAATCCAGAAAGCAATACGGATGCTGAACATAAATCTGCACGGATTGGTTGCAAACAACCTTAATTTCAATGATGTTGAAAAAGATTTAAGCGTGCCGACCGACAAAAGGCTTTTGATGATAGTCGAGGCCATGAAAAGGGGAATTTCAATCGACAGAATTTATGAATTGACAAAAATTGACAGATGGTTCCTGCACAAAATCAGGAATGTAGTTGATACTGAAAAAGAATTGATTGAATATAATTTAGAAAATGTTCCCAGAGAACTGCTGAAATTATCAAAACAGCAGGGCTTCTCGGATTTCCAGATTGCGAAAATTTTATTCAAAAGCGACAGAAACAATATGGAATTAAAGAAGCTTGAAGTCAGAAAATTAAGAAAAAAATATAACATAATCCCTGCTGTAAAGCAAATTGATACGCTGGCAGCAGAATACCCCGCAAAAACAAATTACCTTTACTTGACTTATAACGGAGAAGGCGATGACATAAGCTTTGATGTCAAAAAAAGCATGATTGTGCTCGGCTCCGGAGCTTACAGAATCGGCTCTTCGGTTGAATTTGACTGGTGCTGTGTTAATTCTGTTCTTGCGCTCAGAAAACTCGGATATTCCACAATAATGATTAATTACAATCCTGAAACTGTGAGCACGGATTATGATGTGTGCGATAGGTTATATTTTGACGAATTAAGCTTTGAAAGGGTTTTGGATATCTATGATAAAGAAAATCCGGAAGGGGTTATAATTTCAATGGGCGGCCAGATTCCAAACAATCTTGCGATGAAACTGCACAGGCAGAATGTAAGAATACTCGGAACGTCGCCGTTGAACATAGACAGGGCGGAGGACAGGCATAAATTTTCAGGCATGCTGGATTCTCTTATGGTAGACCAGCCGGCATGGACAGAGGCAAAATCAATTGATGAAGCCGACAAATTTGCATCAAAAGTAGGTTATCCTGTTTTGATAAGGCCTTCTTATGTCCTGAGCGGTGCTGCAATGAGCGTTGCGGCAGACAAGAAAGAGCTTGACCAGTACCTGCAGAAAGCGGTTGAAGTTTCCAAGGAGCACCCTGTCGTGATAAGCAAATTCATCACAAATGCAAAAGAAATTGAGATTGATGCTGTTGCGAGCAAGGGAGAGACAATGATTTATGCAATTTCCGAGCACATAGAAAATGCAGGAGTTCATTCAGGAGACGCGACAATGGCATTGCCGCCCCAGTTCACTTACATGGAAACGATAAAGAAAATAAAAGACATCACAAAAAAAATTGCCAAATCGCTCGATATAACCGGCCCGTTCAATATTCAGTTCATTGCCAAAGAAAATCAAATCAAAGTCATAGAATGCAATCTTCGCGCATCAAGAAGCTTTCCTTTTGTGTCAAAAGTCACAAAATATAATTTCATCGACCTTGCGACAAAAGCTATGCTTGGAATAAGCATTAAAGGAAATTACAATACGCTAAATTTGGATTATGTCGGAGTGAAAGCTCCGCAGTTTTCGTTTTCAAGATTGCATGGCGCAGACCCGGTTTTAAGTGTTGAGATGGCATCAACCGGGGAAGTTGCATGCCTTGGAAATGATTTGAATGAGGCGTTTTTAAAATCACTGTTATCTGTAGGATTTGTGCTTCCGAAGAAAAGCATTTTATTGTCCACCGGACCTATAAAAAACAAGGCTTATCTTCTTGAAAGCATAAAAAAACTTCATGAAATGGATTTTGAGTTTTATGCAACTGAAGGCACTGCAAAATTCCTGGAGGAAAACGGAATTCCTTCAAAAACGCTGCACTGGCCTCTCGAGGAAAAAGAGCCGAATGCGCTGACATATTTAAAAGAAAGAAAAATTGATTTGGTAATCAATATTCCAAAAAGCTATGAAGAGGAAGAAATAACAAATGATTATCTTATAAGGAGAAAGGCTGTTGATTTCAATATTCCGCTTCTGACAAACGCGCAGGTTGCAAAATTATTTGTTGAATCCATTTCCAAGAAAAAGATGGAAGATTTGGAGATTAAGAGCTGGGATGAGTATTAGGCATTAAAATTTGTAGTTTAATTATGGTAGTGGAATTTAGGTTTCCTCTTTTAACCACTGTTCAATACACCCACACATTTAAATATAAACTGCTGATTGCATAGCATAAGTGGTTGACGTTGATATCTCATAAGAAATATATGGAGCTCACAATAAAGCTTGCCGAAAAAGGCAAGGGCCTCACAAGCCCAAACCCGATGGTGGGCTGCATAATTGTTAAGCGCGGCAGGATTGTGGGCAAAGGATGCCATAAAAAAGCAGGCACAGAGCACGCTGAAGTTCTCGCAATAAGGGATGCTGGCAAGAAATCTGTCAATTCTACGATGTATATCAATTTGGAGCCGTGCTCTCACTGGGGAAGAACTCCGCCATGCACTGAGAAAATTGTTGAAGCCGGTGTAAGAGAGGTCATCATCGGAATGAGGGATCCAAATCCGCTCGTTGAGGGTTATCATGAATTAAAATTCAGGGGATTAAAGACAAAAATCGGAATTCTTGAAAAAGAGGCAAAAAAGCTGAATGAAGTTTTTGTCAAATACATTAAAACAAAAAGGCCTTTTGTTATTCTTAAAGTTGCCATGACTGCCGATGGGAAGATTGCAACAAAAACAGGAGACTCGAAATACATAACCGGCAAGGAAGCAAGAGCTTATGTTCATCAGTTAAGGGCCGAAGTTGATGCAGTGATGGTGGGGCTGAATACAGTTGTAAGGGACAATCCTGAGCTGACTCCGAGATTGTTTGAGGGAAAAGACCCCATGAAAATAGTTGTTGACAGCAAATTAAAAATTCCAAAAAACTGCAATTTAATGAAAAATCCGCAGAAGCTGATTGTTGCAACAACATCTCACGCTTCGAAAAAGAATATTGAAAAATTACAGCAGAAAGGAGTTACTGTTCTCGTTGCCAAGATCAACAAAGGAATGGTTGACCTGGATGATTTGATGAAACAGCTTGGAAAGGCGGAAATCACAAGCGTCATGGTTGAAGGCGGGGCGGAACTGAACAGCTCCGCAATAAAATCTGGGATTGCGGACAAAATTTTAATATTTACTGCTCCAAAAATAATAGGAAATAACGGACTAGGGGGAATCGGAAATCTTGGAATCAGCAAGATTGACAAAGCGATTAATCTGAAAGATCCCGAATTCAGGAAAATTGGAAAAGACATGCTGATTGAAGCTTATCTTTAAATTTATTTTATATCTTTTTTATTTTGATAATGATGCACAGATAGATTAATAAAATCAAAGATATTAAAATAGGCTATAATGGTGAATAGGTTTAATAAAAATTAATGTTAAGGGAGGGAATTTTATTGCTGCACTAACTGAAAATTATTTGCCCTCCACCCACCCCAAACTGTTTAGCAAAATTGTGCTCGATAAAAAGAATACAGAGCTAAGGTGTGGGAACCATCTGAAACAAATCAAGAGCAAGAAGCAATGTTCCCCTTATGAAAAATTAACAAAAGCAATCAAATTTAGACATTAAATTCAATAAAATGAAATCTTCCAATCTAAGAGATGCAATCGACGATTTCAAAAAAGGAAAATTTGTGATTGTTGTAGACGAGAAGCGCCGTGAAAATGAAGGCGACTTAGTTCTTGCTGCAGAAAAAGTTACCCCGGAAAAGATAAATTTCATGATCAAGCATGCAAGAGGGCTTGTTTGCGTTCCGATGATGGGAAACAGATTGGATGAATTAAAACTTCCTCCGATGACTAATGTTAATACCGAGCTTCATGAATGCAAATTCACTGTTTCTGTCGATTGCAAAAAAGGAACGACAACCGGAATTTCCGCTTTTGACAGGGCTAAAACAATAAAAGCACTGATTGACAAGAAAACAAAGCCGGACGATTTGGCAAAGCCAGGGCATATTTTCCCATTGAGATGTGATGAAGGCGGGCTTAAGAAAAGAATGGGGCACACTGAAGCATCAATTGAATTGTGCAAGCTTGCAAATGTTTATCCTGCTGCAGTCATCTGCGAGATAATAAATGAACAAGGAAAGATGGCATCGCTTAAGGAATTAACTTTATTTTCAGAGAAATGGAAAATTAAAATTATTTTAGTAGATGATTTATTGAGGTATATCTAGTTCTACCTGAACATTAATCACTTTAAAGGGGCGATAAGTTTAAAAAGCAGAGCGCACTTTTCAACCAAATTACCTAGGTACAAAATGGCAAACGAAACACCAATTTATGTAACATCAGAAAAACCGGTGGAGGCTATGAAAGCTGCAAGCATGCTGTATACCGAGCTTAAAGGTCATCTTCGTGTAACAGATCTCCCTTCTTTGCCCTATGACGGGGTTAGTGGAGAGTATCTGATTCAAGATCGTGCTTTTATCGGCGGTTCAGATGATATCTTATTTAAATTAAAGGTTGCAGGAAGCAATGTTTCTGAAGCGCCTTTGACCGGAAGATTTTTTGCAGATAGGTTTGAGGTTATCCCGGTTGAAATAAGGAATCAGGAAGCCCAAAGAATTGCCAGGGAAGTTACTTCGGCTCTAGGCGGGAAATGATTGGCTGAAAGGGATTCAACCAAAACCTTTAAATCCTTAAATTTTAAATTCTTTTATTATGGATGAATTCAGGGAGGATATTTTAAAATTTCTAAAGAAAGAAACTAAATTGGAGAATATTCCCTTAGAAGTTCCTCCAAACCCCGATATGGGGGATTATGCGTTTCCATGTTTTGTTTTATCAAAGGAATTAAAAAAGAGCCCTATGGATATTGCAAAGGAATTAAGCCAGAAATTCAAGCCAACGAAATTATTGGCCGAGGCAAGGCAGACCGGGCCATATCTTAATTTTTTTGTCAATAAAAATAAAATAGCCGTCGATACAATAAAAGAAGTCCTGAAGCAAAAAGACAAATTTGGCTCGTCCGGAATCGGAAAGAAGAAAAGAATCCTTTTGGAGCATACGAGCATTAATCCAAATGCCTCCCCTCACGTTGGAAGGGCAAGAAACGCGTTAATAGGCGACTCAATTGCGAGAATTTTAAGGTTTCAGAGCTACAAAGTTGAAGTTCATTATTTTGTGAATGATGTTGGAAAGCAGGTTGCAATGCTAGTGCTTGGTGCAGAAGGGAAGAAAAATGTTGCATTCAATGACTTATTAAATATTTATATTGAAATAAACAGGAAAATTGAAGAAAATCCTGAGCTGGAGAAAGAAGTCCTGGAATTGTTAAACAAGCTTGAAAAAGGCGACAAGGAAATAAGGAGGAAATTTGAAAATGTGGTAAAAATCTGCATTGATGGCCAGGTAAAAATATTTGCAGAGCTCGATATCAAATATAACAAATTTGACTACGAATCAAAATATTTGTGGAGCAGGGAAACTGAAAAAACGTTGAGGAGGCTGGAAAAAACAGGCAAATTGTTTGTCGACGGTTTTGGAAGGTGGGTTCTTGACCAGAAAGGGTACAGCTTGGGAATGAAAGTTCCTGTGTTCGTAATGACCAGAGCCGACAAAACATCGCTTTACCCTCTGAGGGACATAACCTACAACATCGAGAAAATAAAGAAAGGGGAGAATATTGTTGTCCTGGGTGAAGATCAAAAATTGTATCAGGAGCAAATTGCTGCGGTACTAAAAGAATTGGAATTAAAGACGCCGAGAGTTATCCACTATTCTTTTGTTCTTTTGCAGGAAGGCAAGATGTCCACGAGAAAAGGCAATCTAGTTTTGCTTGAAGACTTTATGAAAGAAGCCTTGTCAAAAGCGAGAGAAGGGCTGAAAGCAAGATATGGTGACATCGATGAAGAATCGGCAAAAATCATTGCTTACGGCGCTGTGAAATACGGAATTTTGAAAGTCAGCCCGGAAAAAAATGTGACATTTGAATGGGAGCACGCGCTTTCATTTGAAGGCGAGACGGCGCCTTACATCCAATATGCTTATGCAAGGGCAAGCAGCATCCTGAAAAAAGACAAAGTAAATCCAAAAGCGGACTTAAGCTTGTTGAAGGAAAAAGAAGAAGACGAATTAATCAAGGCACTGTCAAATTTTCCCGAAATAATTTCAAAAGCAACAGAAGAGTTGAGGCCGCACTTAATTGCTAATTATGTTTATTCCCTTGCACAGCAATTTAATGAATATTACCATAAGCACAACATTTTGAAAGCTGATGAAAAAGTCAAGGATGCAAGATTATTATTGATTTCTGCGGTGAGGCAGGTTCTGAAGAATGGGTTGAGTTTATTGGGAATTGATGTGCTTGAGAAGATGTAATGCTTGACAGGATTTTTACAGCACTTCTTAAAAAATAAGAAACATTTATATTGATGCAATCCATAAATGCTGTATTAAACATAACCAAATTTATCTTTAAAATGGAAATTACAACTCAAATTTTAATAATACTTGGCCTGATTATCCTGTCAGCTTTCTTCTCGGCATCGGAGTCGGCTCTCCTGTCTCTGAGCAGGTTTAAAGTGCGCTACATGATTGAGAAGAAAAAATTCGGCGCCGGTTACGTAAAAAAACTAAAGGATGACCCTGAAAGGCTTTTATCAACAATCCTTATCGGCAATAATCTTGTTAATATTGCGGCGTCTGCAATCGGCACATCGCTTGCGCTTCAGATATTCAAAAACAATGCAATCGCCATTGCAACAGGCATAATGACATTTTTAATTCTCGTCTTCGGGGAAATAACTCCAAAGTCCCTTGCAACGAGAAATAATGAAAGGTTCTCCCTTTTTGCGGCAAGAATAGTATGGTGGATGAGTGTGGGGATTTATCCCGTAATAAAACTTCTGAATTATTTTCTCAGGGCAATGAATAAGCTGGTGGGAACAAAAAGAATTGCCATAATCACAAAAGAAGAGCTGAAAAGCATAGTCAAAATGAGCGAGGAGGAAGGCTCGATAAAAGACGTGGAAAAAAAGATGATTCACCGCATTTTCGATTTTGACAACACAACTGTAAGCGATGTCATGACGCGCAAGAAAAATGTTGTTT
>ERZ1292640.3565-Hain-H43-02um-R1-3565-length-12096-cov-10_pt1 | contig 12096 bp, 8 predicted proteins | sample MGYA00564404_ERZ1292640 | MGnify/ENA primary metagenome ERZ1292640 (study PRJEB36523, sample SAMEA6512636) | groundwater metagenome | collected 2019-01-08 | study: AquaDiva: Metagenomics assemblies of 32 groundwater samples | reverse complement strand
CCAAGCAAATGCTCCGCCACATACGAATAAATCAAATTCGTGGAAATCGGCGCCACCTGGTACAGCCGGGTCTCACGGAACTTGCGTTCCACGTCGTATTCATTGGCAAACCCAAAACCACCATGGGTCTGCAGACACACATTGGCCGCCTCCCATGACGCTTTCGCGGCCAGGTACTTGGCCATGTTGGCCTCTGCGCCGCAGGGCTTGCCGGCGTCGAACAGCTCGCAGGCCCTGAAGCGCATCAGGTTGGCGGCTTCGGTCTCGATGTAGGCGTCGGCAATCGGGAACTGCACGCCCTGGTTCTGGCCGATGGGGCGGTTGAACACCACGCGTTCGCTCGCGTAGTTGCGCGCCTTGTCGACAAACCAGTAGGCGTCGCCAATACATTCGGCGGCAATCAGCGTGCGTTCGGCGTTCAGGCCGTCCAGGATGTACCTGAAACCCTTGCCCTCCTCACCGATCAGGTTTTCCGCGGGAATTTCAAGGTTGTCGAAAAAGACTTCGTTCGTCTCGTGGTTGACCATGTTGGCGATCGGCTGCACCGCCATGCCGTTCCCGATCGCGTCTTTGAGGTTGACGATGAAGATCGACATGCCTTCGGATTTTTTCTTCACCTCGGCCAGCGGTGTGGTGCGGGCCAGCAGGATCATCAGGTCGGAATGCTGGATGCGCGAGATCCAGACCTTCTGGCCGTTGACGACGTACTTGTCGCCCTTCTTCACCGCGGTGGTCTTGAGTTGTGTGGTGTCGGTGCCTGTCGTCGGTTCGGTCACGGCCATGGACTGCAGGCGCAGCTCGCCGCTGGCGATCCTGGGCAGGTACAACTTTTTCTGCGCGTCCGAGCCGTGGCGTAGCAAGGTGCCCATGTTGTACATCTGGCCATGGCAGGCGCCGGCATTGCCGCCGGCGAAGTTGATCTCTTCCATGATGACCGAGGCTTCCGCCAGGCCCAGGCCCGAGCCGCCGTATTCTGCGGGGATCAGCGCCGCCAGCCAGCCGGCTTCGGTCAGCGCATTGACAAAGGTCTCGGGGTAGCCCCGGTCGTGGTCCACCTTCTGCCAATAGGCGGAGTCAAAAGACGCCAGCATGCCGCGCAGCGCCTCGCGCATGTCCTGGTAGGCATCGGGGGTGGGAATTTGTGTTTTCATGAAGGGTTTCTGCGAATAAAAGAAGGGGCGTCATCCCGGACGTGGTCGGGGATCGATTCGGGATGAACAAGATCGCGACTAAACAACAGGCGCGGGCTCAGACCAGCGTGGCCGTAGCCTGCATGGTGAGCCAGCCTTCGTGGTCTTCGGTCCAGAGCTGCACGGTCTTGCCGTCGGCCGACGGCAGTCCGTGCAGCTTGAAGGGCCACAGATCGAACACAGGGCGCACGGCACGAAACTCGAACTTCAGCAGGCGAGCGCCGGGCATGTGTTTGCGCACCAGTTCCGCCAGCAGCGTGGCGATCAGCGGGCCATGCACGATGAGGCCGGGATACCCCTCGACCTCGGTGACGTAGCGCCGGTCGTAGTGGATGCGGTGGCCGTTGAAGGTCAGCGCCGAATAACGGAACAGCAACACGTCGTCGGGCGTGACGGTTTCTGTCCAGGCCGCATCCTTGGCGGCCGGCTGCGGCGGCGGCACCGTGTCACCCGGCTGCGGGTTGGCGCGGTAAACAATGTCGTGTTCTTCGCTGAGGGTCAGGCCCTGCGCGTTGTGGATCTCGTGGCGGACCAGCACAAACACCAGGTCACCGGTGCGCCCGGCCTTGTGGGTGACCGACTCGATGCGCGAAACCCGTTTGACCACATCGCCGACCTGCAGCACTTGCTGGTGCCAGTGCAGCCGCCCCCCGGCCCACATGCGGCGCGGCAGGGGCACGGGCGGCAGGAAGCCGCCGCGTCGGGCGTGACCGTCGGGACCCATCTCGGAGCGGCGCGGCTGCGGCAAAAAGTACAGCCAATGCCACAGCGGCGGTACGGCCGTGCCGGCCACCGGCGGCGGGTCCTCGCGGTCCAGCGTGGCAGACAGCCCGCGCAGCGGCGCGGCCGTGATGTCGTCCACCAGGGTTTCGGTGCGGCCCACCCAGCTTTGCAGGTGAGCCAGCGTGGCGGCGTCTATCGTGCGAATGTCAGGCGTCATGTGTGAGATGGTGGCGCAGGACGGGCCTCAACGCAATCAGCCATTTCAACAGCAAGGCTTCGTTAATTCCGAAGCCTTGTATTCCTTCCTGAACCTCCGGGTTTGCCATTTCTCGTGGGAGACGGCTTGCAGCAAGGCTTCGTCCAAACGGAAGGCTTGATTGACTTGAGGTAGCATGCTGCCATGCAATTCGACCTGACGGACCTGCGACTTTTTGTGGCAACCGCCGACGAGGGCAACATGACCCGCGCCGCCGAACGTCAGCACCTCTCACTGGCGGCGGCGAGCGCGCGCATCAAGTCACTCGAGGCGCAGTCGGGCCTGAGCCTGCTCTACCGCGAGGCACGCGGTGTGCGCCTGACCCCGCCTGGCGAGGCCTTCCTGTTCCACGCACGCGGGGTGCTGCGGCAAGCCGAGCAACTGCGCACCGACCTGCAGGAATACGGCGGCGGTTTGCGCGGGCATTTGCGGGTGTTTGCCAACACCACCGCGGTGACGGACTTTTTGCCGGAGATCCTGCCGGGCTTTCTGGCGGACAACCCGAAGATCAACATCGACCTGCAGGAAAAGCCCAATCCCGAAATCGCGCGCGGTGTGCTCGACGGCCGCGCCGACATCGGCATCGTGGCCGGCCAGGTCGACACGCTGGGCCTGGAAGCGATTCACTTCAGCACCGACCGGCTGGTGCTGGCCACGGCAAAAAATCACCGCTTTGCTCGCCGCAAAAAAATTGCCTTTGCCGAAACCCTGGACGAAGATGCAGTGGGCATGCAATCGGGCAGCACGCTGCAGACTTTCCTGGCGCAGGTGGTCGAGCGCCTGGGCAAGCCGCAGAAACTGCGCATCCAGCTCTCGAGCTTCGACGCAATGTGCCGCATGATAGGTGCGGGCGTGGGCGTGGGCATTGTTCCGGAATCGGCCGCACGGCGCAACCAGGAGGCCATGGGTATCGCGCTGGTGGAGCTGCTGGAGCCCTGGAGTGTGCGCGAGCGTTACATCCTGGTGCGCAAGCGCGATGCGCTGCCGCGTTACGCCGAGTCGCTGATCGAGACGCTGTGCGCGCATTACCGCGACGGCACCTGAGAACTTGCTAGGACCCCTTCCAGACCGGGCTTCTTTTCGCCACAAACGCCGACACACCCTCGCGAAAATCGTCGCTGCCGTAACAGCGGCGAATCAGGTCCTCGTCGGACGGCAACCCATGGTTGACCAGCCTGCGCAGGCCTTCCTTGCTGACCCGCTGGGTCACGGGCGCCAGCGCCGCCAGGCGTTCGCACAGGCTCGCCAGCACCGCGTCAATCTCGCCGGTCTCGCTGATCTGCGTGAGAAAACAGCAAGCCAGCGCTTCGTCGGCGGTCACGATGTCGGCCAGCATCAGCATGCGTTTGACACGGGGAATGCCGAACACGGCGCTGAGCCGCGCCAGGTTGGCCACCGACAGGCAGTTGCCCAGGGTTCGGGCAATCGGCACACCAAAACGCGAGCCTGGCGTGGCGATGCGGAAGTCGCAGGCCGTCGCGATCGCCAGGCCGCCGCCTATGGCCCAGCCTTCGACAAGCGCCACGGTAGGCATGGGCAGCGACTCCAGCCGGGCGATACATTCGTCAATCTGCTGTTCGTAGGCAACGCCGTCCTCGCCGCTGCGGAAATTGCGGAACTGCTCGATGTCGGTGCCGGCCACAAAAGCCTGGCCACCCTCGCCGCGAAAGGTCACCACGCGCACCGAAGTCTCGACGGCCAGCTGCTCGCAGATCTGGTTGAGCCGTTCGTACATGGCCCAGGTCATGGCGTTGCGCGCCGCGGGACGGTCAAACACCACCGAGGCCACACCCCCGCTGATGCTCAGGTGGACGGCGCCTTCACTCATGCTGCAAAAGCCCCCTGCTCGCCAAGCCGGACCTGCGCCTCGGCGTCGATGCCCAGTTCGGCCAGCACCTCGGCCGTGTGTTCGCCCAGGCGCGGCGGATGGCGGCGCACCTGCTGCGGCGTGCCGGACATTTTCACTGCGAAGCCGATGTTGGGCACCTTGCCTTCCACCGGATGGTCGATCTCCATGCGCATCTCGCGCGCCTGCGCGTGCTCGCTGCCGAAGGCTTCGGGATAAGTCAGGATGGGGCCGGCCGGAATGCCAGCTGCCAGGAAAGTGGAAACCCAGTAATCCTTGGGCTGGAGGCGGAAGGATTTCTCCAGCTCGACTTCCAGCGCGTGCCGGTTGGCCAGGCGCAGCGAGATGGTGGAAAAACGCTCGTCGGCCAGTAGCTCTTCACGGCCCATGAGCTTGCACAACTGCAGCCAGAGCTTCTGGTTGTTCGCGCCCATCACGAAGTAACCGTCCGAGCAGGCCATCGCCTGGTAGGGCGCGGTCATCTTGTTCGAGGTGCCCAGCGGCTCGGGCTCCTTGCCCGTGCCCCAGTAGTCGCAGATGTCCCAGACCGAGAAGGCCAGCGCCGAGTCGAACAGCGAGGCATCCACATGCTGGCCCTGGCCGCTGGCCTTGGCGCCGATATAGGCCGACAGCGTGGCATACACCGCGAACAGCGCGCAGCCGATGTCGGCCACCGGCACACCGGCTTTCACCGGCGGCCCGCCGGGATAACCGGTCACGCTCATCACACCGGACATGGCCTGCGCCATCAAATCAAAACCCGGCCGGTCAGCCCAAGGGCCGGTCTGGCCGAAGCCCGAGATGCTGGTGTAGACCAGGCGCGGGTTGATTTCCTTGAGCACCTCGTAGCCCAGGCCCAGTTTTTTCATCGCGCCGGGGCGATAGTTCTCCAGCAGGATGTCGGCATCTTTCGCCAGCTTCAGCAACACGGCCTTGCCCGCCTCCGACTTGAGGTTGAGCGCGATGCTGCGCTTGTTGCGGTTCATGTTCAGGAAGCCCAGCGAATCGGGCCCCTTCATCTTGAAGCCCATGGCGCCGCGCGTCTGGTCGCCGCCGCCCGGCGGCTCGATCTTGATCACGTCGGCGCCCATGTCGGCGAGCAGCATGCAGGCGTAGGGGCCGGCCATCACCTGGCTGATGTCCAGCACCCGCACACCCTCAAGGGGAAGTTTTTTCATCTGAGATTCATGTCCTAAAAATTCCAGGTCACCGCGGATCCGGCTCCGCCGGTCCACAGGTGGCGCCCCCTGAGGGGCTGAGGTGCCGCGGCTCCAAGCCTGCCTGCGCAGGCTTGGACGGCTCCGAAGGGCCGCCGCCTCTGGCGGGGGTGCCGAGTGGCCGAGCGCCGCTACAGGGGTGGTTCAACCTTCTGCCTTGACGCCGCCGTCCTTGATGATCTTGGCCCACTTGATCTGCTCGGCGCGCATGAAGTCACCGAACTTCTCTGTTGAGCCGCCGCCGTCCTGAGCACCCGAGGCGGCCAGCTTTTCCATCACGTCGGGCATCAGCATGACCTTGTTGATGTCTTCGTTCATGCGTTTGGCCATGGCCAGCGGCATCTTGGCGGGACCGGCCAGCCCGTACCAGGTGGTGGCCTCGAAGCCCGGGAAGCCGGACTCGGCCATGGTCGGCACGTTGGCGTAAGCAGGCACGCGCTGCTGGCGCGTCTGCGCGAGCGCAATCGCCTTGCCACTCTTCACATGCGGCGTGGCCGCCGTCATGGTGTCGAAGCTGTACTGGATGGTGCCGCCTATCAGGTCGGTGAGCATGGGGCCCGAACCTTTGTACGGCACGTGGATGGCCTTGACCTTGGCGGCCAGCATGAACATCTCCAGCGCCAGGTGCTGCGCGCTGCCGGTGCCGGCCGAGCCGAAACTGATCTTGCCGGGGTTGGCGCGGCACAACTCGACCAGGTCCTTCACGGTTTTGGCGGGCTGGTTTTCATTGCAGATCAGCAGGTTGGGCGTGACGCCGACCAGCACGACCGGTTGGAAATCTTTTGCCGCGTCGTAGTTCACCTTTTGCAGCGCCGGCGTGATCGCCTGGCTGTTGATGTGCGCCATCAGCAAGGTGGCGCCGTCACCGGGTTGTTTGGCCACGTAGTCGGCGGCGATGGTGCCGGAAGCGCCGGCCTTGTTCTCGACGATGACCTGCGTCTTCCACATCTCACCGAGCTTCTGGCCGATCACGCGCGCCAGGATGTCGGTGCCGCCGCCGGGTGCGAAGCCGACGATGATGCGCACCGGCCCGGTCGGCAGGTTCTGCGCCAGGATCAGCGAGGGAAAGGCCAGGGCCGCGGCGCCGGCGGTGACAAGGGTTCTGCGTTGCATGGTTTGTCTCCAGTGGGTTGTTTTTGAAATCGTCAAAAGGAAGCGGAAGCGGATGCGCGGGAAAGCAGAAAAGGCAGGAAGGAAAACGGTTGGGGCGCCAGTCAGGCCGCCTTGCGCAGCGGCACGACCGCGGCATGGCTGGAAAAATGGTCCATCGCTGCCAACACGCCCGAGCCGGCCAGCTTGACGCCGGCGAGCTTCAGGCCCATCTCGCAACCGGACAGCGCGGCCATCAGCGTCAGGTCGTTGCAGTCGCCGAGGTGGCCGATGCGGAACATCTTGCCCTTGACCTTGCCGAGACCGGTGCCCAGCGAGCAGTCGAAACGTTCGTAAATGATCTTGCGCACGGCGTCGGCGTCCACGCCTTCGGGCGTCATCACGCCCGTCAGGATGGGCGAATAGACCGATGCATCGGCGCACTGGATCTGCAGGCCCCAGGCCTTGACCGCAGCGCGCACGCCCTCGGCCCAGCGCTGATGGCGCGCAAACACCACGTCGAGACCGTGCTCAAGCAGCATGTCGCAGGCCTCGTTCAGGCCGTAAAGCAGGTTGGTGTTCGGCGTGGACGGCCAGTAGCCGGTCTTGTTCATCTCGATGATCTCGTCCCAGGCCCAGAAGGCTTTCGGCAGTTTGGCGGTCTTGCTCGCTTCCAGCGCTTTGGCGGACACCGCATTGAAGCTGATGCCGGGCGGCAGCATCAGGCCTTTTTGCGAACCGCTGATGCTGACGTCCACGCCCCACTCGTCGTGTTTGTACTCGGCCGAGGCCAGGCCGGAGATGGTGTCCACCAGCAGCAGCGCGGGATGTTTCGCAGCGTCGATGGCCTTGCGCACGGCGGCGATGTTGCTGGTCACGCCGGTGGAGGTTTCGTTGTGCACCACGCAGACGGCCTTGATGCTGTGCTGCGTGTCGGCCTTGAGGCGCTCCTCGATCAGGTCGGCGCGCACGCCGTGGCGCCAGACTTCCGTGCCGGGGTCGGTCATCACCTCGGTTTTCAGGCCCACACGTGTGGCCAGTTTTTGCCAGAGGGCGGCAAAGTGGCCGGTTTCGTACATCAACACATGATCGCCGGCGCTCAGCGTGTTGACCAGCGCGGCTTCCCAGGCGCCGGTGCCGGAAGCCGGGTAAATGATGACGGGCTGTCTGGTCTGGAAAATCTTCCTGATGTCGGCCAGCACCTTCAGGCCCAGCGCGCCGAACTCGGGGCCGCGGTGGTCGATGGTGGGCAGGCTCATGGCGCGCAAAATGCGGTCCGGCACCGGCGACGGCCCGGGGATCTGCAGGAAGTGGCGGCCGGTAGGATGGAAGTCAAGCGTCAACATATTTCTGGTGCTCCATGAATAACCATCATTTTTTGCATACAAAATTCATTTGTCAACCGCTTTATCCCTATATTTCAATTTGACACGTCTCCTTTTTGCATACAAAATTTACCCATGACTGCTGAAATCATTGCCATCCCGCGTGCTGCCCTGCATGAGCAGGTGGCGCACCGCCTGCGCCAGATGCTGGTCGAAAACCGCATCGCACCGGGCGCCAAGCTCAATGAGCGCGAGCTCGCGGAAGTGCTCAACGTGTCACGCACACCCCTGCGCGAAGCCATCAAGATGCTGGCCGCCGAGGGCCTGGTGGAGCTGCTGCCCAATCGCGGCGCGATTGCGGTGGAGTTGACCGAAGACGACGTGCTCCACACCTTTGAAGTCATGGCCGGCCTGGAAGCGCAGTCGGGCGAGCTGGCGGCCCAGCGCATCACCGATGCCGAGCTGGCCGAGATCAAGGCCATGCATTACGAGATGATGGCCGCCTACACCCGACGCGACCTGCCCGCCTACTACCGCCTCAATGCCGCCATTCATGCGGCCATCAATGCCGCCGCCAAAAATCCGGTGCTCACGGCCACCTACAAGCAGGTCAATGCGCGCCTGCAGGCCCTGCGCTTTCGCTCCAACCAGGACGGCGACAAATGGCGCGCCGCCGTGAAAGAACATGAAATGATGATTGAAGCGCTCAGTGCGCGCGACCCGGTCGCCATGCGTACCGTGCTGGCCAGCCACCTCGGCAACAAGCTCAGCGTGGTCATCGAACAACTGCGCGCGGCCCAATCGGCGCGCCAGACACCTGCCAAGGCATGAACGCCCCATGAACGCTCTATGAACGCCCCCTTGCCCCTGAAAGTCACGCAGGAAACTGCGGCACACGCTTACGACAACGTCGCCCGCATCAGCAACGAAGTGGCCGGCCGGCTGGCCGCCAGGCTCGCCAGTGAAACCCGTGGCGAGGTGCTTTTTTCCGCCGCAGACCGCGGCCGCTACGCCACCGATGCGTCGATTTACCAGGTGATGCCGGTCGGCGTTTTTGTGCCGCGCAGCGCGCCCGACGTCAAAACCGCGCTCGACATCTGCCGCGACATGGGTGTGCCGATCGTGCCGCGCGGCGGCGGCACCAGCCAGTGTGGCCAGACCGTGGGCGCCGGCCTCGTGATCGACCATGCGAAACACATACGCAACATCATCGATGTGGATGTGGACAAGCGCACCGCCGAGGTCGAACCCGGCATCGTGCTGGACCACCTGAACGCCGCGCTGAAAAAACACGGCCTCTGGTACCCGGTCGACGTCTCCACCAGCGCGCAGGCCACGCTGGGCGGCATGGCCGGCAACAACTCCTGCGGCAGCCGCAGCATTGCCTACGGCAACATGGTGCACAACGTGCTGGCAGCGCAGGCCTGGACCTCGGACAGCCAGTTGCTGCAGCTGGGGCCCTACGCCGCCAGCAGCGGCAAGGCACGTGAGCTGGGCAACCACGTTCGCTCGCTGGCCGAGGAGCTGCACCCGGCCATCAACCGGATGTGGCCCAAGGTCATGCGCCGCGTGGGCGGCTACAACCTGGACATCTTCGACCCGCAGAGCGAGCGACCCTACACCAGCGACGGCTCGGTCAACCTGTCGCACCTGCTGATCGGCAGCGAAGGCACGCTGGCGCTGACCAAATCACTGACACTGAAACTGGCCGAACTGCCCAGGGCCAAGGTGCTGGGCGTGGTGAACTTTCCGACCTTTTACCGCGCCATGGACGCCGCGCAGCATATCGTCAAACTCGGCAATGGCAGCCTGACGGCCGTCGAGCTGGTGGACCGCACGATGATCGACCTGTCACTGCAGAACCCGGCCTTTGCGCCGACCATACGCAGCGCGCTGATCGGCCAGCCCGCGGCCATTTTGCTGGTCGAATTTTCGGGCGCCAGCAAGGCCGACCTGCTGCCCCACCTCAAGCGCCTGGGCGAGCTGATGGGCGATCTGCTGCTGCCCGACTCGGTCGTCGAGATGGTGGACGACGCCCCGCAGAAAAACCTGTGGGAGGTGCGCAAGGCCGGCCTCAACATCATGATGAGCCTCAAGGGTGACGGCAAGCCGGTGAGTTTCATCGAGGATTGCGCGGTGCCGCTGGAACACCTGGCCGAATACACCGACGCATTGACCGAGGTTTTCCGCAAATACGGCAGCAAGGGCACCTGGTACGCCCATGCCTCGGTCGGCACGCTGCATGTGCGGCCCATCCTCGACATGCGGCGCGAGGGTGCGCCCAAGATGCGCGCGATTGCCGAGGAAGCCTCGGAGCTGGTGCGCAAGTTCAAGGGCGCCTACAGCGGCGAACATGGCGACGGCCTGTGCCGCGGCGAGTGGATCCAGTGGCAGTTCGGCCCGCAGATCAATGCGGCATTTGCGGCCATCAAGCAGGCCATGGACCCGATCAATCTGCTGAGCCCGGGCCGCATGATCAACCCGCCGAAGATGGACGATACGCGGCTGATGCGTTTTGCGCCCGGCTACAAGGTCATCCCGATCCAGACAGCACTCGACTGGCGCGCCTGGGACGTGCAGAACGACCCGGTCACCGAGCTGACCAGCGCTCCGGGCAGCGGCGGCGATCCGGCCCAGGGCCTGGCCAAGGCCGTGGAGATGTGCAACAACAACGGCCACTGCCGCAAGTTCGACGCCGGCACCATGTGCCCCAGCTACCGCGTCACGCGCGACGAACAACACCTGACCCGCGGCCGCGCCAACACCCTGCGCCTGGCACTGTCAGGGCAACTCGAGGGCATGAACGCCGCCGAGGCCTTCACCAGCGAAACGGTCAAGGACGCGCTGGACCTGTGCGTGGGCTGCAAGGGCTGCAAGCGCGACTGCCCGACCGGCGTGGACATGGCCAAAATGAAAGTGGAGTTTTTGCACCACTACAAGGCCAGGCATGGCTACACGCTCAAGGACAAGCTGGTCGCGCGCCTGCCCGACTACGCGCACTGGGCCAGCCGCCTGGCGCCGCTGCTGAACCTGCGCGACAAAATTCCCGGCCTGGCCGCGCTCAGCGAGAAGTTCACCGGTTTTTCGGCCAAGCGCAGCTTGCCGCAGTGGAAGAGGCGCACCTTTTTCAACCGTCCCCCGGTGAGCGCCACGCGTGAGGAGGTGCTGGCCGCCAGCAAACCGGTGGTGCTGTTTGTCGACACCTTCAATGGCCACTTCGAGTCGGACAATGCGACTTCAGCATTAAAAGTGCTGCAAGCCGCCGGGTACACGGCGCATGTAGCTATCAAAAAAGTAGCGGATGGAAAACACCTGTGCTGCGGCCGGACCTACCTGGCCAGCGGCATGGTCGATGAAGCGAAGGCCAAGGCCAGGGAGCTGGTCGCCGCGCTGCTGCCCTTTGCCGAACGCGGCATCGCCATCGTCGGGTTGGAGCCGTCCTGCCTGCTGACGATGCGCGACGAGATGCTGGTGATGGGCCTGGGTGAAGCGGCGCAAACCATCAGTGGCCAGGCCCTGCTGTTCGAGGAATTTCTGGCGCGCGAGGCCGCAGCCGGCGAGCTCGACCAGCTCAAAGCCAGACTGCAGCCAGTGGACCAGGCCATCCTGCTGCATGGCCATTGCCACCAAAAGGCGTTCGGCGCGGTCAGCCCCATCATCGATGTGCTCAAGCTGATTCCCGGGGCAAAACCCGAGCTGATCGAGTCCAGCTGCTGCGGCATGGCCGGCAGCTTTGGCTACGAGACCAGCCACTACGAGGTGTCCATGCAGATGGCTGAACTGAGCCTGTTGCCCGCCGTGCGCCAGCAGCCCGATGCCATCGTGGTTGCCGACGGCACCAGTTGCCGGCACCAGATCCGCGACGGCGCGCAGCGCGAAGCCATTCACGTGGCGGTGTTGATGGCGCAGCAGTTGCGGGCCTGACGCGGCTCCGGGGCCCGGCCGGAGTACAGTGGCGGCGATGCGCACCCCTGACATTCTGACCCTCACCATGAACCCTGCCCTGGACGTGTCGACGTCCACGGACAAGGTCACCGACACACACAAGCTGCGCTGCGCCGCCGCGCAATACCATCCCGGCGGCGGCGGTATCAACGTGGCCCGTGTCCTGCAGCGCCTGGGCAGCCATTGCCTGGCGCTGTACCCGGCCGGCGGCATGAACGGGCAAAGGCTGCGCCAGTTGCTGGACCAGGAGCAGGTGTCCAGCCAGTGCCTGGCCATCGCCGGCGAGACGCGCGAGAGTTTTCATGTCCACGAAACGACCAGCGGGCGGGACTTCCGTTTTGTCCTGCCCGGCCCGGCCCTGAACCCTACCGAGTCGCAGGCCTGCCTCGATGTGGTCAGCGCGCTCGCGGTGCCGCCGCCTTATGTGGTGGCCAGCGGCAGCCTGCCGCCCGGCGTGCCGGCTGACTTCTATGCGCAGCTCACGCGCCTGGCGCGCGCGCGCGGC
>ERZ1292640.1358-Hain-H43-02um-R1-1358-length-20267-cov-5_pt2 | contig 12096 bp, 5 predicted proteins | sample MGYA00564404_ERZ1292640 | MGnify/ENA primary metagenome ERZ1292640 (study PRJEB36523, sample SAMEA6512636) | groundwater metagenome | collected 2019-01-08 | study: AquaDiva: Metagenomics assemblies of 32 groundwater samples | reverse complement strand
AAAACCATGGCGCCGGAAGCCGCTGCTTTCATCGAGCCGCTTTCATGCGCAGTGCATGGCATCGATCGTGCTCGAATTCGACCCGGTGATACGGTCGCGATTCTCGGCGGCGGAACCGTCGGGCTCTTGTTACTGCAACTTGCCAGAGTTTCCGGCGCTTCGCGCGTGTTCGTTGTTGAACCGATGGAATGGAAAAGGGCAATTGCCGCTCGCATAGGCGCAGATAAGGTCATTGATCCGAGAACAGTGAATGTCCTTGAAATGGTAATGGATCTGACGAGCGTCGGAGCTGATGTGGTGATCGAGTGTGTTGGCCGACCAGAGACTGTTGCAATGTCGTTAAAACTTGCACGCCGCGGGGGCACGGTGGAATTGTTCGGCGTGTGTCCGTCCGGTGAGACGGTCCAGATGGAACCGAACAAAGTGTATTTCAAGGAACTCACGATCGTCGGATCGTACGTGAATCCGCATACATTCGACAGGGCAATCGCGTTGCTGGCGGCAAACAAAGTGAGCATCGACCATTTTGTTACTCACAAGTTTCCTCTGGATGGAGTCCACGACGCGCTGAAAGCATTGTCCGAAGGGAAAACGATCAAGAGTCTCATCGTGCCGACGCTATGAACCGCAAGCATCTGATTCTTTCTGTCGGTGAGGTGAAACAATTCGTTCAGAAGGAAAAGAAGAACGGCAAATGACGAAAACCTGCCTCGTTGTTCTTTTTGCGGTAACGACCGCTCTTGGTCAACCGCGGACGCCCTCTCTGGTGAATTTCGCACACCTCAAGCATCTCACCCAGGAGATCGAACTGAATGGCGAGCGCGTCAGTATCGTGCACGTGTATGCAAACTATCCGAGTTACGAGTGGGTTGAGGCAGGTGAGGAAGGTATTGCGTGCGTGGACGATGTCGCGCGAGCTGCCGTGGTTTATTTGAGAAGTTATGAACTTCAGCACAACACAGCCAGCCTTGCATGTGCACGTTCTCTTTTGCGGTTCGTGATGTCCATGCAGGCGGACGACGGGCAGTTTTACAACTTCATTCGCCGCGATTATTCAATCAACCGTGACGGGAAGACAAGCTTCAAAGCGTTTGGATGGTGGGCCGGCCGTGCGATGTGGGCAATGTCTCTGGGGTATCGGGTGATGAAAGATGTCGACTTGCGATTCGCCGCTGAGTTGCAGCGACGTATTCAGCGGTCGCTTCCGCATGTTGAGCAGTTGCTCGACAAATACGGTCGGACGGGGAGAATCAGCAACTTCCAAGTGCCTGAATGGCTTCTGTATGGTTCCGGCGCTGACGCCACTGCTGAGTTGACGCTTGGCCTCATCGAGTTCTACCGCGCAACACACGACGAACAAGTGAAGACCTCCATACGGAAGCTTGCCGACGGACTGATGATCATGCAAGACGGAGATGTCCGTACATATCCATATGGAGCACATCGCTCGTGGGAAGCCATGTGGCACGCCTGGGGGAACGGTCAATCTCACGTCCTTGCCTACGCAGGCAGTGTGCTCAAAGACAAAAGAATGGTTGCGTCGGCGGAGAAGGAAGCCCGCGGCTTCTACAGCCGTTTGCTGATTGATGGAATGCTCAAGGAGTGGAATTTTGCGACGCCGCGAAAGAATACCGAGTATGAACAGATCGCCTATGGTATCCGTCCGATGGCATTAGGATTACTCCGATTGTACGATGCCACCGGCGACGAAGTCTATTTGAAAATGGCGGGGCTCGCCGCCTCGTGGTTCTTTGGGAGCAATGTTCTGCACCAGCCGATGTACGATACCACCACCGGACGGTGTTTTGACGGCATCACCGATTCTACTCATCTCAACCGCAATTCTGGCGCGGAATCGACGATCGAAGCCTTGTATACGCTCCTTGAGATCGAACAGTATCCGCTGGCGAGAAAATATTTGAGCTATAAGAAGGTGGCCAAAATGTCGACGAAGGAAATGATCACCGCTACATTTCACAATGACTCCGGTGATGAATTGGTACTCGCATTGAACTTAAAGACAGGGAAGCTGCTTTCACGGGAAGAAAAAGGCAATCGATAGTATACTGGACGTGATCTCGTGAATTGCAGGTTCAAAATCCTCGTTCTGCTGTCGTTTGGGGTGGTGCACGTTTGCACCTCCCAGCAGATTTCGATCCCGAGAATCGAGTTGATGCCCAATACACCGTCACCGTATGTGATGAGGAATTGGAGGCAGGTTGCCGTCGGATATGATTCGCTCGTGTTCAATCCCGATTCGAAAGGAACTTACTTGCCACTCGTGTCGGTGAGCCAGGGCTTTGGTCTCGCCAGCTACGTGGGTCAGTCGCCCTCTCAATCACGGGAGGCAATCAATTGTCTCGCTGCTGTTGTCGGCGCGAGTCTTGTGGGGGTTGATAAGACCAATCAATACGGTTACAACTGGGTACTTCTGTGTCAGGATTGGTTCAATCAGAACCCTCAAGAAAGCGTCTATCTGAATAACCCGGGTGCAAGCAGCGGAAGCGACTGGTGGTACGATATGATGCCGAACGTGTTCTTCTATCAACTCTATAGCATGTATCCGAATGTAGGCGACTTTCAGCATCAATTCACGACGGTCGCCGACCGGTGGCTTGCGGCACTTCGAGCAATGGGTGGGAGTGCCACGCCCTGGCAGATTCCGAATGCAAACCATCGTGCGTGGGCGCTTTCAACAATGACGCCCAACGACGTCGGTGTCCCTGAGCCGGAAGCGGCGGGTGCCATCGGGTGGATTTTGTATAATGCATCCGTTCAAACAGGTCAGACGAAATATCGCATAGGCGCGGAATGGGCACTGGAGTACCTCAACGGTCTGCAGTCAAACCCTGCGTACGAACTCCAATTGGCGTACGGCCTCTACACGGCTGCTAGAATGAACGCTGAACTCGGAACGACGTACGATATCGCGAAAATGCTCAATTGGTGTTTTGACGTTGGCCCGTTGCGGAATTGGGGTGCAATGGGAAAGGATGACAATTGGTTTGGATATGATTGTGCTGGACTGATTGGCGAAGTAAACGGAATCAACAACTACGCCTTCGCAATGAACACGTTTGAACAGCTCGGCGCGCTCGTACCGCTTGTTCGCTATGATACGCGATTCGCACGTGCAATCGCGAAATGGGCGCTGAATGCCGCGAACGCTGCCCGCCTGTTCTACCCAAACTATTTACCTGATGCAAATCAGGACAGTCGCTCATGGTCGACTTCATACGACCCGAATTCTTACATCGCGCACGAGGCGCTTCGTCAATACAAATCCTATGTCAGTCCCTATGAAAATATACCCGGACCGTACGCAACGGGTGACGCCATCAACGGGGGATGGGCGGCAACAAATCTCTCGCTCTACAGCTCGTCGCATGTGGGCATCCTTGGCGGGATCATCGATACGACGAATGTGCCGATGATTTTGCGACTTGACGTTTTGAAGACTGACTATTTTCATGGCACCGCATATCCAACATTTCTCTATTTCAACCCGGATTCGGAGGAGCACGCCGTCAATTTCGATGCCGGATCCGGCCACCGCGATTTGTATGATGCCGTATCTCATTCCTTTCTGAAGCAAGGTGTCACTGGAGTAATCTCTCTCCCAATCAACGCGAATAGCGCTGTGCTCGTCGTGAACGCCCCTGCGGGGGGGAAGACGACGTACGTTCTGGACAGGATGCTCATCGATGGTGTGGTCGTCGATTATCATTCAGGTCAGCCGGTAACGAACTATCCGCCAAGGATCAAAAGCCTCGCGCCCGACAGCACCACCGTCCTCACCAAACATTCGGTCTACATTTATTGCACTGCCACGGACAAGGATAACGACACGCTGTCGTACGCGTGGAATAGCTCAGGAGGGTCAATTCTCGGTGCTGGCTCCATCGTTACCTGGAACGCACCCGATTCAGCTGGAACATACGTCGTGACATGTACAGTCAGTGATGCACATGGAGCTCAGGCGGTCGCTGCCGACACGCTCGCCGTCGTGCAATCGGTCAATCATCCGCCTGTGATTCAGAAAATGAAAGCTGTGTCGAGGAAGATCAACATCGGTGGGACGAGCCTCATCAGTTGTCTTGCCGTTGATCCGGACAGCAATGCCCTGACATACCGCTGGTCGGCAGCGAGCGGTTCGCTCAGCGGGAGCGGCTCGGCTGTATCGTGGCAAGCGCCGATGATCGAGGGCAACTATTATGTCGCTTGTGTGGTGGACGACGGTCAGGGTGGGACGACGACGGATAGCATCGGATTGGAGGTGAGAGATTTCTCCAAAGCGCAAGCGGGTGCTCTGGTGGCATACTATCCATTTAGCGGAGACGCGAGTGACTCGAGCGGTCACGGCTATAATGGTACTGTCAACAATGCACAGCTTGTGAGCGACCGCTTCGGACATCCGAACAGTGCATATTCTTTCAACGGAACCACGAGTTCTATCGTTGTGCCCAATGATACTGGGCTGAATTTCCAGAACTCTATCTCGGTGAGCTTCTGGATGAAGGTCGGCGCGTTCTACCCGACTCGCGAGCAGTATCCCATTTCTCACGGAAGCTGGCAGAGCCGATGGAAATTTTCAATCACGCCGATCACCAACACGCTTCGATGGACAGTGAAAAACACGAATGGACAGGTCAAGGATCTGGATTCCGAGACCCATCTTGTCGTTGACAGTCTCTACAACGTGACGGGGGTCTACAACGGCTCTGACTTCGAGATCTATCTGAACGGCCAACTGGATGCCTTCACATCGTTTTCCGGCCTGATCGATTCCACGACATACGATCTGACATTCGGTCAGGATCTCCCCGGTGACAACAACTACAATTTCAAAGGCGTGCTGGATGACATCCGCATTTACGACTATGCACTCTCGGTTCAACAGATCGCAAGTCTCTATGGCGTGAGCACCGCCGTCACGGACGCGAGTGAGCCTGCAAATCTCAAGAGATTCGTGCTGTACCAAAACTATCCGAACCCATTCAATCCTTCCACCGTCATTCGATTCAATGTGCCACAGGCTGACGGCGAACTCATACGACTTGAAGTGTACGATGTTCTCGGCCGACGGGTGGACACGCTCATCGATGGTGAGGTGATCGGAGGATTGCAGGAGGTCGTGTGGGATGCAAGTCGATTCCCGAGCGGCGTGTACTACTGCCGGCTGACGATTTCTGCCGGGACCCAGGTTCGAAAAATGATTCTGATGAAATGAGGAACGATGAAAAGGATTGATCTCGACGGAGAGTGGCGTTTCAAAGCGGTGCCATCCAAAAAGAAGTTGTCGGACGAACGCGCTGACGTGCAGCAATGGATGCCGGCTTCTGTTCCCGGCACTGTGCACACGGATCTTCTGGCTGTTGGACGAATCCCCGATCCGTTCTATCGGTTGAATGAGCACGAAGTGCAATGGGTTGATTCCGAACGCTGGCTCTATCGGAAGGAATTTGAGGTTGGGAAAGAAATCCTCGGCGAAGATGTCATTTATCTCGTTGCCGAAGGATTAGATACTTACGCACGCATCAAGCTGAACGGAAAAACTGTAGGCAACACGGCAAATATGTTTGTGGAGCACCGTTTCAAAGTGAAGCGATTTCTGAAAGCGGGGAAGAATGTCCTCGAAGTCCTCTTTGATTCACCAACTATACGAGCGAAGCGATTGGAGAAGGAGCACGGAGCGTTAAAGGTTGCCCTCGAGTCTCATCGTGTCTATATACGCAAAGCCCAATGCTCCTTCGGTTGGGATTGGGGGCCGAAGCTTGCTACCTCCGGCATTTGGCGAAACATCTATCTCGAAGCAGTTTCGCATTGCCGGATCCGCAGCATTTTCGCTCGAGCGAAAAAGGTCACAAAACAAAATGCGTCAGTCCGTGTTGATATTGATCTCGAGCGTTGCACGAAATCTCCGGTTGTCCTGAGACTGGAAATTATGGGAGAAGGGTTTGAACATCGACAGTCTTACAATGTTCGTGCCGGTAAGAAGTCGGTGACCATCAATGTACCAAAGCCTCGTTTATGGTGGCCCAACGGATATGGAGATCACCCCATCTATCGAATTTGCGTAACGGCGGAAGTCGGCGGCAACGCGTGCGACACAAAAACCTCATCGTTCGGGATTCGAAGGGTACGGTTACTGCAGGAGAAGGATAAAGAAGGACGGTCGTTTATCATCGAAGTAAACGGCGTGAAGGTATTTTGCAAAGGTGCCAACTGGATTCCGAGCGACAGCTTCATTCCACGGATTCCTCCTGTGACATATGAGCGGCTACTTGCGTATGTGCGCGATGCACACATGAACATGATTCGAGTGTGGGGGGGTGGTATCTATGAACAGGATGTCTTCTATGAGCTCTGTGACCGATTCGGGTTGATGGTCTGGCAAGATTTTATGTTTGCGTGCGGAGAATATCCGCAGGCACGGTGGTTTCTCCGGCAAGTGGAAGACGAAGCGACCAAAGCTATCATTCGTCTCCGTAATCATCCTTGCCTTACGGTATGGTGCGGCAACAACGAGTGCGAGTGGATATTCTGCGCCGATCATCCCGACAAAACGCCCGATGACATGAGTGGCGCGCGAATTTTCCGTGAGCTTCTCCCGTCGCTCTGTCGTTCGCTCGACGGGACTCGTCCGTACTGGCGCAGTTCACCCTTTGGCAAAGGGTTTCCCAATGATGAATCAAACGGGAATCATCATCAATGGATTGTCTGGAGCGCGTGGAGGGATTCCGGCGAGTATGAACGGAATCATGCCCGATTTGTCACTGAATTCGGGTTCCAAGCACCGCCGAACAGGCGCACCTTTGAAGGAGTCACCAATGCCGAAGACCGCGATCCGCAGAGCGAAGTCATGGAACATCACAACAAACAGGTTGAAGGAACCGAACGGCTCGTGAGGTTTCAGGCGGCGCACTTCAAACTCACAAACGATTTCGACCAATTCATTTATCAAGGACAGCTGGTGCAAGCCGAGGCGCTCAAGCGTGCGGTGGAGCATTGGCGTCGGCGCAAATTCAAAACGGCCGGTTCGCTGTTTTGGCAGCTCAACGATTGCTGGCCCGTAAGCAGTTGGTCGGTTATTGACAGTGCGATGCGTCCGAAAGCAGCGTACTACTACGCAAAGAAATTCTTTGCGCCGACGCTTGTTAGTGTCAAGCAGGGGGGAGGGCGCTTGGAAGTATGGGGAACGAACGACCTCCTCGTGTCTGTCAGCGGCGAGCTCGAAGTCAGCCTCCGGTCCTTTGATGGATCTGTAGCGTGGTCGAAGAGAACACACGTGGACCTTAGACGTAATGCTTCGAACATATTGATGCGAATCGACAACTCAGGTTATGCTCAGGCTGACCCGACTCAATCTTATCTTTTAGTTCAATTGAAGGCGCGAGATACAGTCCTTTCTGAAAACAGATTCTTCTTAGTCGAACCGAAGCACATGCAGAGACAACCGACGAGCGTAACGATGGAACTGGAGAAGGCGGACGGCATTGCTTATGTCGTGACGCTCAAATCAAAAACGCTCATCAAAAATGCAAGAATCGAAATGGAAGGAGAAGATGTTGAGGTCGACGATAATTACTTTGACGTAGATGCAGGAATATCAAAAAGGGTTCGAATCGTTTCCCAGAGTTCCAAGGAATTGATCAGAAAGAGACTCAGACTACGGTCGCTGTGGAGTTAATTCGGCGTATGAGAACAAGAACAGTGTCACTCATTCATCAAGAGAGTATGTTTCTATGAAACGGGCAGAGCTACAAGCGCGGCGGCACGGTACATTAATTACACCGGACAAATCACGAGTTCTCCTTAGGCCATTCGTTCCCGGTAACGCGAGAAGAATGAAAAGAATTCTCGCACGGATCATGAAGCTTTCTGAAATTGAAGCACAACAGGTTCTTGAAAACGTTCTTATTGAATTCCGCGACCGCCATCGCGATGTCGAGCGCTTCTTTGAGCGGCGGTTTGATCAAATGAGACCCTTCCTGCCATCACAGTACAAGCCGTCGAAGGTAAAGTGCCTCCTGATTGGCTCGTATTTCACATGTGAGTATTCCCTTGAAGCGGCAGCCCTCTTCAATCCGTCTATTGTTCCTCATCCCGACCAGAGCAGGTTAGAGCCCGGCTCACTCAGGTTTATCATGAGCTTGCGGGCAACAGGAGAGGGGCATATCTCGTCCATTGAGTTCCGCACCGGAATCATCAACGGGCAAGGAGAAGTTGGGGTCGATCTACCCAGCCCGTATGTCACGGCTCCACAAGTAAATGCCGATCCTGTGTACGTCAAGTCCGAGTTTGCGAACAAGCTTCACGATCAGGTGTGCCTGACGTCTGCGACAAAGGAGATCCTCCGTGTCTTGCCAGAGAAGTTCAGGCGATCACAGCTTACGGCACCGATCGCACGATTCAGAGAGAGTCATCCTAAACTGACCAGCGTCCAGAGCCGTTCGATCGAGTGCGCTGAAGCGCTGGCTGAACTGAACTACGAAATCAGCTACTCGGAGACGCAACAACTCTCGGAACGGGTAATTTTTCCGGTCTCCTCATATGAGAGCAACGGTATCGAGGATGCGCGCTTCGTTCGGTTCATCGACGATGATGACGCTGTAACCTATTATTCCACCTGCACCGCGTACAACGGCAGGGCGATTATGCCGCTGCTCCTTGAGACGACTGATTTCATTCATTTCCGGATGAACTCGCTCAGCGGGGAGGCCGCAAGAAACAAGGGTATGGCATTGTTCCCGAAAAGAATCGACGGCAAGTTTGCGATGATATCAAGACACGACGGTGAAAACCTGTACATCGTGATGTCGGATAGTATCTACCGGTGGAATGAGCCCCACAAGTTGTTGAAGCCGACCTACCCGTGGGAATTCACTCAAATCGGTAACTGCGGTTCACCTGTGGAAACGGAAAAAGGATGGCTTCTTCTCACGCACGGTGTTGGCCCTGTGAGGAAGTACTGTATTGGGGCAGTGTTGCTCGATCGGGATAATCCCGCCAAGGTGATTGCACAGCTTCGGGAACCGTTGATTGCCCCGGATGAATCCGAACGAGAAGGATATGTCCCGAACGTAGTCTACACGTGCGGCGCAATCATGCACAATCGCAAGCTGATCATGCCATATGCTATGTCGGACTACGTGACGTGCATCGCGAGTGTATCGATTGATGACCTTTTGGAAAGGATGCAGTAAACGGCGTGAGAGATCTTCTCCGTTTTTTACACCAGCTCTGATGGCTGGAGAGTTATTTGACGCCAGTTCGATTTCTCGAGCAGCTTAATCCGTTTGAGAAAAGTGATGCCCAGCGAAATGATTATGACGCCCGAGGAATTGTACAATTTCGGCAGCATTTTCATCAGCTAAACAAGAAAGCCCTTGATATTCAAAGGCTTCCTTGTTTTCTGTCTCACATCCGAAGTCTGATGCTCCCCGCCCGCACGAATTCGCAGCCTCAAATGCGGTCGGGCGGGTATCCAATTGAGCTACAGGCGCGAGGAATTTTCAATTGCCGATTTCTGATTGCAAATTTGAAAATTGGGTATCGCAATTCACGCCTCCCGGCAAACCTCCTGCAGGCTCAACGCGATTACTTTGGGGCGCATCTCTACGAGCGAGTGGACAAGCCGAGAGGTGAATTCTTCCATACGAATTGGACCGGAAGAGGAGGGGAGACTTCGTCTTCAGCGTATGTGGTCTGATCTTTTGGAATTGGTTGAAGACCAGAGTGGAGGTGCAGCAACGCGCCGTGATCGTGCCGGATTGGGCTCCAATTCAGCGATTCATTGACTCGGCTCCTTCACTTGGCATTCCGACATTGAAGAAGGCAATCGCTCACGCGGCTCGCTCTGGGTGAAAAATATGGAGATGTCAATGATTCTTGAGAAATACTCAATCGGTGTGGGCGATAGGTTCGGACAGCAAGGCGCGGCGCAACTTCGTGCGCTCCAGCAAGCGGAACAAAGGGGGATAAAGATCGTTCCGGTTTGGAACAAGTCGTACCGTGAGCACACCACGATCGGAACTGAACCATCTGACACGCGCCGCGCAGTGGACGACGCTGTGAAGGAATGCGGTTGGCGCGATTCATACTACGTCGATGCGGATCATATCAGCTTGAAAACGGTCGATCTGTTCCTGGACTCCAGTGATTTCTTCACGTTGGATGTGGCTGATTACATTGGCAAGACGGCCGACGAGAAGGAGGTGGACTCCTTCGTGAAGTCGATGAGCAAGTTTACAGCGAGTTTCCCGATACCGGGGGTTCAAACGACGACGAAGGTCACCGAAGAAGACTTGTATGCGATCGGCTGTAAGTATCTCCTGGCGGTCAAGGAAGCAGGGAGCGTCTATCGTCACATTGCGAAGAAGAAGGGAGCAAGCAATTTCGTGACTGAAGTCTCCACCGATGAAGCAAACGAGCCCCAAACGCCCGCACAACTGTTCTTTATCCTCGCAGCTATCGCCCAGCAAGGGATTCCGATACAGACCATTGCGCCGAAGTTCACTGGCAGGTTTCTCAAAGGCATTGACTACGTCGGCGCCGTGGAGCAATTCGCGGCAGAATTCGAAGAGGATCTGCTGGTGATAGCTCACGCAATCAAAACATTCGAGTTGCCGAAGAATCTGAAACTCAGCGTGCACTCAGGCAGCGACAAATTCACTCTGTACCCACTGATTCACCGCGCGATCACGAAGCACAACGCAGGACTCCACTTGAAGACTGCTGGCACAACGTGGCTTGAGGAGCTTGTCGGTCTTGCGCTGTTTGGCGGTGAGGGCCAGGCGATCGCGCAGGCAATCTACACGCAAGCGTATGAACGAATCGATGAACTCTGTAAGCCCTATGAATCGGTGATCGACATCGATCGTGCACGGCTCCCTGATCCCCGAACAGTAAGCGGGTGGAGCAGCGGTGAGTATGTCACCGCTCTCAGAAATGATCAATCGAAGCCAGGATACAATCCCCACTTCCGGCAGTTGCTCCATGTTGGATATAAGGTGGCTGCAGAGATGGGAAGCCGCTATCTTGCGATGCTCAAGAAATCGCGCGAGGTTGTTGCAGAGGGTGTCACTGAAAATCTCTTTCTGCGACACATCGTCCCGGTGTTCATCGGGTCTTGATCGCGTCAGGCTAGCGGGATGCGCTGAAAAGCTTCTTCCAGATTGAGATGGGTGCTCTCAGGAGGTTGTCCAAGCGGCTACTCCAGGTCACAGATGATATGAGCTGTCTTCGTTGTAGCGATCAGATCAGTCGTTGACCCAGCGCTCGCACATCCGGTGGTTCTTGCGAACTGATAGCTTTTCATCTTGCACTCGAAACGGCACTCGTCAGAAGTTCGTCGTTGGTTCGACGAACAGCATTGGATTCCCGGACTCGACTGAGGTAGAAAATACGACGCTCTTTACCTGTGGTCACGGGCAAGGACAGGATGATAGAAGACAGAGCGGATGATTATGGTCGTCTGGTGAGGAGGGACTGGCGCGACACTATGTTGTGAGGAGACGATACTTCATGGTGAAAGCCCGTAGCCCTAAAACGATCTTTTTGCACGATGAAGAACCGCTGGTGACCGCCGAGCTACTGCTCCCCTGTAGGAAAAGATGCTGGTTTTCGACCATTCCTTGGATTCTCACGTGGTCTGGTAGTTGACCTGCCACGTGACGTTTGCGGGGCTCAAGACCGCCCGCTGGAAATCAGCGGGATAGGCTCCGGTTGTAGGTTCAAGTGCTGCCCCGCTACTAACGGCAGTCACAACTTCTGTGGCTGCCGTTTCTTTTTGCAGGAGGTGGGCGAGCTCGGGCGTGACGGCGGGGATTCGGCAGGTGGCGACCGAGGATCTCGTTCCGCTACCGGTTGCCTTATGGTCTCGATCTTCTGGCTTCTGTGCGTTGGCTGAGTGTCCGGAGGAGTCTGAAGATGATACTGTAGATTCTTACTTAAGAGCAAACGAACGATCGCTGAAACCGAATAGCATCAGTGACTTGCCAGCAAGAAGCACTCATTGGCTCACGGTCTCTGGCTCAGAAGCAAAAGAGGGTTCTGGCAATCAGAACCCTCCCTGGTGCGCGCAGGAACTTTACA
>ERZ1292640.3564-Hain-H43-02um-R1-3564-length-12098-cov-5_pt1 | contig 12098 bp, 7 predicted proteins | sample MGYA00564404_ERZ1292640 | MGnify/ENA primary metagenome ERZ1292640 (study PRJEB36523, sample SAMEA6512636) | groundwater metagenome | collected 2019-01-08 | study: AquaDiva: Metagenomics assemblies of 32 groundwater samples | reverse complement strand
CGCAGACAATCGGCGTCAGTCCGTTGGCGAGGGCGGCGCTCACCTTGTGGTTGACCGCCTGATCGTTCTCCAACTGGCTGAGTGTTGCCCGGCGCTCGGAATGACCCACGATCACATACTGACAGATCCCCGCCACCATCGCGCCCGAGATCTCCCCGGTGTGGGCCCCGCTCGCCTCCCAATGGGCGTCCTGAGCGCCCAGTGCGATCCGGGTGGGGCGCAGCAGCTCGGCCACCTGATAAAGCACCGTGAACGGCGGGCACAAGACCAAATCCATGCCCTCGATCTCGTTTAGCCCGCGCCGGATCTTGCGAACGAAGTCCAAGGCCTGCTCGCTGCGGCCCAAATTCATTTTCCAGTTGGCGGCCAGGACCGGCCTACGCGGCATCGCTCCACTCGAACGGGGCGCGGTCAAGCGGCCCGCTACAGGGGGATAGTTCCACGGGGCGAATGAGGATGGGACTCAGGGAGCGGCTCGGGCAGCTTCGGGGCTGGAACGGGGGATGGTTTCCTTGGGAATCAGCGCGATGGCATCCACCATTTCTCGATTGAACAGCATCGCCGGCGAGCTTGCGCGAACATCAGGAAACAGGATCGCAATCAGCTCGGTGTTGTACAGCGGGATGAAGATGCGGTCGCCCTCGATCATGAAGCTGCCGTAATTGAACTTTCCGGGGGTTTCGACCTGGCCGCGTAGCTCGTATCCGCCTAAGACCAGGTGGACCCAGTGCGGGACCATGGTGGAGTATCCGCCTCGCGCCACACCTGCCGGGCCGACCTCGGCCCGGCTGCTCAGCAGAACGGTCACGATCTCGTCTTTGACAACCCAGAGAGTCTCATAGCGAGCCACCATACGGCCGGGCTGGTGCAGCCGGGACAGATGCGCGCCTTCGACTTCCAGGTAATTTGTCGTGGGGATGTTCAGGTAGCCGTACAGGCCGCTAGCGCCGGGATCGACCCGCCCGAGAATCCGATGGCTGGTGGTATACATCTCCACGGATATCGGCTTGGCCATGTTACGTTCCGGTGGGTAATGCGAAGGTGATTTTCGTGGCGGCTGGGGTTTGATCGTACCACAGGATCCCGCCCATGCTCTCCACGATCATTCGAATCTCGCCCAGCGTCAGCCCGTAGCCCAGATTGCCCGCGGAAGGGTCAGGCGCGGGATCGGTAAGTGCACGGAGCGTGTCAGGCGACAGCCCGGGACCGGTGTCAGCCACCGTCACCACGGCCCAGGTGCCATCTTCCAACTCAATGTCTCCTGGCAGCAGGATGCCCTCGGCCTTCCCGTTCTTGATACTCAAGTTGAGCGTCTGGATCAGCACCCGGCCGGTCGGAGTCCTGCGAACTGCGGCACCCACCAGGGCCTGGATGACTTGGAAGACCCGGTTTCGCTCCCCGGGAAAGACGGGGACCGGAGGCTCGGCCTCGACGATCAGGCTGAGACCACGACGGGTGGCGTGCAACTGGTGCTCGCCTGCTGCCTTATGAACCAGGCGGGATAGGTCCACGTAGCGAGCGGCCAGTTCGGGCTCCATGACCGTGATCGGCATTCGCCGCATGTTTCTGAGTTGGTCCTGGAGGCTGAGCAGCTCGGATTTCACTGGCCTTCCGGCTCTGACCGAGGCTCCATTGAGCAAGCCATCCAGCGTGGAAAGGGCTTGATCCAGCCCCTCGACCAGGCCCTTGGGGGCCATGCTGATCGGGCCAGTCTTGCTGATTGGAGTGCCTGCCTGTTGCACCAGGGTCGCACGGTCCAGGGCAACCCCTGCCCAGTCGCCCAATGTCATCAGCACCGTCACCTGATGCTCGTTAAAGGACCGCAGCGCCATCCGGTTGTAGACGCCAAGCACGCCCACGATTTCCTTCTGCACGCGAATGGGGACCTTGACAACGGACTGCACAATGAAGCCGGTCTGAACCTTCACCGGCCCGCTCTCCATGCTCGGCTGCCGCAAGATCGGCTGGCCGGTGCGGAACACCTCGCCCACCAACATATCGTCGGCCCGCAGCCGCTGCAGCGTGGCGTGCCGTTCGCCGGCCTGCTTGGTGGCTCGCAGCACCACCTCGTTGGTCTCCGCATCTGTCAGGTAGATGCTGGCTTCTTCTGCGTCGGTGACGTAGGCGGCCGCCTCCACCAGGCGGGTCAGAATTTGATCCAGGTTGTCCAGCCCGGCGACGACCCGGCCGATTTCGCTCAGCATTCGGACCTCATCGGTACGCCGGCGCAGCTCCTCTCGCAGCCCTTCCACGTTGTGGGAGAGCTGCGCAGTTTGACCCTCCCGGGCACTTGTCCGACCTAATGCCAGGATGGCCTCCCGCAGCTCTTCTTCACGGTAGGGCTTGAGCAGCACGTCTCGCACTCCCATTTTCAAAAAGCTTCTTAGCCTGGAGGCCGGGAAATGCGCGGCCAGCACGATGGCGGGGGCGTCGTCGCCCATCTCTCGTCGGTTGCGGAGTCCGGCCATCGGGTCCCCGCGAATTTGGGTGACATCGACAACCAGGACGTCGGGCTTGGGTGCCTCTTCCTTGGCCGGCCACGCGGCGATGCCAGCCGGCCTCAGCACCCGCTCGATCAACTGAGTGGCGTTGGTTTCAATGTCGGCGATGACGACGACGCGCGGGGAGGTGGTGTTGTCGCTTTCGGTCATTGGGCTCTAGGTCCAGGGAACGGAGTGGAGCTCAGCCGTCCGCGGCCACGGCCAGTTCGTAGTGGGGGATCCACCCCATGTTTTCTAAGGGCCAATATACCAGGACCGCCTTGCCGATGATCCCCTCCAGCGGCAACGCGCCCCAGTTCTGCGAGTCAGACGAGTTGTTGCGGTTGTCTCCGAAGACAAATACCTCGTCGAGGCCGACTCGCCACAAATTGTTGTAGGCAGGCTGGGCGGTCAGATACGGCTCGTACAGCAGCACTCCATTGATGAAGACCTGCCCGTCCTGCACCCGCACTTCATCACCAGGCAGGCCGATCACGCGCTTGATGAAGCGCCGGTCCGGGTTCAACGGGAAGCGGAACACTACGATGTCACCGCGCTCCGGCCTTCTCTGAAAGAACGGCAATTCGTAAGCCATGCGGTTCACGACCACGAATTGCCCGTCGTGGAGGCTGGGTTCCATGCTGTCGCCCTCCACCCGGATGCGGGCCGTTACAAGGTTGACGGCAAAGAACAAGACTCCCGCAAACAGCACGGTCTGCAGCACGCTGCCGATGAATCCCAGGATCTTCCGCGCCAGGCTGCGGGGCTTAGGAGGCGCGATGCTAGGTTGCGTGGGCTGGTTGAAGGTGAATTCTTCGGCCACGAGGGTGATTATAAGACCCGCTCCAGCGGCCTGACAAGCGTACTGGAGTTAGGCTGGCCAGAGGGGGGGCCGTTCGGCGCTGGGTGAGGCCCTCGGCTCCGCTCCCCTCGACTTAGCCCCTCGGCACGCTCTCCTCAACTACGCTTCCCTCGACTACGCTCGGGACAGGCGGGACAAGCCCTTCGACCCTTCGGCAAGCTCAGGGTGCACAGGCTCAGGGCAGGCGGGGTGTACCCCTCGGCTCTGCTGCGGGTGTACTACTCATTTCGTGGCCGTTTTCGGAAGGAGAGCCGCAGAGGCGTTCCGAGGAATGCAAACTCCCGCCGAATCCGGTTTTCGAGGTGGCGGGCGTAACTGAAGTGGACCAGTTCGGGGTCATTCACCTGGAACAGGAAGGTCGGGGGATCGGTTCGCACCTGAGAGGCGAAGTAGATGCGCAGCCGCACTCCTGCCTTGGAAGGGGGCGCGTGGGCCTCCTGGGCGGCCTGCAAGACCTGATTGAGTTCCGCCGTTGGGATCCTGCGCAATCGCTCTTCTTGGATTTGGAGCGCCAGCGGGAGTACCTCATCGACGCCGCTCCCGTGAAGGGCAGAGATGAATCGCACCGGCACGAAATCCAGGAACTTGAGTTGGGCGCGGGTCTGCTTGGCGTAGTTTCGCTCCGTGCCGGCCTGCTGGGGCACCGCGTCCCACTTGTTGATCAGCAGCACCGCGCTCTTCCATTTCTCAAGGATCATGCCCGCGATGTGGGCATCCTGGGCGGCGACACCTTCCAACGCATCGATCAGCAGCAAGGCGACATCCGCTCGCTCGATCGCCTTGAGTGCCCGCAGGACCGAGTATTTTTCCACGCCGGGCTCGATCCGACCGCGGCGGCGGATGCCGGCTGTGTCGATCAGGGTCAGGGGGATGCCCTGGAAAGTCAGCGAGGTGTCGATCGCGTCCCGGGTGGTGCCCGGAGTGGGAGACACAATTGCTCGCTCCTCCCCGAGCAGCCGGTTCAACAGGCTCGACTTGCCGACATTTGGCCGGCCGACGATGGCGATCCCGACTCGCTCCTCTGCCGCTGGCTCTTCGGCATCTCCTCGGTCAAGCGCCTTGATCAGCAGGTCCAAGAGATCTCCCGTGCCCGTGCCATGCAGCGCAGAAATCGGGATGGGATCCCCCATACCGAGCTCGAAGAACTCAATCGCCTGCTCCCGGCGAGCGGGATTGTCGACCTTGTTGACCACCAGCAGAATTGGTGGACTGGGCTTTCCGTCTAGAGTGGATTGTTGCCGTCGCAGCACGTCGGCGAGCTCGCGGTCCAGGGGTGATACCCCGCTCTCGCCATCCACCAGGAACACGACCGCGTCGGCGTCCTGGACGGCCAACTCCGCCTGGGCTCGAATCTGAGCGCGCAATTCCCCTTTGTTGGCCGGATCGAAACCCCCGGTGTCGACTATGTCGAAGGGTACACCGTTCCACTCCGCCTCGGCCACCAACCGATCACGGGTCGTGCCGGGCTGGCTGTCGGTCACCGCGAGCCGCTCGCCGGCCATGCGGTTGAAGAGCGTCGACTTGCCGACGTTGGTGCGCCCGACCAGGGCGACGACTGGCTTGGGCATGGAGAGTTTAGGGGCTAGGTGTGGGAGGCGTGCTGGTGATCCTGATTTTGATGGTGGCCGGGAATACCGGCTTATGTTCAACATCGGTCGGAGATATGATCACCTGGGGAGGGACTTGATGCGTGCCGAGTCCAAGGTCGAGCAGGTCTACGATCACGCGCACGTCTTCCAGCTTCAGTGCATTCAATGTCGGCAGCGGGCCGGTCAGGATGATGTCGACTACCTCGGGGGAGAGCCGGACGAACAAGCCGACCGCCAACCCGCGAACCTCCACCAGGCGGGTGATCGTGATAGTGCCCTCTACCGGCGCAATACTTACCTTGACCAGCACGCCCTGGTTCTCGACCGGCGAGATGCCCGGTGGGAGATCGAGCGAGAGCCGCCGCTCCAGATCACCGGTGGCGCCGGAGAGATCAAGCGGGAGCGTGAAGACAAAACCTGGCAGCGCTTCCAGCGCCTCGGGGTCGGAGGAGAAGACGGTCACCACATCGGGAGTGACCGAGACGTCGGTGAGCCGGTACCCGGCCTCCGACAATTGCTCCACCCCTTCGAGGTTCGGAACTACGGAGACCAGTCGGAACCGCTCGCGCGGCTCGATCTGTACGGTTACCTGGACTCGCGCAGGGTCAACCTGCAGCCCCAACAGGCGATTGCCTTGCTCGTCCATGGCGACGAGCGGCACCTCCTGCTCGAAACTCTCGCGCCGGTCGCTCACGTTGATCTCGGCCCGCAGCGTCGCCACCCGTTCCACCTGAGAAACCGCGCCTACCAGGGTGGCACGCGCTGGGGAAACTCCCGCCGAGGAGGTACGGTAGCCGAGCTGCGGCTCACCCAAGGTCACGACCTCCACATCCAGGCTGGTGGTGGCGGCCCGCTCGAGCGTGACGGTCACAAGGTCGGGTTCATGGGCCGACACGCGGGCGGGCTGTACGCCCAGGATTGGCTGAACCGGTAGTTGGTGAGTCCCTTCCTCCAAGCCGGCGAGATCGACCGCCAGCCCGACGTTGTCGATGCCGATAAGCTCCCAGACCGAAAGCGGGGCCCGGATCGTGACCCTTCCGCTCGTCGGGGGAGGGTCACCGACGATCAGCAATCCCTGTCGCAAGCCAATGTAGTCGATCGCCACCGGGGAGGGGAGCTCACGGGTTTCAGTGGGGTCTTCGTTGATGACCGACACGATCCACACCGCCACCGCCAGGACGAAGGCCAACAGGAGCGAGCTGAGGTTGCTCCAAAGCCAGCGAAGCATCGGCTAGCCTCTCAGTCTCCCGGGGGTTCGGCCTGAGATCGGCCGGATCGGACCAGCCAGTCGCTCAGCCAACTTGGGAGGCCGGCGATCTTGCGTGGGCGATAGAACGCAGTCAGGATATTCCGCAGCCTGCTGCGGTCGAGCTTCCGAATCATCTTGCCGTTATGCGTTATAGAAATGCTGCCGGTCTCTTCCGAAACTACAACCGAGACGGCGTCGCTCACTTCGCTGACGCCCAGCGCGGCCCGGTGTCGCAGCCCCAGCTTGCGGCGGGTGCCGGCGGAAAGTGCGCCGCTGGCCGACAGCGGCATGACACAGGAGGCTGCGGCCACCCGGTCGCCGCGCAGGATCACTGCGCCGTCGTGCAGCGGCGTGTTGATGTAAAAGATCTGAACGAGCAGCTCGGTGGTCAGCTTGGCATCCACCGGAACGCCGGTCTCGACGTATTCATCCAGCCGGTCTTCCCGCTCGATCGTGATCAGCGCGCCGTACCGGATTTCGGCCAGGCGTTCGGCGGCGCTGACGATCAGGTTCACCGTGCGTTCGGCTTCAGCCGGTTCGGAGAACAGACTGAAAAAGGTCCCCGCGCGGCCGAGTCGCTCGAAGGCCCGCCGGATTTCCGGCGCGAACACGACCGGGATGACGAAGAGCAGTGCGGGCAAGGTGGCGGTGAGAAGCGAAGAGAAAGCGGGCAAAGGCAGCAGGCTGGTGAGCAGGACCATGATGATGATGAGCAGGACCATACCGCGCAGCAGCACTACCGCGCGTGTCCCGCGCAGCAAACTGACTACTAAGAAAAAGACCGCAGTAACCAGCAGCAGGTCGAGAACGGCCAGGGCGTCCAGCCGTTGCAAAAAGAATGTGACTTCAGCCAACAGGTCGCTCATCAGGGATCAGGCGCGGAAACGCTCACGGATGATGGGTCCACCAACATGCTCCACGAAATGAGAACCCTGGAAGGGGCCGCCCGCCGCGCCCGAGATTTCGGTTCACGGCTGCCTGGAGTACCTACTGGCTATGCAGGTTGCGCAGCAGCTCCACGTAGCCTTCGATGTCGGGCGGGTTGAGATCGACGATGGCCTGGATGCTGCGAATCGCGTCTTCAGTTTGTCCAGCGTCCAGCTGGATCTCTCCCAGCGCGTCATATTGAGCAATGGCGTCAGCGATGCGGCCTGCGGCTTTGTAGGCCTCCGCCAAGCGGGCATGCAGAGACTGTTTGCCGGGGTGCTCACGGGCCATCTCCTCCAACAGGTTGAGGGCTTCGGGTCCTCGCCCGGACTCGACCAGGAACTCCAGGTAGCTGTCCAATTCCTTGGCGGCCTGATCCTCCTGACCGATGCGCAAATTGAGGTCGATTAGGTTCACCCGGGCCTTATCGTCGCTGGGATCAAGCGTTCGGATCTGTTCAAACACCCGCAACGCCCTGCGCTGATCCAACCGGGAGAGGTCAATATCGCCCATCATGTGCAGGATCCGCAGCGACCAGCCGTTGCCGGTGACCATCTGTTGCGAGAGGCGTAGCGAGTTGGCCAGAGTCTTGCGAGCCATGTCGGGCTCGGCCATATCGCGATAAATTCCCGCCAACTCGATCGACTGAGTGATGGCCTCATCTCCCCGGTCTTGCTGCACCAGCAGATCGATCAGCCGGCTGCGGGAGGGGATATCCACCGGGGAGACCTGCAGGATCTTCATATAAACATCGGTGGCCTCAGCGCTCTCACCGCGCACGCGATGGGTCTCTGCAATCATCGAAAGTTTCGCGTACCCAGCCTCCGATCGTCCGGAGGCGATCTGGATGTCTGCCATGCGCCGGTGCAGCGCGAGGTACGTCGGCGCGTAGTCCAACGCAAGCATGGATTCCTCCAGTGCGGAGGCGTACAGGCCCTGATCCATCATCCGATCGATCCGCTGCATAGACTTGAGAACCCGATCGGTGTTGCCGACCGCGAGCATCTCAGCAATCGGCAGGACTCCGGCCCCCTCACCTTTCTTATCGAGCTCCTCCCTGGCTTGCTTCAATCGCTTGAGCCATTCTGGACCACTGAGGAATTTCAGAGTGTGGTCCACGATCTTGGCTAGCTGCCGCTTATCCCCTTCCGTTTGGGAGGCAAGCAGCGTTTCATAAAACTGATTGAGCTGCTTGGATTGCCCCTGCTGGACGGTGAGGCTGTCAGCCAGCTTGAGGGCTTGGAGCAGATAACGGGCGGCTTCGCGGATATCTTGCTTCTCATTGGCCAGGCGCCCCAGGGCCAGGTTGGCGCCGAGGGCAAGGGCGGGGTGACCCAGAGAAGCCACCAACTGCTTGCGGGCCTCATCGGTCTTACCCAGGTCTTTCAGCAGCATCGCCAGGTTGTAGTGGGCGGCCGGATGGTCGAGGCCGCTCTCCATCGCCCGCATGAACTCCTTCACCGCCTGCTCTTTGTGACCCCGGGTCTGAAGGTCGATGGCCTGCGCCAAGTAGCGGTAGATTGCCGAGGATGGCTTGAGTTCACCGGTCTGACCGCTGGTGATCTTCGCCATACCGAGCCCTTGCTCTTTGCCGTTCTCCTTGGGCTCTTCGAAGAGAATGCCTGCCAGAATAGTCAGTGCCTCGCCTTGGGCTGCCGTTTCGGGGTCTTTGAGCTGTTCGTCGACCTCCAAGGGTTGACTGGCATCCGCCCGCAGGTACTCCTGCACCTGGGCCATGCGAAGCGGTGCAGTGCCGCCCCGCGGCTGGGGAGGCTCAGGAAGTCTTTTGCCTTGGTTCAGAAGTCGTAGGTAGCGCGTGGCCTCCGGATCGCCGGGCAGAATTGCAAGGGAGCGCTGAACCGCTTCCTTGGCCCGGTCGACCTTTCCGCTCTCAGACAAAATCGAGGCCACCGAGAGATATTCGAGCGTCGAATCGCGGGTGCGTCCGAGGCGTTCGTAGGTGAGCGCCAACCGAGTGCGCGCGGCCAGGTTCTTTGGATCGAGCCGGGCGATGTGGCGCCAGTTGTCCACCGCCTTTCCCGCATCTTTCCGCCGGATGTACATGTCGGCGGTGTCCTCGCGGGCTTGGATGGACTCCTTGATCTTCCCGAGGCGCTCGTATATCTCGGCGCACTTCTCCGCCGGGATCGGGTCTTCGGGGCTCCCCTGCGCGGCGGTCTTATAAACCAGCAGCGCTTCGTCCAGCTGCCCGGTCTCGAGCAGGGCCAGCGCCAGGCTGTTCAGGGCATTGGGATGGTTAGAGAATTCGGCCAGCGCCTTACGGTAGAACTCGATGGCCCGGTTCCATTGCAGGTCCCAGGCGGCCGAGTGGCCCAGGCGCATGGATTCGTTGAAAAGATCCTCTCGTCCAGCCATCGTAATTTGGGGAAGCGATTCTAGCACAGGACCGGTAGCACGGCCGCTTTCAGTTGATTCCGACCGTAGATCGAGGGTGAGATTGAGAGGAGGCGCGAGAGCGGGAACGGCCTAGCCGGGCCAGACGGTGCTGGCGCTCAGCCGAGTGGGTCCATCTGTTCCCAGTTGAGACCGGCCTTGGCGTCCGTCTTCAGCGGGACTTTAAGCTTGTAGGCGGATTGCATGACCTGCTGGACCACCCGGGCAGTCTTCTTCAACTCCTTGGTGGGGACCTCGAAGACCAGCTCGTCGTGAACCTGGAGCAGCATTTTCGCATTCAGCTTGGCGGAGCGCAGAGCATCCGGCAATTCGATCATCGCCAGTTTGATGACGTCGGCCGCCGAACCTTGGATCGGTGAGTTGACCGCTTCCCGCTCCGCCCTCGCCCGCACCTGGGCCGGGCTGGGCGTTGCCCCCTGCGCAAGCTGTGGGAAATATCGCCGCCGGCCGAGCAGCGTTTCGACATAGCCTTGCTCCGCTGCCTGTGCGCGAGCCTTGTCCAAGTAGGCGCGGACGCCAGGGAAGCGATCAAAATACACCTTGACAAACTCCTCCGCCTCGGCCAGGGTCAGGTCGGTGGCGCGGGTGAGGCCGAAGGGTGACATCCCATAGATCAGCCCAAAATTCACCGCTTTGGCTCTGCGCCGCTGGTCGGGCGTCACTTTTTTCAAGGTTGTGCCGAACACGGCCGCAGCCGTGGCTGAGTGAATGTCCTGATCTTCATGGAAAGCCTTGATCATGGCCTTGTCGCCGGCGATGTGGGCCACGATCCGCAGCTCGATCTGTGAGTAGTCCACCGCAAGCAGGGTGTTGCCGGGAGCCGCCACGAAGGCCCGCCGAATCTTCCTGCCCAGCTCGGTGCGGATCGGGATGTTTTGCAGATTGGGGTTGGCCGAGGCGATCCGGCCGGTCACCACGCCGGTCTGGCTGTAGGAAGTGTGCACCCGGCCGGTGTCTGGATTGAGCTGTTCCGGGAGCGCGTCGGTGTAGGTCGATTTGAGCTTTGACAGCTCCCGGTGTTCCAGTATGAGTGCGACTGCCTTGTGGTTCTCGCTCAGGGAATCGAGGACATCGGCAGCGGTGGAGTAATGACCGGAGGCCGTACGGCGCGAGCCGTCCGGTGGCTTCAGACCAAGCTCGTCGAACAACACCTGGGAAAGCTGCTGGGTGGAGTTGACATTGAAGGGATGGCCGACGAGCTTGAAGAGCTTGGCCTCCAGGGTTTCGAGGCGGGTGGCCAGTTCCTTCGACAGCTTGGAGAGGAACTTCGTGTCGAGGGCTACCCCGGCGATCTCCATGTCGGCCAGCACGCGGACGAGCGGCATTTCCAGATCATAGAAGAGCGAGCCCTGGCCGCGCCTCTTCAACTCCTTCTCCAGGTCCTTGCGCAGCCGCAGGCAGACCTCGGCGTCAGCGGCGGCGTACGGTGCGACCTCCTGGATCGGCACCTCGGCCATCGAGCGCTGCTTGGCCCCGGTCCCAATCAGCTCCTCGATGGGCGTCATCTCGATCCCGAGGCGAACCCAGGCCAGGTTCTTGAGGCCCAGGCTGCGAGAGGAGGGATTGAGCAGCCACTCGGCCAACATGGTGTCGAAGGTGAGCGGCTCGACCTCCAGGCCGTAACGGGCCAGCACGGTAAAGTCAAACTTCGTGTTGTGACCGACCTTCTCGATATTGGGATCGGTCAGCGGTCCTTGGATGGCTTCAATCACGGCCGGCAGCTCGAGCTGTACAGTGCCCGACAGATGCGGAAGGTGGCCGACCGGGATGTAGAAGCCCTCTCCGGGCTTGATGGCCAGCGAGATGCCGACCAACTCGGAGCGCATCTCGTCGGGCGCGGTGGTCTCCACATCAAAGGCAATGGCCTTGGCTTTCTCCAAGCGCTTCGCTAACGCCTCCAATGCCTCGGGTGTATCCACGACTATGGTCTTGCTTTCCGGCCCGGTCTTGTCTTCGCTGACGTAGAGATCGGCGTCCGCTCCCGCCTGCTTGGTGAGGCGGTCGAGCAGCGACCGAAACTCGAGCTCGCGAAACAGAACGACGATCCGATCGCGGTCAAACTGTCGGGCCCGGCAGGCTTCCAAATCGAATTCAACCGGAACGTCGGTCACGATTCGACCCAGCTTGCGGCTCAACCGGCCGTCCTCGAGGCCTTCTTCGAGCTTGGTGCGAAGGCGCGGGGGTATCTCGTCCAGGTGGCTGTAGATGCCATCGAAATCGCGGTATTCCTGAAGCAGCGATACCGCGGTCTTCTCACCGATCCCCCGCACTCCGGGTATGTTGTCGCTGGTGTCGCCGACCAGCGCTTTCAGGTCCACCAGCTGGGATGGATCGAGGCTGTATTTTTCCCGAACTTCCTTTGGCCCGTAGTCGATGGCCTCGGCGAGCTTCTGGCCTGCCAATCGGATGACGACATTCTTGGTGGCGAGTTGCAGCAGATCGCGGTCCCCGGTCAGAATGAGCACCTGCACGCCCTGCTGGCTAGCGATCCCAGCGACGGTGCCCAGGACATCATCGGCCTCGTATCCGTCGGCTTCCAGGGTGGGGATGCCAAACGCATCGACGACCTCGCGGAT
>ERZ1292640.3563-Hain-H43-02um-R1-3563-length-12098-cov-19_pt1 | contig 12098 bp, 10 predicted proteins | sample MGYA00564404_ERZ1292640 | MGnify/ENA primary metagenome ERZ1292640 (study PRJEB36523, sample SAMEA6512636) | groundwater metagenome | collected 2019-01-08 | study: AquaDiva: Metagenomics assemblies of 32 groundwater samples | reverse complement strand
TCCCAATCGCCGGGGCCGCCATTCAGATTGACCTCGAGGCGAGCCGAAAGCAGGCCCAGCGAGTCGAACTGGCCATCGAACGAGTGCAGGACCTCGAAATCAGGACCATCGATATCGATCTTCAGCAGGTCGATATCCGACCAGCCGAGGTCCCTCAAGACCGTGGGAATGACCACCACTTTGCTCGGGTCGGCCAGCTTGGTCATCCCCCAGGCATTGTGATGGAGTTTCTCCTCGAGCGAGGCCGACTTCAGGCGTTCGCTTTGCAATTCCGACATCCGGCCGGCACTGGTCCGCGGAAGGGCATTGCGGACAAAGCGCTGCTTGCCCGAAACCTGAGCGTGGAAAGGGTGGTCCGAAGGCATGCCTACGAAGCCCGCCACGTATTTGATGTCGGGATGGTCTTCCGCAGCCGTCAGGCGGTCGCATTCATCGACGCTGGCATCGAACGCAATCGCCCTCAATCGCTCACCGAATATCCGCCACGCCGGATCGATGCCGCCGGAACAGCCCACGTCGACGAAAGTGAAGCGTTCAAGAGTGAGACTGCCGGCGACGAACGCCGCAAATGCCGTGCTCATGGCTGGGGATCGTTGGTGTTGCCGTGCTTGGCCCAAAACACTGTAGTTCTCATTTTGCCTGGTTCGCGCGCTGGATTTTGAAGAATGGTCCAGCCACTGGATCGGAAAAGGCTGGGGTGCCTGTAAACTTCGAGTGCAGCATTCGGTAGATCGCCTCTGCTTTCTCCCTATTCGCGACGGTTGAAAGCGATGACTCCGTGCGCGATAGATCCCAACCCCAAATATCAGACGCCATGACGTCGTATCCGAGGTCCATCACCTTCTCGATCTGACGCTGCAAGTCGTCAGCAAGCTCCTGCGGGGTCAGGCTTGACTTGTTCACGGGTCCGCTAACAAGCGCCAGTACCTTGAATTTCGTCTGTGGAGTTGGTGACGGGCCCAGCTTTGCAAAGTAATCCCATTGACCGTCCCAGTGGTAGAACATTTTAGAGATCGTTGCCTCGAAGCCGTGAAGCAGAAAGACCGTTCGCGCCGGATCTGCTTCGCGCTCTATGCGATCCAGCGCAAGGCGCCAGGCTGTATCGACGCCGCGGAGCGGCACCATCATCCAGATGTTGTAAGAAAGGAGCAAAATGCCGAACGTTGCGCCAGTTGCTAAGGTAATGGTGGGGCGGCGCCGTGCTGCAGATGCGGCGACAAGTGCCCATGCAATCGTCAGCCAGGACATTACATTGATCTGCATCTGTGGGTCCTGCGGCTGCGAATAGAGGTTGAGAAACTCTCCGGAGCCGAAGGTAATACCGAAGATGCTCGCCAGGATGCGGGCATCAGTTGCCTGACGGTGACGCCACAATATTGCCAACGCACCAGCGGCCAAAATCAGAATAATCGCGCTGGCAGAGATCAGTTCTCGCAACATCCGGTATATGACGTCGAGGTCGCTGATGTTGCTCCCACCAGCCAAGTACTCGCTCATTCCAATCCAAAGAAAGCCGACTTTGCGCAGGTTGAACCCGGACCACCCTGAATTGATGCCTTTGCCGGTCCACAGGAGGTCGATTGCCGAAGGAACGTTGTTGGGCTGTGGCCCCCAAAGCGACATGACGATCCAGGTGAAGGCGACCATCGTGACCAGGAATAAGGCGATCCTGCCCAGCCGCTGCAACGCATGCCCAGGCCCGAATGCGAGTGCTATCAGCATCGCCGGCAGAGTCGGGAACATCAGACGCCACTCGAACATCCAAGCGACGGTGAAAAGGACGGCGACCAAACAGACGCGCGTTCGCGTTGGACGGACGAACCACACGCAGGCCAGCGCCATCGATGCGAACAGCAGCGTATACGACGGCATGATGTCTTCGTTGCTGATCGCGAGATTGAGGAAGAATGCGCTGGCGAGGTGGAAGAGGACCGCCAACCACGCAACGAGACGGCTTTGCGTGATGTCGCGAACGAGCATGTAGACGATGCAGAGGCAGAGCGCGGCGCTGAAGGCATTGACGACCGATAGCTGACGTCGCGGGTCAGTTGCGAAAACACCGATCAGGTCGAGCAGGCGGCAGAATGCCCCGACGAACGGAAAATACAGATAATTCGACGGATCGAGCGGGGCGGTCGACGGATTGGAGATCCACGGTTTCGCCTGGATCGCCTTGAAGACGCCGTTGCCGGTAATGCCCTCGGCATTGTCCAGCCAAGACATCAACGCGATGAGTCCTGCAAACCCGACGACGAAAATAAGGAGAAGGTCGATGCGGCGCCCGTGCGATGAGACCTTCCCCGTTCGGCCGATTGAAAACGAATTCGCTATCAAGGTTGGTGGAATATTCACGAGTTAGGACCTTGTATCGAATGAGAAGCCGGGCTGAAAAGGCAGCCTATTGGCTTGGGACACCTCTAGCAATTGAAGCACGACGGGATTGGAAGTGGAATCATACTGCAGCACCATCGTCGGGCCAGCGCTTGAATGGCTGGAATATTTGCTGCCATATGTTCGGTACTTCGAGCCGGAGTCTGTTGTTCACTGGCCGTGATAGATATTGCCTGCCAAGATGTACATGGGAACGCAGTTTAATTTTATCATCGAGAAAGATCCATGCCCCGAAAGACGTCTCTTAAAGCCATCGAAGCTAAGATCAAGGAATTGGAAGCTATTGCCGAAGAACTCAAGCGCGTGGAGAAGCCCGGTATCAAGGAACTCAAGGCGGTTGTCGCAAAATTCAGGCTGACACCGGCCGACATCACGCTCGCCCTGAGGAGGCGCACCATAAGGCTCAATGAAAAGGGCCCCGCGAAGGGGACCAAACTGAAGCCCAAGTACCGCAACCCTGCAAAGAAAAGCGAGACGTGGGCAGGCCGTGGTTTGAGGCCGAAGTGGGTCGTCGAACTGATGAAACAGGGCAGGAAACTGGAAGACTTCGCTGTCTAGTCTCGGCGTATGATGACGTACAGCGTCGTGGCAGGCCTGAGGAGGTCAGCGGCACCATGTGGGACGCACACCTAGAGCATTCGTCTTGTGAGATGAATCGAATGTGATCGGGCGGGCGATTCCGGCTGACGGCAGATTGTGACTCTATGGGCGCCTGTGATTTGAGAGGTGAGCATGGGCGCGGCACATTCGAACGATCTTCGTATCCGGGTAGTGGCGGAGGTTGCGTCGGGGAGGATGTCGCGGCGCCAGGCGGTGGCGCGCTTCCGGGTGAGCGCGGCGTCGGCGATCCGCTGGGTGGAGTTGAAGGAAAAGACCGGCGGTATCGGTCCGCGGCCTCGGGGCGGCAAGAGCCGGTCGCCGCTGGAGCTGCATTCGGTGTGGCTTTTGGACCTCACCGCCCGGGAAGGTGATCTGACCTTGGCCGAGATCGGACGGCGGATCCTCGAGGGTCTGAACCTGTCGACGACCGAGGCTTCGATCCGGCGGTTCTTCATACGCCACAAGATCAGCTTCAAAAAAACCCTGCACGCCGCCGAGCAAGGGCGGCCAGACATCGCCGAGGCGCGGCGATGCTGGAAGGCTGACCAGGCCCAGCTCGATCCCCGAAAGCTCGTCTTCGTCGATGAGACCGGAGCCAACACCAAGATGGTCCGCGCCTATGGCCGCGCTCCCAGGGGCCAAAGGCTGTTCGCCAAGAGACCCTTCGGCCACTGGAAGACCACCACCTTCACCGCCGGCCTGCGCCGCGATGGCGTCACCGCGCCCTGGGCGCTTGACGGGCCGATGAACCGCACCGCCTTCCTCGTCTATCTCGACAAAGTGCTCTGTCCGACCCTCCAGGAGGGCGATCTGGTGGTGATGGACAATCTGCCCGCTCACAAGGGCGAGGCATCGAGGCCAAGGGCGCCAAGCTTCTCTTCTTGCCGCCCTACTCGCCAGACCTCAGCCCCATCGAGCTGGCCTTCGCCAGGCTCAAAAACTCCCTGCGGAAGGCCGCCGAGCGTACCGTCGACACCCTGTGGGACCGTATCGGACTGATCCTCGGAGACGTCACTCCGCAGTAGTGCGCCAACTACTTCCGCCATGACGGATATGCCGCTACTTAAGTGACGAATACTCTAGCCGGGCTTGACCGACCTAAAATGGGATATCGCGGGACGTAGCCGGAATGAGGCGAGCGGCGCGGCCGGACTCGAACCGGCGGCCATCATGATGGCGGACTAGAGTCGCCACCGGCCCATCTCTCGCCCGATCCGATGCAGTTTCCATCGGTCATAGTTGTTGCTTATGAAAAGCAGGATGAGCATCCCGAAAACGCCGCCTAGGGCGCCCTGAAGCACAATCCACCACATGGCTCACCGACCACCGTAGCGAAACCAAAGCGCCCAAATTGCGTTGGCGCCGACTACGAAAAAAAACGGCCCGGCAACGGCCCCGCTCAGCAGCGCGACGATGCTGATTTCTGCCGCTGCCAGTTCTAGGATCGCCAGTGCTTGTGCCAGCATGTGCGGCCCCCTCCCCGGATGGATATTGGCAGCATCGACCGAGGCGCTCCACCAGATTATTTGGGGCGACCGTTCGATAGTGTGTCGGGGCCGGGTACTAACGGCGTCGCATGGCCTTCAGTGTATCGGCGTGGAGTGCGTTGGTAGTGGCATTAGGGCGGACTGCAAATAGTTCCGCCAAAACGCTTAGGTGCGTTTGCTACCTAGCGCCGGAGGTCAGTCCGTCCGCGCCGCCACGATGATAAGCGAGCCGCCGAACGGCAGGCTGAGACCAGCGGCGATGGTCGCACGCTCGATCGCGAGGGCACTCGAGAATATCGCGTCGAGCCAGTGTGGATAGTCGTGCACGTCGCTTTCGGCGCCGTCCCGCTCGATCAGTCGATGGAGAAGCATCAGGGGAAACAGCAGCGTGTTCCAGTAGCTCGCGCGAAGGACAAGGAACCCTTGCCCGGTAAGCAGGGCGCGAGCCTGACCTCGCGTGAAGCGCCGGGCATTGTGGGTACGCTTGTCGTGCGCCGAGAACATCCATTGATAGGCCGGCAGATTGAAGATCGCGATGCCGCCGGGCTGAAGACAGCGGCGGGCTTCCTTGAGTGCCCGCATCGGATCGACTTGGTCATGGCAAAGCACGTCAAGTGACACGTAGGCGCTCAATGCGCCGTCGCCGATCGGCATTTCATTGACCGACCCCGAGGCCACCGGCCTGCCGGCCTTGCTGGCTGCCAGTGCCGCCGCGACGGGGTCGTAGTCCAGACCGAGCGTCGGCCGGCCAGCCACGGTCGCACCCAGTACGCGGAGCATGCCACCCGTGCCGCAGCCTGCATCGAGTACTGGACCGGCAGCGGGCGAGCCGGCGAGTGCCCGAGCGACCTGACTGGCGGCCAGCGCACGCAGTCCACGGTACCACCACATGCGGTCCTCGACCGCATTCATGCGCTCGTATTCAGCCCGCTCCATGGTGCGAGGGCCCTCCGCAAAATCTATGCTTGCGCTTGTTATGATGTCTTCGCTGGATCTTGCCAACTCGTCGCAATCGACATCCGACACACTGCTCCATCTTCGCAGCTATGGCGCAGTGTAGTTCCAGAACAGCAGGCGTGCCACGCCTCGCCACAACCCGCGAGGCAGGATGCGGAGTCTCGCAGACTACCGCCCGGAGCCGAGATACAGCACGTCCGCCACGTCGGCGAATTTGTCGGTCGGCAAGGTCCGCCAGAGGTCGAGCACGGTGAGGCGCTGGTTGCCATTGTTGCGCTTGCACCAGGCCGGGTCGATTTCCTTGTACTGGGGCCAGCCAGTGGCGACGATCAGCAGGTCGCATTCGCGCACCGCACCCTCGACCGAAGACGCCCCCACAACCTTGTCGCCCAGTACCGCCATGGCGGAATCCTGGGCCAGCGGGTCGTGCACGACCACGACATAGCCCGCGTCGGCGAGCTTGGCCGCCAGCTTGACGCTATGGCTTTCCTCGACCACCGGCGTCTGCGGCTTGTAGGAGAGGCCGAGGATGGCGATGCGCGTGCCGGCCTTGGCGAACTTGGCGACCAGGCCCGACAGCCGGTCGATCTGGTAGTTGTTGATGCGGTCGGTCGCCTCGGCCACGTCGGCACGGGCGCCGATCTTGCGGGCGAAGGCGGCGAAGGCCACGTTGTCGCGCGGAAAGCAGGGGCCGCCATAGCCCATCGCGCCCTTGAGGTACTTTGCCCCGATGCGGGTGTCGGCGCCCAATGCCTTGGTCACGGCATCGACGTCGGCGCCTGGAATGCGGTCGCAGATGTCGGCCAGCATGTTGGCGTAGGAGATCTTGGTGGTGACGTAGGTATTGACCGAAATCTTGGTGAGTTCGGCGTTGACGAAGTTCATGCGCTGCACCGGCGGCTTGTTCTCGCACATCTGCAGATAGATGGTTTGCAGCATGTCGCCGGCCTTGGAGTCGCTCTCGCCGATCAGGATCGAGTCGGGGAACAACATATCGCGCACGACGCTTCCCAGCGCGATGAATTCCGGATTGTAGCAGAGGCCGAGGTCGGGCCCGACCTTGCGGCCCGAGGCCTTCTCCAGCGCCGACTTGATCTCGGTGTCGGTCGTTCCGGGCATCACCGTGCTGGTGATGACCACCATGTGGTAGCCCTTCTTGGCCTTCAGCGCCTTGCCCAGCGTCTCCATGGCCTGGAGGACGAAACGGTTCGAGAAGAAGCCGGTGCTGTCCGACGGGGTCGGCACGATCACGAAGCTGGCGTCGCTCTTCTGGATCGCCTCGTTGGCATCCATGGTGGCCGAGAGCCGTTCCTTGTTGGCGGCGATCAGCTCGTTGAGCTGAGGCTCGACGATCGGCATCCTGCCGGCATTCATGGCATCGACGAACGTCTTGTTCACGTCGAGACCGATGACGCTGAAGCCGCGGCTGGCGAGTACCGCCGCGAGGGGGGCTCCGAGCTTGCCGAGACCGACGACCGAGACGCGAGGCAAAGTGGCTGAGGTCATTTCCATTCCCGTTTTGAGGGCCGGTACTGATACTGTCGGCGGCGACGGGACGCCACCCCGAATTTGCCGCCTGCAGGGCGCAATTCGCTGCTTGCGCCGTAGCGCCGCAGGGGCGAAGAATCGCCGCCAAATAGCGAGGGAATCGAATGAAAGTCGAGTTTTCAGCCTTTCCGAAGGCTTTTTCGGGCAACGTTGCGATGTTCGTGGCCGCCGACAAACAGCTCCTGGCGACAGCGCAAGCGGCGGATGCGAAGGCCGGTGGCGCGCTCATGCGGGCCCTCGAAGCTGGCCGCTTCACCGGTGCCAAGAACCAGACCCTGACCATCCTGGGGCATTCCGGCGATATTGCCCGCCTGATGCTGCTGGGTGTGGGCAAGGGACGTGAACTCGATGCCCGCACCGCGGAAAGCCTGGGTGGCGTGGTTGCGGCCGCGGCGAACGAGGCAGGCCATAAGGCAGTGACCGTGGTCGTGGATCCGGTGAAGGGCAGCCGCCTGTCGCCGGGCCAGATCGCGGCTCACCTCGCGCTGGGTGCCCGCCTGCGCAACTACCGCTTCGACAAGTACAAGACCAAGGACAAGCCTGAGCAGAAGCTTTCCCTCGAGCAGCTCACCGTGGTCGTCACGGGTCCTGCGGAAGCGCGCAAGGCCTATGCCCAGCTTGAGCCCACCGTCGACGCCGTCTTCTTTGCCCGCGACCTCGTGAGCGAGCCGGCCAATATGCTTTACCCCGTCGAGTTCACCCGCCGCGCCAGGGAGCTCACCAAGCTCGGCGTGAAGGTCGAGGTGCTGGGCGAAGCGGAAATGAAGAAGCTCGGCATGAACGTCCTGCTGGCTGTCGGCCAAGGCAGCGAGCGCGAGTCGCAGCTCCTGGTCATGCGCTGGATGAACGGCCCGAAGGACCAGGCGCCGGTCGCGCTGATCGGCAAGGGTGTCACCTTCGATACCGGTGGCATTTCGCTGAAGCCCGCTGGCGGCATGGAAGACATGAAGTGGGACATGGGCGGTGCCGGCGCCGTCACCGGGGCCATGCGTCTGATCGCCGGGCGCAAGGCCAAGGCCAACGTCGTCGCCGTCTGCGCCTTGGTCGAGAACATGCCTGACGGCAATGCCCAGCGTCCGGGTGACGTGGTGAAGTCGATGTCGGGCCAGACCGTCGAGGTCATCAACACCGACGCCGAGGGGCGACTGATCCTGTGCGACGCCATGTGGTACGCGCAGGAGAAGTTCAAGCCGCAGGCCATGGTCGAACTCTCGACCCTGACGGGCGCCATCATCATCTCGCTCGGCCACGAGCGCGCCGGCCTCTTCTCGAACAACACGCAGCTCTCCACGCGTCTGCGCATCGCGGGCTCGTCGATCGGCGAGAAGCTCTGGCGTATGCCGCTGGGGCCGAAGTACGACAAACTGATCGATTCCGACATCGCCGACATGAAGAACGTCAGCAACGGCCGCGACGGCGGCTCGATCACGGCCGCGCAGTTCCTGCAGCGCTTCGTGAAGGAAGGCGTTGCCTGGGCGCATCTCGACATCGCAGGAATGGCCTGGTCGGCCAAGGGCGACAACACTACACCCAAGGGCGCCACCGCCTATGGCGTGCGCCTGCTCGACCGGCTGGTCGCCGACAACTACGAGCGCTGACAGACCCCATGACCACCCAGAAGGCGGCGACCGAGGTCAATTTCTACCATCTGACCCGATCGTCGCTAGAGGACACCTTGCCCCGCCTGCTCGCCAAGACCTTGCAGGCGGGCGAGCGGGCCGTCGTCCTGCTTGGCTCGGCCGAGCGGGTCGATGCCCTTAACACCCATCTCTGGACCTACGATCCGAACGGTTTTCTTCCGCACGGTGCGGCCCGGGACGGCGATGCCGATCGCCAGCCGGTGTGGCTGACCCACGTCGACGAGAATCCCAATGGGGCGAACTACCTGTTCGTGGCCGACCATGCGCGGTCGGAGCGTGTTGCCAGCTACAAGCGCTGCTTCGAACTGTTCGATGGTCGCGACGACGCGGCGGTGGCCGATGCCCGTGAACGCTGGAAAGCCTACAAGGTCGCCGGCCACGTCATGGCCTATTGGCAGCAGACCGTTAGTGGTGGCTGGGAGAAGAAGGCCTAACGTTGCAGGCGGGGCCTCCAGTAGCCGTTCCAGGCAGCCTTCACCCGCTCACGGAACGGGATATCGCCCTCGGGTCGATAGAAATCCGGTGAGTCGGCCTCGAACTTCGCCATGTAGTTGCGATAGCTGAGAGGTTGCCTCGCGCCGACTTGTGTCTGCGCTGCCAGCAGGTCGAGACCGGCGTCGATATCGAACACCGTCGAAAGCCTGTTGCGCAGGCCAAGGAGCAGTTCGGCCGCGGCATCGGGAATCTCCCAGGCCGAGAACACGGCCGCAAGCTTCGCCAGTTTTTCCGCGCTGAGCTGCTTGGCCCATTCGGCGCCCTTGGGACCAAGAATGTCGCGAGCGTAATAGGCCTCGCCCTGGAACGGTCGTCCCGACAGCGTTTCCGCCGGCGTCGGCCAGACGTATCGCGAGGGCAGAGCGCGTGTCGAATAGGTACGTACGTCGAGCCGGAACAGGTCGAATCCTTGGCGGCGCATGAAGCGGTCGGTGTTGTGAAACGTATGCTCGTCGGTCGCGCCCGAGCCGATGAAATTGACCTCGAGCTGAACTGCCAGCAGACCCAGCGACTCGAAACGGGCGTCGAACGAGCGAAGGACCTCGTAGTCGACGCCGTCGATGTCGATCTTGAGGTAGTCGAGGTCGTTCCAGCCACGTGCCGCCAGCAGGCCAGGAACGACGACCGGCTTTGCCGGATCGGCGAGCCCCGTCATTTCCCAGGCATTGTTGCGGAACTTCTCCTCGGCAGTGGCGCCCTTGAGGCGCGCCTCTCGGATTTCGCGCGTGCGCATGAAGCTCAGGCGATCGCGCATCTGCATGATCAGCGGCGCGGCGGGGCCGGCAGACAGGTCGACGATCTTGTCGGCCCGTCGGCCGACGAAGGCGGCCAGATACTCGATATCCGGATTGAGCTCGCAGGTGGCCAGCCGCCGGCACTCGGCCTCACTGGCGTCGATGCCGAGCGCCCGTAGCCGAGGCTCGAAGACCCGCCACTGCTGATCGATACCGCCGGAGCAGCCGACATCCAGCAGGGTAAATCGCTCCGTTCGCAGGCCTTCGGCGACGTGCGCTGAAAACGAACCGCTCATCGCGGAAATCAGACTGTTGCCACGGGCGTCGCGGGCGATCCGACGGCGCCCGGCAGGCGCAGGGGCGGAGCTGTCAGGAGAAAGCGGGAGCGCTTCTTGCCGCGGAGCCATAGTGCCAGATCCTGCAACCACCAGATTTCCCCCAGGTTCAGACCGAGCTTGAAAAGGCAATGATTGTGGATCGGCAGCGAAGGGTGCTCGACGCCCTCCGGCCCCGGCTTCGCTGGCACCGCCTCGACGCCGTAGTTGTCGGCTATCAGGGCTGAGATCTGGCTGTCGGTGATCCATTGCAAAAGCCGTTTGTCGCGGCCGTCCAGGACGCAGCACATGGCGTGGGCGCGCTCCGGGTCGACCTTCTTGTTCATCTTCACGATTTCATCGGTGAAACCGGTATAGAGCAGCAGCATATCGCCTGCTTCGATTACCACCTTGTCGGCGTCCAGCACATGGCGCAAATCGTCGTAATTCACATACTTGTGGTCACGGCCGTAGTGCTTCTCCAGGTCGACCATCACGGCGCGGCCCTGAATGGCTTTGGCGGCCATGTTCTCGACGCCGAGCTTGTGGGCGTAGCTGGAATGCCCGCAGCCGTCCCGGCCGGCGTCGGGGAGGGGGCCGACGACGTCCGAGCCCGCCTTGAAACCATTGTAGTAGAGCGCCTCGGGCACGCCGTCGCCATCGGCATCGAACATCCCTCCGACATGGGCCAGCGTGTCCCATTGGGTCGAATACTGCAGGGTGAGAATGACGCGATCGTCGCTGGCCACGTCGACGAACAGCGGATTGATGGTCTTGGTATGGAAATTGAAACGCCAGCCGTTCTCGTCGCCAGTCGGCGACAACACCGGCGGCAGCCTGCGCGGGTTGAGGACATTGCCGCCGGGAAGGTCGAGGGGCAGGCTGAGGCAGAACGACAGGCCTTCCTTCACCTCTGCAATACCCTCGAGCACCTTCTTGGGCGTGATGAGGTTGAGCCGGCCTAGCTGGTCGTCGTCGCCCCAGTCTCCCCAGGTCGAGCCTTCCGGGCGCTGTTTCCAGCGTTTCATGACGTTTCTCCCCTTTTCGGCCGGGACAGTAGCGCGCGACGCCGTCTCGCGTCATCCCGCACGCATGCCTCCTGCGCTCAATTTCGCCGCCAGCCGCGCTGCGGATCGTCTATCATTGCCGGGTAAACGAGGGTTCCATGTCCGCAGTCGCCCTAGCCCCCCTGGGGCGTGATGTCCGGGTCATCAGCCTGATCGGCGTGGCCCACGGCGCCAGCCACTACTACCAGCTGGCTTTCGTCACGATGCTGCTGATCGTGCGCGAAAAGGCCGGCTTGTCCTTCACCGACGTCGGCGCTTTGGGCGCGATCTACTATGCGGTTTCCGGCATCTGCCAGACGGGTGCGGGCTTTGCGGTCGACCGGTTCGGCGCCCGGCCGATCCTGGCCGGCGGGCTGGCGCTCGCAGCCATCGGCCTCGCGCTCACCGCCCTGGCCGATTCATTCCTGACCTTTGCCGCCATTTCGGTAGTCGGCGCGGTCGGCAACTGCGTCTTCCACCCCGCCGATTTCGCCCTCCTGAACGCCTCGGTCAACCAGCGCCGCCTGGGCAGGGCCTACAGCATCCACGGGCTGGGCGGTTCGCTGGGCTGGGCCGCGGCGCCGATCATCTACTTCCTCGACGACATGGTGGGGCGCACGGGAGCCGCCTTCATCGGCGCCGTGCCTGGGCTGCTGCTGGCGGCGTTCGTCCTGGGGCATCGTCGGTACTTCGTCGATCACCGCGCGGAGGTCCGCGCGGCCGCCGCCGCGGAAGGCGCAAGGGTGGGATTAGGCCTCTTCCTGCAGACCTCCATCTTGCTGTGCTTCGCCTATTTCGCCCTGATCGCCGTCAACACGGTGGGCATCCAGCAAATGGCGGTGCCGGCTTGGACGGAAATGTTCGGCGTGACGGAACGCTACGCCGC
>ERZ1292640.3561-Hain-H43-02um-R1-3561-length-12103-cov-6_pt1 | contig 12103 bp, 9 predicted proteins | sample MGYA00564404_ERZ1292640 | MGnify/ENA primary metagenome ERZ1292640 (study PRJEB36523, sample SAMEA6512636) | groundwater metagenome | collected 2019-01-08 | study: AquaDiva: Metagenomics assemblies of 32 groundwater samples | reverse complement strand
GCGCGACTTGAAGGTGATCACCTCCGGCTCGATCCACTTGAAGGACCGCCACTGGTCGGTCGGGGTGGTCGTGATCTGCTGCACGGGGGCGCCCGCCTTGTTGGGCATCACGTACAGCTCGGGCGGCCTGGTCGACGAGGAATAGATGAGGCCAATCATCGAGCCGTCGGGCGACACCTGGCCGGTATTCGATCCGGTCATCGTGGTGATGCGTGTCCGTGCGCCACCGGAGAGCGGCATCTCGTACATGTGACGCTCGCCTGGGTGCACTTCGGTCGACACGAACACGAACGTCTTCTTGTCGGGCGAGAGATCGGCCGTGGCCAGCTCGAATCGCCCCGCGGTCAGCTGTGTGGCTTGCGCGCCGGCAACCTCGACATCGACTGTGTACAGGTGCATCCAGCCGTCTCGCTCGGACAGGAACCAGATGGCATGGCCGTCGGGCATCCATCCCATGCCGCCACCGCCAAATGGTCCTCCCCCGCCGGCCTCGCGCACCCATGCCGCGTCGTGCAGGTGGTCGACCACTCTGGTCTTGCCCGTGTCGGGATCCAGCGCCACGATCCAGCGGTCCTTGAAGTCGCCAGCGCGCGCCACGGCCAGCGTGAAACGGCCATCGGGTGACACGATCGGCAGACTCCAGCGCACCTCTCGCGGCTCGTCCTTGCCGTTGATCTTCTCGGTACCGGCAAAGGCGGCATCCGCCCAGGCCGATTGCCGGGTCTTCAGGTTGAGAATGGCCAGCCGCGTGCGGTCTTGCGCATCGCCGACGAGCGACCGTCCGGGAATGTCCTCGGTATAGCCCGACTCGGTGACGTAGTTGGGCACGTTGGCCGGTTTCGGCTCGGCCCGGTCCGCCACGGACATGAACACGTGGGTCTCGACCGGGTTCAGCAGCATCTGCGACACGCTCTGGCGTTCGGTCGTCTCGAATTCGGCCAGCGCGTCCTTCTTGCGTTTGTCCTCGTCCTGCTTCTTCTTGTCGGCCGCCTGCTTGGTGAAGTCGATGAGCGCGGCTTCCTGCTCGCGAACGAACTTCTGACTGTCGGTGTCGCGTGTCTCGCGCCGGCGCGGATGCACGTCGGTCAACTGCTGGAGCGACCCGCCGGCGGCCAGGGGCATCAGATACAAGTTGTTCTGCGACACAAACGTGATGGCGGTTTCCTTGCGGACCCAACGCGGGTTCGACTCGGGCGCGGTTGTCCGAGTGACCTGCTGCCGCGTGTGGGCCACGGTGTCAACCAGCACGATATCGCCGTTCTCGATGAAGACGACCCGGCGGTGGGGTTCGTCCCACGTGCCTGTAGCCGGCGGCGCCAGCTTCCTCTCGTCGTCGGTCAGTTTGCGGGGCACCGTGGTGCTCTGGGTCAGGACGTAGGTGGAGGCCTCCGTCTCGCCCGGCTTGCGCCATTCGAAGTACAGCTCGCGGGAATCGCCGGACCAGCGCAGACCGGAAGGTGGATAGCCCACCAGCGCTGGCCCACGCATGATGCTGTCGACAGTCAGCGCCATCCGGACCGGCTGGGGCGCCGGCATGCCGGACTGCTGGGCGACCGCGGCGGAAACGGCCAGAAACACCATCATGGCCAACGGCAGGGTGCGATTGACAGACATCGGTTTCCAGCCTCTTGACGGAAACGGCAACGGATTTGCAACAGGCGCAAAGACGGGGGCGCCGGCGCGGTGCTAGTATACCTGCAGCCGTTTTCCTGAACCGGATTCAGGCCGAATCCGTCTATCTCCTTAGTCTGGTACTTCTTTACCCGTGGTCAAGCAGTGGAGCAGATCGTGATGCGTCAACAGTGGTCTCATGCCGCGCGGACGTTACTGGTCGCCGCGTTCGTTTTCGGGCTGTCGGTGTCCGCCTTCGCACAGGCGCCTGCCGCCCCGGCAGGCGCGCTTGTCGCGCAGGCACCGTTGGCCGGACCGGTTCGGCCGCTCTCGCTCGAGGAGGCCGTCAAGCTCGCCCTCGAAAACAACCTCGGCCTGAAGGTGGAGCGAATCAATCCGGAACTACAGGAATGGTCCATCACCCAAGCGAAGACGGTCTGGACGCCGAACCTGACGGCCTCCGTGACGAACACCAGCAGGACCAGCCCCATCACCGGCGCCTTCGCGGGCGCCACCGGCCAACTGACGAACCAGAACATCTCGTCAAACGTCGGTGCCAACCAGTTGCTGCCCACGGGAGGCAACTACACGGTGACGTGGGACACGTCGCGCGGCAAGTCGAACAGCGTGTTCGACAGCCCGAACCCGTCGCTTGTCTCGAATCTCAGGTTCAACTTCAACCAGCCTTTGTGGAGGAACTTCAAGATCGACGGCGCCCGTCAGCAACTGCGGGTCAGCCAGGTCAATCGCGATCTCTCGGATGTGGCGCTGCGCCAGACCGTGCTGATTACCGTCCGCAACGTGAAGTACGCCTATTGGGATGTGAAGGCTGCCGTGGCCGCCATGGCCGTGGCGCAGCAGTCGCTCGATCTGGCGCGAGAGTCGCTTCGCAACAACCGGTCGCGCGTCGAGATTGGCACGATGGCTCCGATCGATGTGGTACTGGCCGAGGCCGAAGTGGCCCGCCGCGAAGAGGCGCTCATCAGGGCCGAATCGGCCGTGCGTCGAACCGAAGACCGGCTGCGCACGTTGGTTCTCGACTCGACAGCCAAGGAGTTCTGGAACGTGGGATTCGAGCTGACCGAACAGCCGGTGTTCGACCCGCGCCCGATCGACTTGGACGGCGCCGTGAAGACCGCACTCGAGAAGCGCACGGATTTGCGGCAGGCACGCAAGAGCATCGAGTTGACCGAATCCAGCGTCTTGTACCTCCGAAATCAAATCCTACCGGACGTCAACGCCCAGGTTGGTTACGGTCTGACCGGGCAGGGTGGCACGACCAAGATCTTCGGATCGGGGTTCCCGCCGGTGGAGGAGAGCCGGACTGTCGAAGGATTCGGCACCGTGATGAGTCGGTTGCTCGGCAACGACTTCCACAACTGGTCGCTCTCCGTGCAGGTGTCGTATCCGATTGGAACCAGCAACGCCGAAGCCAATCTCGCCCGCACGAGGCTTCAGGTGTCGCAGGCGCGTATCCAATTGCAGAATCAAGAGTTGCAGGTCGTCGCGTCGGTCAGAGACGTCGCCCGCCAGCTGGATACCAACCAGAAGCGGCTTGCCGCGACACAGGCGGCCCGCAGGCTGGCCGAGCGCCAGCTCGACGCCGAGCAGAAGAAGTTTGCGGCCGGCATGTCGACGAATTTCTTTGTCTTCCAGGCCCAGCGAGACCTGGCCGACGCCCGGTACAACGAACTCTCGGCCCTGCTCGACTACAACCGGTCGCGGGTGGACTTCGAAACGGTGCAGGAAGCGCCGACAGCCGGCGGTTCGACGGTGGCGATTGGGGGCTGACGAACAGGGACAGTAGACAGCATCCGAGTGCGGACACCACAGGCGCAAAGGGGAGGGTTAGCGAGGTGCCGCTATCCCGTCTTTCCCGACCCCCTTCGTCATTCCCTCGAACGCGGGAATCCAGCGTGGACCCCCGCCCCGCATCAATTGCGGGGCAAGCTTTGCGCGGGGGTGACAGACTGGGAGCGGGGGGGGCGCAGACCTGCTATATTTCTCTCGTGCCCGGCGTGACCGCCACCATCATCACGCTCAATGAATCGGCCCACATCGCGGCGGCTCTCGAATCGGTCGCCTGGGCCGACGAGCGGATCGTGGTTGATGCCCACAGCACCGACGACACAGTGGCCATCGCACGCCGCTTCACCGACCGGGTGATCGTGCGCGACTGGCCGGGCTACATCGCCCAGAAGAACTACGCCGCCTCGATTGCCAGCCACGAGTGGATCGTGTCGCTCGACGCCGACGAACGGGTCACGCCAGCGCTGGCCCGTGAAATCCGCCAGTTGATGACCGCCGATCCGCCGTCGGCCGGCTACCGGGTGCCGCGCGTCAGCTACTACCTGGGCCGCTGGATTCGATCGACCGACTGGTACCCGGATTATCAACTGCGGCTCTACGACCGGCGCCGCGGCCGGTGGACGGGCCGGTACGTCCACGAGTCGGTCACCGTCGAGGGTCCGGCCGGCCGGCTTCGCGCCGACCTGCAGCACTATCCCTACCGCGACGTGTCGCATCACCTGGCCACCATCGACCGGTACTCGAGTCTCGCCGCGCGCCAGATGTTCGAGGACGGCCGCCGAGCCGGCCCGTCCAGCCTGCTGCTGCATCCGCCGGCGGCCTTCGTGCGCAACTACATTGCACGCGGCGGCATGCGGGATGGCACGGCCGGCCTGATTGTCTCGCTGCTGAATTCGTACTACGTGCTGCTGAAGTTCGTGAAGCTGTGGGAATTGAGTCAGAAGTTGGAAGGCTCTGACGCCTGAAGTCTGGAATGTTCTCACTGCACATTGATACCGCTCGCACCTGGCGCGGAGGACAGAATCAGGTGCTGCTCACCGTCACCGGGTTGCGGGCGCGTGGCCACCGCACGGTGTTGGTGGCGCACCCGGAGGGTGAACTGGCCAGGCGCGCCAGCGAGGGTGACGATCTGATCCGTCTCGCCCCGGCGCACGAAATCGACTTTGCCGCGGCGTTCAAGCTGTCGCGCATGCTGCGCGAGCTGAAACCCGACATCGTGCACGCCCACGATCCGCACGGCGTGGCGATGACGGCCATGGCGCTCGCCCTGTTCGGCCGCGGCGAGACCAGACCTGCCGTGATCGCCGCCAGGCGGGTCGACTTCCACCTGAAGCAGAACTCGCTTTCCCGTTGGAAGTACAAACAGGTTGATATGGTGATCTGTGCCTCGGCCGCCATCCGCGCGATGGTGGTCGAAGACGGGCTGCCCGACACTCGCGTGGTGACGGTGCACGAAGGGGTCGATCTGGATCGCTTGTTGGCGATTGCGCCGGTCGACGTGCACAAGGCGCTGTGGCTGCCGGCGGGCGCGCCGGTGGTGGGCAACATCGCCGCCCTGGTGCCGCACAAAGGCCAACGCTACCTGGTCGACGCCGCGTCGGTCGTCGTGCGCGCCGTGCGGGAAACGCAGATCCTGATCTTCGGCGAGGGCGAATTGCGCCACGCCTTGACGCGCCAAATCAAGGATCTGGGCCTCGAGCACAATGTTCGTCTGATCGGATTCCGCCCCGACGTCATCTCGTTGCTGAAGAGCCTCGACGTGTTCGTGATGAGCTCGACGAGCGAGGGGCTGGGCACGTCGATCCTCGACGCGATGGCGGCGTCCCGAGTGGTGGTGGCCACCACGGCGGGGGGCATTCCCGAAATTGTGGAACACGAGGTCACGGGCTTGCTCGTCGCCGCGCAGAGAGCCGCGCCGCTGGCCGAGGCGATCATCCGGCTGCTCGAGAACCCGGACGAACGGGCGCGCATGGGCCATTGTGGACTGGCCCGCGTTCGCGAACGCTTCACCGCGGACCAGATGGTTGACGCGACGCTGGCCGTCTACCACTGCGTGGCCGGCACGCCCCACGTAGCGGACAACGGGAGTCAGCCGCCTTCTGCCTGAATCCGCACAGATTCAGCATCCCGAGGTGGCACAGCGCAAAGTCGTAGCGCACCGGATCGGCAGGATCGATTGCACGAAGCGCGCTCGTGATGTCGGCCGCCATGCGCCAACCAGGCGACCGGTAGCGCGTCAAACGCAGGCACTGCCCCACACGAATCACGTGCACGTCGAGCGGCACAATCAGCCGCGCGGCGGAAAGACGGGGCCACAACCCCAGATCGATGCCGTCGCGCCGGACCACCCATCGCAGAAACAGGTTCAGCCGTTTACACGCGCTCCCGGCAGAGGGCAACGCGAAGAAACCCCACACCCCTGGCCGCGCCGGCACCGTGCCGTACACGGGTGACACATCGAACTGGCGCGCGCGGGTGCAGAAGCGCTCGAGGCCGGGCCTGATGTCGGGTGAAGCGGGATCGTCGCCCTCGAGAAAGCACTGCTCGAGCGTGCCCGACGCCTCGAGCATCTGCCTGAGAATCCAGACCAGCGCCGCCACGTCGCGGCCGCGCGTCCATCGATGGACGAACCCATCGAATGCGGACCCATCGCGCCTGGGATCGAACGACCGGACAAACGCCGCTGGCGAGGGACCCATCACCGCCAGGACCGCGTCGATGGAATCGAGCACGCTGGCGACGCGCCCAAAGGCCAGGCCGGCGGCCAGGAATGCCACGATCTCGGCATCGGCGGGTCGGGTAAACGGCCGCACGCGGTCGATCGGATCGCGCACGAGCGTGCCGCGGTCGAACTGCTCGTAGAGCCGATCGAGGGATGGCTTCAGCGTGAGCAGCCCGGACATGCCTAAAACCGGCTGACCGGATCTCCATGAAGGCATAGCGGGCAGGAGTCGGCCGGATAGTTGTCGGGCGCCTTGTACTCGGCCAGCGCAATGTTGGGCACACCCAGATCCACCATGGCTTCCATGCGGTCGTAGATCTCGACGGTGCCGACCACCGTCGCGCCAGCCTCTGCCACCAGCGCCGCGCAGCGCTCAAATGTCTGCCCGGTATTCCTCACATCGTCGGCCAGCAGCACACGCCGGCCCTTCATCTGGTCGCGATAGAATGCGCTCAACGCGTGACCTCGGACCGGATCGGGTGCAAATGGCGCAAACAGGCGTGCCGGCTCGGTCAACTTGCGCCGGCTGTCCAGCAGACCGGCAATGGTGTGGGCCAGCAGGGCGCCGCCGGTCACAGGCCCGGCCACCAGGTCGGTCTGATCGATCAGGGTAGCGGGCAGCAGATCGATCAGATCCTGGGCGAATCGCCAGATGGTCGACGGGTAACGGAACAGTTGGTGCGGATTCAGGTACACGCGGCCGTGGTAGCCGTTGCCGTAGTCGAAATGCCCGTCGATCATCAGCACTTCGAATCGCTGCAGGTCCTCGATCGCTTTCTGGCGAATCTCGTCGAGACGGCTCACGGCTGACCTCCACTTAGTGGCCCGAGTCCGGCGGCCGTCGGCACCTCCGGGTTCACGTAGACCACGCGCCCGCCCACGATCGTGGCGGCCACCCCGCCGCGCAACGACCAGCCGTCAAACGGGGTGTTCCGCGATTTCGAGCGAAACCTTGCCGCGTTCACGATGACCGGCAAGTCGGGCGCCAGGATGGTCAGGTCGGCAGCGCGGCCAACACTGATGCTCCCGCCCGCCACTCCCAGAATGCGCGCCGGGTTCACCGACAACAATTCCACCAGCCGCGGCCAGCCGATCACATCGGCGTGCACCAAGCGGTCGAGGCACAACGAGACGGCCGTCTCCAGGCCGACGATGCCGAACGACGCGCGGTCGAATTCTACCCGCTTGTCATCGGCATGGTGCGGGGCATGGTCGGTGGCAATCGCGTCGATGCTGCCATCGCGGATCCCCTCGACCAGCGCATCTCGGTCGGCGGCGGCACGCAAGGGGGGGTTCATCTTCACGTTTGTGTCGTAGCTGACTGGCGCCGCCAGCCACTGGTCGGACATCGTGAAATGGTGCGGCGCCACTTCGCAGGTGATCCGGACAGAGCGCGCCTTGCCGGCCCGTACCGCGCGAAGCGCCCCGGCCGTGCTGATGTGGGCGATGTGGGCGTGCCCCCCGGTGATGTCCGCCAGCACGATGTCGCGCTCGACCATCACGTCTTCGGCCGCCGACGGAATGCCCCGCAGCCCCAGTTGGGCGGCGTGATAGCCCTCGTGCGCCACGCCCTCGCCCGAGAGCGACCGATCCTCGCAGTGGTCGATGATCGGCATGCCGAACATGCCGGCGTACTCGAGCGCCCGTCGCATCAGCAGCGCGGTGGCCACAGGCCGCCCATCGTCGGAAAACGCGACGCAGCCGGCGTCGCGCATGTCGGCGATTTCGGCCAGTTGCTCGCCCTTCGATCCTTGCGACACGGCGCCAATCGGGTACACACGCGCCAGGCCGGCCTCGGCCGCCTGCTTCAGGATAAAGCGCGTCACGCTGGCGTTGTCGTTCACCGGATGGGTGTTCGGCATGCAGGCCACGGCCGTGAACCCACCTGCCACGGCCGACGCCGTCCCGGTGGCCACCGTTTCCTTGTGCTCGTAGCCTGGCTCGCGCAGGTGCACGTGCATGTCGATGAACCCGGGACACACGACAAGCCCGGCTCCCAGCTCAATCACCGTGGCGCCCCGGCAGGTGCTGGGCGGAATGGAGATATCGATGCGCGCGATGCGGTCGCGATCGATCAGGATGTCGCGAATCCCGTCGAGGCCGGATATCGGATCGACGACGCGTGCCCCCCTAAGCAGCCGCAACATGCTCTCCTCCTCCCGCCAGCAGGAACAAGACCGCCATGCGCACGGCGACGCCGTTGGCCACCTGATCCAGGATGACCGACCCGGGCCCGTCCGCCACCTCCGAGGCAATCTCGACGCCGCGGTTCATCGGACCGGGGTGCATGATGATCGCATCGGGCTTGGCCAGCGCCACCCGCTCGGGCGTCATGCCGAACACGTTGAAGTACTCGCGCAGGGATGGAAAGAAGCCGCCTTGCATGCGTTCGAGCTGGATGCGCAGCATCATCACGACATCGGCGTCTCTCACCGCCTCTTCGACCCGAGAGGTCGGGTGCACGCCCAACTGTTCCAGCCCGGGCGGCAGCAGCGTGGGCGGCCCGCACCCCCACACGTCGGCGCCCATCTTCGTCAACAGCAGGATGTTGGACCGAAACACGCGGCTGTGGAGCAGGTCGCCCACAATCGCGACCTTCAGGCCGGCCAGCCGTCCCTTGCGCTCGCGGATCGTGAACGCGTCGAGCAGGCCCTGCGTGGGATGCTCGTGCATGCCATCGCCGGCATTCACGATGGCCGCCCGGCAGATGCGCGACAGCAGGTGGCAGGCGCCCGACGAGCCGTGGCGCAGCACGATGATGTCGGGCGCCATGGCCTCCAGGTTCAACGCGGTGTCGACGAGCGTTTCGCCTTTCACCACACTGGAGGAGGCAATGGCGATGCTCAGCGTGTCGGCGCTCAGCCGTTTCTCGGCAATCTCGAATGACGTCCGCGTGCGCGTGGACGGCTCGTAGAATAGATTCACGACGGTCTTGCCGCGCAGCGCCGGCACTTTCTTGATGGGCCGCGACGCGATTTCTTTCATCGCCTCGGCGGTATCCAGCACCAGCGTGATCTCGGCCGCCGTCAGGTCGGCGATCCCCAACAGATCCTTTCCGCGCAGGCGCGTGGCGGCGTCGCTCATGCGGGCCCTTTTTCCGCCGGCTCGATCACCACTTCGTCGCGGCCGTCGATTTCCTCGATCCGCACCTGGACGGTTTCGCGCAGCGACGTTGGGACGTTTTTGCCAACGTAGTCGGCCTTGATGGGCAGCTCGCGGTGGCCGCGATCGACCAGCACCACCAGTTGGATGCTCTGCGGCCGGCCGAAATCGATCAGCGCATCAAGCGCAGCCCGAATCGTCCGCCCCGTAAACAGCACATCGTCGACCAGCACGATGTGCGTCGCGTCGATGCTGAACGGGATTTCGGTGCGGCGCACGATGGGTTGGGGACCCACGGCGTTCATCATCAGGTCGTCGCGATACAGCGTGATGTCGAGCGCGCCGGTGGGCACCTCGCGCCCGGCGATCTCGCCCAGCGTGGCGGCCAGGCGTCTGGCGATGGGCACGCCGCGCGTGCGCACACCGACCAGCGCCAGGTCGTCGACGCCCCGGTTGCGTTCGATGATTTCGTGGGCGATTCGAGTCAGCGTGCGGCTCATGCGTTCACGGTCCATCAGCACGGGCATGGCCACCTCCTTCGGTTCGACCCCCTCACCTGCGGCATGCCCCCGGTCTGCTTCCTAATCAGCGCAGGCGAGGCTCCGCCCCGAACAGCTCTGCCGGAAGGACAACCGTGGAGTGTGACGATCGACGGAACGGCCGGATGTGGATGTGTCACGAGGGTTCTCTTGGCGGACTCCCGGTCCACCGTTAAAGAGCGCAACCAGTATATCAGCGTTGGTAGCTCGGGATGAAGGTGATGGGCCGGTCGGCGGCAAACCCGGGGTCGAACATGTCGGTGCGGGCGTAGCCGTCCATGTTGCGGCCGACCGGCAATCCCAGGTAGTACAGGATCGTCGGTGTCAGATCCACGATGGACCCTCGCGGGTGCCGCCCCGGCTGCACGGCCGAACCGAAGGCCATCAGGAATCCATCGGGTGCCCGTTCGTGCGTGCCACTGAGTTCCGGATTGCCCACGGTGCGTTCGAGCAGGCGCTTGCCGATGCCCATCGGTTCCATGCCGAATCCTGACGCGACCAGCAGCAGGTCGCCCGGTTTCAGCGTAGCAATGGCGCGTCCCACCACGGCGTCAGCCGTGGCGTAATAGGTGCCGAGCGCGGCGCCGTACTTCAGCATCTCCTCGTCTGACACATCGCCAAAGGCGCCCGGCATGGCGTAGCGCAACAGGTAGTGCCCCCAGGCGTCCAGGCAGGTGTAGCGCACGGCGTGAAAGCGGCTGGGATACTGGTGCTCCATGTCGATGGCCACTTGCTCGTACACGCGATCGGCCCGGCACGACTTGTCGAGCAGCCTGGTCATGTCGTCGACCCGCGGCGCGGTGCCCGGCCCGGGCTCGGCGGCAACCCGGCTGGCTGCCGAGGCGGCGATGGCTACGGCGTCGCGAGGCCAGACCCCCTGGGCGTTGTCGAGATCCACTGACGAGGCGTGGAGCCGCTCGAACTGATCGGTCACCAGGTAGCCACGCACCGGGCGTGCGGGCTGGGTAATCGCCCAGTTGACGATGCCCACCGAGACGCCCTGGGTGCCGAGAATCGTCCACAACGGAAGCGCCCGCAGATCGCCGCTCGTGTGCATCATCTCCCGCAACAACCCAAACCGCACCAGCGCATGGGAAAAGCAGAAATCGGGAAGGACTTCGAGCGCGTCCTGGGTGCCCAGCGGGCCATATGTGGCTGCCGAACGAATGCCGTTCTTCACCGGCAGGTTGCCGGTGGCCACCGCCGTCCAGACCGCTTCTGGCTGGGTGGGTCGGATCGTGGCGACGTGCAACGACGCGCCGGCATCGAGCAGTCGTGCGAAATGTGGGAGGCGGCCCTCGGCGGCGGCCGGCGCGATGATGTCGAGCGACGCGCCCTCGAACAGCAACAGGATGACGCGGCCATCGCCTGGCGCCGGGGCTGTCTCGTTCAGGATCTGCGGCCACCGCATGCTTCGAGCCTTGCCGATGCCCGGTCCGCGAAGCGTCAGTGGAACCGCCAGCGACAGCAGCAAGGCCAGCGCCAGGGCCGCGGCGCCCGCGCCGGAACTGTGCCGGCCCATCCACTGGTGACCAAGTGCCAGCGCCATGAACACCGCCGCACAGAGCGACAGCGCCAGCGCGCCAGCCGTCATGCGCGGCACCGTAGACGGATCGAGTACCGGGCCAAATCCTCGAAGGTTGACCCACATCAAGACGGATCCGGATACGGACACGAGGGAGCTGATCCACACCAGAAACCGGACACTGATCCAGCCCGGCGAAATCACTTCGCTCGCCACGAGCTGGCGAACGACCATCAGGGCGTAGAGGGCCGCTGTGACGTGCAGGCCGTATAACAGTGTGAGCGTCGCCACCAGGCCAGGCACGCCCGAGAGCGCGTAGCGCGGGTTCAGGTGCAGCACCACGATGGTCACATAGAGAGCGGCCGTTGCACCCCCGATCGCCGAGTTGGTCAGCATCCGCAGGTACCGCACCGTGGCCTCCAGCGATGCCTACTGTACACCCATGTATACTTCCTCCATGCTCGCTCCGGTCGACCTCCGCGCACAGGTCCTGACCAATCAGCACCTGTCGGCCGACTACAACGTGCTGGTGCTGGCGGCGCCTGAAATCGCGGCCGCCACCCTGCCGGGACAGTTCGTGATGATCCGCACGACGATGGGATCCGACCCGCTTTTGCGGAGGCCGTTCTCTGTATTTCAAGTGCTGCGGCGGGCCGACGGCACACCCGAGGCCATCTCGATCTTGTGCAAACGCGTGGGAGCCGGCACAGCGCTCCTGTACGATTTGGCCGCTGGCGCGTGCGTCGAGTGCCTGGTCCACTCGGCACACCATTCGTGCCCGCCGATCCGCCCTCA
>ERZ1292640.3560-Hain-H43-02um-R1-3560-length-12104-cov-4_pt1 | contig 12104 bp, 12 predicted proteins | sample MGYA00564404_ERZ1292640 | MGnify/ENA primary metagenome ERZ1292640 (study PRJEB36523, sample SAMEA6512636) | groundwater metagenome | collected 2019-01-08 | study: AquaDiva: Metagenomics assemblies of 32 groundwater samples | reverse complement strand
CACCTCATCTAATTCTTTTTCCATTTTTGCTGTAAAATCAATATCAACCACTTCCGGAAAATTTTTAACCAAAACATCGTTAACTACAGTTCCTATTTCTGTGGGCGCAAATCTTTTTTGGTCATTTTTTGAAACATAATTTCTGTCTTGGATTGTTGCCAGAGTCGGAGCGTAGGTTGAAGGTCTGCCAATGCCAAATTTTTCTAAAGTTTTTATCAAACTGGCTTCATTGTATCTTGCCGGAGGCTCGGTAAAATGCTGTTCTGAATTTAATTTTACAAAATCCAACTTGTCATTTTTTTCTAAATCAGGCAATTCCTTTTCTTCAAATTTTGTCGGATAAACTTTTAAAAATCCGTCAAATCTCAATGTCTGGCCGTTGGCTCTGAATGTATATTTTTTTGCCTTGATATCTGCTGATACAGAGTCAAAAAGGGCTGGCGCTATTTGGCAGGCAATAAATCTTTGCCAGATTAAAGTGTAAAGTTTTAACTGGCGCGCATCGAGATTTTTTAGCGAATCTGGAGTCCGGTCTGCGTAAGCCGGCCTGATTGCTTCGTGAGCTTCTTGCGCGCTCCTGCTTTTTGTAATATATTTTATAAATTTTCCCGTCCAATAATTTTTGCCATATTTTTCAGAAATAAAATTTTTGGCGCCAGTCATCGATGTTTCAGACAAATTTAATGAATCAGTTCTATGGTAAGTAATATTTCCTTCTTCGTAAAGCCGTTGGGCTAAAGACATTGTCATTTTTGCAGACCAGCCGAATCTTTGTGAAGCCGCTTGTTGCAAGGTGCTGGTTGTGAATGGGGGAGCAGGATATCTTTTTGTTTCTTTTTTTTCAACCGACTCAACAACGTAATCTGCGTTATTTAAATCTTGCAAAATTTTATTTGCCTCTAATTTATTTTTAATTTCCAGCTTATCTATACTTTTATTATCTTTCTTAATTAAAGAAGCTAAAAACTCCTTATCTTTTTTGAGTAACGCTTCAATGCCCCAATATTCTGTTGCAATAAATTTTTCAATTTCTCTTTCTCTTTCAACAACTAATCTTACGGCCACAGATTGCACTCTTCCTGCTGACAAACCTTTATTGACTTTTTTCCACAAAAATGGAGATAACTTATAACCTACAATTCTGTCTAAAATGCGCCTTGCTTGCTGGGCATTTACCATATTCATGTCAATGTCTCTTGGATTTTCCAACGCTTTTTTTATCGCGTTTTCCGTAATTTCATGGAACACAATTCGTTGGTACGGTTTGGAATTTTGGATTTTAGATTTTTGATTTATTTCGGATTGGACCCTACGGGGAGAGCCTTCGGGCTCAACCGTGCTTTGGGTTTCGAATTTCCCAAGCCCGAGGGCTTGGGCTAAATGCCAAGCAATTGCCTCTCCTTCGCGGTCTTCGTCGGTGGCAAGAATGGTGTTATCGGCTTTTGCAGAATCCTTTTTTAATTCTGTAATAAGTTTTCTTGCTTTTGTGGGTATTACATATTTGGGCTCAAAGTTTTTTTCAACATCTACCCCCAGTTCTCTCTTTGGCAGATCTCTTACATGTCCAAAAGACGCAACAACTTTATAATCTTTGCTTAAAAATTTAGAAATCGTGCGTGATTTTGTAGGTGACTCAACAATAACTAAACTTTTCATGGTTTATATTTTTTAACAGTTATATTTTGTTCACTATAACAGATATATACGAAATCTTGCAACTTTTTAATTTTAATGTAATATAAAAATTGGTTAGGTTTTTTGCCCTTTGACAGCTTGGAGAGGAGCTTTATTATGAGGCGGATTGTAATAAATATTTTTGATGAGACGATTTTCTTTTTTAATGAAGATAAAAACACACCGCTTTGTTGTTCACAAATGAGCCATGAAGCATGCACTGGAGTTATAATGTTTCGACTGGTATCTTCATCCCACATTGGGATGTTTTGCTCTATCTGTGGCCGGATACCGGACCCTAACTATATTCCTGGGCGAATTAACACCATTGCCAAACTGGAACAGTGGTGTTTGGTAAACATTAAGTCTAAAAAACGCGCAAGCGAAGAAATCCAAAATATAGTGAATCAGCATGCCGTTTACGATGGCGTGCTCAATGAAGACAGTTCCTTGTCTTCAAAAGGAGATTGAGGCTGAAATCTTGCGCGTGGCAGAAGAAGCTTTCGCGCGAGTGGGAGATAATAGTCAGTGTTAGCTAGCGGAGACCCGTTCTCCGCTTTTTTTATTTTATTTTTTCAAAAAATTATCTAACTTAATTAATACTAATAAGTATAAAGCTTTACAATATTGAGTATTATTTATATTCTTGGTAAAATATATTAAAGTTTTAAAATACGATATTTTTATTATGAAATTTTCTATAACCGATCAATTTCTTTTACATTTATTGGAGGCGGGGAGTAATACGGCTCATTTTATTTTTAGGCGCAGAAAAACATTTGGCGATTTAATGCCGGGTCCAAAAAACCCCAGTTTTGAAATGTACAGGAAATTCAAAAATAAACAGGCATTTAATAAGTTGATCTATTATTTAAAGAAAAATAATTTTATAAGAGTAGAAAATTTGAAAGGAAAACAAGCAGTCCTTCTCACGAAAAAAGGAAAAGATAAGGCAATAAAGGTTAGTTTTAAAATAGAAGACGGCAAACAAACGAAAAGGAAAGATGGCAAGTGGATTATGATAATTTTTGATATTCCTCAGAGTAGAAAAAGAGACAGGGTTCTACTAAGAAGCGCGTTAAAAAATTTAGGATACAAACTTTTTCAGCACAGCGTCTGGGTCACCCCATACGATGTTTCGGAAAAAACCGAAAGGTCTTTGCAATTTTATTCTTTGGACAAATATGTAAGAATTTTTTTAGTAGACGAACTATAGACAAAACACGGCGATACTCAATTTAATAAAGCTTTTCTAAATGTAGTATTATTTGAAGTATCTGAAAATTAGTTTAAATGCTTGAAATTTTATATTTTTGGTATAGTATAAAACTTGTTGATTTGCAACAGTTGTTTCTTTGACAAAAGGAGTCCACCATGGACCCGATCGTGCTGAATGAATTCGGCGAGAGTTTGTGCGTTGATGAAAGATTCCGGCCAGTTTCCCTTTTTGGAGCACTTGGTACGCATGGAATTTGCGGAGGTGGGATTCACGCCGTGGTTGTTTCTAAAACTCATCGTGTTCTTTTTTGCGATAGATGCAAGTTGAGAATGCACATTCCAATAAAACTCGACGATTATCCCGGGTTGCGGCAGTGGTGCGCACTGCAAATGCGAGCCAAAAGATACCAAGAGCTGCAGGCTGCTCAAGCATGGGGACAGGTGCCGTTTAAGTTGAAGCAAGAGCTTCAACGGCGTTTTGCGGAACAATATCCCACGCCGGAGCACGCTCGAGCAGTGCGGGCAAGTAGGGAAGAGGGCGAAGATGCATTAATCGATCTAACCTGATCAGTGGGCCGATTTAATCGGCAGGCATAAGGCTGGGGAAACCCGGCATAACCAGCGAAGGCAAGCCTTCGCTTTTTTGTTTGATATTTTTCTACGGCTTCGCTGAGGATTTAAGAATTTAAAAAATAGCGGAGACCCGTTCTCCGCTATTTTACTGCCTTTTTGAATTTATTTATTGTATTCATTCATGGCCTTATCCAAACCTTGTTTTATCAAAAAATCAAGGGCGTCTGCTGTTTCGGCGAGTGTCTGGTCTAAATTTTTTTGTTCATTTTTACTGAACTTTTTTAACACAATATTCCCTGCTTTTTTAGTACCGTGGTTCAGTGCACGGAACTGTCCCGAGTTGCCGCCGATGCCGATGCGCACGCGAATCAAGTTTTCATTGCCTATAGCTTTAATTATTGACTCCACTCCTTTGTGGCCGGCAGAACCTCTGTTTTTTACAATTTTGATTTTGCCGATTGGCAAGTCCACATCGTCGTGAACTATTATTAAATTGGTTAAGTCGGACTTAACCAATTTTTGGGCGGATTTGCCGGAGTTGTTCATAAAAGTTTTGGGTTTGGCGAGCAGAACTTTTTGTTCGCCGAGTTGCATTTCCGAGGTCTCGGCGCCATATTTTTTCTGCAAACTAAATTCGGGAAAATTATTTTTCTCCGCAAATTTATCCAAAACCATAAACCCAATATTGTGCCGAGTATTTTTATATTTTTCGCCCGGATTTCCTATGCCAATAATTATTGTCATATTTTTATCCCGTTAAATAATATTATCAAAAAATTTAGTTATCCACAAGGAAAGTCTTGACGCATATTGCTAAAATCTTGTTAGGGGGGTATTATTAGATAATAATTATTGAAAAAAACCGCTTTTGAGCGGAACAATTTAACTATGAAAATAAAATTTTTTGCAATGGCAGCTGTTTTAGCGGCGGTGATTTTAGGTTTTGTAAGCCCGCAGATTTCTTTGGCTCAGACTGCCCCCGCAGACTGGTGCCACAATTTTAATACAAACTTCGGATATGGCGCTTCTGGCGGCAGTGAAGTTGGTCATTTGCACAAGGCTTTGGAAAAAGAAGACATTTCGTTTGCGCCAGACACGGGCAATAAATTTAGCAAGAACCAAGGAACTGTTTCTGCGGTTATTGCTTTTCAGCAAAAATATAGCATTTCGCCCCTGAGCGGCTTTGTTGGACCTTTAACAAGGGCAAAATTAAATCAGCTTTATGGGTGCTTGGTAACCCAGCCGTCAATTACCGTTACCTCGCCCAACGGAGGAGAGAGGTGGGAGCGAGGGAAGCCGTACAACATAACATGGGATGCTAAAAATGTGACAGAAGATGTTATTGTTTCAATTCGCAATAATGGAATTTCCACTGGAAGCAGAGTAACATTTGTTACTACTGCAATTCCGGCAACCGCCAAAACAGTTTCGTTTACTGTTCCTATGGATTTTACTTTGGGCGACAGTTATGACGTCAGAGTAGGGGTTGGCGATAGCGCGCCGGAAGACAGAAGCAATAGTTATTTCAGTGTTGTCGCGCCAACGCCTGCTGACAACTGCAAATACGATGGAGCTGACGGCAAAAATATCGGAAACATTTACAAAGAAACCTCTGATTTATGCAAAGCGGTTTGGGACAATTCCGGCGCAAACAGGCCGGGGTCCAAAGTGTATTTTAACGGAACTTTAATTTTCACTTATGGCTGCGAAACCGGCGTGTGCGGCAACTGGTGCTATACGTTTACTAAATCTTTATTTTCTGGTTCTAGGGGAGACGAGGTCTCGGCGCTTCAGATAGCCCTTATCAGAGAGGGATTATACGCGGGATCTATTAACGGCATATTTAATTCAACTGTTGTCGCCTCGGTTAAGGCGTTTCAGAAAAAATACGGCATTGACCAAACAGGCTTTGTTGGACCTTTAACAAGGGCAAAATTAAATCAGCTTTATGGGTGCTTGGTAACCCAGCCGTCAATTACCGTCACCTCGCCAAACGGAGGAGAGAGGTGGCAACAAGGTCAAACCTATAGAGTTACATGGAACGCGACTGCCGTAGATAACGATGTATATGTTTCAATTAAAAACGAAACAACTAAAAAAATAACAAGCAGTGTGGCGCCGGTTTCTGCAAAAGACGGCTCTTATTCATTTACTATTGACTCAACAGATTATGCTGTTGGAGATAAATATACGGCTAAAGTGTCAAACAGCGAAGTATCAGACACTAGCGACAACTATTTCAGCGTTGTTGCGACGGATACAATAACTTACACCCTAACAACTACAGCGGTTAATGGAACTGTAACCAAAAATCCAGATCAAACAACTTATGCTTCAGGAGCATCAGTAACTTTGACTGCAACGGCTAACAGCGGTTATCACTTTGTAAATTGGACCGGAGACGCGACAGGAACCACAAACCCAGCCACCGTTACAATGAATGCCAACAAAACCGTAACAGCCAATTTTGCGGCAGATGCGGTTGTGGGCTGTACTGACACAGACGGCGGGAAAGATTATTTTGTAAAAGGAACTGTAACCAATGCAACCGGAAGCCTTTCAGATTTGTGTTACGCGGCAGACAAAAGAATAGCTGAATATTTTTGCGACTCAAATGGCTATAAAGTTTATGAATGGTATGATTGTCCCAACGGATGCAATAATGGCGCGTGCATTGGTTCGCCCTCAGTGGCTCCCACTGGCAATGAAAATTTGATTGCCTCTATATCTGCTGCAATTTTAAAAATTGCGCAACAGATAAATGATCTTTTACTGGCTGGCCAGTAAAAAAATTGACAACAAGATTTTTTTGAACTACAATTAAAAATGTAGTTCTTTTTTTATTATGAACAGAAAGGAGGTTGTTTTCCGACTATCTGCGGGTTACCTAACGGGCAGAGAAGAGGCATTCTCTGAATCCATTGGTCCGAAAAAGGAAGGAATCGGGTTTATGGCCAGCAAAGCCACGTCTCTCTGCGTCATCAAGATCAGCGACCTTACCCGGAGCCAAAAGCGCAAGCTTTTGAACGGCGCGCCTCATCACAATAACACTGGTGGTTTGCGCAGTTTCTGTAACGGGTTTGGTCAAGTGAATGGTTATGATGCTGACGAGGAGACGATTCGCCGTTTGCTGAGGAAAGTTCAGAAGAAAAAGCGAAAGAAGCAGGCGCATTGCAAAAGGCGTGAGACCACAAGCCTGCGATTGCGCAATCGCCGTTCATCTTTCTGCCTGCATTAGCGCCGGCATAGATCAACCCCCTGTTTCTCATAGGGCTGTGGCAGACTTCTGTCCACAGCCTTGTTTTTTTAAAAAAAATATTATAAAATAAAAAATATGAAAAAAATTATTCAAAAATACGCCCCCTTTGTATGGGAGGTTTTGAAAATTTTCATAATTGCCTCGGTGATAGTTCTGCCGATACGTTATTTTTTGTTTCAGCCGTTCATTGTAAAAGGAGATTCAATGGTGCCAAATTTCCTTTCAGGGGACTATTTAATAGTAGATGAACTGTCTTATAGGTTTTCAGACCCTCAAAGAGGAGATGTAATTGTTTTTAAATATCCAAAAGACGCTACACAACGTTTTATAAAAAGAGTTATCGGTCTGCCCGGAGAAACAGTTGATGTAAGCAACGGCAGCGTAACAATTTCAAAAGACGGCAAAAGTTTTGTATTAGCTGAGGCATATATTCCGCCAGATTTAAAGACTTATGGAGATGCGCGCACTGTTTTGGGAGCCGATGAATTTTTCGTTTTAGGAGACAACAGAGAATTTTCTTACGATTCAAGAAGATGGGGAAGCGTTCCCAAGAAAGATATTATTGGCAAAGCGCTTTTGAGAATTTTACCATTAGCTGCTTTATCAAAATTTTAATGAGCAAAATAAAATTTCAAAGTTTAACAGGAATGCACGATATTCTGCCCGAAGAGCAGGTATATTTTCAGAAAGTCCAAAAATCTGTTGAAAATATTGCCAACTATTACAGCTTTCAGAAAATTGAAACTCCTATTTTAGAAAATACAGAACTTTTTTCTAAAGCCGTAGGGACTTCTACAGATATTGTTGGAAAAGAAATGTACACCTTCAGGACAAAAGGCGGCGATTTGGTTTCTTTAAGGCCAGAAGGAACAGCTGCTATAATGAGAAGCTACCTTGAACACGGAATGCATAATCTTCCCCAGCCCGTAAAGCTTTGGTACATTGGGCCGTTTTTCAGATATGAAAGACCGCAAGCAGGACGGTTCCGCCAGTTCCACCAATTTGGTTTTGAGGTTTTGGGCGAAAAAAATTCTTCTGTTGACGGGCAAATTATCCAAATGAGCTACGACGTTTTAAAAGAATTAGGATTTAAAAATTTAACAATTGAAGTTAACTCAATAGGAGATTCAGAGTGCAGGCCATATTTTAAAAAAATATTAGCCAGTTATTTCAGGTCAAGGCGGTCTTCTTTGTGTTCTGACTGCCAAAGAAGGTTAAAAGAAAATCCTTTAAGAATTTTAGATTGTAAGGAAGAAAAATGCCAAAGAGTAAAAGCTTCAGCTCCTCAAATAATTGATCACCTTTGCAAAGACTGCCATTCGCACTTTAAACAAGTTCTAGAATTTTTAGACGAATTAGAGTTGCCATATACTTTAAACCCCTATTTAGTCAGAGGATTAGATTATTATACAAAAACCGTTTTTGAAATTGTAGAAAAAAGCCTGCCTGCGCAGGCAGGCGAAGACGGCGCAACCGTAGGCACATTAATTGGCGGGGGCAGATATGACAATTTATCAAAAATGTTGGGAGGCAGAGATACTCCAAGCTGCGGATCAGCTGGAGGCATTGAAAGAATAATTGCCTTAATGAAGGCAAGAGATACAAAGTTGTCCAAAAAGCCAGACGGAGCAAAGATATTTTTAGCTCAATTGGGCCAAATGGCAAAAAGAAAAAGCTTTAAGCTTTTTGAAGAATTTCGCGCCGCGAAAATTCCGGTTGCAGAATCTTTTTCAAAAGATTCTTTAAAATCTCAGTTAAGGGCTGCCGATAAGTTGGGAATAAAATATGTTTTAATTTTTGGTCAAAAAGAAGCATTGGAAAATTTTGTTACTTTAAGAGATATGGAAACCGGCACACAAAAAGAAATAAAATTAGACAAGGTCGTAAAAGAAATGCAAGCAAAAATAAAGAAATAATATGTTAAAAGTAACAAAAAAAGAAAAAGAAAGCCCGCAGAATTTGGTCCATAGGTTTACAAAAGTAGTGCGTCAATCAGGCGTTTTGCTTCAAACAAGAGGCCATCAATTTCATAAAAGGGCTAAATCTGATTTGGCAAAAAAGAGGTCGGCTCTAAGGAGGGTTGAATTGCGTAAAGAAAGGGCAATTGCCGAAAAAATGGCAAAACCAAAACAACAGCGTTAAAATAAAAAAATGCTAAAACAGCAGATTCAAAACAATACTACAAAAGCCCTCAAATCGGGAGATAATTTAGTTTTGTTTACGCTTCGCATGTTGCTTGCCTCTATTTTTGTCAAAGAAAAAGAAAAACGCTATAAACTTAAACTGGAAAAAGATGCAGAATTGACAGATGAAGAAATAATTGAAACAATATCTTCTGAAATTAAAAAAAGAAAAGATGCAATAGCGCTTTATGAAAGAGGAAACAGGATCGAGCTTGCAGATAAAGAGAAAAAAGAAATTGAAATTTTGAAAAAATATCTGCCAGAACAATTATCTGAAGATGAGCTTAAAAAATTGGTTCAGGACGCAATTGCAAAAACAGGAGCAAACGAGATTAAGGATATGGGCAAGGTGATGGCAGACTTATCGCCCAAAATAAAAGGCAAAGCCGACGGCGCAGAAGTTAGTAAAATTGTAAAAGAGCTCTTATCTAAATAATTGAAAACCGGCATAAGTCGGTTTTTGTTTTATGTGGAACGCCTCAGACAGCGTCTGGGGCGTTTAGTTGTCTATAAAAGTTATTCACAGTTCGTTATTTGACACCCGACTATTTAGTCAGTTATAATGATTTAATGATAAAAATTACAAAAAGGCAAAAACAATTATTAGAGATTATTTATAATTTTATTGAAACTACGGGCTATCCGCCGACATTCAAAGAGATGAGGGAAAATCTTGGCGTTTCTTCCAATCAGTCAATTATTGATTTATTGGAAAAATTAAAACATGGAAAATTAATTAGTAGAAACGAAGGAGCTCGTAGTATTACCATTTTACCTTTTGGTTATAAGGCGATAAATAAACACCCGCTGATTGCATTATTGGGAACCGTAAGCGCTGGATTTCCTATTGAATCAATAGAGTTAAAGGGGGAGTGGCAAGCCGTTCCCTCAGTTGTCGGCGATAAATTAGAAAAGTTAAAAGACGACGTTTTCCTTTTAAAAATTTCAGGCGATTCTATGATAAACGCAGGCATTGATGACGGAGCCATCGTTTTAGTAAGAATACAAAAAGAATTTATTTCGGGTGATATAGTTTATGCGCAGATAGGCGATTTTGCAACAGTTAAACGTTTTATCTCCGACAATAAGCCACCATTTTTATATTTAAAACCAGAAAATCCTAATTATAGCATTATTCATTTTACAGAGGAGATGACCCTTAAGGGCAAAGTAATTTCGATTATTAAAAATGGCCAGTGGAAGCTGGTTAATTAAAATTATGCCAACCATAAAACTCAATAAATCGAAAAAAATTATAGATAAAATTTTTCATAATACAGACACGATTTATAGTTTAAAGGAATTTAAGGATTTTGATATTGAGAACATACTAATAATTACCGAAGAAGAAAAAGATAGATTTTATGTGAAAGATTTAAAATCGGGAGTCAAACGTTTTGTTTTCGACGAATCAAAGCAAAACGGCAAGCCGGAAGAAATTGTCAGACAGCTTTGGCTTCATAAATTAAATAAATTTTATGGCTATCCTTTTGACTTAATAGATACGGAAAAAAGTGTTCATTTTGGTTCGAAAGAATTTGCAAGAGCTGATATTGTTGTTTATAAGAGTGATAAAATAACGCCGTATATTATTATTGAAGTAAAAAAACCGAATTTTGAAAAAGGAATAGACCAGCTTAAAAGTTATCTTAACGCCGAGGGTTGCGAAATTGGAGTTTGGTCAAATGGCGAAATAAAAACAATTTTGTATAGAAATTATCCAAATAATTTTGAAGACACGCTTTCTGAAATACCATCTGTCAACAAAACAATTGACGACCTGTTGTCAGAAAAGAAAGCATTAAGTGATTTAGACCCAAAAACAGATCTAAAAGAAAGTATTAAAATTATTGAAGAGTTGGTTTTGGCAAACGCTGGCGTCGATGTTTTTACAGAAGTTTTTAAATTAATATACGCAAAATTATTTGATGAAATAGAAGCCCAGAAAAGGGAAGGCAGAGAAATTTTATTTAGAAAATATAAAGATCCAAATAAAACTTTTTCGGCAATAAATAGTTTGTTTCATTTAGCCGTTAAAAAATGGCCGGGAACATTTTTTGAACAAGACAATATACGGCTTTCTCCAGAACATTTGGCAATTGTAATTGGAGAAATGGAAAAAACAAAACTTTTTGGTTCTGACTTAATGGTTATAGACGAAGCTTTTGAATATTTAATTCCAGAAGTTGCAAAAGGTAAAAAAGGCCAATATTTTACGCCAAGGCACGCAATTGCTATGGCTGTTAAAATGTTAAATCCAAAAAAAGACGAGTATGTTATTGACCCAGCGTGCGGGTCGGGCGGATTTTTAATTGCCTGCATGAATTATGTAAAAGAAAAATGTTTAAAATCGGATTTGGAAAAACAAGATTATGCAAAAGAATACCTTTATGGAATAGATTTTGCCGACGAAACTGCCAAGGTTTCTCGCGCTTTAATGTTAATTGCAGGTGACGGCAGGTCGCATTTATTTAAATTAAATTCTTTAGACACAAGGGAATGGCAAGGTGAAGACACAGACAAAATGCGCGCGCGAGTTGAACTTTTACAGCGATTGGAAAAATTTAAAGATTACGCAGAGGAAGAAGAAAACAAAAAAATATTTAAAAATTTCGGGTTTGATGTTTTGTTGACAAATCCACCCTTTGCAGGAGAAATAAAAGACCAGGGTTTATTAAGGCAATATAATTTTGGCAGGAAAAAGGGAAAACTAGTAAATAAAATAGAACGCCATATTTTATTTATAGAAAGAACCCTTGATATGGTAAAACCCGGAGGAAGAATGGCAATCGTCTTGCCGCAGGGAGTTTTGAATAACACAAACATGGAATATGTCCGCGAATTTCTTTTTGATAAGGCGCGAATTTTGGCAGTTGTTGGTTTGCATGGAAATACATTTAAACCGCACACCGGCACAAAGACGTCTGTATTATTTTTACAAAAATGGGGCGGAGAAGTCGGTGAGCCTAAAAAAGATTATCCAATTTTTATGGCGGTTTCTAAAAAGGCCGGCAAAGATAGTTCGGGTGATTATGTTTATAAAAAAGATGCAAACGGAAATTATGTTCACGACCAGCGAGGCAGAAAAGTTTTAGACCACGACTTAGACCAAATCGCCGAAGCGTTTATTGAGTTTTCCAGGAAACAAAAATTCAATTTTTAAAAATATGTTTTGGACAACTATAAGAAATATAATT
>ERZ1292640.1476-Hain-H43-02um-R1-1476-length-19429-cov-6_pt1 | contig 12110 bp, 11 predicted proteins | sample MGYA00564404_ERZ1292640 | MGnify/ENA primary metagenome ERZ1292640 (study PRJEB36523, sample SAMEA6512636) | groundwater metagenome | collected 2019-01-08 | study: AquaDiva: Metagenomics assemblies of 32 groundwater samples | reverse complement strand
GCCGAGCTTGTCGCGGTCGTCACGACGCATGCCGCCGTAACCGTTGATGTGGCGCAGACTCTTGGGCAGCCCGCGGTCGGACATGAGGATCGTGACCTGGTGCAGGCTTTCGGGGCTCAACGACCAGAAGTCCCACATGGCCGTGTTGCTGCGGAGATTCGTTTTCGGATGCCGCTTCTGCGTGTGGATGAAGTCCGGAAACTTGAGCGGGTCGCGGACAAAGAACACCGGCGTGTTGTTGCCCACCATGTCCCAGTTGCCTTCGTCGGTGTAAAACTTCAGTGCGAAACCACGCACGTCGCGTTCGGCATCGGCCGCGCCGCGTTCACCGGCCACGGTGGAGAAGCGCAGAAACGCTTCGGTCTTCTTGCCCACCTTGGCAAAGACGCTGGCCTTGGTGTACTGGGTGATGTCATGCGTGATGGTGAGAGTGCCGTGCGCCGCCGTGCCTTTGGCGTGGACGGTGCGCTCGGGAATGCGCTCGCGGTTCTGGTGGGCAAGCTTTTCGAGAAGTTGATAGTCTTGCATCAACAGCGGGCCGCGCGGACCGGCGGTGATGGAGTTCTGGTTGTCGGCGACAGGATTGCCGCCCGTGGTGGTCATGATGTCAGGTTTCTTAGCCATAATTGTGTTTTAGTTTTGCTCCAGTGAACCAAGTTATGAGCCATTGTTGAAATACTTTTTTCCGCTTGTTACCGTAGGCATTGCCTATGCAAACTCGCCCACGGGTATGAAATCGACTTCGCCCTGGCCAGCCAGCCGATTCAAGACGAGCGTTTGGCCGTCAAGGAGTTGTTTGCCGAGGCGTTGCTGCTGGCGCTGCCGCCGGGCCATCCGCTGACACGCAAACGCACAGTGGCTGTCGCCGACCTGGAAGGCGAACGGTTGATCGTGATGAAGGAGGGTCATTGTCTCGGCGACCAGGTGCTGGGCTGCTGCGCGAGACAGGCCGCTCCATCGCGGACATCGCGAGTGGGGCGGGCTTTGCGGACCCGAGCTGTTTCGACAAACGGCTCAAACGCGCCTACGGCCAGACGCCGAACGAATTCCGCCCCTCGACGACCCGGTAAAATTTGTCCAAAAGTTTGCTCGGCGCGTTCTAGCCCCAATCGGAGTTGGCGGGTAGGCTGGCAGTCATGCAAACACGTCTCTTTACACGTCTCTTTCCATGCCGCGCGCGCACGGCCGCGTTCACGCTCATCGAACTGCTGGTCGTGATCGCCGTTATTGCCATCCTCGCCGGGATGTTGTTGCCCGCTCTGAGCAAGGCCAAACTCAAGGCCCAAGGCGTTCACTGCATGAACAGCCTCCGGCAAATCGCGCTGGCCTGGCAGATGTATGCCCTGGACAACAATGATATCGCACTCGGCCCGGTGGCTGATGCTCGTCAGCCCGGCTGGCTCGACGGTGCCTACAAGTTCCGCACCGCCGGCTTGAAGATCACGCTCAAAAGCCCGGATGGCTCCACGCCGCGGCCCTACCCGGACCTGCCGTTCATCGGCGCGGCTGATCTGATCGACTTCCAATGGATGACGAACCACATCGCTCCCTTGCGCTGACCGCAGCAAGCCTTTGCGGCCTATGACCGAAAGCCTCTTGATTCTCGGCGGCTATCCCGGCGTGGACAACGACGCGACGGATAATTCCCCTCCGCCGGGCCCCACGGCGAGTTGTTCTCCATTTTCTCCATGAGACTGGTTCTTTCGGCGTTGTCGGTCGGGTTGCTCTCGGCGGTCATGCTTCGAGGCGAAAACTGGCCCCAATGGCGCGGGCCGCTGCTGAACGGCTCCACCACCGAAACCAACCTCAAGGCCCGCCTCAACCGGCAGACGGACTTGCGTTGGTCCACGCCACTGCCCGGCCGCAGTGGCGCGACTCCCGTGGTGTGGGGCGACTCGATCTTCCTGCCCAGTCCCGACGATCAGAAGAACCTGCTGTTGCTGTGCGTGGACCACGCCACCGGCAAGGTGCGTTGGCAGCGGGTAGTCGGCGTGGGCGATCGCGTGAACGGCAAGAACAACATGGCCTCCTGCTCCGCCGTCACCGACGGCCGGCGCGTCTATGCCCTGTTTGGCACGAGCGACTTCGCCGCGTTCGACTTCGACGGGACGCCGGTCTGGCAGATTCGTTTGCGGGAGGAGTTCGGCGCGTTTGCCGACATGTTCCTTTACGGGGCCAGCCCGTTGCTGTTCGAGGACAGGCTCTATGTGCCGCTCCTGCAACGCGACCCGCCCACTTACGGCCATGCCATGGATCAGAAGCCCGAGCGCAAGTCCTGGCTCATCTGCCTCGATCCGGCGACCGGCAAGGTCCTGTGGAGCCGCGAGCGCAAGACGGACGCGCGGGAGGAGGCGATGGAAGCCTACACCACGCCGCTGCCCGTGGCCGGCAGCCAGGGAATGGAACTTATCATCGTGGGCGCGGATTGCGTCACGGCCCACCGTCCCGCCGACGGCAGCGAGGTGTGGCGTTACACCGGGTTGAACCGGAAGAAGAATCCGGGCGGACGCATCGTGCCCAGCGCGGTGGCGTCGCCGGGATTCCTCTTCGCCATCGGCCCCAAGCGGGAGCAGCTCGTGGCCTTGCGCGGCGGCAGCTCGGGCTTGGTGGGCGAGGAGGGCGTGGCGTGGCGGACGGAGCAGAACATCCCTGACGTGCCCACACCGCTGTTCTACCAGGGCCGCCTGTTCGTCCTGGACGGCGACCGCCAGACGCTGACGTGTTTCCAGCCGGACAACGGCCGGCAGCTCTGGCAGGGCCGCCTGGGCATTCGCGAAATCTTTTACGCCTCGCCCACCGGCGCGGACGGCAAGATCTACTGTCTCAGCGAAGCCGGCACGCTGGTCGTGCTTTCCGCCGGCGCGGAACACGCGGTTCTTTCCAGCACGGCCTTCGGCGAGGGTCCTTGCATGTCGTCGGTGGTCGTGTCCGGCGGCGATCTTCTGATCCGCACGGCGGAGAACCTGCATTGCCTCCGAGCCACCCCATGAAAGGATTCCCATGAAAGCCATCGCATGCTGTTGCGTCCTCCTCACTACGACCGTGCTGCTGGGCCAGACGAAGCCGGCAGCCGACGACCCGAATCCTCTGGAAAACACGCTCGGCATGAAGCTCGTGCCGGTCCCGGGAGTGCGGGTGCTGTTTTCGGTCTGGGAAACGCGGGTGCGCGATTACCAGGTGTTCGCCGAAGACACTCACCGTGCCTGGACCCGGCCGGACTTCGCCCAGACCGCGGACGATCCGGCGGTGAACGTCTCGTGGGAGGATGCCGACGCCTTCTGCCGCTGGCTGACGGCGCGCGAGCGCAAGGCCGGACGTTTGACGGACAAGCAGCGTTATCGCCTGCCCACGGACGCCGAATGGAGTGGGGCCGTGGGCCTCGGTCCCGAGCAGGGACGCACACCCGAGGACCGGCTTCGGGCCAGCGTGGTCTGGCCCTGGGGAAGCACCTGGCCTCCCCGTAACGCCGACGGCAACTACGCCCCCGAACTGGAGACGGACAAGTTCGCCGACACCTCGCCGGTGGGCAGCTTCAAGGCCAACTCGCGCGGGCTTTTCGACCTGGGCGGGAACGTCTGGGAATGGTGCGATGACTGGTATAACGACGCCCGGGTCACCAAGGCATTGCGCGGGGGATCCTTCCACGACAGCCAGCCCAAGGACCTGCTCGCCGCCTACCGCTTCAGCGGCACGGTGCATCTGAACAACGACGACATCGGCTTCCGCTTGGTGCTCGAGGACGCCACCCCGCCGCCGTCTGCGAACCGCTCGCCACAACCCTGAACTCGAGCACGACTGTGCCAAGGTCCTTGAACGCGAACCCGCATGAAGCCAGCACTCCGGCGCGAGGACTCGTCGTTGCCCTTCTGGGTCTTTGGGCAGGCGCGGCCTCCGTGCAGGCCCAATCCGCCGGCTGGCAAAAGATCATCTGGCGCGAACCGCAGGTTCGCTATCTGCACCTGGAGGTTCGGGGCACTCCTTTCCAGGCCGGCTTCGCCTCCGCCGACATCACGCCGCCTGTCGGCTGGCGGCGCGCGGGGAATTACACCGAGTTGATCAGCACCGGCATTCACGATCCGCTGATGACGAAGGCAATGGTCATCGAGGACGGCGGGACGACGTTGGCCTTCGTCGGCAACGACCTCTGCTCCGTGCCGCGTGATCTTACGGACCGCGCGCGCCCGGGCCAGCCAGCTCACGGGTATCCCGGTGGCGCACATCGTCATCACGGCCACGCACACCCACGGCGGCCCCGAGTATCTGGGGCCGCTGCGCGAGTTCCTGCACGAGCGCGCGAAGAAGGCGAACAACGGGCGCGACCCGCACGAGCCGATTGATTACCGCGCGCAACTCGTCCAGCGCTGGGCGGGCGTGATTGCGAGCGCCTAGTCGAACCGCCAGCCCGCGTCGCTCGAAGTCGTCATCCCGCGTCTCGAAGGCGTGGCGTTCAACCGCCGCTATTGGATGAAGGACGGCTCGGTCGGCTGGATTCCGCGCAAGGGTGACACAAACATCTTCCGCCCGGCCGGCCCGGTGGACCCGGACTTCCCGTTCCTGCTCGCGCGACGCTCTGATTCCGCGGAAGCGCTCGGTTCGCTCTCGGTGTTCGCCATGCACACGGCGGTTTACGGCGGAGCGCCCTTCGGCGCGGATTTCCCGGGCCACCTGCAAACCAACCTTGCCGCCGCGTTCGGGCCGAAGTTCGTCTCCCTCTTCGGCGAAGGTTGCGCCGGCGACGTGAATCACCTCAACCCGTTCAGCCCCGACCCGCAGCACTGGACGAACCTCTCGCCCGCCATGGGCCGCGCGATGGCCGCCATCGCGCTGACCAACCTGCCTTACGCCAGCCGCATCAAGCCCGGCTCGTTCGCCGTGCGCTCGACGACCATCCGCTCTCCCGTCACGCCCATCAGCGACGAGGAGTACGAGGCGGCACGAAAGCTGATGGAGACATTGGATCAGAACGGCGCCGCTTTTCTGGCCATGGTGGATGCGTGGCGGAAAATTTTCCGCCGCCAGTTCTGGGAACAGCACCATGGCCAGTTGCCGCAGGAGGTGCAGGCCGTGCGCTTCGACGCCGACACCGCGCTCGTCACTTTGCCCCACGAGGTCTTCACCGAACTTGGCATCGCCATTAAATCCGCCTCGCCCTTCCGGCGCACCATCGTCGTCTCGCTCGCGAACGATTTGGACTTCTATATCCCAACGCGCCGCGCTTTCGAGGAGGGCAACTACGAACCCACCACCTGTCCACTCGAACCCGGCTGCGGCGAGCGCCTCGTGGCTGCCGCGGTGAAACTGCTCCACGAACTCAAGCCATGACCGCGAACCGGATCCTGCTCATCGCCGGCATCGCCTGCGGCCTGCCCTCAACCGTGCTTGCGGCCGACCTTGCCGGCCACAATCTGCTTGTCACCTCCGTGCTCACGGGCGACACCGAAGTGTTCATCGCCGATCCGACGACGGGCGATATGGTCAACGTGTCGCGCTCGCCCAAGTCCGAGGACCGCTACCCGTGTTGGTCACCGGACGGCAAACAGATTTGCGCCGACGAACAAATCCTCGGCGAAGCCCACGACCCTACCCTTTCGCCGGACGGCCAGCGCATCACCTACACCGGCCACGAGGGCGGCGGCGTAACGGTGTTCGTCATGAACCACGACGGCAGCCACAAGCGCCAAGTCGTGAAGGAAATCAGCAAGGTCGGTGCGACGTTCCCGAACTGGTCGCCGGACTCGAAGCAACTTGTCTATTCGTTTCCGGCGGGCGACGCGCTCGAACTCTTCGTCATCAACTCCGACGGCACGGACAAGCGCCCCGTCTGGGTCATCCGGCCCGACGGCACCCACGCCCAAGTCATCGAATCGCTCCGCTACCAAATGGCCATCGACGGCAGCCGCGCGTCGTGGAAACCTCAGTGAGACGGATTTGGCACTGACAAAGCTCACCACCGCTGAGGCAGCCGGTCAGGATGCCGTTCTAAAACCTTTGCGCCCGGCGCTGTTGCGGCGCAGCCCGCGCAGTCGCAACCACGATCACATCACCAACGGCATCGGCGCGTCCATGATCGGTTGGCTGCTGTTGCAACGCTGGCCGAAATCCGGTTTACTGTGGCCATGAAGCTGATTGGACTATTCACCGCCCAGACCGCCGGCCTGGGACTTCTCGCCCTCGCTGCATTGCAGTTTCAAACGATCGCGGCAGCCGCCGGCGATGAGGCAAAGGGGGCGCTCGCCGATCATTTTGCCAAGCCCCCCGCCGAATCGCGCATTTTCAAAATCATCCATTCCTGGCCCGACGACGCCAAGGCTCAGGACGGCTTGATCGCGCGTCTCCAGCAACAGGGATTTGGCGGCGTGGTCTGCAATGTGTCGTTCACGGATTATCTGGAAAGCGAATCGAAGTGGCAGGCCTTCATCCGCGCCGTCCATCAGGCGAAAGCCGCCGGCCTGGCCATGTGGCTCTACGATGAGCGGGGTTATCCCTCCGGGAACGCGGGGGGCCTCGTGTTGCGCGATCATCCGGAGTGGGAAGCGCGTGGGCTTCTGGTCGCCGATGCCGAGAGCGAGGGCGGCGAGGTCACGCTCGACCTGCCGCCTGGCCGGCCCGTCCTCAGCGCCGCTTTTCCGATCCGCGACGGCGCGATCCATCCCGGCGGCAAGCTCGATCTTTCCGGGCAGATTCGCGAGGGCAAGTTGCGCTGGCAGGCACCGGCCGGGCGTTGGCACGTCATGCTGATCACGGAAAGCCGCCTGTTCGAAGGCACACATGCAGAGATGAATCTTCATCAGAAAATCCCCTACCTCAACCTGCTCATGTCCGAGCCCACGGCGCGCTTTATTGAGGTAACTCACCAACGCTATGCCGACCGTTTGGGCCAGAACCTGGGCCGGCATTTTGTCTCCACCTTCACGGATGAGCCGTCTCTGATGAGCATGTTTCTCAGGCCGATGCCTTATCGCGTTCTCCCGTGGGCGCCGGATTTGCCGGCCGAATTCAAGAAGCGCCGCGGTTACGCGTTGGACCCAATCATTCCGGCGTTGATCGCCGAGGCCGGCTCCGAGGGTCAGAGGAACCGCTACGATTTCTGGCGGACGGTGGGCGAGTTGGTCTCGGAGAATTTCTTCGGACAAATCCAGCTTTGGTGCCGTGATCACCAAGTTCTTTCGGGTGGCCATCTGCTGATGGAGGAAGGCCTCGTCACACATGTGCCGCTCTACGGGGATTTCTTCCGATGCGCCCGGCGGTTGGACGCGCCGAGCATCGATTGCCTGACCAGCGTGCCCTCGCAAGTCCCCTGGTTTATTGCGCGGCTCCTGAGCAGCGCGGCCGAACTGGAAGGCAAAACGGTGGTGATGTCCGAGACCTCCGACCACAGCCAGCGCTATCGTCCGCCCGGAGACAAACGCCCCCCACAGGCGGTCTCCGAGGCCGAAATCCGGGGCACCTGCAACCGGCTGATGGTCAGCGGCGTCAACTGCATCACCAGTTACTACAGCTTCGCGGGCCTGATGGATGAACAGTTGCGCCGCCTCAATGACTGGGTGGGCCGCTGCTGCCTGATGCTCAGCGGCGGATATCAGGTCGCTGACATTGCGGTCCTCTACCCCGTCGAAAGCCTCTGGCCAAAGTTCCGGCCCGCGCGGAATTGGGCCAACGATTCTCCGGCCGCCTCGCGCGTGGAAAGCGCCTGGCACGCCGCCACCGACGCCTTGTTCGCTGCCCAGCGGGATTTTACGTTCGTCGATGCACGCGCCTTGACCGAAGCGAAAGTCGATTCGGGCACACTGCGGCATGGGAACCTGCGCTGGCGTGTGGTCATTCTGCCCGGCGCCGATACGCTTCCGCTACCGGCCTGGGAAAACCTGGCGCGTTTTGTCCGGAGCGGCGGCGTCGTTATTTCGCTCGGGTCATTGCCCGCCAACAGCGAGGCGGAATTCCCGTCAGCCCGCGTGCAAGATTTGGCCAAGGAGATGTTCGGCAGCGTCCACGCGGAGCCGGGTGTCACCGCCAACCAAGCCGGCGGCGCCGGAATATTTTTGCCGGGCGGCTCCGAGAGTTTGCTGGCCACGGTGCTCCAGGGCCTGCTGGAAGCCGATGTGAAAATCGCCCCGCCACAGTCCCCGGTCCGCGTCACCCATCGCCACCTCCAAGATCACGAAGTGTATTTCCTCATCAACGACGCCGCCAAGCCTTGGGAGGGCACCGCGGAATTTGCCGCCGCCGGCAAAGCAGAGCAATGGGACCCGGCCACTGGCAAAAGTTCTCAAGCTGAACCGGGCAACAAGGTAAGGCTCCGCTTGGAACCGCACGGCGCGATGTTGTTGCGCTTCCCTGAGGCTCGCCAGCCGCGGCGGCTCTCCGTCACCAGCGGCACGCTGCCCAACCTGACCCACCGCTGGCTGCCTGAAGTGCATCCGATGCTGGCCAAAGGAGAGTTTGTGCGCGCCGAACTCATGACTGACGCCCAGCATTCGGCCAACGACCGTCCGGCGTGGCAAGCCACGGGCGTTTTGACCAAAGGACAAGTTGACACCTTTCTTTTTGTGCGGCTCCCCTACCCTGACATTTTGGACTTGAGCCAGGCAGCCTGTTTGGTCCTCGAGACTTGGGTGCCCGAAGCGCAAAAGACACCGAGCCAACTGCTGGTGATTCTGCATGAGAAAAATGGCGGCGATTTCCTGGCCAACAGCGGCCGTTCCCTCGGCGCGGCGGGCCGTGATTGCACTTTCATCCCGCTGACTCGATTTCAGTTGGCAGGCTGGTCGAAAGACAACAACGGCGAACTCGATTTGAATCGAGTGGATGAGGTCCGAGTTGGGTGGGGAGGTTATCTGGGGACTGAAGGCGAAAAGGTAGCATTCAGCTTCGCTTTGCCGCAGATGGGCGCCGTGAATGCGACCGCTGCCAAAGCATCATCGAAGGAGTAAGTCCTTCCCAAAAGGGGAGCGCAGGCGTCGCGCCCGCAGTTTTCGGCGTCCCGCCGAAAACACTCCGCCGCCGAAATTGAGCGCTGTTTGGGGACATGGCCGCAGCAGCAGAGCCAGTCGGCGGGACGCCGACTGGTGCGACCGGGACGGTCGCGCTCCCCCATTCCGACCGCTTTGATGCGGCTCAGGGCGGCGGAATTGGGGGCGCACTTCCACCCAGTGCCCGCACGTATTCCAGCGCGGTCGCATTCGTCGGATTGCGGCGCAGGACTTCCTGGAACTGAGCGAGTGCTTCCTCAACGCGGCGCTGATTCCGCAAGGCAATGCCGAGGTTTAGGCGCGCCTCTAACAGGTCCGGCTTGCAGCGGACGGCTTCCGCGAACTGTTCCATGGCTCCGGCGTCGTTCCCTTGGCGGCCCAGTTCGAGCCCGAACCGGAAACGAGCCTCCGCGAGGTTCGGGTCCAGGCGCACCGCTTCCGCATAATGGACCTGCGCTTCCGCGCGGCGCCCCAGCAAGCCCAGGGTCATGCCGAGATTGAGATGGGTGGCAGCGTCGGCAGGATCGAGCTGCAAGGCATCCGTGAAATTGGTGGCGGCTTCGCTGAACCAGCCTTTTTCGAAGCAGAGCTTGCCCAAGGCCTTCAGGGCCGACGGCGTAAGAATCCGGGCCTGCAACGCCTGGCGGAAGTGACGTTCGGCTTCCTCCGGCCTTCCCGTCGCCTCCAGGGTTCTTCCCAGACCGAGGTGCGCCGGACCCCAGTGGGGTTTGAACTGCAAGACTCTCTCGAATTGCCGGATGGCCTCCGCAGACTTCCCCTGGCGGGCGAGCATCTGCGCGAGTCCGTTGAGCGGGACTGCGGAGGCAGGCTCCAGCCGCAAGGCTTGCTGAAAGGCCGAGACGGCTTCCTCATCACGCTGCTGCTCGGCCAACGCCAAGCCCAGGTCCTGCCACGCTTCCGCGTAATGCGGCAGCAACTGCACCACGCGCCGCCACGACTCCGCCACGCCCGTGAAGTCGCCGATCTTTTGCCGCAGCCGCGCGAGGTTTTTGTGCAAGACCCAGTCGTCCGGCGCGGCCGCGAGGGCTTCAAGGCAGTTTGACTCGGACTGTCGCAAGGCCGCCGGCTGGATGGCGGGAAGCATCTGCACGATCTGCCGGCGCAAGCGTTCAGATTGCTGTGCGTGGTTGAATTGCATGGTGAAGGGTGGATCGTTAAACCGGCCCAAAAGGCTGGTCTTGGCCTCGTAACGATTCCAGTCGGCCCACGCCAACCGCCGGGCGCAGTCCGCCGCCGACGGCCACGGGCGAGCGGCATCGGCGCGTTGGGTGACCGTCTCGGGCAGCAACTTCGCCACGCGTTCCGCCAGCGTCCGAGCCAGAAGGTAGTTGCCTTGGAAGTTCAGGTGGACGTGCTCGTGGAGAAATTCCTCCCCCACCAAACCGTGCGGGCTTTGTTGTGCCAGCTCCTCCTGCGCGTCGGCAAACTGGATGCCATCCTGTTCCCGACCCGAGGCGGCGTGCCAGATGATGTCATTGATGCGGCTGTCTGGCCGGAATCGCAGCGCGTCCAGGTCGCGCGCGAGCGTGAAGCGCTGCAACGCTTCCGTGCCCTGGCCCAGCGCCAGACAACTTGCGCCCCAACGAAACTGCATTTCGGCAAATGTATCGTCTACCTGGTCCGCCTGGCGAAAGTACTCGACCGCCTCAGCCGCCCGCCCCGCTTTCTCCGCCTCAGTTGCTTTTTGATAAAGCCGGTCCCATTCGGCCAGCGCGGCAGCCGGCAAACCCGTCTGATGCATCGAAGCAAAGGGCGGGCAATCCTTGAGATTGCTGGCCACGGTGCTGACCACTATCTTGGCGCCGCTGCGGAGACCGATGCGAAGGATGTCGTCCAGGTTGCGTTTGAAGTGCGCATAAACGGCCGCCATGCGCGGATCGTCCTGCCGCACCTGGTTTTGCACGAACATCATCATGCCGCCCCATTCACTCTTCGTGGCCGGCCGCTGTTCGAGTTGATCGAGCAGACGGTCCAAGCACTGTCCCGTGCGGGTCGCCTTGAGAGCCAGGCTGGCGCGGATGAAGGAGTGGTTTGCCGCCTTCGATCCGAAAACGGTGCCGGCGCCGAAGGGACCCACCACCTCGTTATTGCCCATATAGATCACCCAGACATCGCCGCTCCGGGAGGCGCAATCGCACGCAATCGGCAGGATCGCGTGGGAATTGATCGCGGTCATGGCCGCATTCACCACCTCGAACCGCGCGCCCGGATACCGCTCGCTCAACAACACCTGTAACATCCGCGGCAGACCGAACTCCGGCTGCGGGTCTCCGTAGGCCGCCGACTCACCGAAGACAAAAATGCGCACCGTGCCCGGCCGTTTCGTCCGGGAAATGGCCAGCGGATAAGGGGTGCGGGCCATGTCGGACCCGAAAAAGCGCCAGGCAAACCGGTCATTCTGAACGAGAACATCTTGCCCGCCGATCCGATCCGGCAGAAGAAATGAGACAGGATAACCGAAACCGGCCAAGCGCAGACCGAGTTCCACGAGCAGGAAGAACAACAGCGGTGACAGCACAACCGCAGTCAGTCGGAAGAGCCAAAGGCGCCGGCCGGAAACCAATGACACGGGGGACGCGGACGGCTGCGAGACCCGTTCGCTTTCACGGACTGTTTCTGGCGACTGGAGCTTGTTTGGCCGGCGTTTCATGGGTCGCTGCGGCAAGCTAGCGACCTGTTCAAAAAATGGCCAGACAGCAATTTCGAAGCGCAGGGGTCACTTGGAAGTTCTTTGCGGCCGGATCGGCCAGCCAGAAGGGCCGGTGGCGGACCAATCCAACAAGCGTAGCGCCGCCCTGGATTCAAAGGCCACCGCGCCAATCACTCTCTCAGAGCGGTCGTTCGAACCTGCGCTCTGATAGAGCGCGTTTTCACCCTGATTGAAACCGAGGGCGGAACTCGTGATGCCCGCTGGCCATGGGTTGCTGACACCAGCCTTTCAGGTTGGATTGGGCCGCCATTCGCTCGGTCTCACATTTGCAGGACCTGCAAGAACTGACTTGCGCCTGCTGCAGCAATTCTCATTTTGGACCTCATCGGGACGCCGGGTGAGGGCACCCGGCCTACAAGAGGGCGGTTTTGTGGGGGGGTAGGCCGGGTGCCCTCACCCGGCGGGGGGTG
>ERZ1292640.3557-Hain-H43-02um-R1-3557-length-12116-cov-6_pt1 | contig 12116 bp, 7 predicted proteins | sample MGYA00564404_ERZ1292640 | MGnify/ENA primary metagenome ERZ1292640 (study PRJEB36523, sample SAMEA6512636) | groundwater metagenome | collected 2019-01-08 | study: AquaDiva: Metagenomics assemblies of 32 groundwater samples | reverse complement strand
ATATTCTTCGCCTTCCTTTGATTTGAGGGCCTAGGCGGACTTTCAGCCGAAATAAAGGAGCCGAATAGAAATGTTCCTAAGGCAATAATCTTTTCCTTAGGGTTCGCAACAATCCTTTACATGCTCGTCTCAGTGGTCGCGGTGAGCGTTATAACTCCTGCCGAACTTGCTTCTGCAGCAAATCCAAATCTTGCGCTCACTCAAGGACCGCTAGCGTTAGTTGCAGAAAAAGCAATCGCACCGGGGGCGGGGGTCCTTCTAAGTATAATTGCTCTATTTGCCACTTCAAGTACAATACTTGGAATGTTTGTAATGGCGAGCGTATTTGTGTACGGGATGTCAAAGGATGGCTGGCTTCCTAAGATGTTTTCAGAAGCAAGCAAACGCCATACTCCAAGGAATGCAATCCTCCTTATCCTTTCAGTTTCATTGCTTTTTGTTCTCATGGGCGATCTTGAGATAATGGGGGCTTTAACAACCATGGGCACGTTTTTGGTGTTCGCTCTTGCAAACATTTCTTTGATAAAAATAAGGCTTGACGAAAGCAATTCAAATTCACACTTGGTGGAACAGCACGGGCTTTTTGTAAAATCACTTTACCACCGCGGCGTCGTTCCGATGCACAGAAAGAACCAGCAAAAAATAGTCTTCTCTCCGCTCAATTTCAAGAACATCCCGCTCTTGGCAGTATTTGGCGCAACGTTTTGTCTGGCAATGTTTCTTACCCAATTTTGGATCCCTATAATGGTGCTTGGGGTAAAGGTTCCGCTAATGATAGTTGGTTTAGGTTTCTTTGCAACAGGTTTGATTGTTTACACTTATTTTGACAAGAAAAAATAATTTTGGATTATCTCCAATCAACTTTCACATCATCCGTTCTTTGTTTTGGAAGTATCTTTGCGCTTGAAGGGTTGAGTTTGTGTCCTTTTGTATTTAGAACTAGTCCAGTCCAAGCAATCATCGCGGCATTATCCGCCATCACCGAACTAGGTGGAACAAAAAGTTTTGCTCCTCTTTCTTCACACATTTTTCCAACCATTTCTTGGAGTGCTTTGGAGCAACCAACTCCTCCGCCAAGGATAACCTCTTTTTTTTCTGTATGCGCAAGCGCTCTTTCAGTGACTTCTGTCAACATCGCAAATGCGTTATGTAGAGTTGAGTGTATTAGATCTTCTCTTTTCATCTTTCCATTTTCAATTAAAGGAATATTTTTTTTAGCCGAGGTCAAAAGTCCGGAGAACGCAAGATCCATTCCTTTGACAGTATAAGGCAGATTAATTAGTTTTGTTCCCTTGAAGTACTCTTTGTCAAGCACCGGTCCCGCTGGGAACCCTAATCCAAGTTCTCTTCCAAAATTATCAAGAAAGTTTCCAATCCCAATATCCATTGTTTCCCCAAAAACCCTGTAGTACTCGTTCTCGTAACAAATTATTTGGGTGTTCGCTCCGCTCGCATAAAGCATTACTGGATCAGTGGCTGCACAAAGTTTACGTCCAATCTCTATGTGTGCGATGCAATGATTCACTCCTATGAGAGGTTTTCCTGTTGAGAGTGCGAGTTGGCGGGCAGTGACAGCTCCGCATCTAAGTGCGTTTCCTATTCCGGGGCCTTGGGAGAAAGCAATAATATCAATATCACTTAACTTCACTCCTGCTTTTGAAAGAGCTTCCTTGACAACAATTGGTGCTACTTTATAGTGGTGCTCTGCAAGTTCGCGAGGAATTAATCCTCCTTTTTCGGTGGTGTAAGTGTCCTTCTCGTTGCTGAGAATATCGCATGTTGATTTCTCATATCCTTTTTGGGAAATATCAGATTCGACAACGCTCGCGCCGAAAGTGTGTGCTGTGCTTTCAACCCCGAGGCATTTGAGTTTCATAAGAAAAATATTGTTCAAAAAGGATAAAAGGTAGCTGGGGGGTCGATTTAGAGATTAGTTTGTATAAACAATGTTCACATCTTTTAGAGTTGCAAACGCATTAGGATAGTAGTTTCCGTCCGGGAATTGGTAGAGCGTTGGCTTGATTTGGAATTGGAAATATCTGTTGGTTGAAAGCCCCGAAGTATCAAAGTAGTTTTGGTGGGAGTAGTTGTAATCCGCAGCAGGAGTCCATGAGGGGTTTGTGGAGCATGTTGCATCAAGACAGGAGCGGTATTTGATTCCAATCCTTGCAGCGCCCTTGTTGAAAAGTTCTTTCACGGTGTTTGCGTCAAGCGCACGGTTCCAGATTGCAAATTCTTCCAAAGCGCCCGAAAATCCAAAGGAGGGTGCCCCTATTGTTGGAGGATAAGGAGTTAAGGTTCCTGGAGTGAATGTTGCAATGCTTTCAAATGTGCCGTCAATGTAGAGGCTGTTTGATTTTGGATTAGAGGTCAGGTCTATTACGATTGTTATATTGTGCCATCTTCCATCATAAACGTCTCTTATTGCCCTCGCTTCGGCATAGGCTGAGTGTATAAATATGGCATCTAGTACGCCTGAGCTCGATTCGGTTATCATTAATCCTTTGTTATAGTTGCCGCCGTTGGTTTCATCATAGATTCTGTTTTGATTACCCCCTACTTTAGTGGTTGTTTTCATCCAAAATGAAAATGTTCTGCTTGTTGCATAGTTTGAGGTATTCGCAAGGGATATGTACTGGCTTGGTGTGAAATTTCTTGCATTGGTTCCCCATATCCCTGTGGTGAGGGTTGTCCCATTATTTGTTCCTGTGTTTGACTTGCCGCTCGAATCTGTGAACGGGCCGCTTGATTCATTCAAGTGCCATAATCCAACAAGACCCGTGTTGAGGTCTTTCTCTATTGTAGGTTCTATTTGCGTTCCATAAATGTGCCCGTTCTTGTCAGTACCGTTGTTGGTGTTGAATCTCGCTGAATTGAAAACTGTGCTTGTGCTAGTCAGGTCAATTGCTTTGGAAGTATAATTTGCGTTGAAGAGTCCGCGATTGTAATCTTCCTGGATCTCAGTCAGAGTAAGCACTCTGGAATATATTTTTACGTCCTCCAAGTTTCCGGGGAAATATCTTGCAGCCCATCCTCCTTGTCCGAGAACCACATTACTTAGCGGTCTAACGATGTCCTGCGGCTGATCCATTATGGTGCTTGTGCTAAGACCGTTTCTGTAAACATTTGTTTTATTGTCGGCTGTCAGGGTTATCGCCAGGTGGTACCACTTGCCGCGTTCAAAAAGATCATTTTGGTTGCTTGAAAATCTTGTGGAGCAGGCGTTTCCAAAATCTATTCGTGCACTTGAATAATTGGGGCTGATTTGAAGTGCAGTGTGGCCGCATGCCCCTCCAATAGTTCCTGACAAGAACATAGGGGTTTGATTTGCAACGCTAAAATCATTAATTTTTATCCAAGTTAAAATTGTGTAAGGTGCGTTTATGCCTATATTGCCTATGTTAACTTTTTCCGTTGATCCATTCAAAAGAAGCGCGTTTGTATCCCAAATTCCGGTTGAATCTGTATCGGCGTTGTTTACTAGCGTTGCGTTGTTTCCTCTGGCTGAATCAATTATTGTTGTCCCGCTCTTCTCGTTGAACTTGTAATATGCGACAAGGTTGTTGTCGAGCCAGTTTCCTCTCCCGAATTGGTAGACTTGCTGCATTTCTGCAAAAGAAAGCGTTCTATCCCACACCGCGACGTTTTCGATGTTTCCTGTGTAGCGGTACGGGTATGTTCCGTCATTGTTTCCGCCTATTACAGTTCTTGTCGGAGTTCCGGAAAATGTTTGCGTTGCCCCGTTCATGTCTTGGATTCCATCTATAAAAATTGTCGTTGTCGTGGAATTTGCAGTTACTGTTATATTGTGCCATTGCCCGTCTGTTATGGTCCTGTTTCCTATAATTGAAGGGTTTGTTCCGGAGACTTCATGGAAGTATGCTTTTCCTGTGCTTGTCACCCATAAGGAATGGGCGACACTGTTACCTGAATCACTCTCTCCAAATATCCTGCCGTCCCCAGTGCCTGAAGTTTTTACCCACGCAGAAATCGTGAAAGAGTTGTCTGATGTTGTGAGCGGCAAAAGGCTAGTGTAATAGCGTGATCCGCTTCCTGTAAAGCTGCCTGACTGGGTATCCCATAATCCTGTCGTAAATCCTCCAAGCGTGCCATCTGTAGATCCTGTTTGTGTTGAAACTTCTTCAGTATAATCTCCGTTCATGCGCCAAAGTGCAACCAAATTGGCGGCAAGAGAACTACTAGTTAGGAGTTCATTTCCATGGTCAAGCGCGTTCCAATCAAGTTCTCCGCTTGGCTTTATGCTTCCAAGAATTGTTTGGTTGAATGTTCCTTGGTTGAAGTCAGTGTTACTTGAAAGGTATGTTGATCTTTGTTGTGGCGGAGCGGTGATTGTTATTTGCCCGGTTGATGCGATGCTGGTTGTATTGTTGTTGCCGTCGGTGCATCTCATGTTGTAGTCGTGTGTTCCGATTGTGAGCGTGTTTGTGACGTCAAAAGCGATTCCGCTGGTTATTGTTGTGAGAGTATTTTTATCAGTCGTGTCAATTTTTAGCACGCAGTTTTGTATGGTGCTTACAATATCAGTTACAGTAAAGTTAAGCGTCACTATCGGGTTTACGCTTGAATAAGGCAGAGGAGTGTTAAGGGTTATCGAAGGAGGAGTAGTATCAGGAGCGGGTCCAGGGGGTGTTTGGCCTTGGGTAGTGTTTTGCACTCCTTCGTTTGCATTAAAGTCCTGGCATGTCATTTGAAGATTTTCTATTGTCTGCGTTTTCTCAATTCCGGATTGTGTCCTGTATTTTATTACAATGGTTTTTGTCACCGTGTCTCCTGCATTACATGGCGCAGGCGGATCAAATGCTATTGCAAGTGTCGCCCCTTGCGCGATTGTTTCACCGAGGTTTGAAATGTTTTTGTCCCCGCTTCCTACCGATAGTATGGTGATGGTTTCTCCGGTATTGTTTTTTAGGTTTAAGAAGATATTTCCGTCAAGTGTTGAAGCGGCATCGGTTATTGCAACCGCTGCGGTGAGCGCACTGAGTTGCGAGGCATTCGAAGAAACCCCGCTGCTCTGGCTGGTCATCCCGACAAGCAAAGAAACAACAACAAGCGCAATAATAACGACAACCGCGATTATGACGAGGTATTCAATTGTTCCTTGTGCCCCGCTGGGTGCCTGCGCGCGTGAAAAAGACTTTCCCATGCAATAAGAACAACTTTTTAGTATATAAACTTTTCAACCCCACTGTGAAAGGCCAGTCTGTTTTCCGCGCCAGGTTTCGCCTAGCGTAGCAAACCATTGGTTTGCGTCGCACCGCAAAGGCTACGCCTTTGCTTGGGCGAACGATGCGTGGTTCTTTCAGAACCACTGGGTTAATCCTGATTGCTTGCCGCCATGTAGCAGATCCTCTTTGGTGTACCCCAGTTCCTGCACAATTTTTATCACAGCGGGTAATACCTGATTCTCTATGTAATAATCAGGATCATAATTTCCTTCTTCCACATATTCTTCAAGTTCCGCCCTATCTGAAATGCTTTTCCCATTTTTTGTAATAATGAAAGAAAGCATGGAGCCTACTCCAAGATCCTTTCCTCTTTCAATAGCTTTCATCGCGGCAGCAACGTGAGGTCCGATTGAATCGTAATCCTTTGGTTTTCTTTGAAGGAGGGTCATTATTACAAGATCTTTTTTTGGAACTTTTCCTGTCTTTAGTTCATCAAGAACTTTTCTTACAAACTTCACAGCTTTCATCGGATCGCCTTCGCTTAGCACCATCTCAATGACTTTTTTCTGAGTATCCTTCGCTACATTACACCAATCCCTTCTCACATACTCAAACCCGACAATTTTCAGCGCACCCTTCTCGTCAATGAGCGCGTATTTTTTCTTTGCAGCGCCGCCCTCTTTCTTTGTAACAAATATTCCTCTTTTGTAGAACCCGTCGACTTCCAGCTCCATATCCTCGGGAAGATCCTTGTTCACTTTTTCTGCAAATGTTCCAACATCGTCTTTAGTTTTTGTGCCCATCATGAGGAACAACGAATCAGTGTCTCCGTAAAGAACCTTAAACTCAGCTTCTTCGGCTTTTGCTATTGTGTCCTGTATATACCCTCTCGCCCAAGAAGTGACGGCGCTTGCCGAGTCTCTAGAGTACCATCTTGCTCTCCCATACCCAAGGTACCCATACATTGAATTCAATACAATTTTGAGCGCCCACTGTTTCGCAAAAAACACCTTATCCTCAATTCCTTCTTTCTTCTTTTTCTTATATTCCGCCTTCAATACAAGTCTCTGTTTTAGCATCTTTTCAACAATATCTGGGAACAATCCTTTCTCTTTCGTGCAAAACCAAGTTCCATCCGGACTAACATTTTTTTTGCATTCAGGGTGAACGCAATTTAGGGTTTCGGGTGAAATATTGTGGGAAATGATGATGCTCGGGTAAAGCGAAGCAAAATCAAGGACAGCTATTTTTTCGTGGAGTCCTGCAACAGGCTCTTTTACAAAAGCCCCTTTGATTGGGTTAAGCAGTCGTTCGCGTATCTCAAGCTCTTTTGGTTTGTTAGGCGCAATCAGTCCTTTAGTGTGTGCTTCTTTTAGCAAGAGATCTTCAACCATTGAGGAGGTAGAGTTTCTAGTGGAATCAAAGAGTGTTTGGGAAGTAAGTTTTGATATTTCAATGAAAAGAGGCAAAAACTCTTTTGCAATTCTATACGCTGTTTCCGAGTCCTTTAGATTGTAGTCAACTAATCTTTCAAGTTTCTCCTCATCCCGGCTCTCGTGCGCCTCGTTTATTTCCCAAGGGAACACTTTTTCTTTATACACTCCGAAAACATTCTCAGATACGCTTTCAATGTCAAGTTTTACTGTGTTAACTGATCCCGTTCTCTGGAGGAATCTCATCACTTGGAAGGCATCAACGTGCTGTACTCCAAACAATTTTGCTGCGTTGTCAAGACCGTGTCTTTGTATCCTGATATCCTTGCCGTTTACCAAAAAGCGCGTGCCAAGTTTTTTCGCCCTCATTTTTGTGTAAGGAAAATCAAAATTATCTCCATTATAGGTAATCACAATATCCGCGTCATTTAGTTCCTTGTGTATTTCTTCAACAAGCTCTTTTTCGCTCTCGACAAGTTCCAGTCCCTTGACTTCTTTAGTATCATAAGAAATAACCCTGCCGCTTTTTTCCCTAACCGCAGATACCATAAGTATCGGTTCAATTCCTATTGTGAATTTCTTTCCAACATGGGTTTCAAGGTCGAAGGAAATCATTTCTACTGAGAAAGGCCCATTAGCGTTATGTATGTTCTTTGCGATAAATACTCTTTGCTTTTCTTTTTTTTCCTCTTCTTCGTTTGCGAGCTTGTCGTCCTCTATTTTTTGGGAAGCGTCGCTTTCCATTTCCTCTTCTTCGCTAGCACTTTCATTATCAGTTCCTTCTTCTTTTCCTTCAATAACCTCTGCGATCTCTTCTCCGACAATATCCATTTCTATCCAGTTGCAGGGCTCAAGCCTCTTGTCGAGCAAATATCTTTTGGCAAAAGGGATGTCATATTCCCTCTTATCTATTCCCATTTCCGGCAGGAGATTTCTCGCCTGTATTAAGTGCGATACTTTGGCAAAACTCATCTTGAGCATGGCTTTTCCATTTACCTCTTTTTTTTGGTCTTCTACTTTAATTGCCTTGAATTTTTCTTCCTGGGAAAAAGTGTGTTCGATTAGGTTTTGAATCATTTTTTCTTTTTGCTTTAGATCAACCAGAGCATAAAGGTAAGGGAAAAAATCATCATCTTCTATCCAGAATCTGCGTTTATTCTCAGTAACATAAAGCCTGATCACCGATCTGTCTGCCTTATCGGCATAGGATACGTCAAGCAAAAGCGCTTTCATTTTGCCTTTTGGAACGGACAGGTCTGTGATTTTAAGGATATTATTTTTTTCGGCAGAAATAGCTTGTTTAGCGCTTTTAGGGTCTTTTGCCTTTGACGCGTTTTTGGCCATACAATACTTTTTTAAGTATCAATACCTATTTAATAGTAGCCCGCAGAATTTGGAAAACGTTTTATACTTGAGTTGATTTGATGCCTAGACCTGAAAGATCCGCGCCCCCTGGACAAGCACAGGGCGGAATGCCTACCCAAAACGTTTCAGGTGGAGTTCCTGGCGGAGGGGTAAGAGAAGATATTAGGGCGCTAAATTCAAGCATTCTCCTTTTGACCCAAAAAATGAAGTACTTGGTGAGAAATGAAAAGATTCTCGGCAGAAACTTAATTGTTCTTAACAAAAAAATAAAAACCATTGAAGATAAGGTTTCAATGAATCAGACAATCAGCCAGCAAACAGGCGGCGCGAGCGGAGAAGAACTTGCAGGGGCAAAACAGAAGTTGGATCTCATGAGCGCGCAACTTGAGGACATGCGTTCAAGGACAGCGACAAAAGAAGAACTAAAAGAACTCAAGTATATAATTAATTCGATTAATCCTTTGGAGTTTGCAACGCTCTCGCAAGTGAAAGATTTGGTTGATAGGCGAATACAGGAAAAAGGAAAGTAAGTTAATATTTTTTATTTTCAATTCTCTAATTATTTCAGTTCGTTATTAGCACACTATTTGAATTAGTGTCGCTGCTCCAAGTAGTTCCGGAACTAGTTTTGTATCCGACCTTCCACTGTTCGCCTACAGATGTCTGGCTAGGCCCCATTTTGTCTCCGCCGTAAAGTCCGCCATAGTAGAGCTTGTTGATATCGGCTTGATTAAGGGCCTGGTCAAATACCATGAGCTCGTCGACTGACCCATTGAGCGGCAGCGTCCCATCAATCACGCCCCCTACTCCCATGTTGCCTACCATCCACCAGTCCCTTGGGGGCAGGCTCATTGCCGGCTGCGAAGACTGCAAAACCCCGTTGACATATAATTTCAGTGTTGTAAGGTTCCAATCTACCGCTATGTGATACCATCTGTTTGCATCCCATGTGGTCGCATCCGAGATGCAATTCGCCGTCGTGCTAGCAGAACCGTCAGGATAGTTGAAGTTGTGCTGTTCGAGTACCAGCCTTCCACCGTATGCGACCGCGGGGACCGATGCATTGTTAAATTGCAGATGAATCCCGTTGCCTCCCCAAAAGACCACTCTCGTGGCGGTGTCCGCAGGAGTTATGGGCGCGTTCAGCTTAATCCATAATGCTATTGTATATCCTGTCGTGTTCGCGACCCCCGGGCCCCATCCGCCGGGCTCGTATCCATAGCCATGCCCAATGAGCCGGTTCAGCTCTGTGGTACAAGGGTTGCCATACACGCAGCCGCTTGGAATGGCCATGTAGCTTCCTGTGGAAGGGAAATTGTATGCCTTTCCGACTTTTCCATTGGCATCGACAATTGCTCCCCCACTGATAGTGCCATCAGAGGTCTGGACATAATCAAGCGCGTCATTGTCCATAGGCCAATAAAATCTCAGCCTTGAATCATTTAAAAGCGTAGTTGCATAGAGTAAGTTGTCCTTGTACCAATTATAATTGTAAGTAAGCGAACTATTTTTGGAAGGGTTTATTCCACTCACAAGATTAGAATCGTTTGCTACGTTTCCATCAGTTTGCTGTAAATATATTGCAGTGTAGTTGAGTGTTCTTGGCGAGCCGCTTAATCCGGAATTTCCGTACTGATCAACACAATTAATGTCCCAAGCGTGTGCCGCTATTGAAATTGGGGTTATGTCTTTTAGAGGAAAGCTTGAGACCGTTGGGGATTTCTGAGGACTAGGCAAGACTCCTTTTGAGGATCCATCAACAAAGAGCGTGCAACTTGAAACGTTTGATGCGTCATTTACTATAAAGTTGAAATCAACGATTCCGTTATTCGCGTTTCCATTTGAAATAGGGCTTAAGAGTGCTATGCTCGGAGGCGAAGAGTCGTTTACGCATTGCGTCGTATTGAAATCAATGCAATTTGTCAGACATGTTATGGTGCCGCTTGTGAACCCTTTTGTAATGCATGTTTGCGAGTTGAGATCAGTTCCATCGCATTTCTCAGTTCCTTCGAACAGGTTATTGCCGCAAACTTGCGTTGCGCCTGCAACTGCTATTGTATCTTCGCAACTGATTATTTGCTCTCCAAGATCTTCTGTTTTTGTGATCCCGTATGATGATGTGTAAGTTATTGAGATATTATATGATTTTTGGTTTGTTGAACAAGGTATAAGCCCGGTCACAGAAAATGTTTTTTGATCGCTTAGCGCCATTTGGGTGTTTATGGGCTTTGGCGTTCCATCCACACTTATTGAATTAACTGTAATCGTTTCGCCGGTGTTATTTCTGAGAGTGAATGCTCCTTGTCCAGTCGTAGCAGCCAGAGTATCTATGACCGCAATAGCTTGAGTGGAAGAAGATATTTTGCTCGTGGTTTTTGTGATGTCTCCGGATGAGCCAGTCATTCCGCCGATCATTGAAACAACTATCAAAGAAATTACAACCACTACCGCTATTATTACAAGGTATTCTATTGTACCTTGGGCATGATTTGTTTGATGATTCATCCCTAATAGAATGTTTTGTGTGAATTTAAGCTTTTTGCGATGTGCTTAAGGAAGGCCTTAACATTACTCTATAATTTCTTTTTCCCTTGATGGAAACCGCGACATCCCTTGCGGATACGACGCTGAAGTTTGCAGTCATGGTCTTTGTGAGTTCATCTGAGAGCTTTTGTTTTGTTCCAAGTATTAGTCCAACGCCTACATTCTCAAGCCTGAATAATGCGTTATTCATCTTGTCTTCATTCACCGAGAGCATCTCATCCGCGAAAGGAACAAAGAGGGCGAACTCGTTTTGTATCTTGTCCTTGATGGATTTGCTCATAAGTCTCATAACGGTTTGGGTGAACACAATTCTTTCTTCAAAAGAAAGATCCTTTGTGTCAATTATTGTTGCCCTTCCAAGTTTTCCGGGCCACTTTTTAGTAAGATCCGAGAAATCAATTGAATCCCCGAACATGTTGTTGAAGTTTTGGTCAAGCACATTTAGTACTCTTTCCGCCTTGAGCCTATAATAGTCGCCGAATTCTCCTGATGCCATTACTTTGTCCAAAAGCGCTTTAGGGGTTTTTTGTCTTGAGATTGCCGAAAAGAGCCCTAACTCTTTTTCAAATTCAGGATCGGCAGTGCCGAGCAGTTCCATTGCAAGAACAATATCAACATCAGAGAGGGAAACCCTGATGTTTTTCTTTGCAACATATTTTTTTACAGGGAAGCCTATTGGTTCATAATCTATCATGCTTTCTTTGAGTTCCAGCTCGTTCTTTGATGAGTACCCGAGCCCGTCAAAGTAATTGTCCTTGTCAAAAATAACTATTGGCTTGTCTTCAAGCAAAAAGTTCTCGGCTATAATATACATCGGGTAAAGAGTGCCTTTTTCGTAAGTGCTCATTATGAGAGTTCTGTAAAGATCCCTTGAAGATTCTCTGATGATTTCCCTTGTTTTGCTTAAGCCGAGTTGTATTAATTGTTCCCTAGGCTGTTCTACTTGGGTGAACTCCATCTTGCTCAAGTTAGGTGCAAATGAGGTTCCGGTGAGTGCTCTAAATATTACTGGGTCGCTTAGTATTGAAGCGTACTCAGTTTCTGAAGTTGCCGCAGGTTCTTTTAGATCAAGCGAAGAAGTTCTTGCAAGTTCTACTGCAGTTTGGGACAAATCGTAACATTTTTGGACTTCCTTGTCAATTCTTTTTAGATAATCTTCCTGCCTAAAATCAATGTACACGGGATCAATTGAGACAAAGAAAACTTTCGAGGTGGTCCCGCCAAAATTCTTTTCTATTCCCATACAGCTCTTTGGGAGAGTCTGAACAAAAGATTCAACGTGTCCTCTGGCAACTAGCGCCTTATATCCTTCGATTAGCGCTCCTATTTTTTTCCCGCCGCTTTCTTCATATATCATGACAAGGTATAATTTTTCAGGATTTACGACTATTTCCACTTCATGCCCAAACGCAATGCCGGTGAAAATAGTTTCCCACGGTCCGTTGTCTATTCTAAAATCCAAGCAGAGTCACTTTGTAATCAGCGAATATTGTGTCTTTTCGCATATATATGCTTTTTTGATTCTTTTCCGGCGCATAATGCAGGTTTTGGGGTAAGCCAAAAAAGTGAGGCGTCGAGTTTATATATA
>ERZ1292640.3556-Hain-H43-02um-R1-3556-length-12116-cov-8_pt1 | contig 12116 bp, 17 predicted proteins | sample MGYA00564404_ERZ1292640 | MGnify/ENA primary metagenome ERZ1292640 (study PRJEB36523, sample SAMEA6512636) | groundwater metagenome | collected 2019-01-08 | study: AquaDiva: Metagenomics assemblies of 32 groundwater samples | reverse complement strand
ATTCTTTCTTTTTTTTAATTGTTTAGTGTAATCTATCCCATGCACTTATCTATACTTAGGGTTTTCATGCTCTATAAAATCAAAAAAACGATGAGGCGCTCGTTTCACCAAGAACCTATGGTTCTTGGGTGCCGTCAAGAATGTAAAGCATTCTTGAGGTTTGGAATGCCCTAAAAAGTCTTTAAGGACTTTTTACGGAACAGAAAATCCTCTGGATTTTCTTGTGCTCGAGAATCACCACGCTCTGAAGAGCGTGGTTTTCAAGATTCTCGACATAATCAAATAAAACTGCGACAATTTTAATAAATATTGATATCAATAAACTAATTAATGAAAGATTCATCTCAAAAGCATTAAAGCATTTTAGTATTAACGATATTAAATTTATCCTAAAATCAGCAAGATTGCCATAATTGCGATTCCTAAGATAAAGAATATTGTCTGTAATAAAGCGCCCTTTCCAGCTTCTTTATGCAATTCAGGAATCAAGTCACTGCCCGCAATATAAATAAATCCTCCTGCTGCAAGAGGAAGCAGAAAAGATGCAATCTGTTCAGCTGCGTTATTCAACCACAAAGCTAAAATAGTTCCAACTACTGCGATTAAGGCAGAAAGAAAATTTACTAATAACGCTTTAGCACGTGTAAATCCCCCATGCACTAAAATACCAAAATCTCCAAGCTCATGAGGAATTTCATGAAGAATTACCGCTAAAGTGGTTGCAATGCCGATTTGAATATTTGCGAGATAACTTACTGCAATAATAATTCCATCGATAAAATTATGCAAGCCTCCGCCAAATAGATTGACATAAGCAAATGAGTGAATTTTGCGTGGTTTTATATCGCAATGGTTTCCTTCGCAGTGGTAATGCTGATAATGCACGATTTTTTCCAAAATAAAGAATAAAAATATTCCGAAAAGCAAAGAAAATGAAATATCCAAACCAAAGCCATTCTTTTTCACAACTTCAGGAAGAATATGGATGAATGCGTCCCCAAATAATGCGCCGGCAGAAAAACTGATTAAATAAATTAAAATCTTCTGCAATTTTTTCTTTTTTATTGCTAAGGTAAACGCGCCAATAAAAGAAACTAAACTTACTAAAAAGACGCTTATTAGAGAATAAAGCCATACTGAATTCATATTAAATAATATTCAGCAGAGTTTTTAAAATAGATGTTTAATTGAGGAGTACTAATAAACATAGTATTCCAAGGGTTATGTAAAACCGCCTCGTTTGCGGATATTGTAAAATTAAAGTGATGTGTTTTCTCTAACAAACTTGATCAAATTTAATAATTTATTTCTTTTTAACGATAAAATTATCTCTGCCATTTCTGCTGGTGTTTTTCCTTGCAGTTGCTGATGTGGATTAATAAAATTATGCACAACTCTTCTTAAATTCATAAATGCTTTTGCACCAAAAAAATGCTAAATTATTTGATTTCTAAATTACTAATAAGATTAAAATTCCCAAGGAGTTCAAAATAAAGCTTATTATTGCCAGATTTTTTACTTTTATTTTTGTAACGCCTGCAAGCATGATTATGCCAATTTCATCAGGCAAGGGAGAAGCAATTAAAATTCCCACAAAAGTATACATTAAATAAAGTTTTATCTTTTTAGTTAGACTCTTTTCAATTAATTCACTTATTGTTTTAATTAATTTTGTTCTTTTTAGCTGTTCAAATTCATTTTTAAAAGAAACTCTAATAAACTTAAAAATGAGTAAATCTGAAATTAATGCTCCAAGACCTCCCAAAATTGCTGCAAGCCAGATACTTGATGGATTTAAAAATATGAAAAATCCTGCTGCAAACGGGGTGCTAAACCCAAAAGCAAACAATATTCCTGCAATAAAGATTCCCAAATAACTTAATTTTCCCAAGTGGGAAATAAAAAAATTAACATCTTGATTTTTAAAAACAAAATAAGCTATAATTATTGCAGCAACAAATATTGTAAGCTTTAGATATGGATAACTGCATTACTTGTAGCTCTCTGCGTTGCAGTTCTCCAGACAGAAGCGTACAAAATGTGCTACAAGCTACGCAGTTTTCTGTATTTAAACCCAAATAAATTATTTAATTTCATCTCAAAAAATTCAATAAGAACTAAACTTCACTTCAGCTTCAGCCATTTTATTATAGAAATCCAAGTCGAAGCGTTTTTCTTCTGCTTTATAAACAATTTTCTCTCCGCCAATCCAAAATAGAAACCATCCAGAAGGTTCAGTTATAACAATTAAGATGCTTTTAAGAAGAGTATTAATATGCACCAAGTCAGAATAAATAACAATTGACAAAAACATCATGAAAAAGCCTAAGATTATTAAAAACCATCCTCTTCTTTTTACCAAATGAATCTCCTCCTCGAGAAGATGATGATGCTTTCTAAAATGCTCTTTTAATCTCTTCTTAATCATTACTTCGTGCTCAAAATTTCTGTGCAATTTAGGAACAAGAAACCTTAATTCGTAAATTCCTTTTTTATCTCGTGTAGCTCTTTTTGCTTCTAACAAAAAATCGTCAGAAAGGGATTTTTCCGAGAAAGGACGTGGATCAAAACTTGAGAATATATCATTATAATCTTTAATTAAAAGACTCATCTCACTTTTTTCGAGCAAGGTTTCTTTAACAATTGCTTCTGTTTCAACTTCTGTCTGCTCTTCCCCTCTTTCTTTAAGCATATAATAAATTAGAACTGAGGATATTTAAACGTTTTTTATTTCAAGAAATACAGATTTTACCCCTTTTCAGCGGCTGAGGCCACCTTTGCTTTTAACTTATCTTCTAAATCTAGCCTATCTATTAATTCTTTATATCTGTTTCTGATAGTGACTTCTGTAATTCCAGCAACATCAGCAACTTCTCGCTGGGTTTTCTTTTCATCATTCATTAAAGCAGCAACATATAGGGCAGCAGCTGCAACACCTGCAGGTCCTCTTCCAGATGTTAGCTCAGAAACATCTGCCTTTTTTAGTATTTTCAAAGCTTCGTTTTGTGTTTTCGGCGACAAATGTAAAATAGAAGAAAATCTTGAGATATAATCTTTTGGGGAGCTTGGCATAACTTTTATTTTTAATTTTCTAACAATAAACCTATAAGTTCTCCCAATTTCTTTTCTTTCAACATCAGATGCTGCAGCAATTTCATCTAAAGTCCTTGGAATATTATAACTTCTGCAGGCAGCATAGATGCAAGCAGCGATGACAGATTCCATGCTCCTTCCTCGGACAAGCCCTCGCTGCAAGACGAAATTATATACTCTTGAAGATTCATCTCGAACAACAGGAGGCAAACTCAGGAAACTAGCAACTCTTCTAAGCTCAGCCATGGCTAGTCTAAGATTTCTTTCAATTGAAGTTGAAACTCTCTCCTGCCATTTTTTTAATCTTAGAAATTTGCGCGTCTGCCCAGCTTCTAATCTGTAGATATCTGAAATCTCTCCGACATTTGTTGTAAGCCCTTTATCAAATTTTTGCAGAGAAATTGGCGCCCCTCCCCTTCCTTTTTTGTCAGATTTGTCAAACTGACCTCCGATATCTTGGCCAGTATCGACCATTTTTTCTTCAATAATCAGACCGCAATCATTGCAAATAATTTCTCCTTTTTGCTCTTCATATGTTAAATTAACACTATTGCATTCAGGGCATCGTTTTATGTAGCTCATAGAATATTACCAAAAGGTTTAAAAATCTTACGCTTTTAAGCATATTTAAAGCTTTCTATTTTGTTTTTTTCCCGACGGTGAAGCTCCCATCCCAAGGGTTTGCCTTTCGGGCAAATCTACCTACGGCAGAGTGGGCATCACTAGAAAAAAAGAAGGTACTGAAGCAGACACAAATTACAGATAATTATTTCTAGGGGTTTTTCAGCTATGTTCTTTAAAGTTTAAGATTGTTCTTTAGTTGCTGGAAGCTTTATCCCTGCAGCAAGATGCAGAGGTATGGATAACTGCATTACTTGTAGCTCTCTGCGTTGCAGTTCTCCAGACAGAAGCGTACAAAATCCGCTACAAGCTACGCAGTTTTCTGTAATGTAAAATTATCTTCTCGTTTGATAATTTCTCTCTTAGCCAGAGCAATGTGCCTTTACATAATGTTGAAGTTGGAATTTTTATTCCACGTTTTATCAAAATCGCATGAATCTTATTTTTTATTTGTGTTGTTTGTTTGACAAACGTTCTTCTTTCTCTTGTGATTTCACGCAATCTTCTAATTTCTTTTGGCGGAATATAGCTTTCAGCAATAAGATTTGCTCTTAGCAAATCTGCTAATGTATCTGCATCAATAGAATCTGTTTTTATTCTTGCTTCTGCAATCGCTCTTGTTCTTACAGGATTTGCTAATTTTACGCAATAGTTCATCCCATCAAGTATTTCATAGATATATTCCCATACCGAAGTACTTTCCATAACTATTTTTGTCGATTCGGGTTTGTATGCATTTAGAAATTTGCTAAAATCCTCTTCACTATTATCAAATTTCTCTTTAGCAAGTTTATTCCCATTATCATCTTTTACAACTGCAACAGTAAACTGCTTGTGTATATCCATTCCAATATAATTCATCTTTTTCTTTTTCCTCCTTTCAGTTATTGATATTTTAATGTCATTAGACATTATTTATGCAAAATCCGCCGAAGGCGGACTATTGTTTAAGAATTCTCATACCATCAAGAATGCTAGCTGTTGCATTCTTGAGCGCGCTCAAAAACCTTCGGTTTTTGACGTAGTAACAGACAATCCTGCTCAATTATTTGAGTCTGTTACTATAGCTTCAGAAAGCTAAGCTCTTATGTTTCTTTTTGAATATCCCTAATCTAATTCCTCAACCTTCTTAGCAATACTAAACATCTTGCTTTCCTCACCTTTCCCGCACATTATCTGTAAGCCGGTAGGAATCTCTTCCTTGCCTTCCTTTATCACTCCTGCAGGAATTGATAAGGCGCATATTCCCGCGAGATTAGCAGGGATAGTACAAGCATCATAAGCATAAACTTGCTCTGGTTTCATCTTTAATCCTTCTCCAACTTTCCAAGGCAGTGCAGGCACTACAGGAGAAAAAAGGCAGTCATATTTCTCGAACACCTTTTCAAATTCTCCTTTGACCATCTCTTTAATTCCTAAAGCTTTATTGTAATATCTTCCAAGAAACTCTGCCTTTGTTATCTCGCTTCCCCCCAAAATACGCCTCAAAACTTCAAGCCCGCAGCTATCCTCTATTTTCTTGCCATATCTACGCCCATCAAATCTTCTAGTTCCTGAGAAAAATTCTGCATAAACTAAAGGATAATAAGTTTGTACAGCCAGATCAATATAATCTATCTCAACCTCTTCAGCATCCCAGCCATAATTCTTAACAATCTCTGAGATTTTATCATTCACTACTTTCTGAATCTTAGAATCAGTATTTTTAATCTTTAAAATTCCAATTTTAACTTTCTTTAAATCATTAATTTTTATAGGTTTAGAATTAAAACTTATAGTATCCTTTTCATCTCTGCCTTTTATTACATCTAACAGCAGGGCAGCAGCATCCACACTCTTAGCAATAGGCCCTATTTGATCCAAGCTCATAGATAAGTCAATCAAACCATATCGAGAAACAAGGCCATAACTTGGTTTTACACCTATTAGCCCGCAATTGCTGGCGGGAGTTCTGATGCTGCATCCAGTATCACTCCCCAAAGCCGCATCGCAAAAACCAGCAGCAACAGCAGAAGCGCTTCCAGAACTACTTCCTCCTGGAACTCTTTCAGGCGCCTTAGGATTAATAGCGCATCCAAAAGCAGAATTCTCTCCAGAACTGCCACAAGCAAACTCATCCATATTAGTCATACCTATAATCACTCCATCTTCAGCCTTTACCTTCTCAATAACAGTTGCATTATAAGGAGCTTTATAATTCTCAAGAGTCTTAGAAGCGCAATTGCATATTAATCCCTGAACATTGATATTGCTTTTAACTCCAATTACATATCCATATAATCTCCCTTTCTTCCCCCCCTTAGCAATCTTCTCATCAATTGCGCTGGCTTCTTCCAAAACCTTCTCATTTAAATGCAAGAAAGCATTTATCTTCCCATTTTCTTTTTTTATCTTGTCTAGATATTTCTTTACTTTTTCTTCTACTAATCCCATAAAAAGCTAAAACAAAAACACTTATTAAATATTGCGCAAACACTTATATACCCAACCTTTCATTTAAAATAATGAAACCCAAAAGCCTTGATGAGCTTGTTGAAGAAACTAATTCTGTAAAACAAGATTTAGAGGAAAATGGCGCAGAAGTTTATCTTCCAAAGAATGGAAGCTTCTTTGAGAAATGCAGAAACTACTGGGAATCCATGCATCCTAAAAGCGCTTTGGAATATTCTTATGCTATAAGCTCTCCTGCAGGATACATCTTATGGAGAATGCCTCCTGAAATGCATGAAACTCTAAATAAAGTCTTATCTTATTCTTCTCTTGCGCTCTCAAGATTGCACCCAATAGCAGGATTAGCAAGCGGTATAGTGTATGGTCTTTCTGAAATAGTTTATGGAATAAAAACGCGCTCTGGAAAAAGCCTTGTCTCAGGATTAGTCGGCTCCCTCACTCATCTTAAGAAAATAGGCGAACCTAAACTGACAGAGTTTGCAGACCATGCCCTTTCTTCTCTAAAAGAATATTTTGCATTCCGAGAAGTATAATGATATCTAAACAGATGTTTTATAATTTATACTAAAATTTATTCTACCACTCTATTTTCTTAAATGGTTTTTTGTTATACAGAATCTCGTTAAGTTCGTAGAAATCTATTGTTGTTTCCACCTGATCATCAAAATATCTTAATTGATAATCTTTATCTGTTTTTGAATCGAACAGCTCAATTGTCATTTCTTTTGTTGTTCCGTGGTCAATTAAAACATATTGTGCATCAACTTCATACTCTTTCCCATCAATTTTCAGCTTATCGCCCTTTTTTATTTGTTTTATTGGTTTTGAAGCTTTTATATTTCTTTTTTCCCCAACACTTTCATCTAAAGATTGCACAGAAACTTCTTCTTCGTCATCTGCTTTTGCTTTAACTTTCTTCGGCTTTGACTCTCTATAACTAACATCTTCATCATCTGCGAATGCATCATCTAAGTCCATTCCGCCTTCTTTAGCTTTTTTTTCTTTAGTTTTTTTCTTAACTACCATGATTTTTTTTCTGCAATTATTGAATCACCAGATTTCGAAGGCGCATTATTGAACATAATTTCCCTAAAACTCGCATCTCCTTCCAATCCCGCACCTTCGCCCCTAAATCCCCCCTCAATTTTATTAAATTCTTTCTTTTTTATTTCCACTCTTGCAAGTGCCTTGCTGAAATTATCTAAAATTTCCTGTGCCTGCTTTTGAATTTCTGCCTTTTTTTGCCCATCAATTTCAGCCATAATCCGTAAAAAGAATTAGGAATTTATAAAGCTATTGAATACGTTTTAAATTCCTAAATACAAACGCCAACATTAAAAAATATAATAAAACTCTCTTAATAAATAATTCTATTTCGCAAACCTCGCATTAATCTCTTTCAATCACAAAAACTCTCTGCACTTTAAATTCTGAAGTTATCTTTTTAACAGCTTGAACAAATATCTCTTCATGAATCGGAGAAATAGCAATAAGCCCTGGTTCAAGCAGTTTTCCGCCATATTTTCTTAATAGCCCATATTTTCCGCCTTTTCCCTGCAGTTGATAATGAAATCTTACTTTATCCTTTTTTTTAGAGAAATTAATGAAAATGCAATTGAAATACTCAGAATAATGAGAGATTTATCTTTCGCGCAAGTGCTTTTTGAATCAGGCGATAAAGAACTAGCAACCAAAACAATAAAAGAAATTGAAGAAAAAATAGAAAAATATCCTATCGCACAAACCTCGCCTTTACTTTTCCATCCTCTCCAACATCAACAATCGCATATCTTCCTTGTTTATTATTATTCTTCCTGAAAAATCTGCTTTTCTTGATGCACTTTTTATAATTGATTTAATCTCTTCAGTTATTTTTCTATCAAGCACAGATAGGGCTTCCCTCCCTATTTTCTTATTATTTTCTTTAGCTATTTTTCTGGCTTCACTTTTGGAAATCATATCTCAGAAACAAGAATCTGCTTTTTCTTGTAATTGACCCCCCATGTAATTAAAAATTCTTCAAAAAAAGAGCTCTGCGCCGTTGGGACAAGCAAAGATCCTCGACCCAACCTTTCCGCACTGACAATTTTTATCGCGCCACCGCTACCCTTTCTTCCTATCAAAGCATAAGTAAACTTTGTTTTTTTATTATGGTCTAAATTTTCTAAAGTATACGAAAACAAAGAATAGCCCCTAAATCCAAGTTTTCTAGAAATAGTTTCTCCAGTCAATAAACTTATCCCTTCTGCAAGAAAGCTTTGCCTTGCAAAATAGCTCTTATCAAAAAAGTCTCTGAGAATCGCAATTTCAATATGTGGCTTATTAACAAGACCTTTAATTTTATTCTTAAATTTCTGAGCAATTTCAATTCTCTCCTTTAGTGGCTTTTCTACAAAAAGCAGTAATATATCTGTATCGTTCGGATTTTCTTTGCCTTTTACAATTGAGCCGTATAAGATTATATCAAAAATATAATTTTTGTCTGCAAATTCTTTAGATATCGACTCCAACTTTTTCATAAAGTCTTTTGACATCATTATATATAAGCAAGCAGATTTCTGCCGTTAATCTTGAACGATAACTATCCTGATAAAAAGAAAAATTTCTATCAATTAAATCATATATCTCTTTATCAAACTTTTCCAAAATTCTGAATCTTTCTGCATGATTGCTTGGTATTCTACCTGTTTTTTTATAAATATACAAATCGCAAAGAATGGCTATTGTCTTAAAATACATTGTTATAGCAGAGTTGTAATTCCCCTTGTCTTGGGCTTCTTTTCCAGTTTCATAATACTCTCTAACGTTTTGAATTAAAAACTTTTCAGTTTCACTAATATCCATATAATACAACAATAAATCTTATTTATAAAGTCTTTGTTGTATTATATTTATTGTTATACTATACAACAAATAGCTAATATAAATGTTTATATGTTATATAATATAACAAATTATCTCACAAACCTAACATTAATCTTTTCATTTCTATCTTCAGGAACTTCCACAATCGCATATTTTCCTTTCTCAGCATCCCCGGGATTAATTACCGGGACTCCGTGCAGTCTCTTCATTCCCTGATATTCATGCATATGCCCGCAAAATGCAAGTTTAGGCGTATATTTCTTAATTGCTTCTGTAAAAAATCTTATGCCTGTGCTTTTTCCATTCATAGGATTATCTTTTTTATCTCTAATAATATCAAATACTCCCTTTGGAGGATAATGCAAAACAAATATCTTCTCTCCCCTAGTTTTCTCCAAAACCTTAAAAAAATGTCTCCTGCTTTTTTCGCGTCTTTTTATTCGCCTCTTTATTTTCGCATTATCCTCTTCCTTCCATTCTTCCTTATTAAAATAAGAATCAATATCCATATACCCTCCAAATCCTACAAAACTAATTTCTCTAAATTTTGTTTTACTGTAAGTAATTTCCTTCATATTTTCAAGCTTTCTAATAAAATTCAAATTGCTCTTTTTCACAGGCAAGATTTTATCAAACCTATATTTATACCATTCATCATCTCCATTTCCAAATACAAAAATCACTGGTTTTCCAAGCCCATTAATACTTTTCAAAACATTTCTCGCAGCATTTCTATCTTTTTCGATAAGTTCTTTAAACTTTTTTTTGCCAAAAAAATCAACAGGAGAAGGATGCTGATTGCCTGCCTTCACTTCCAGCAAAGAATACATAATAAAAGGCTTCCATTCTTTAATCCCAGTATAATCACCAACTCCAACAACTAAATCAAATTTTTCTTTTTTCAGTTTCTTTTTTAATTTCTCAGAAAAAACACCCCCAAAATCGCCCAAAACCAATATTTTCATATATAAAACAGCAAAAACTGGTTTATAAAATTAATCTATAAAATCAAAAAAACGAAGAGGAACTCGTTTCACCAAGAACCTTTGGTTCTTGTCAAGATATGCAGCAATCCAATAATCTTTTGGGTTTGAAAGTTTTAACTGTTCAGCTCTCAGATTTTCGTCTCGCCGATATTCGTCTAATAAAATGATTTTTTTCGAGAAAAGATTTGCTATCGAATGTTTGCGGAATCATACAAATAAGAATTAATTTCCTTATTTAAAATTACTTCTTATATAAGATATACGCTACTTATAGCTTATTTTCAGCCTTTTATTTGAATGTTTGAAAATATTCATATATCAACATAAAATTTTAAGGAGTTAGTCTGTCTCTATCTCTTGGGAATAATACTGCTTCACGAATATTATTTAATCCTAATATCTGCATAGTTAATCTTTCAACTCCCAATCCCCATCCCGCGTGCGGCGGAGCGCCATATCTAAATGAATCTATATATGCCTTAAAATCTTTAGGATTAAGCCCTTTGACTTTCAATCTTTCAGTTAATAATTCAGGCAAATGCACTCTCTGCCCTCCAGAAGAAATTTCCATGCCTTGATAAATTGCATCAAATCCACCAGATAAATTCTTACCCTTAGGCATAATATAAAATGGTTTTCCACTTAAAGGCCAATCATGAACAAATACGATTGTGTTAGGATAGATTTCACATAATGCTTTCTCTGATTCTCCAGATAAATCATCTTCCCCTACATGCGCCTTACCCTTCAGCATTTCAGTTACTTGTGCAAATGTAAGATATTTTACTCCTGGAACCTTTAATTTAACCTCCAGCAAATCTAATTCTTTGCTATTAATTTCAATAATTCTTTCTATCATATGTTGAACACATCTCGCCAAAACATTCATTACTACAAATTCATCTGCAAACGCTTGCTCATAATCAAATTGCCTCGATTCATTTAAATGTCGAATAGTATTATGTTTTTCAGCTCTCCAAACAGTAAAAACTGCAAATACTTTTTCCATAGAACATGCAAGCATTTGCTTATATAGCTGACAACTCTGCGACAAAAATGCTTTCTTTTCAAAATATTGCGCGGAAAATAATTCTGTACCGCCTTCACTGCTCGAACCAATTATAGAAGGAAATTGTGCTTCTATCGCACCTTCTTTTACCATAAATTCTCTATATGCCTGTAACATCGTACTCTGAATCTTGAATATTGCCTGAATTTTGCGCCTGTGCAAATCTAAAAACCTAAAGTCTAATCTCTTCGGCAGTTCAGTCTTTGAGAAATCAGACACATCTATAGGCAGAGGGCTGTCAGCATTAGCTAATATCTCAAAAGTCGCAGGATTAATTTCTCTTCCTCCAGGAGCTTTATCACTTTTCCTGACTTTTCCCTTTATTACAACTACACTTTCTCTGGAGGTTTTATCCATTAGCTCAAACACCTCTTTACTGCACTCGCCCTTTATTCCAGTAATCTGTATTTCGCCCGTTATGTCTCTTAGAATTATAAACCTAACTTTACCCAATGCTCTGTTATCATACAGCCAGCCAACAACACTGACTATTTTCCCTTCTTCCTTAGGGCTGATTTTTCCAATAAAACTTCTTTCCTTATTCAGTTTTTGCAAATCCATTTTATTTCTAAATATCCAGAGAAAACACTCTTTTTAATCTTTTTCGTATCATAATCTATGAAGCTAAACAATAACTTTTGGAGGTCAATAATTAAATGAGGTAATCTTTCATACAGCGACTTTCTGCAGAGTTGGATTGCCTGCCTGCATTTAAAAAATGGGTATTAGTATAAAAGAGCCAGTCAACTTAATAATCAAAGCATTAAAAAAGAGGAAACATCGCGTATATTTGCGGGCCCATAAGTTAACGGATAGACTTCCCGGCTTCGGAGATGCAAGATTCGAAATTCTTCGAATTTCGAAGGAACCGGGCAATCGAGGTTCAATTCCTCGTGGGCCTGTTTTTGATGTTTAATCGCAAGAAAATTCCTTCCTTTTCACGATATAAGCAATGTAAAAAATAAAATACTAAATAAAGTTATAGGAAATCACTTTAATAATCGTATTTTTTTGAATGATTTCCTATCTAG
>ERZ1292640.3554-Hain-H43-02um-R1-3554-length-12121-cov-5_pt1 | contig 12121 bp, 9 predicted proteins | sample MGYA00564404_ERZ1292640 | MGnify/ENA primary metagenome ERZ1292640 (study PRJEB36523, sample SAMEA6512636) | groundwater metagenome | collected 2019-01-08 | study: AquaDiva: Metagenomics assemblies of 32 groundwater samples | reverse complement strand
TGTTCTCTGTTCACCGGTTCGAGGGCGCGGACCACTAGGTTAACGCTTATGGGGCTGAAGCCCCGTGCCGCCGGCGCGCCGGGCTCTCCTGGGAATCTGTGCCATAATCGAAGTTCTCATGACACGAGCGGCTCGATGCCTGATCGCGCTCGCGCTCGTGGCGATCGTCGTCACGGCGACGTCGCGCGTGGTGGGCGCCTGGATTCGTCCGCCGAAGCTCAACTACACGATCAAGACGCTCGCCAACGGCCTCACGGTCGTGCTGCTCGAGGATCACTCGACCCCGATCGTGCACCTGCAGCTCTGGTATCACGTCGGCTCGAGGGACGAGCGGGCCGGCCGCACGGGGTTCGCGCACTTGTTCGAGCACATGATGTTCCAGGGCTCGAAGAACGTGGATCCCGAGCAGCATCCGTCGCTCATCTCGGGTGTCGGCGGTCAGAGCAACGCCTCCACGACCGAAGATGCGACGGTGTACTGGGAGACGGTCCCGGCGCAGTACCTGCCGCTCGTGCTCTGGCTCGAAGCCGATCGCATGGCGTCGCTGCGCATCGACGATCGCACGTTCCGGCGCGAGCGGGAGGTCGTCAAGGAAGAGCGCCGCATGCGCGTGGAGAACCAGCCGTACGGGCGGTTGTCGGAGATCATCTACGATCACGCGTTCACGGCACACCCGTACAAGCACCCGACGATCGGCAGCATGGCGGACCTCGAGGCCGCGTCGATCGACGATGTGCGCGACTTCTATCGCACGTACTACGTGCCGACGAACGCCTGCGTCGTGCTCGTCGGCGACTTCGACACGGCCGAGGCGCTCGCGATGGTCGAGCAGTACCTGGGGCGCGTGCCGAAGCCGGCGAAGGCGGTGCCGCGCGACATTCCGCCGGAGCCGCCGCAGTCGCGTGAGAAGCGCGTGACGATCGAAGAAACCTGGCCGCTGCCGGCGGTCGTCGTCGCGTATCACATCACCTACGACGGGCACCCCGACTCGTACCCGCTGCACATCGCGTCGAAGGTCCTGTCGGACGGGCAGAGCTCGCGGATCTACCAGAAACTGGTGTACGAGAGCCGCATCGCGCTGGCCGCGTTCGGGCAGGGCAATCTCATCGAGGACCCGAACCTCTTCTACGCGGTGGCGATCGTGCAGCCGGGCCGTACGCCCGAGGAGGCCGAGCGCGCGCTCGTCGCCGAGTTCGAGCGGCTGAAGGCCGAGCCCATCTCCGACGACGAACTGCTGCGAACCAAGAACCAGTTCGCGCGCGACTACATCCTCATGCGCGAGTCGAACCAGGGGAAAGCCTCGCAGCTCGCGCACGCCGTCGTCATTCACAAGGGCGACGTCACCACGGCCGACGGTGAGTTCGAGATCTTCGCCAACATCACGAAGGACGATGTGCAGCGCGTCGCGAAGACGTACTTCACGCCGCAGAACCGGATCGTGCTCACGGTGATGCCCAAGGGCGCGGCCGCGCCGGGCGGGACCGTCCCGAAGGCGGCACGATGAGCGATCGGCCGCGTCTGACGGCGTGTCTCGCGTGGCTGGCGCTCGCCCTCGCGACGGCGCCGGCCTGGGCGCAGGTGCGTGACTGGCCGTCGGAGCGTCCGCCACAGCCGCTCGCCGCGCGCGAGGTGCGATTTCCGCCCTACGAAGTGAAGACGCTCTCCAACGGTCTGCGGGTGGTCGCCGTGACGCACCACGAGCAGCCCGCGGTGAGCCTGCGGCTCATCATCGGCGCCGGGGGCGCGCACGATCCGGCCCACAAGCCGGGACTCGCGAACCTGGTCGCGCTGCTGCTCGATCAGGGCACGAAGACGCGCTCGGCGCGCCAGATCGCCCGCGCGATCGACGACATCGGCGGGGCGATGGGGGTGGGAGCCGGAACGGATCTCACCTTCATCAACGCCGTCGTGATGAAGGACAGCTTCGACCTGGTGCTCGACCTCGTGTCGGATGTGGCGCGCAACCCGGCGTTCGCGGCAGAAGAGATCGAGCGGCAGCGGCAGCAGGTCGTGTCGAGCCTGCAGGTGAGCTACGAGGACCCGGACTACATCGCGGGCGTCGTGTTCGATCGGCTCGTGTACGGATTCCACCCGTACGGCCGGCCGTCGGCGGGCACGCCGGATTCGATTGCGAGACTCTCGCGCGACGACCTCATCGCCTTCCACGGGCGCTTCTTCGCGCCGAACAACGCCATTCTCGCCGTGGTGGGCGACGTGACGCCCGCCGAAGCCTTCGCCGGCGTGGAGCGCGCCTTCGGCGCCTGGCCCCGGCGCGATCTGGAGTTGCCGGTGTTCGAGGAGCCGCCGCCGCCGACCAGGCGTGTGGTCGTGATCGATCGGCCGGGCGCCGTGCAGACCGAGATCCGCGTGGGGCACATCGGCGTCGCGCGCAAGCATCCCGACTACATGGCGCTCAACATGGCGATGAAGATCCTCGGCGGCGAGGGCGCCAACCGGCTGCAGCGCGTGCTGCGATCGGAGCGCGGGCTGACCTACGGCGCGTCGGCCGACCTCGAGACGCTGAAACAGGGCGGCGACTTCATGGCCGAGACCGACACGCGGTCGGAGACGACCGGCGAGTCGTTGCGGGTGGTCGTCGACGAGTACTGGCGGCTGCGGCGGGAGCGCGTCAACCGGGCGGAACTGGAAGGCGCGCAGAACTACCTCGCCGGCAGCTTTCCGTTGACCATCGAAACGCCGAGCGCGATCGCGCTGCAGGTCCTCAACGCCCTCTTCTACGGGCTCGATCTGCAGGAGCTGCAGACGTTCCCGGAGCGGGTGAGGGCCGTGACGCCGGGCGACATCCAGCGCGTCGCCGAGGAGTACCTGAAGCCGGATCGGCTTGCCATCGTGCTCGTCGGCGACGCCGACACGTTCGTCTCACAATTAAGGGGCGCGGGCTTCGACAAGTTCGAGCGCGTGCCGCTTTCCGAGCTGGATCTCAATGCGGCCGATTTGCGGCGTCGCGCGGCGGCGCCCCAGCCGCCGCCTGTGCCCGCGAACGCGGCCGCCACGCGCACGATGGTGCGGCCGATCAGCCAGACGGCGCCGCAGTCCGGCGACGATCGCCAGGCGCGCGCGCTGATCAAGCGCGCGATCGAGGCAAAGGGCGGCTTCGAGAAGCTGCGGTGGATCAAGACGATCCGCGCCACGTCGACGACCACGGTGATGGGGCCGCAGGGGCCCATCACCGTGGAGACCATCACCTCCGTCGCGTATCCCGATCGCTTCCGCGTCGAGGGCGAGCTGCCGAACGGCCGGTTCGTGCAGGTCTACGCGGGCGGGCAGGCCTGGATCGTAGATCCGAACGGCGTACGTGACGCGCCCTCGGCCATGTACAACGACCTGCGCGCCGGCATGCAGCGCGAGACCGTCCGCCTGCTGCTCGACGCCTACGACGGCACGACGAAGGTGCGCGCGCTCGCGGACGCCACGAGCGGCGAGGGCACGCGGCAGCCGTCGCTCGAGATCACCCTCGCGAACGGACAGGTCGTGACGCTGCGGCTCGACGCGGAGTCGGCGCTGATCGCCAGCCTTCACTTCACGGCGCCCGGACCTGCCGGCCGGAGATCGACGCTGGACGAGTCGTTTGCGGACTATCGGGCGGTGGATGGCGTGCAGGTCGCCTTCGCGGCGCGCGCGACGCGCGACGGCGCGGTCGTGCAGGAGCGCGTGACGACCAACGTCGAGATCAACGCGACGCTCGATCCCGCGCTCTTCACCAAGCCTGCGAAATGACGCGCGTGATGGTCTCGTGCGGCGAGGCGTCCGGCGATCTGTACGCCGGAGCGCTCGCCGACGAGATTCACCGGATCGAGCCGGACGCCGACATCTTCGGATTCGGCGGCGAGCGGCTGCGATCGGCTGGCGCCCGCCTGATTGGCGACTACCGTGGCTTCTCGGTGACTGGCCTGGCCGAAGCGCTGCGCGTCCTTCCGCGATCGTGGCGGATGCTGCGGCGGCTCAAGGCGGCGGCCGCCGCCGAGCGCCCTTCGGTCTTCGTCGCCATCGATTTCCCGGACTTCAACTTCCGCCTGGCCTCGGCCATGCGACGCCTCGGCGTCCCGGTCGTCTACTACGTGAGCCCGCAGCTCTGGGCGTGGCGGCCCGGCCGGATGGCGACGATGAAACGTCTCGCGGCTCGGGTCCTGGTGATCTTTCCGTTCGAGGCGCCGCTGTACCGGGACGCCGGCGTGCCGGTCGAGTTCGTCGGCCACCCGCTCGTCGATCTGGCACGCGCCTCCACGCCGCGCGCGGCGTTTCTCGCGGAACTCGGCCTGGATCCGGGTGCGCCCACGATCGCCCTCCTGCCCGGCAGCCGGAGGAACGAGCTCCGCGCGATCCTGCCGCGCCTGGCCGATGCGGCGCGGCTCATTGCCGGGCGCGTGCCACGCGCGCAGTTCGTGGTGGCGCGGGCGCCGAACCTCGATGCATCGCTGTTCGATCCCGTCGCCGCGCCGGTGTTTGCCGGCGGGCCGCCGCTTGCGATCGTCGAGGGCCGCGCCGACGACGTGCTCGCCTCGTCGGACGTGCTCGTGACCGCGTCGGGTACCGCCACCGTGCAGGCGGCCCTGCACGAGCGACCGATGGTGATCGTGTACCGGCTGTCGCCGCTGACCTACCGTCTGGGAAAGCCCCTCGTGCGCGTCGACACCTACGGCATGGTGAACCTCGTCGCGGGCCGCCGGATCGTCACCGAACTGATCCAGGATGACTTCACGCCCGGGGCCGTCGCAGACGAAACCGTGCGCCTGCTCACCGACGAGGCGAAGGCGCGGGAGATGCGGGGCGCGCTCCGCGAGGTGCGAGAGACGCTCGGGGCGCCGGGCGCGAGCCGCCGGGCGGCCGAGGCCGTGTTGCGCGTGGCCCGGGAAGCCGAAACGTAATTGTTTAGCGCCTCTCGATGGTTAACGCCTAGTAACTGTTTAGCGGGCTGCCCCGGCCGACCCGCTAAACAGTTACGCCGAAACATCTCGAGAAGGATGAGTGTCCTGTGAAACGACGCCACATCATTCATTGGGCGCTGGCCGGGTTGCTGACGATCGTCGCGACGGTCGCGGCGCGCGCGACAGTCCTCGTGCCAGCCGACCTGGGCGAACTCGTCCGCGGCGCCCAGGCCGTCGTTCATGGGCGCGTCGTCGAGACGCGCGCGGTGTGGGCCGACGGGCGACGCCGTGTGGACACGCTCGTGACCATCGAGGCGCTGGGCTACTTCAAGGGGAGCTTCGGACCTGAGGTGACGTTCCGCGTGCCGGGCGGACAGATCGGCCGCTACCGCAGCGTGATGGTCGGCGCGCCGGTGTTCAACGAGGGCGACGAGGTCGTGCTTTTCCTCAACGCGCGCGGACCGTCCGTTCCGTACGTGCTCGGCCTGAGCCAGGGGGTCTTCCGCGTCATCGACGATCCGCAGACGAGCGGCAAGGTCGTGCTGCCGCCGCCCGTCATCGCGGGCGTCTCGATCGAGCCGGTGAAGCGGGGTGACAGCGCCCGCCGGCCGATGTCGCTCGAGCGCTTCGGCGACGAGGTCCGCAAGCTGGCGTCCGGAGGAGGCGCGCGATGACAAGATCGCGGACGCTCCTCCTCGTCGCGCTCACCGTCGTGGTCGCGCTGGCCGCGGGCGATCGTGCGGACGGGTACCTCAAGCTCGGCGTCCGCATCGGGAGCCGCAGCGTGTCGCTGCAGTGGCCGCGCTTCCCGGTGCGCTACTTCGTGACCGATCGCGGCGTGGCCGGCGTCAACGCGTCGCAATTGCAGTCGGCGGTCGCGCGCGCGTTCGACACGTGGCGCCGGGTCTCGAGCGCCGAGGTGTCGTCGTCGTTTGTCGGCTACACGCCCGCGAGCCCGTTCGAGGACGACAACATGAACGTCCTGGGCTTCCTGGATCGTCCGGAGCTCGAGCGCGTGCTCGGCGCGACGACGTTTCTCATCGACACGACGGACGGCGAGATCCTCGAGTCGGACATCTTCTTCAACTCGGCGTTCCCGTGGTCGGTGGCGTCTGGCGGCGAGGCCAATCGCTTCGACGTCGAGTCCATCGCGCTCCACGAGATCGGCCACCTGTACGGTCTCGGGCACTCGGCGATCGGCGAGACCGAGCTTCGGCCGACCGGCGGGCGCCGCGTGATTGCGTCGGAGGCCGTGATGTTCCCGATCGCGTTCTCGGCCGGGAACATCGCGGGCCGGACGCTCAAGGCGGACGACATCGCGGGCATTTCGGATCTCTACCCCTCGAACACCTTCAGCCGCCGTACCGGCAGCGTCAGCGGCCGTGTGACGAAGAACGGCAAGGGCGTTTTCGGCGCGCACGTCGTGGCGATGAACCCGGCGACCGGGACGATGGTCTCGAACTTTTCGCTCGGCGACGACGGCGCGTTCGTCATCGCGGGCCTCGATCCAGGGCCGCACGTTTTACGGGTGGAGCCGGTGGACGATGCGGACCTCGAGAGCTTCTTCGAGAAAACCGCGAACGTCGATATCGACTTCAAGGTGATGTTCTTCGATCGGCTCGCGGTGGTTCCGCGCGGCGGATCGACCAGTCAGATCGAGATCGCGGTGAAGCCCAAGTAGGGGCCGAGCTTGCCTGCCCTGAGCGAAGTCGAAGGGCTCGGCCCGTGGACAACGTGACGAGCCTCCGCGTGGCGACGAGCGCGCTTCTGCTGGCGCTGGTCGGTGCGGCGCCAGCCGCGGCGCAGACGCGCGAGCCGAAGACGCAGCTTTCGCTCGGCGGCATCTGGTCGGGTGGGTCCGGGCTCGGCTCGGCGGCCGCCACCGAGACGCGCAACCAGACCGGCGGCGATCGCTACACGCTATTCAAGACCAGAAGCGAGATCGAAGCGGCCGGCGGGCTCGAGGCGCGCCTGACGTACTGGTTCACCGGCGCGATCGGTCTCGAGGCCGGCGCGTCATGGTCCGTGCCGCGCCTGGCGACGCGCATCACCGGCGACACCGAAGACGCGCCGGATTCGACGGTGCGTGTCGATGTGGCCCAGTACGTCATCGACGGCCGTGTCGTCGTGCGCCTGAACCGGCTTGCGATGGCGCAGAGACGAGTCGTGCCGTTCCTGTTCGGCGGCGCGGGCTACCTGCGGCAGCTCTATGAGGGCAACGTGCTCGTCGCCACCGGCACCGCCTACCACGCGGGCGGCGGGGTGTTCGTGTGGTTCCAGCCGCCCCGCGACCGCTGGCTCAAGCGCACTGGCGCGCGGGCGGACGTGCGGTGGACCGCCCACGATGGCGGCGTGAGCCTCGGCGGCAACGGGCGGCGGTCACTCGGCGTCGTCAGCGCCGGCGTGGTTCTCCAGTTCTGACGCCGCCCCCGCCCTGAGCGTGTCGAAGGGCCTGCCCTGAGCGTGTCGAAGGGCCCCTTGAGATCGTCATCCCTGGTGAACGATGATCTAGGGATGGACTCATTCAACACCCGCACCACGCTCTCCATCGACGGCGAGACCGTTCATCTCTACAGCCTGCCGGCGCTCGAACGGGCCGGATTCCCGCGCGTCAGCCGGCTGCCGTACTCGCTCAAGATCCTCCTCGAGAACCTGCTGCGCCGCGAGGACGGCGCGCACGTCAAGGCCGATGACATCCGGACGCTGGCCTCATGGGACCCCGCGGCGGCCATCGACCGCGAGATTTCCTTCATGCCGGCCCGCCTGTTGCTGCAGGACTTCACAGGCGTGCCGTGCGTCGTCGATCTGGCCGCGATGCGCGACGGCATCGCGGCGCTCGGCGGCGATCCCGGGAAGGTGAACCCGCTCCAGCCGGTGGAGCTGGTGATCGACCACTCGGTGCAGGTCGATTTCTTCGGCACACCGGACTCGTTCGAGAAGAACGCCGAGCTCGAGTACCACCGCAACCGTGAGCGGTACGTGTTCCTCCGCTGGGGGCAGACCTCGTTCCGCAATTTCCGCGTCGTGCCGCCCGAAACGGGCATCGTCCATCAAGTGAACATCGAGTACCTCGCGCGCGTCGTGTGCCGGGAAGAGGTGGGCGGCACCGTCAGCGCGTATCCCGACACCGTCTTCGGCACCGACTCGCACACGACGATGGTGAACGGCCTGGGCGTCGTCGGGTGGGGCGTCGGCGGCATCGAAGCCGAGGCGGCGATGCTCGGGCAGCCGAGCTCGATGCTCATTCCGCCGGTGGTCGGCTTCAAGCTGACGAACAAGCTGATGGACGGCGTGACGGCGACCGACCTCGTGCTGACCATCACGGAGCGGTTGCGCCAACACGGGGTCGTCGGCAAGTTCGTCGAGTTCTACGGACCAGGATTGCGGCATCTCACGATCGCCGACCGCGTGACGCTCGGCAACATGTGCCCGGAGTACGGCGCGACGGTCGCGATGTTCCCGATCGACGAGATGACGCTCGACTACCTGCGGCTCACCGGGCGCGACGAGCGCGCGGTGAAGCTGGTCGAGCACTACGCGAAAGCGCAGGGGCTGTTCCGGATCGACCACGCTCCCGATGCGGTGTATGCCGAGACGAACGAACTCGATCTCGCGACGGTCGAGCCGAGCCTCGCGGGGCCGCGGCGGCCGCACGATCGCGTGTCGCTGGCGAGCGCCAAAGCGAAGTTCGAAGAGGCGCTGCCGGCGATGCAGGCGGCGGGCAAGGGCGCGGCGAAGCCGGCCGGCGCCGGCGGCGCGGCGCAACCGGCCTCGGGCGGAGGCGTGGCGGTGGCGAGCCCCGCGGCCGACGTGGATCACGGGTCGGTCGTGATCGCCGCGATCACGAGCTGCACGAACACCTCGAATCCGAGCGTCCTCATCGGCGCGGGATTGCTCGCGAAGAAGGCCGTCGAAAAAGGACTGCAGCGCAAGCCGTGGGTGAAGACGAGTCTCGCGCCCGGGTCGAAGGTGGTGACCGAGTACCTGCGGGAGTCGGGCCTGATGCCGTACCTCGAGCGGCTCGGCTTCCATCTGGTCGGCTACGGTTGCACGACGTGCATCGGCAACAGCGGGCCGCTGCCGGAAGACATCTCGGCGGCCGTGCGCGAACGCCATCTGGTGGTGGCCGCTGTCCTGAGCGGCAACCGGAACTTCGAGGGCCGCATCAACCAGGACGTGCGCGCCAACTACCTCGCGTCGCCGCCGCTCGTCGTGGCCTATGCGCTCGCCGGGCGCATGACGGTCGATCTGACGAAGGAGCCGATCGGCCGGGACCGCGACGGGCGCGACGTGTACCTGCGCGACATCTGGCCGTCCGAGCGTGAGATCCAGCAGGTGATGGCGAGCGCGGTGACGGCCGCGATGTTCCGCCAGCAGTACGCCAGCGTCTTCGACGGCGACGCTCGGTGGCGCGCGCTGCCGGTGCCGACCGGCGAGCGGTTTCAGTGGGCGGACGATTCGACCTACATCCGGCGGCCGCCGTTTCTCGAGAACCTGCCGAAGGAGCCCGCGCCGCTCGCGGACATCCGGGGCGCGCGCGTGCTCGCCTTGCTCGGCGACAGCATCACGACGGATCACATCTCACCGGCCGGTTCGATCAAGGCCGACAGCCCGGCGGGCCAGTACCTCATCGGCCACGGCGTCGCGTCGAAGGATTTCAATCAGTACGGCGCGCGGCGCGGCAATCACGAGGTCATGATGCGCGGCACGTTCGCCAACGTGCGGCTGCGCAATCAGCTCGCGCCGGGCACCGAGGGCGGCTGGACGACCTACCTGCCGGACGGCGACGTGATGGCGATCTACGAGGCCGCGATGAAGTATCGCGATGCGCGCGTGCCGCTCATGGTGCTGGCGGGGAAGGAATACGGGTCGGGCTCGTCGCGCGACTGGGCCGCGAAAGGCACGCAACTGCTCGGCGTGCGCGCGGTCGTGACCGAGAGCTTCGAGCGGATCCACCGCAGCAATCTCGTCAACATGGGCGTGCTGCCGCTCCAGTTCAGAGACGGCGACAGCGTCGCAGCGCTCGGCCTCACCGGTCGCGAGGTCTTCGACCTCACCGGCATCGCGTCAGGCTTGAAGCCGCGCGGCGAGGTGACGCTGATCGGACGGCGAGAGGACGGCAGCACGCGGCAGTTCACGGCCAGGGTCCGGATCGACACGCCGGAAGAGCTCGAGGCGTATCGACACGGCGGGATACTGCCGTACGTGCTGAGGCAACTCATCAGACCGTAGGGGCCGGCTTTGGCCGGCCCATGGTCCTCATCAGACCGTAGGGGCCGGCTTTAGCCGGCCCATGGTCCTCGTCAGAACGTAGGGGCCGGCTTTAGCCGGCCCATGGTCTCATCAGACCGTAGGGGCCGGCTTTAGCCGGCCCATGGTCTCATCAGAACGTAGGGGCCGGCTTTAGCCGGCCCATGGTCCGCGGTGGTGTGCACGGTGCACGGTACAAAGGGGCAAGGTGCAAGGTGCTGGGTGCAAGGTGCTGACGGCGGAGCGGGTGAAGCAACGCGCGCGGGAGGAGGGGTTCGACCTGTGCGGCATCGCGCCGGCGGAGGCGTTTCCGGAGCTGCGGTTCCTGCGCGAGTGGCTCGACCGCGGGTACGCGGGCGAGATGCAGTACATGACCCGCACGGCTGCGCGGCGCGCCGACGTGCGCGCCATGCTGGGGTCGGCTCGGTCCGTCGTGATGCTCGGTGTCGTCTACAACGTCGAGCGGCCGTACTCGGTCGAGCGCGCGGATCCGCGCGAGGCGAAGATCGCGCGCTACGCCTGGGGCGATGACTATCACGACGTCATCCGAGCGCGGCTCGATCGGTTGACGGCCTGGATGAAGGCGGCGAGCGGCGGCGGATTCGAGGCGAAGGCGCACGTCGATACGGGCCCGGTGCAGGAACGCGTCTACGCGCAGCACGCCGGGCTGGGATGGATCGGCAAGAACACCTGCCTCATCAACCCCGAGCTCGGGTCGTGGCTGTTTCTGGCTGCGATCGTCAGCAACGTGCCGCTCGAGCCCGACGCGCCCGCGCTCGATCGGTGCGGCACGTGCACGCTGTGTCTCGACGCGTGCCCGACCGGCGCGCTCGTCGATCCGCGCGTGCTCGACGCGACGCGGTGCCTGTCGTACCTGACGATCGAGTTGCGCGGATCGATTCCCGAGGGGCTGCGCCAGGACGTCGGCGCGCACGTCTTCGGTTGTGACATCTGCCAGGACGTGTGCCCGTGGAACCTGACGCCGGCGACGGGTCGATCGGAGGCGGCGACATGGCTGCCGCGCCCCGCGTTCGACGGTGCGAGGGCACTCGATCTGTGGCGCCGATCGGATGAAGCCCTGCAGACGCTCCTGGAGGGGAGCGCGCTCGCGCGCGCGGGGTTGCGGGGTCTGCGGCGCAATCTCGCGGTCGCGCTCGGGAATTCGGGCGATGGCGCGGCGCTCGCGGCGCTCAACGACCAATTCGAGGCGCCGAGCGCAGCCGACCCGCTCGTCGCCGAACACGTGGCGTGGGCGCGCGCGCGCCTCGACGCCGCGCGGGACTGACCATGACCTATTCGTTCGCTCCTTCGCTCCTGCTCTCGATGCCGCAGTTGCAGGACCCGAACTTCAGCAGGACGGTCGTGCTGCTCTGCGAGCACGCGCCGGAGGGCGCCTTCGGCCTCGTGCTCAATCGTCCGACCGACGTCCCCGCGTCGCACGTCGTGGGCCTCACGCCGCCGGTGCTGGAGGACAACGGCCTGTGGCTCTGGGTCGGCGGACCGGTGGAGCCGCACCGCGGGTGGATCCTCCTTGCGGATCCGCCCGAGCAATCCGAGTACCGCACCATCCGCGACGGCCTGTATCTGTCGACGTCGCCGCTCGAGTTGCGGCGCGTGCTCGGGGTCGTCCCGCCGCCGCGCGCGCGCGTGCTGGCGGGCTACGCGGGCTGGGGGCCCGGACAGCTCGACATGGAGATGCAGGCGTCGGCGTGGCTCACGGCGGAGGTCGAGCTGGATCTGGTGTTCGACGTCGAGCCCGGGTTGATGTGGGAAACGGCGATCCGGCGCCTCGGCGCCGATCCCGCACTCCTGCAGATGGGACACGGGGTCCACTGAGACATTGCAGATTGCAGGATTGCAGATTGCAGGATTGATTTAAGAAGGTCGATTGACCTTGATGCGTCAATAACCCACCGCCGTTTCGAGAGCAATGCTGTCCTGGCCGCGGCGGAACAGTGTAAGGAATTCGCCGTAGCGCAGGCCTT